>OODL01002511.1_pt1 | contig 11346 bp, 9 predicted proteins | sample 1671181 | NCBI WGS metagenome assembly OODL01 (sample SAMN06348130, study PRJEB24527) | human gut metagenome | biome: human gut; feature: ankylosing spondylitis patient; material: feces | host: Homo sapiens | place: China | collected 2015-10 | reverse complement strand
TTCCATCCGTGCTTTTCCTACATACTGTGTATATCGAAATCCATGCTGTTCTTTCGCTGTACCGAAGATTCGCTCTATGGTTTCTTTTCTTATCTGCTGTATCTTTTCTTCTACTCTTCTGCTTTCATCTCGCGGACAATCTTCCGCAGCTTCAGAATCATGGACGGAGCAACAGAAAGCTCATCCACTCCCATTCGTACAAACTGCTCCGTCAATGTCAGGTCCGCACCGAGTTCCCCGCAGATTCCTGCCCATTTTCCGCATTTGTGAGCATTTTCCACCACCATACGAATCATCCGAAGAACCGCTTCATGGTGTGGATTGTAGAAATCATCCAGCTGCTCATTCTGACGATCAATCGCCAGGGTATACTGCGTCAGGTCATTCGTTCCGATGCTGAAGAAATCCACCATTTCCGCCAGACGGTCGCTGATCATCACGGCTGCCGGTGTCTCGATCATAATGCCCTGCTCCGGAATTTTATACTGCACTTCCTGTGCTTTCAGCTCTTCCTCTACCTCTGCAACAATTGCGTAGATTTTTTCTACCTCTTCTGTTGATGTGATCATCGGATACATGACAGAAAGGTTTCCGTAAACGGCTGCGCGGAACAATGCGCGAAGCTGCGCTTTAAAAATTTCCGGCTGTTTCAGACAAATCCGGATTGCACGGTACCCAAGCGCCGGATTTTCTTCTTTTCCAAGATTAAAGTATTCTACCTGCTTATCTGCCCCGATATCCAGCGTACGGATAATCACTTTTTTGCCTGCCATGGTCTGCACGGCCTGTTTATATGCCTGAAACTGTTCTTCCTCCGTTGGGAAATCATTTCTTCCAAGATAGAGGAATTCGCTTCGGAAAAGTCCGATTCCACCGGCATCGTTTTCCATCACATAGCCAAGGTCACCAACACTGCCGATATTTGCATAGATGTTGATCTTACGGCCATCCGGCGTAATATTTTCTTTTCCTTTCAACTCCTCAAGAAGCTTCTGTTTTTCTGCTTCTTCCTGCATTCTTTTTTCGGTTTCCTTCCGCACATCCTCCTCCGGCTCAAAGATAACCTGACCTGAAAAACCGTCTACAACGGCCGTCATGCCTGTTTTCAGACCGTTTAAATCCATCGGGACGCCGATTAATGCCGGAATATTCATCATTCGCGCAAGAATCGCAGTATGAGAATTGGTAGATCCATGCACAGTCACAAACGCAAGTATTTTTTCTTTGTCCATCTGTACAGTTTCACTCGGACTTAAATCGTCTGCCACTATAACAGATGGTTCCATAGAACTCAGGTCGTTATCTCCCTCGCCGCTTAAATTGCGGACCAGACGTTCGGAAATATCTTTTACATCTGCGGAACGAGCCTTCATATATTCATCATCCATAGCTGCAAACATCTCTGCAAAATTATCGCCGGTTGCTGCCGCTGCATATTCTGCATTTACCAGTTCTGTCCGGATCATGTTCTCCATTGATTCCAGATAGTCCTCATCCTCCAGCATCATCTGATGGACTTCAAAGATCGCCGCACTTGCCTCTCCAACTTCCCGGACTGCCTTGTCATACAATCTGCCAAGCTGTTTTTTCGAAACCTCCACGGCTTCTTTCACACGTTTTACTTCTGCTTCCGGATCTTCAATCCGGGCTCTTTTAACCTGGTAATCATTTTTCTTCAGAACCGCAACCGGTCCCATAACAATTCCTTTATATACGGATTTCCCCTGAAAATACTGCATTTTTTATCCTCCGAGCGTACTTTTTACAGATTTGCTTCGAAAAACGCTTTCAGCGTCTCAATCGCTGCATCTTCGTCCTCTCCGTTTGCTGCAACGGTTACGGTATCTCCCTGCTTTACACCAAGTGACATCAGCATCATCAGCTGAGTCAGTTTTTTCGTTTTTCCATCTTTTGTGATGGTGCATTCCGATGCAAAATTTTTTGCCTCCTTTACCAGCATTCCTGCCGGTCTTGCGTGGATTCCCAGTTCATCTTTAATGGTATATTCAAATGTTTTCATGCTTTTATTCTCCTTCTTCTCTGTCCATAATCCGTTCTATGTGCATAGCGAGATATCCAATTTCGATCTCCTCCATCGGAAGTTTCAGCCTCTTTTCCATCTCCTCACAGATTCGTTTCGCCGCCTGAAAGGCTTTCGGAAACTTTACGGACATGTAGTCATTCATATTTACTTTCAGTTTTTCCCCACTGACCGCTCTTGCAACCATATAGCGGATATGGTTCATCATACGGTTATACGACAACGACATCACATCGATGGTATGCCCGGTGATATGCTCCACCAAAGAAATGCTCTCCCGGACTGCTCTTGCTACTTCCATGGCCTGTGAAACATTTTCCTCCACAATTGCCGAATGAACATGAAGTGCAAGATAGCCGATTTCATGTTCATCAATTTCGATCTGAAGCCGTTCTTTTAAAAGCTCCCTGATACAGGAAGCAACTTTATACTCTTTGTAAAACATCACACGGATATCGTCGGTGAGCGGATTGCTGATCTGCTCACCGTTCTGAATCCGCCGGACAGCAAAATCCAGATGATCTGCCATTGGAAAGACGATGGAACGGTCAATTTTTCCAAATTCCTTTTCTGCCTCGTCAAGCACGGCACTCGCCAGCTCCAGGCTGAGCGGAGAAACGCCCTGTACAATGGTTCTGGCATTTCCTCGCTCCGTCATCTCTGTCAGGGAATAAATGCGGGCATCGTCTCCCGGCTGTACACGCTGTCCCGTTTTTTTCCCAAATGCAATTCCTTTCCCCATGACCAGATATTCCCGGTTATTTTCTTCTTCCACACCAATAAATGAATTGTGGTTCAGTGTTTTTGCTATCCTGTACATTCTTCTCACCCGTTTTTAAGGCACAGCTTACGCGAGAATCTCAATCGCAAATAAAGGATCTCCTGCTTTTACCGGTCCGTCTGCCAAAAGACGGATTCTCTGGTTCTCCTCCAGCTCTGTGCAAAGAACCGGTGACGTAACCGACGGCGCATGTGTTTTCAGATATTCCAGATCCAGCTTCAGCATCGGATCACCTTTTTTCACGGTCTGACCGCTTTCTACCAGTGCCTCAAATCCCTCTCCGTTCAGTTTTACTGTATCAATTCCGACATGAATCAGAAGGCTGACTCCGGAATCGGTTACAAATCCAATCGCATGTTTTGTGTCAAAAACAAACGCGACTTCTCCGTCCTCCGGAGCACGCACATAAGGATCTTCCGGTGTCACAACAGCGCCGTCTCCCATCATCTTTTCCGCAAACGCTTCGTCCGGCGCAGTAGAAAGATCGGCAGCCAGTCCGCTCATCGGACTGCAGACAGTAATCGTATCCACAACCTTCTGTTCTTTTGTTTCCTGCGTCGGTTCCGCCTCTTTTGGGGTTGGTGTATTTTCTGCTTCCGCATACGTATTCGGAGCTTTTTCCAGATAATCCTCTAAATTTGATTTTATCACAGTTACATTCGGTCCGTAAATAACCTGTACACCATTTCCTTTATGCACAACGCCAGATGCCCCTGTCGCCTTTAAAATACCATCGCTGACTCTCGCTGCATCATGAACAGTACAGCGCAGTCTTGTTGCACAGCAGTCCACATCCGAAATATTTTTCTTTCCGCCAAGACCTTTTGTGATTGCTTCACTCATGGCATCTTCCGATGCCACCCCATCGTTCTGCGCCTCTTTTCTTGCTTTTACATCTGCTTTCGTATAAAGCTTGGTTTCCACATCATCATCCTCACGACCCGGTGTCTTAAAATCAAACTTTTTAATCATGAATTTGAAGATAAAATAATACAGGAAGAAATAAAGAATGCCGACCGGAATCACCCTCATCCAGCTTGTCTTTTCATTCCCCTGTAATATACCAAACAGGAAGAAATCAAGTAATCCGCCTGAGAAAGTAAGTCCTACAGCAATGTTTAAAATATGTGCTATCATGTATGCGCTTCCTGCAAGCACTACCTGTACTGCAAAGAGAGCAGGTGCTACGAAAAGGAATGAGAACTCAAGAGGCTCTGTGATTCCTGTAAACATACATGCAAGTGTTGCTGAAAGCAAAAGGCTTCCTGCCTGTTTTTTCTTTTCCGGCTTTGCACATTTAAACATTGCAAGTGCTGCTCCCGGAAGTCCGAAAATCATAAAAATGAACTCTCCCGAGAAATATCTTGTGGCATCGGCACTGAAATGTGCGATGTTTGCAGAGTCAGCAAGCTGTGCGAAGAAGATGTTCTGTCCACCCTCGACCATATGTCCTGCAACCTCCATCGTTCCACCGACTGCAGTCTGCCAGAACGGCATGTAAAATACATGGTGCAGTCCGAATGGAATAAGTGCTCTCTTTATGATACCAAAGAGAAGTGTTCCGAAATATCCTGTTCCTGTCACCACTCCGCCGAGTGCATAGATTCCGTTCTGCACTGTCGGCCAGATAAAATACATTAAGATTCCTACAAAAAGATATACCACTGTTGATATGATAGGCACAAATCTTGTTCCACCGAAAAATGACAATGCATTCGGCAGCTCAATCTTGTAGAAACGGTTGTGCAGTGCTGCCACTCCAAGTCCTACGATAATTCCGCCAAACACACCCATCTGCAGTGACTGGATACCGCATACTGATGTGATGGTTCCATCGAGCACATCCTTTGCAATGCTTCCGTCTGCAAGGATTTTTCCGGAAATCTTAAGCATCGCATTGATTGATACATTCATAACAAAGTATGCTATGACTGCCGAAAGTGCTGACACCTCTTTTTCCTTCTTTGCCATTCCGATTGCTACTCCGACCGCAAAAATGAGTGGAAGGTTATCGAATATAGCACTTCCGACCGCATTCATGATTACAAGAAGTGCATGAAGTATAGTCTTATCTCCTAGCAGCCACTGTAAACCATAGGTCTCAATTGTTGTTGTGTTGGTGAATGAGCTTCCGAGTCCTAACAGCAAGCCTGCTACCGGAAGGATTGCAATTGGAAGCATGAAGCTTCGTCCTACTCTCTGCAGGACACCAAAAATTTTGTCTTTCATGAGCTTTTCCTCCTATAAATGCGGGGTATGTATTGATTTGCACCTATAATTCTTTTATGCTCCAGTGGCAAAAAAGGAGGCACCTATCATACACTAACCCTGTTAAAAGTTATGTACGACAAATGCCTCCCTAAAAGTAACACGTCTGTTTATGTTTATATCACAGAAGCTTTATCATTTCAACACAATTTCGCCGCGAATTTATTTTTTGTTAATCATGCTGTTTTTATACATATTTTTTTGTGAATTATGTCTAATGTCTTTTTTCTCCAAACGTCTCCATGTCTCCACTACCATAAAGCATTCTTCACCTGTGATCCCCTCTGATGAATACACAGCCTTTTGTATGATGCGCATGTACTCGTCCCAGTGGATTCCACAATAATCCGGTCCGCAGTATTTTTCCTTAAGGTTAGCCAGATAAAGCTCATCTGTCCTGTTTTTTGAAGGATGTCCCAGTCCTTTGTAGATGCGGTTGTTTATCATTATTGCTGCCCTGCTGTAGCGGCCTTTTTTCACTCTTTTTGCAAGTCTTGCTTCCCACAAAATATTTTTTCGCCTTTTGATATAAACTATGATGGCTGTAAGTGCAGTCAGAAAAATCACACAGAGTGAGGTTTTTAAAATCACCGGTGGGATATGAAGTCCTGCTTTTGAGTTCTGAGCATCTGTACGCTTATCCGCACCTGACTGTGAACCATAAGCATTCTCACTGCCATCATTTTTTACATCTGTATTTTCTGCATCTTCGTCTGTTGCATCTTCATCTGCATTATCTTCATCTGCATTATCTTCATATGCATTATCTTCATTTACCGCAGCATCATTCATATTCTCAGTATCATTAAAAGCATCACCGGCATTCGTTTTCTTTCCTTTGACACCAATATAGTCAAACGGATTCTCACCTGTCACATACTCAAAATATCCCGGTGTCATCTCCACAGGAATCCATCCGAAATCATCCAGATATATTTCAACCCAGGCATGCGACTGCGAATCCTTCACCTCACATATATCCTCATCATTTTCAGCGGATTTGAAGCTATCCTCCTTTGCACAGTATCCGCTTACATAACGGCATGGAACGCCCATCTGTCTGAGTATCATGGTTCCAGCCGATGCAAAATGCACACAAAAGCCCTGCCTGCTATTTGAGAGGAAATTTTCAACCACATCCTTGCCGCCTGCGGAAGGAGGATTTTTGCTGTACTTAAAAGCCTTCGATGTCAGAAACTGCTGCACCAGCTGTGCTGCCGCAATCCTGTTGGCATCATTTTCTCTTATATAGCCTGTGTACATCATATCGCTTGTGAGCTGTCCTGTCCTAAGAAGCAGCTTCGCATCCTCCGCAACAATCCCGTCACCGCCCTGCTTTGCAGTATAGTTTTCCATTACATAATTATTGTATGCCGCATAGAAATCACTGTTGACCTCAAGAGGCTGCTCAGGCTCAAGGATAGACATTTCCAGACTACCATCGAAAAAGCCTGGACACGCCGATACCTCGATAGTCTTTGTTGCTTTATCCTTTGTAATAAAAAAGTCTTCGTCAAAATCTATATCACCCTTGGCATCTATACTGTATGGGTCGATACAGTACGGCAAATAGGTGTATTTGGTGGAAAGCTTCTCCATCGTGATTGTATACTTTTCGGTGGCCGGATTAGTCTCATCATCATAATAGCCATCGAGCAGCGTGGCTAATCCGATTGTAGTCTGCCAGGCTGTCATCCTTGAAGCATCATGATACTCTTTTTCCATGCGGGAAAAATCAGACTTTTTAACCCATCTGCCATTCTCATATGTATCACCGTAGAAGCTTCTCAGGTAAATATTAGAAGGCGCTCCTGCCTTTGCTTCTACCGTCATCACTGTTTTTTCACTGTAGCTTGGATAGTGATTGCTAACTGTGCCGTCCTGCAAATCAATTCCCAAGCTGAAGAATGATTTTACGCTGCCCTCCAAATCCTTTTGAAAGGCAAGCATCTGCGGCTTTTTATCGGCAAGTGTATCAGCAAGAGGTTCAAACGCAAATACACATATGAAAAGTATTGCTGACACTGCTGCCATGTATAAAAACGCCGGCACAATCCTTAAAGTCTCATTGCCCTGTGCACTGCCATTTGCATCATATCCTGCCACTGTACGTGCGTTGCCATCTGCGATAAAACACCAGAGTGTACACAGCGTGAGCATAACAACCTCGCTGACACTTGGGCTTTTGCCTATGCACAGCTGTACCGCAAGCATAAGCGTTGGAAATAATGTGAGCATGCGTCTTCTTTTAATTTGAACCGCCAGTGTCACAAGAAAAAGCATCACTATAAACGATACAAAGCCAACAAATGCCCCTGCAAAGGCTTTATCGCCATTTGGACAGACAAATGAAGTGCCATAGTACACATTTATTATCTCAAGATACCTGCCCTTTACATACAAAAAGCCGTCTTTTATATGCTCTGCAGCCTGCCAGTTTGCAATAAACACTCCAAGCAAAAATACAAGCAGCAGACCCGTATTTATCGCATGGCGCACCCATTTTCTTGTGTCAAGCGATGTAAGCCTGTTTATAAAGCCGCTTATCACCGAAAAAATAAACAGCCACACATACACATAATACGGGCATCTTACATGTGAAACAGTAGTATTCACAACAGACACTGCACACACTGTAAGAAATACTGCCGCAGCAGCATTGGCAAGCTCAGTAAGCAGGACACCAAACACTGTAAACGTATTATTGTAATCAGGCTTTATCTCATTTATATCAGACCTCTGCCAGCAGCTTTTCCTAAATGACAATCTCATTTTTTTCATCCGCTCTGCCAACTATCTCCTCTCCCTTTTTTATCTGAAGCTTTCCGTCCACGATAAGCAGACACACCAGCTTTTCTGCCCGGTACTTTTCCTCATACAAAAAAGCTGCATCCGTCTTTGTATCCGGCTTTATTTTAAGAAAGCTGTTCAAAAATATGTAAAAGCCCTCCTCGTCATCCACTCTGGCTCTCACAATATCGTTTATTGAGGTATCATACCATGCCACATAATGAGAGCATTTTTGATCCATAAGTGAAAATGAAAGTGAGACAAGAAGCTTCATAAAAGAATCCGCCTGTCTGCCTTTCTTTATTCCCCTGAAGTCTGCAGCTATCGCCACCGCACATGCCTTTGGCAGGCTGTTCTCCTTTACCATCAGCTCATCAGTCCTTGCAGAAAGCTTCCAGTGCACACTCTGTAGCCTGTCACCGTTTTGAAACTCCCTGACATCAAACAGCTCCGACGGATCATATCCCGGTCTTATATCATCATAGATATCAGAATCTCCAAAGAAATTTCTCACTCTGTCCGTTATCCTCACAGGAATCTCATCAATCTGCGGCATCACCTCAACATTTGCATATTTTTTAACTCTTTTCGTGACATAAAAAAGCCTCGAAAAATCATATAGCTTTATCCTTACAAGCTCAAATTCATAATTGCCGCATAGGTTCGCACTGTACAAAAAATCACTGCCTCCTGACAGCCATTTTGTACTTTTTTCTCCGGATAAATTATTTTTCACCATTACACGGTATTTAACACCATCGAAGTCTGTCTCTTTCAGCCTACAGGAAAGGCATACCCTGATACTCCCGCCCTGTGTGGCGATAGCTATCGGAATGCTTATAGCTGCCACTGCCCGGTGTGCCTTTACAAGCAATGCTATAAATGTCAGCACCATAAACACACACATAAAGCTGCCCAAAAGCGCCAGCGCTGCATTACCGTATATCATCGACATATAAAAAACTATTGCTGCAGTAATTATTCCTATCAAAAAACTAATCACGATTTCCCGCCTTTTTCACATAAGTTGTCGGCTGTTTAACAGCCTTTAGTATCTCATCTATCACTGAAAGCTCTGATACGTGCGATACTCTCGCCTTGGTATTTAGCACAATTCTGTGCTTTGTCACATCCTCAAATACAGAAACCACATCAGACGGTATAACATAGCTTCGCCCACTCAGATACGCATACGCCTTTGCCATCCTCACACACGCAATCGTACCCCTCGGGCTCACTCCAAGCTCAATATAAGGACTTGTCCTTGTCGCATCAACCAGATCCACAATGTACGAGTAAATACTGTCATGGATAAACACCTGCTCGACATCAGCCTGCATCTCAACAAGCCCCTGCGCATTCATAACAGGTTTTATCGTATACTCATCGGCCTTTACACTTTTGCCCTTTGCGATATCCACCTCTGCTTCATGTGAAGGATATCCCATGCTCATGCATATCATAAACCTGTCAAGCTGTGACTCCGGCAACAGCTGTGTACCGGCGCTGCCCTTTGGATTTTGAGTGGCCATCACTATAAACGGCTCCGGGACCTTCCTGCTTATTCCATCCACAGTGACATTTCCTTCCTCCATAACCTCCAGGAGCGCAGACTGTGTTTTGGGACTTGTTCTGTTAATCTCATCTGCCAGAAACAGATTACACATCACGGCACCCTCGCGGTACACAAACTCTCCGGTCTGCTTCTGATACATCGAAAATCCAAGTATATCCGCAGGCAGCACATCCGGAGTAAACTGTACCCTGTGATTCTCAAGAGCCATCGCCCTTGAAAAGGCTACTGCAAGCGTAGTCTTTCCCACTCCCGGCACATCCTCAAGCAGTATATGTCCACCTGCCAAAAAGGCAGCAAATGCCTTGATGATACAATCATCCTTGCCCTTTACTGCCTTTTTTACTTCGTCTATCACTAACTGTGCATTATTCATTTGTCTTATCCCCCGGTTAATCATTTTAAACTGCCGATGATTATCTTCATCATCTTATTCATAAACAGCTACATTTATTTTACATAGTTTGCATAAATATTTCAACTTTTATCCCTCAAATTAAACAATTCTTAAACCTTATTAATCACCGCTGCTACACGGTTCCTGTGATGACAAGCGTGCTCTCGCCCGGTGTGACAACCCACGCTCCTGTCGTACTATCCTGTGTGTAGGTTGCCGCCGGAACAGTGATTGCACCTGCAGTGCTAGAAAATGTGCCTGTCGCCTCATTGTAAGTGTAATCCGTAGCTGCAGTCCAGGCTGTGCCGTTTAATGCCGCTGTAAGATTACTAAGAACCGGAGCAAATGTGTCTGTTATAACCACTCCTGTGGTATTGGTAGCTGCAACACTTCCGTAGTTTTGAATCCTGAAGGTATAGGTCAGTGTACCGTTTTCCGTCACTGGAACAGGGCTTACAGACTTTGTAATTGCAAGATTTGGTGCAGCCTCGGCATTTACTGTCTCTGCTGCTGTGACCGGAGTGATTCCTGTGCCGCTTACTGTAGCGGTGTTTGTGACAGATGCCTCTGTGCCAAGAGGAGCATACTCATTTAACGCTGCCTCATAGATGACAGTTGCATTACCACCTGCCGGGACATTTATGCCTGTGATGCTAAGAGGCGGTCCCTGGGTTACTGCAGGCGCTGCCTGGAGTGTGCCGTTTGTATAGTATTTTACGGTGTTATTCACATAGGTTAATGGTACAAGAGTGTTGGTGTTAAATGTATAAGCACCCAGATTGTCAGAAAGTGTCAGACCGTTTATTGCGGTATTTCCAGAGTTTACGATACTCACCACATAAGTTATTGTATCGTTTTGATTGTAGTTGTTTTTGACTGCTGTTTTCGTAGCAGAAAGCACCTCCAGTATTTCTCCGACTGCTATATTTGAATTGGCTACATTGTTGCCATAACGAAGCTGTGCCTGATTAGTAAATCGTGCCATATATTTTCCATCCTTTCATATATTCAGGTATGGTTTAATATATGACACAAATCTACAAATGCCACAGATTATTTACTGTCCTGTTTATTTTTCTCCACATCAGCCTTTTTCATTCCACGGTTTCTAAGACTCTCACCGATTCCGTCACCCAGTGTCCTTCTGGGATCAAAAGAACCCACCGGATTCTGAAAAACCATCTGTATATCTCCATATACCTCTTTCAGCTGACTTTGTTTCAGTCTTGTAATATCTTTTCCTTCAAATTTCAGTGTGCCCTCTGTGATATCAGTCAGCCGGGTGAGTAGCTTTGCTATGGTACTTTTCCCACTGCCGGATTCTCCCACAAGGCCAAGTATCTCTCCATGTTTAAGAGAGAAACTCACATCATGAACCACCGCTTTCCCGCCAAATGATATCTCTACGGAGTCATAGGTCAGTATTTTTCTATCCATTTCTGTAAACCATCCTTGCTAATCCTTACCAAATCAGGGGCAAAATACCTTTTGCCCCT
>OODL01002510.1_pt1 | contig 11355 bp, 7 predicted proteins | sample 1671181 | NCBI WGS metagenome assembly OODL01 (sample SAMN06348130, study PRJEB24527) | human gut metagenome | biome: human gut; feature: ankylosing spondylitis patient; material: feces | host: Homo sapiens | place: China | collected 2015-10 | reverse complement strand
AGACGTGTGCTCTTCCGATCTCTTTTCATTCATCCTCTGTAAGCCTAACGAAATAACAATCTGCGGATTCCTGTCAATTGACTTAATTGTTGCTGTATCAAGCTCTATACTATCCTTTGATATTCTTACATCAAATGATGTAACATTATCACATACAAGACTCATTTCTGACTTATCTGAATTGATATACCATAGCTGCTGTGTTGCACTTTCATAATAGTATCCCCATTCAATACCTACCTCAGTACTATTCTTTTTCTCAATAACCTTATTAGTATATATAGTTACATCCCCATTCAGCTTTTCAATCTTTATCTCTGTTGCCTCAAGAATATTCTTTGACATCTGATTAAGACTTATATCCGCATCACTCTGTATCTGTGCCAGAGCTGTCTGCTTCGTGTAACTTCTGACCGCCTGTGTAATAAGCATTACAAGTGCCATAAGAACAATACTTGATATTGCTATCGCTATAAGCAGTTCCACTAATGAGAATCCCTTGTTATCCTTCTTCATAACTCCACTCCATATTAATAAACTAGTTCGATGTCGTAACTTTTCCGGTCTTATACCATAGCTTAGATTCATAATCAACACCAGATGATGTAACCTTAAATGTTCCTGAAGTTGCTGTATTCTTAAGTTCAATTGGATCCATTCCTGACTTAGTAGCTGTCACACTGTCACATGAACCATCTGCTTTGCTGAACTTAACCATAATTGTATAATCATCAACATTATACGACGAAGTCCCAGCTTCATATACAATAGAAATCCTTGAAGCACTACATTTGTATGTTTCTAATGGACTTCCTGTATCCTTATATGTAGTAAATACATAAGAATCTCCATCTTTACCAATCTCCATGTACCAGTTCCCATTCTTAGCCATAGTACTTGTCTTTAACTCACTAAGACTTGAATAAAGATTCTTATTAGCTTTCTTGGCATTTCCCTTGTTAAGAACCGTAAGGCCTACTGTTACAAGAAGTGAAACAACTGCGATTATTGCGATTACTACAAGAAGTTCCAATAAAGAAAATCCCTGATTATTTAATTGTTTCTTAAAATGTCTGTTCCTTCTCCTGCTCATCATCACATCTCCATTAAATAATCTTTCTATAATATTCCGTATTATGACGGATTAGTAGGTGCCTCCGTTGTAGACTCAACATTAGTTCCCTTAGGATCTTCGTACTTTCTCCAGAGACTGAATGTAACCATATCCTTATAAGTCATATTGCTTACACTAAGTGATGAATCCTTCTTAGATTCAACATGCGGATTCCAGAATCTGAAAATATCCTTATAGTGGACTGTCTTGCCTTTTCCATTAGTATCTGTAAGCTCTGCTTCATGGTCATCAATAAATGTTCTGAAAAGTGAATCAGAGAATATGTTATTAGAAACTGTCACTCCTGAATCAATCGTAATTATTCCATTAGAAACAACAATTCCATCAAAATCACTCCTAATATGAACATTACCAGAGCAGACAACAACGCCCGAAGTTATCTTAAGAATATTTGATTTTGATTCAGACGAATTACTATCTATAACAAGTTCTATACCTTTTGATGCAGATACTTCAGATAACGCATAAGCTATAAACCATTTTCCTTCTACCTGTTTGATAAATGCCTTACCATCAGTAACTTCTGCAAAACCATCTTTATTAATAATATTGTCATAAACATCATCAGGTGTGTACTTGCTAAGATCAATAGCAATATTATTATGAGCAATACTATTAAGATATTCCTCTGCCTGCTGAGTTGTTGTATATGTTACTGAATCCCCAAGAGGCGCAAGTATCTTATTAAACACATTATATCTATTCGATCTGTCTGAATATTCAGTATTAAAATCAAAACTTGAATTATCAGCAAAGATACCAAGGCTGGCTCCATCTGTAAGACTTTCACTTCTTACAACTGATGAACCACTAAGTCCGGCATATGTACCTACAGATTTCTTAATAGCATTTCTTAAAGACTTAGATTCCTTAATATAATCATTTTTCTCTGCAGCACTGCATTTCTGTGCATAAGAAGTATTATTAAGGAATTCCTCAAACTGAGTATCTGTATAATCATATATAATCTTAGCATAAGTATTAAGTGATGCCGTATCCTTGAAACTGAAATAATAATATGTTCTTGACTTATCATAATCAATTGTATTAAGACCAGAACCAGCTATATCATAATCTCTTGTCACATAATAATCATCACCATTCTTGCTTAATAAATCAAATCCAAAGAATGTTGACTCACTTATCTTAGTCTCACACTTGATTCCGTTGCCTGCTGTCTTCTTCTTAGATGGATTCTTAGAGCCACTCTTTAAAAGCTGCGCAGGAACAAGATATATTTCCTGATTAGTATTTACTGAAATTGATTCACCTGTTGCAAGCGGTACTGATGTCTCAAACTTAATATATGAACGGCCAGCAACAACAAGCTTTGAAAGAGATGAACTGAATGTAATTGTCGCTCTTTCTCCATTAATAATTACCGCACTACTGTCATAATGAGTTGCATTTTCCTTAGGTTCATATCCAAAGCCTTCATAAGAACCACTAAGAACTGCACTTGAATCATCCCCCTCAATAGTAAGGTCATCCTTAACATTGACTGCACCAGCTCCATTAAATGTGGCATTATTTCCAAGTACAATCTCATCCGACCATAACTGTGAAGAGCCACCAAGGTTAAGCTGTGACGCAGATAATGCTCCTGTCTCTCCTTTTGACTTAATATTAAGGTTAAGACTACCTCCACAGATAAGATAACTGCCTGTAAAATCAAGAGTTGAACCCTTAATATTTAGGCCTGATGCTCTTCCAGCATATGCATTTCCTTTAATTATCGCTGCTCCGCCGTCAGTAATATTAATACCAGTATTACCAACTAACGCATAATTACCGAAGAATGTTGTACCAACAAGGTCTTCGTCCATGAAATTAACATATATATCAGGAAGCCCAACTGCTCCATTAAATGTAATATAGGAATAATCCCCATTCTGTGTCAGATACTTAACGATACAATCTGTAAATGTAATTGCATACACATTAAGACCTGTACCATTATTCTTATCGCTTGTATTTCTCATACGGATAGTATTAACATCCTGCACCACAAGAATAGGCTCTCCCGTAGCATTACCATCATTATCAACACCTGTAGAATAATTCTCCAGATATGAATTCAATATTTCAATAAACTTCTCCTTGTGTCCATCAAAGCTATAATTATTATTATATACAGGACTAAAATCTGTTGTCTTAAAATCTGGCAACAGCTTTCCTATAAGCTTCTGCATATAATTTTCTCTTAAAGCAACATTTGCTTTTTCATTATCAATCTCAACCAAAGTTGCAAAATTATTATGCTGGTCAGAAACGACCTTACTATAACTTGATAATGTGGTAAGCTGTTCCTCATATGAAGCATTAAAGCACTCCATTGAAGCTTTTCCAAGTGCAGCATATATCTCATCAACAGCCTCTTCTGATGTGTAGAACGTCTTTTTAGACTGTGATGCTATCATCTTCATTTTAAGGTTGACCATTGTAGTTGTAGTAATCAGTGTTGAAAGAATCAATACAAATGAAGTCATAATAAGCACTATTACAATAGTAGAACCAGAATTATTTCTTTTTCTTTTCAAATTCAATAATACTTTCCCCATAAACTGTCTCCATTCTTTCACTGACTAATTAATCTTAGTAGATGTCATAGTTGCAATCTTTGAATCATCTGACATAGTTGAATCATTATAATATACTGTCACTGTAAGTCTGTACATAGAATCTTCTGTTTTTGATGAAGAACCAGACTTCCAGTCTTTAATATTAGAATAAATTCTCGCTGCAGTATCCTTGTTTCCTGCTTTATCAGCAAGATTACCCATAACCTGAGTATTAAATGTAACTTTAACTTTATTATGATCAACCAACATTCTGTATTTCTGTGCTGATGCTACTGAACCATCTGCATTCTTTTCCTGCGTTATCTTTTCCTGCTCAAGAAGATATATATTAAGGTCACTATATCTTACATTGGTAAGTTCTGCCGGATATTTGTATGTTACATTAATCTTATCATTAACATATACTTCCATAGTACCATCTGTAGTTGTTGTACCCTTCTTATTAGTACTTATATAATCATCAAACGGAGTATAGAATACATACAGATTCTTTATATTCTTCTTAATCTTTCCTGAAACGTAATAGACCGTCTGCTTTGTACCACTTACATCTTCCTCACGTTCTTCCGCTTCAAAAGTATTAGTTGTAAGTGTAGTAGTCTTAACATAATCAGGATAACTAAGCACTGTATCATAATGATATGTAACAGTAATAACTGCCGTCTGGTCAAATAAAACCTTAGATGCATCTGAAGTATTTCTTGTTACATTAACATCAATAGATGTACTCTTAGTAATCTTAGACCTGTCGAATGCCTGCTCACCTGTATAATATTTAAAATGTGCCACTGCCTGATTATCACTGTTATCATCACGATAAACGAGTGAACTGTCCGCCGAAACATCTGCATATACTGATATTCCTGCAGAATTAATATTATTATTAGGATTATCCTTAACCGTACTGTCAGCAGGTGTTGTATAAGGTGATGGATCAAATTCTGCTTTGATATAGAATTTTTCTTTATTTACACCCTCATAATAAAGAATATTAGAAGCATCTTTCTTATTACCCACAGAATATGTTGTGCTGTCAATCCCACCAAGCTGCTGATAAGTATATTGTCCATTGCCACCAGCAAGCCTGTCCAGACTCATACTCTTTGCTTCCTCTATAATATTGTTAATTGCAGTATTAGCATTTTCAGTCCTTCTTGCTTTATTGTTAATTCTGGCAGCATTAGAAAATGTACTCAGTACCGGTAGAGATATGATTGCAAGAATAACAATCGCTACCAGTACTTCAACCAGTGAAAAACCGGAATTATTCAATTTTCTATTCTTTCTATATAATTTCATATCCCTCTCCCTGAATTCTCTTATTACTCAGTTGGTGTAACTGTTGAGAATATATTTCCTGTTCCTGTCTTAACATCAAATGATGGTTCCTTATAATCACGCTTTCCACCTTCAATTGAATAAAGTGAAATAGATGCTGTTCCTGTAACAACACCTGTTGCCTCATTATAAGATGCAGATAAGGCATCAATTGTGCTCTTATCAGCATATGTATTGACATATTTAATAAAATTCTTCCACTGACTATAATCTGATTCATAAGCAATATTAATAGTTGACTTATAGCCGGTAAGATTAGAAGTATAATTGCTTTTTCCATTTACATTACTTGAAGCAATCTGACCGAACTTGTAAAGAACAGTTGTTGGTGATAAAGAAAGGCTTCTTACCCATGTTCCTGTTACAGACTCTGTCTTGTTAAAGAAATCAATTGAATTAGGCTGTGTGCTTCCTGCCGCATATCTGTCAAGAAGATTATCATACTGCTTAAGATAATTCATTGTATCATTAACATACTTCTGTTTGTTGTTATTCTTTTCTTTTAAGTCTCTCTGAGTTGTCTCAAGAGTAGTCTTTTTAGTAGATAAAGTATCTACCTGATCTGAAAGATTCTGAAATCCAAAGAAATAAGCAAGAGCCATAATAAGCACTGCTAATACAACAACCAATAACTTTTTGTCTCTTTCAGAGATTTTTAACATACCTTTTAACTTATCCATCTGACTCCCCTCCTACTTTGTTGTTGAACTCTTAGTACTGCTATTTTTAGTACTGTTTGATGTATTAGATGACTTCGTATCAGTTGTATTAGATGTTCCTCCAACAAATGTACATGATAATGAAAATGTAACTTCAATTGTACCTGCATTATCCTTAGTCTCTGTTATAGTAGGGGCATCAACATTAAGTACTGAAGAATTCTTCTGAAGTTCCTGAATGAACTTAGCTACTGAAGACTTGCTTCCCGCTGTTCCATTAACAGTAATTGCTCCTGATGCAACATTGAAAGACTGAATAGTAATATCACTTGGCATACTCTTTTCAAGATAATCAACAAAATCCTGTAATGCATCATCACTGTCTGATGTAAGTGCTGCAAATGCTGCGATATCATTATATTTATCTTTAGCTGAATAATATTCATTAACAACATCATTAATAATGCTCAGCTTCTTTATACTCTTATTAAGAGATCCAATCTCTGCATTAAGAGCAACAACCTGAACAAGTGGAATAAGAACAAGGAGTGCAGAAACCACAAGGGCTCCAACAAATCCTACAATAAGCGTCTTTGTATTTTCTTTTCTGGCACCACTCTCAATAAGTCTCTTAGGAATAAAATCAACCGGATCAATAACTGCACCTAAGTTAGTTACATAACTTGTAAGAGTAGCCTCTTCAACATATGCTTTCTTGTCCAGTGCAATATTCTTAAGTCTCTCGACCTTCTCAATTGGCATATTAAGCTCATTAGAAAGAAGTGTTGCAAAACCCTTAATAGATGTAGAATGTCCGATTAAGTATGCCTTCTGGATTGATAATCTGTTACGAGATACATAGTAATCAATAACTCTGTTGATGTTACTTGCCATATACCTTAATGACTCTGTAACCTCATCTCCATCAAATCTTGAATGAAGAAGTGTTTCATTCTGAAGCTTTGTTGTAGCAGCCTCATACTTAAGTCCATATTTCTCCATAACAGCATTAACAAGCATTGACTTTCCATAAGGAACATTTCTCTGTAACTGCAATACATTATCCTTGAAAATATTAATTACAGTACCATCATTTTCAACCTGTATAACAAGACTGACTTCTGGTCCAATCTGCTGTTTCATAATCTGGTATGTACTGTTACCTGCATAATCAACAAATGCCACCTTAAGTCCTAAAGCCTTAGCAAGTCCATAGTAAGACTCTACAACTTCTGATGGTACAGCAGCAACCATAAGTTTAATCTTTTCCTGTCCCTGATCTTCTACTTTCTCAAGGACCGTGTACTGAATGATATACTCATCCATATTAACAGGGAAATACTCTGTAGCATTAGCCTGTACAAGTTTATCAATCTTATTAGCCTTAACATTAGGAATAAGAACTTCCTTAGTTGCAAGTCTTGGAGAACTGATAGAAAATGCGACATTATTAGCATTAAATCTATGCTCGTCCATAACAACCTTGATTGCCTTAGCAAGTACGTCAGTCTGCTCAATTACACCATCGACATAGCAGTCTTCTGGTGCAGGAATTGTAACAGTCTTATGAACGACACTGTTCTTACCTGATTTAGTGATTTCACATATTTTAATATACTCGTTATTGATAACGATACTTACCAATTTACCTTTGGCTTTAGATGCAGCCATAAAATCCTCCTATCCAGCTCCCCACATAATAAGCTAATGATTTCTAGTTATAAAAATATATATAAATTTCCTGTTCTTTCTATATAGACAAAAACTCTCCTACATAAATATACAGATTAGTTAGAATCCCATAAAAGAAAGATACCAGTTAATTATATTCGTACCAAAAAGCATGGCTATTGTAAGCCCTGCACACAAATATGGTCCGAATGCCAGTACATGTTCAGCATCCGTAACTTTCATACGGATGGAATGAATGACTGCACCCAAGATGCAGCCAATCAGAAATGCCAGAATAATGCACTTCCATCCTAAAAATAATCCTGCAAACGCCATCAGCTTAATGTCTCCACCGCCAAAAGCGTCAATTCCTTTAATCGCTCGTCCAATAAAAAGACATATGAGCATGAATCCACTTATAACACAAAACCCTATTAGATAGTCTAATAGGTTCTTGTGATCTAATATGATTCTTATCACTGCCAAAACACCAATTGCCACATTAAGTGAAAATGGTATCTCGAAAGTTCTCCAGTCAATGACTGAAATAACAAGAAATATTGAAAATGCAAAGCACATCAATATGCTTACCGCATTAAATCCGTGAACTAAGAATACTATCACATATGCTATCCCATTGGTCGCTTCAATGATTGGATACTGCGGTGATATCTTAGTTTTGCAGTGTCTGCATTTTCCACCAAGTATTATGTAGCTTACCAGTGGTATGAGATCATACCACTGGATTTTCTCGCCACATGTCATACAATGCGAATGTTCTGTAGCTATATTCTCTTTTAATGGTAATCTGTAAATCAGTACGTTCAAAAAACTTCCGAATACGATTCCGTATAGAAAGATAATGAAGTACAGTGGTAATTCGTATTGCATGATTTAATGTTTCCTTAGATTTAATATTACTCAGTTGTTGTACCTTCTGAATAGCTAACCTGTCCCTTAGAATTAACTTTAAATGTAATTTTCTTGTCAGCATACTTCTTTGATGTAAGCTTTGTTCCTTCTACTTTCATAATTCCATCAAGTTCATTCTTAAAGTCATCTCCTCCAGTAACTGAACAAGTAGTCTTAGAAAGAGTCACAAGATTCTTATCTGATGCTGTATCTACAGTATTCTGATACACTGTTTCATCCTGTAATGCAACTTCACATGCACTCTTAATCTGTTCAATATTCTGAGCATCCTTTGATTCTCTTGATTTCTCAATGTTCTTAATAAGTGTTGGAGCTAACACACCAACAAGTACTGCCATAATGGCAATAACTACGATAAGTTCTACTAAAGAGAAACCTTTGTTACCTAATTTTTTCTGTGTCTTTTTCATGTTTCATATCTCCCTTTTGAAATATATTTATATAAATCCATTCTCGTTAAGCGACCTGCAGAACAGATTATATACTAACCTTGTGAACCCAAAGTATTGTAAAGCTGAATCATTGGCTGATAGATTGCAAGTATTAACATAACTACAACTAAAGCCATAAGAATAATAATAATAGGTTCCATTAACGAAGTAAGAGTCTGTGTCTGAACTTCAACCTCTTCTTCATAATAGACTGCTGAATTGGTAAGCATCTCTTCAACATTACCAGTTTCTTCACCAATACCTACCATATGTACAACCATCGGTGGAAAAAGTCCCGATGTTCTTAACTGATTAGAAAGTGGTAAGCCTAATGACACACCACTCTTTACTTTTTCTAATGCATCATAATATAATACATTCTTCATAGTTGAAGCAGATATCTCAAGTGCATCAATCATTGGCATGCCAGCCTGTAACAATGTACTCATTGTTCTTGCAAATGAAGCACATGCTGACTTAGTCTGTAACAATCCAAATACCGGAATCTTTAACTTTAATTTATCAAGGTTATGTCTTCCATTCTCTGTATTACCATACAACTTAACTCCCACAACTATTCCAATGACAACAATAAGATATACATACCAGTATCCTTTAACACTGTCACTCATTGCAAGAATCATTCTCGTTGTTATTGGAAGTTCTGAATCCAAATCTTCAAACATTGTCATAAAGCTTGGTATAACAAATGTAAGCATTACTACAATAACACCTATCATAACGAAGATAAGCACTATCGGATACATCATTGCTTTCTTTACAACACCTTTTAACTTGGCATCTTTTTCAAACTGTATCGCCATTCGTGTAAGAGAGTTCTCCAGACTACCGGAAGCCTCACCTGCCTTAATCATATCAACAAGAATACTTGGAAACTCTTCGTTCTCCCTCATTGAATCCGAAAGGTTTTCACCTTTTTCTACACTGGACTGGGTTCTCTCAATTGCCTCTTTAAGTCTCTTATTCTCTGTCTGTTCACCAAGCATCTCCAATGCATTAATTACGCTTACACCTGCTTTAAGAATACTTGCAAACTGCCGACAGAATACGCTCATATCTCGTGCCGGTATTTTCTTTGGGCCAAAAAATGATAGATTAACATCTTTATCCAAAGCTCCCTGCTTACCTATTGATATAGGAGTAAAGCCCTGTTCCTTTATCTTTCTAGCTGCTTCATCTTTACTTTCTGCTTCAATAGCACCCTTAACATCTTTTCCCGAAGCGTCAACCGCTTTGTATGAAAATGTCTCCATATCACACTCCCCATTCTTAGTAAAATCTTTCCTTTTTAGTGCATTTAGTATAACACATAAGCACAATCAGGACAATAATTTTACTAAAATTAACAAACAAAATTAACAAATAATAAATTCTTTTTAAATTTACTTTTACATTTATAACATACCTTAACAATATCATACTACATACTAAAAGTGGGTAATTTTCACTTTTATTTCGTATTTTCTAGCTTTATCGTTCTTGCTGTCATTCCTAAAAACATATAGAAATATGGTGTTGTATAATACATTGAATTTCCAAAGCATGCACCTGCTGCATATGCCAATGCACACCCTGCTGAAGCTATCGTTATAAGTTCCAGTTTTTTTATTTTCTTCAATTGGCATATCATCATTGATATTAATGCACCCATATACATTGCAAACCCTGGTATTCCCATAAACACCATATACTGTATATATTCATTTTCTGGTCTACTCGTTCCACCTGCCAATGAACCTCTAAATACATCTGAATATTTTTCATTCAATTGTTCTGGTCCATATCCTAATATTGGACTTTCCGGTATCATTTTTAAACAAGCTTTCCACAATCTCATTCTTCCCGTCCCTGCTCCATCTGCATCTTCCGCATCTGATACGACTGCATTAACATCATGAGAGAATGTTGATAAATTAACTTCTAAATTCTGTCCACTGCTTGAAGGAATGGTTCCTGACATGCTGACTGCACTAAGGGAAATATATATAATTATCGGCACTAGTATTTTCTTTATATTGTTAGTTCTTACAACATACATTATGCATACAGCTATAACACCAAACATAGAGCCAAGATACGCGCCAAATGTGTTGTTCACCAACAGACAAAATAACTGGAACGCCATTCCTGCTGCATACATAATTTCATTTTTCTTAATATCCGACGTTAAGAATAGTCCTGTCATTACCAGAATTGACATGTTAAGATAATATCCAAAATGATTAAACTGACTGAATACAGTTGCTCTATCATAAACAAATATTTTATGCATATATAGTAAATGATTATCTTGAAGCAGCAGACATATTCCAAGTATAACCGCTGTTACCGCGTATGTATTAAATATGTATTTTCTATATTTTGCTTCTTTAACTATATGCGCGCACATATAAACCGCCGCATAGCAGCAATATGTCACAAGGCCTTCATATCTGTACTCTGTTCCAAATATTGAAATATATTTATTATTCGAATGCATTGTACATATAATAATCCATACAAACAACATTAAAAAAAATACATTCCATGGTTCTCTTTTAATAAACTCAAACAGCTCATTTTTCCAATTATTACTCCGTGTCAGT
>OODL01002506.1_pt1 | contig 11376 bp, 17 predicted proteins | sample 1671181 | NCBI WGS metagenome assembly OODL01 (sample SAMN06348130, study PRJEB24527) | human gut metagenome | biome: human gut; feature: ankylosing spondylitis patient; material: feces | host: Homo sapiens | place: China | collected 2015-10 | reverse complement strand
CCTTGAAAACTTTTCCCAGCATTCTGTTTCAGAGGATATGGATTTCCCAACACCTGAATTAGAAGTAATTATGACTTTAATTTTCTCATAATAAGCTTGTTATTGATCCCGTATGTGAAAATATCGTATTTTTGCACTTCATAAATACTTCACAATACTATATGAATACAAGAATATCTTATAAATTTGTTCTGAAAGCAGAGGCTAATAGCAGAGGATTATATCCGGTCTATATGAGAGCTTTTCTCCATGGGAAGAAAATAGAAATCGCCACTTCGATAACTATAGTGGAAGGAGATTGGTCGGAAACCAAGCAACGTGTGAAACGGCGCAATAAGCTCAACGAGAAGCATAATATGATTCTTGAAGCTTTCGAAAAGAAAGCCTTAAAATGCATTTTGGATAACTTTGTATACGAAGAAACTCCTTTGACTTTAAGGCAATTTAAAGATTATATGCTGTCTATTGGACAAACCGAAAACAGTTTCACCGATTATATTCTCAATTATCTGAATGAAAATAAATCACGTTTGCGGTCTGAATCGTGGTGGAGCTATAAATCTCAAATCACTAAACTGCTGAAATTCAGAAAACACATCAGCTTTGCAGATCTAACAGAAAAGTTCATCAATGAATACCAACATTACATGCTGTACACTCTTCATAATAACGAAAATACAGTGAGCAAAAGCCTACGCTCTTTACGAACCTTTATAAATATAGCCATGCGGTACGGTTTTATTAAAACTAACCCATTCAAATATATTACCATTAAGAAAGTAGATGGGAAACGGGATTTTCTTTCAGCAGAAGAGTTGAGCAAATTGTCCGATGCCTATATCTCAAATAAAATAATAGACGAGCAAGAAAAAGAAGTACTTCAATATTTTTTGTTTTCTTGCTATACCGGGTTGCGCTACTCTGACTTAAAAATGTTGAAAACATCATCAATAAAGAATAATATCCTACACATAAATATGCATAAAACAAACTGTCTGGTCAGTATTCCGCTATCTCAAAAGGCATTACAACTTCTACCGAATAAAATAAATTCAGAATCCGATTATGTTTTTCGAGTTTATTGCAACAAGGTGACCAACCGAGTTCTAAAACAAGTAGGTAAACGTTACGGAATCCCTAAAAAGTTGACATGTCATTGCGCGAGTCACAGTAAATTCTTTTATTTATTGAATATCAGCGAGTTGAGTACTTTAAAGAATGTGACTGCTAACGATTTAGAAACGAGCTATATTCTTTTTCTTTCACAACTTTGCAATATACAAAGAACGCTTTGATTTCGAGTGCAAAGTTAAATCTAATTTCTGAAAAACAACATTTTATGCTGTGATTTTACAAAATATTAAGATTAGTCTTTGCAAAGGTAAAAGAGTAGTTACCAACGGTAATTTTCATGTAACGTCATTTTAAGAGTATGGCAAAAAGAACATATTCATAAACGCATATATGTATCTTGCCATATTGGGAAATCAATTGCTTAGTTCCATTTTTGCAGATTATATTTCTATTTTGTCTAAATTACGACGGAATACAGCAGATTTTCAAGGGATTTGGATGGATTATCACGATAAAATATTATTTTTGTAGCGTAAAAACGATAAAAACATGAAGTTAAATCGCATAAGAGCAGTCTTAGAGGACAAAGGGATAAGCCAAACATGGCTTGCAAAGAAGTTGGGAAGAAGTTTCAGTACGGTCAATGCTTATGTATGCAACCGCTCTCAACCCAACCTTACCACACTTCTTGAAATTGCGCAGTTATTGTCTGTGGATATGAAAGAACTAATTACGGATGAGACGGAGCGTACCACTATATAGGAAATGAAAGACAATGTCAAACAATAGTTAGTGAATTGCCTTATGATAATCAAAAAACTTGGCTTATTCGTATTATGGTGCATTTGCATCATATTGGGGCTAAAAGCTCTTACTCATGCATTTTCGGAAACTGTCGGAATAGTTATAATAGTTTGTGTCGTGGTTGTTGCTGATATTGTTCAGAGATATTTCAATCGACATGAACGGTGGTTCCGAAAGAGAGTTAATATGCTGAGAACCATTTGTCCGAATTCTCCAAATGATTTTCGGATGATTGGTGACCCATTGTTTGAGTCTTTTTCTTTGGGAAATTTCTTCATTCAATACAAGCCTGAAACCAAGGAGTTTCACCTCTGTTGCTGTATTTATATGGTTCTCCCCAATATTGTAGAGACTTGGAACAAAGCAATAGAAGACATAAATACAATTATTGCCCAGAAAGCGCCTTACGTAAAAATTGTAATAGATAGGCATGGTGAATTAGGGCAGGGTTTCAGTCTGATAATCCCTGCTAAGAAAGCTAAGAAAACACTTTTGTTGGCATTTGCTCACATACTCCTTGAACTCAAGAAGTCGCTCCCATATAGAACTAACGAGAATGGCATTTTAGTATGTGAAGTCTATTTTAAAATCAAGGTGTTCAACACGATTTGCTATGGCGAATACGATGGCGTGAGAGTGTTGAAAGCGGTTACCATATCTTCAGATGGAAATTATACCTTCGTCAATGTCGAGGAAGATGAATGTGTGCCAGAAGACTTTACTAAGTCCAATCCTCCGATGTCCATCATCCTGCAATATGACTTGTATTCAATAGAAACCAATATGTTGATTAGCAAAGAGGAATTTGATGTCCATTGGGAGAAATGCAAAGACTTGTGTGAATCATAATCATTGGAGTACGGATTACAAATTCGATAGCACTATGAATTTTACAACTATAATGTTAGGACATAAAAAAAGGCAAGTTAGGCTACAAGCTGATGTTAGTTACGACCCTTTTCAAATTTTTCCTGATTTACAACATGTAAAAGACAACAATCTCTTCCACATCGATGAAGGAGATGTATTTTATGACTTCATAGGTGACCAAGGACCATTAAGATTTATTTCCGATAACTTCAAAGATTTGTTGGAAAATAATGGAGTAAAGGGAGTTTCTTTTATCCCCATAAAAATATATGGTTCAAGGTTGCAATACTATGCTCTGTTAGAAACGCAAATAGATTCTATCTGTGAACATGATTCTGACGGAGACCATATTTATGGGACTTTCCAAATAGATTTCACCTCGTGGAATGGAGAAGAACTCTTTTATTTGAAAGATAGTGGGGCTATAGTTTGTTCTTTACGAGTTAAAGAACTCATTGAAAGACACAATATTTCAAATGTCTCTTTTGAAGGCTTAGATAAATATTAAGAATTGACTATGATGAAATTTATAACTATCAGCATATATATATCATTATGTATTTTGTTCGTTGGTTGCAAAAAAACAAATTCCTCCACAAACGAAATGTGTAATTGTTCTGTGGAGAGCATAGAGGATGAATTAGAAATGCTATGTTTAAAATCGAAAAATGATTCTATGACGCTCTCCATGGAGATAACTTCTGACAACATGGTCAATGATTACAACTACAGATATTTGGGCTCATTACAAGTAAGGAGCAGAATGTTTGAGGTGTTACAAAAAACAGTATTGTCTGGTCAGTATAAAGATGCTCAACGAGCATTAGTTTCTATTAGGTTCTTCACAAATGGAAATTTATTCGGAGAATATACTGGATTGAACAACTTTTATTCCGTAAAGATTTCCTCTAACAATATTTGCATCTATAATGTAGAAACAAGAAGTAGCAAAAAAATCAATATGAAGGATTCGATACCACAACTATTATTCTTCCATTATAACGATAAGGATAGTTCTTCATGCGGAGACCTGTTATACTTTCGCAAGAATTAGTTTTTTGTATTATACTATAATAAACATTCACTTTCTGTGAACTGCAAATTCGTAAATTCAATTTTTCACGACTATGGAAGAAAAAATAATGCTAAGAGATAAACTTGTAGATATTGCTTTGCAATGGCAAGCAATTTTTGGAGTTGCACCGTCTATTACAAGTTCCATTTCAGAATATGATGCAGCAATGTTGATAGGTATGTCTGAGAAAGAATACTCCAATTACATGAGAGATAAAACTGCTGTTGCCAAAGGGACGGATTTCGTTTATAGAAATATAAGGTATCAAGTAAAAGCCAATCGTCCAAGCGGTAAAAAAGGAAGTAAAGTAACGATGGTTCCCAAAGCCTCGAACTACGAATGGGACAGGTTGATTTGGATATTATATGACAAGGACTATGTAATGCAAGAAGCATGGGAATGGTATATGAAAGACTATAAAATGGCGTTTGAAAACAAAAAAAGATTATCTCCCGAAGACTACAGAAAAGGGCACTGCCTGTATCATAGATAACAGAAAATCGTGGATTCAAAAAACCACAAAAACGAATAGCTTTATGATAGAAAAAATAATGTCTAAACTTGGAATGGTCGTTTTATGGTGCATTGTCATCATATATGGCATAGTTGTCATCACTCATATCTGCTCGGATATTATCGGCGTGGTCGTGCTTGTCATTTTGGCTGTTGTCTCGATTGCTTTTGTACTCTTTGCCAAAAGATACAAAATATGGTTCAAGAGGCGAGTCAAGATGCTTAGTACGATTTGTGAGAAGTCGCCCGATGATTCTTACATCATGCCCGAAGACAAGTTTACCGAATCTTTTGATTCTGCCAACTTCTTCGTACAATACAAGCCAGAGACTAAGGAGTTCTTTTTCTGCAGCTATTATTATTTCATCTTTCCTGATTACGTTGAGACTTGGAGCAAGGCGGTTAAGGAGGTCAAAGCACTTGTCTCCAAGGAAGCCCCAGAAACAAAAGTCGAAGTGAATTCCGTAGGTCAGCTTGGCAAGGACTTCACGCTGATAATGTCTCCCAAGGATGCCAAGAAAAGTTTTTTGTTGTCCTTAGCTCATTTGTGCATCCGTCTGAGAAGCCAGCTTCCATGCAATAACAGGACATTGATATACAAGTTCTATTTCAAGATAAAGGTGTTCGACACGATTTGCTATGGCGAGTTTGATGGCGTGAGAGTATCAAAGGCTATCACAATTTCTGCGGATGGCAACTATTGCGTAGCTAATGTCTACGTAGATAGTTGCTTTCCAGAAGATTTCATCAAACACAATCCTCCGATGTCCATTATCCTGCAATATGACTTGTATTCTATAGAAACCAATATGTTGGTTAGCAAAGAGGAATTCGATGCCCATTGGGAGAAATGCAAAGACTTGTGTGAATCATAATCATTGGAGAACGGTGAGGAGCTATTTTATTTGAAAGATTCCGGGGCAACTGTTTGTTCTCTACGAGTTAAAAAACTTCTTATAAGTAACACTATCTCAAATGTCTATTTTGAAAACTTGGATAAAGAGTGTAGTCTATACAAGAGTAAAACCACCTCATATAAAGCATCATGCAAATATCTTGTTTGAGATTATTGGATGAGATAAAAAGGCTTCTATATCCATAAATTACAGATATTAATTTCAATTTGTCTAAATAGTAACTAAAAACAGCAGATACTTAAATATTTCTGCTTGATTATCAGTATAAAACACTATCTTTGTCGATACAAAACGATAAAATATGAGCAATAAAATACCACAAGAAGAATGGACTCCTTTGCCTTTTATGGAAGGGGAACATGCCCTTTCAAAAATAGAATATAACGCTACTGATTTATTGGTAGAATTGGACTCGTTTAAGGAAAAACGGGTTACAAAAATTGTTTTTGCAAATGTGTTCTCATACAGAGTAACATTAGAGCATTTTAGGTGGGCGGAGTTTTGTCATAATCCAAATATCTCGGCGACATTGGTCAATGTAAAAGAATCTCATTATATAAAATGGTTAGAAACTGCAGGATTGGAACAAATTTATGAATCAAAATTGGATTTGCGACATTATATGTTGCAAACTACAGAACACACAATAGATGTTGTGTTTCCAAGCGAATCCATAATAACAATAGATGGAAAAGAAATATGAAACAACCTCTTTTTACAATTAACAGCACATTCTCGGAAGAAGAAGTAGTGCGTTTCAACAAATATGTAATATTACATATGTTTCATTATGTAAGAAATGTCATTATTTGCAATATAATACTACTGCTATTCACAGTGGGTATGATAGTAAATGATATTACTTCGGAAGACTTTCCTATAGGCTCAATAATGATGTTTTTACTCATTATTATAGTCAACTGGTCTCTTTACAAATCGCCAATACAAAAAGCCAGAAAGGTTTATCGCCAAAATAAAACAATAAGAGATGCAATTTATATAGTTAAGTTCTATGATGACCACTATGTAGTGACATGCAATGAAATAGAGTCAAGTATTCCTTTCGATAAATTGTACAAAATAATAGAGACTGATACAAATTACTATTTGATGGCATCAAAGGTTAGTGGAACAATAATTTGTAAAGCTGATTGCCCTAATGATTTGGACGTTTATATTCATGAATTTATAAACAGATAGAGTGCGATATATTTTAATAGAAACTTTTGAAGATTTAAAGACTTCAATTAGATTTTTATTTTCAGGCATATATGATTCTCAAAACTTCCTGATACAACATGGTTCCACTTTTGTAAAAAGCGACATAGTGGCTATCTTGGAAGGGGCTTTGCTCCCCGTAAAGAATAGGTATGGGGAAAACCAAGATGTAATAATTTCTATGTCCTCAATATGCCAGCATAAAAAAGATATAAGGATTTTATATCCTTATGGTGGTACAGATTTTGGAAGTTTTATGCTATTTGTTGTGTAGGTTGGATATAATCTGCATAACAGCATTGTTATTTTCCACAACTCTGTGCAATTATCCGGTTTTGTCATTTCAAGAGTATGGCAAAAGAACAAATATTCATTGCAAACATATATCTTGCTGTGTTAGAAAACCATTTATTTAAGTTCCACATTTACAGATTCTATTTTCATTTTGTCTAAATTACGATAGAATATCGTAGATTTTCAAGGGATTATAACCGATTATCACTACAAAATGTTATTTTTGTAGCAGGAAATGAGTATAAAACAGCATTTCATTGTAATGTATAAAACAAAGTAAAATATAATAAACGTAATATGAAACTAAGAGATAAAGATACAAAGAAATATTTGCTCACAGTATTTGTGGCTACATTTGTTGCCTATATTATTCCTGCAGTGGTCTTGTACTTGGGATATTTTATGGGCATTATGCTTACGATTTGTATTTCCTTGTTTAACTTGAGTATGGCTTTGCTTGCTTGGCTTTGGGCAAAATCTGTTAGAAAGGAGTTTTTGCTGAAAAGACAAATAATATTGAATAGTCTTGTGACGTTGTTTTTGATAGGCATTATTTCCTTAGTTGTAACCAATGGGGCAGCCTTATCTTTGAGCATCTTAGTGTTTGTTTGGTTAGGGATATTTAATCTCCTGCCAATTTGTATCCAGTATGCCATTTATTCTTTTATTTCCAAAAGAACCAATTCAAAGAAAGAGTGGTCTATATGAAGTATATAGAATTGTTTTGGAATAGGCTAAAAAATGCATCTGGAAACCAAAATGCCATATTTAATCCTGAATTTCAAATGTTAGGTAAAAAACTTACTTATAGTCCAGCAATTCAAGGGTATTGGAAAGGAATGGTCTTATATAATTCTTCGGCTGCATATGGCGGAACTATTTTCTGGAGACCTGTTTCTAACTTTATAATTAAAGGTGTAAATTTAAATAGAAACTTTAGAAATGTAAATGGAAGTAAAAACAAACCTTTATAATGCTCTTTATTATCATAACGCTTCGGTATTTTTTTACCGAGGTGTTATGATAATATTGCTGTTACTGATATTAGGGTGTTCTGATTCTAATAAGGTAGCCAAAGAAACAAATGTAAGCATTGATGTCATTAATAAGGTAGGATTTAAGAGTGTATTTGCAAAAAATGGCATATTTGTTAAACTTGTACCTGCAGAAGATAACTCCTATTCACTTCAGGTAAGTATTACAAATTATATTGATACTCTTGATTACTATTTAAATAGCAAGACAAAGCAACAGTCTGTACCAAAAATTTTATTTGGCACTGATTATGTATTTTTCCTTACGGGTTCTTCAAGCTACAGGTATATAACATTGTCATATTTAGATAAGCGATTTAATAAAATTATAACTCATAAATATACAACAAGCAGAGATGTGTCATCGGATATCGATGGAGCTATTTTTTTCAAAGAAGGATACTACTATTGGTATGATTTAAAAAAACATGTGCTTCATTGTATGCGTTCTAATTTAAATATGAGCTCATTTAATGAAGCTATTTTGTTTAGTGGTGATAGTATTTTAATAAAAGAAGGATGTGAAATAAAAAAATACAAAGAGAGAGATTTTTCTCAAAAAAGCAGTTTATTGACTCCCACTATTATTAGATAGTTGAGATTAGCTGTGTTCAAATTTTTACTTCCTACTAATAGAAATCCGTGGATAAGAAATTAACCTATCCACGGATTTTTATTTGTAACGTTGTTTTTTACTTTCTCTTTTTCAACACATAGAACCTGGCGGTTTCACCTTCTGATTCATTGCCAACCGAGTCAATCAAAATAATATTGTTGTCATCCCTCACCTTGTAGAATATATTGTCACCACTCGAAGGATGTATGAACATCAAGACATTTCCGTCAAGCACTTGAAATGTTCCCCTTAACTTTTCCTGTTCATTTTGCTCTTCCTTGTATGTCTGTATCAACAAATAGGTTCCGTTAATATTTAATGTGAGTATTGTCTCAACATCAGTCTGCAACACACCGCAATATGTTCCTGCAATGGAATCCAAGTCAATACCGTTTTCTAAGACTGCCGTATATTCTTCGACTTTAACAGGGTCAATATTGGCATCATTTTGTTCTGTGCCGCATAATATATAAGATGTAACAAATGCAACAACCTATATTGCCATTTCCTTTTTCATAGTCATCATAAAAGAAAAAGTGTCCGCAATATCAAACGAGTGGTATCACGGACACGAATGAATAGTTGAGAGTTTGATGGAAGTAAGTATCCTGAAACATTGTTGATGCACGGAGAAGCCCTTGCGCTATCGAATACGATGCGAATGCCGTTGGTCTTAATCTTGTCGAAACGAAGGATGCGTTTGTACAAGATGGTCGTTGTCTATTATTTCAGGTTAATTTTCTTTTTAATTTCATTCGCCTCTTTAAATAGGCTATTAGCAATGCTATCTTTAATTGCTGCCATCTGTATCATTTCGTTATGGTAGCGAATTGAGTCCTCGTAAATATTTACACGAGTTCTCACTTTCTCAATAACTTCTTTATTTGGGCATACAGAAAAATTCTTTTCGATGTATCGAACATTGGGGTCGTCAGATGGAAGAACCATCTTCAATGCCCGATATTTCAAGTCAGCCACCTCCCAGTCTTGGTGTTCTCGCCATTGGGTGAGATTGCCCCAAATGGAGATAACAAGAGACAGAGCCAAGCCACCAATGAAAAGAAGAACACACTTTGAAGTTGGCTCGAAGCGATGGGTAACAATCTTCTTCTGAGGTGCATTGCTTATGTTGTCAAGTCGCTCTTGCAGGTCTTTTGATGCAGCATCTTGCTCTTGCTTCAGCTGCTTAACCGTATCAAACAAGAGTTTGCTTCGCTGTTCTCCGTTACTTGCTTCTTTCTTGGTAAGGTCGGTAAAAATGCAGATAGCTTCTCTTAATCTTACCAATTTGTCAATAGCTTCCCCTTCTTTTACAGCCATAGCAAGAATAGCTTTTTCAAGTTTGCTTGTATCAACACTTACAGAGACCGGAGTGCTTTCCGCCTCTGTATTCTTTGGTGAGGCAGAAAGTTCATCGACTTTTTGCTCCAATCTCTCAACTGTGCCGTAGATGGCTTCTAACATTTCTTCTTTCATGTTCGATTCTAATTAAGTTTATGACTTGCATCAAAGGCTAAAGCCTCTTCTGCGTTTCTTCTTTTTTTTCTTGGATGATTCATCCTCTGGGAATTGCTCAAAGGTCTGTGCATTGGCAGGAGCAAAGAGTCCTATGGAAGAAATACCATTCCATGGGTTCAGGCTGCTCTCCGACATGAATGGCAACAGCTCGTCCTTGAAACTACCTTGCTCATATTGTTGAGTAGAACTGGCTCTTGCTGATAAATGGTTCTCCGTTCCCTCAAATCTCGCATTCAGTTTGCCAAAGCTATAGTCTCGGCTAATCTGCGTACCCTTGAAGCTATATCCATCCTTGCAGAAACGGATGCCTTGAACCTTGGTTCGCTCCTTGTCCTTATAGACTAACTCCAAGAGAACACCTCGCTTTGCAAGTTCATTCTTGAACTTCTGCCAACTATCAGCGCCTTTCAAGACATCCTTGACAGCATTGTGAATCTCGTATTTGGCACGCTCCGCATTGCGCAATTTGCGAGTGTTAGTCTTGCTCTTGTCCGTTCCGTAAGTAAATCCATACTTGGATTTAAGAGCCTTGGTCACCTGCTCATTACGCCTGTAATCATTCCTGTCTGATATGAGTTTGCCCTCGTTATTAATGCGGTTGTACACGATATGACAATGTGGATTGTCCGTGTTGTGATGCCTTACGATGATGAATTGTGTATCGGTGATGCCCATCATCTGCATGTATTCAAGGGTTATCTTAGCCATGAACTCATCCGTCAAACGTGGCTTGTCCTCGGGCTTGAAGCTTAAAGCTATGTGCCCCACAGGCTTCTTAATCCTTGGATTTAGTTGCCTCTGTAGCTCGAAACTTTGCGTTATCTCGGCATTCGTGCCGAGTAACACACCATCAGAGGCAAGGATTTTCGCCTCGTCCTTGCCTGTAACATAGCGGATGCAACCAGCAAATGAGCTGCCCTTCTTTAGCTTGCCTATCATGTGGCATCCTCCTTTCTGCCTATTCCGCATGGCTTCGATTTTGGACTTGCTTGGCGATACTCACCAAGGATGGATTTCAATCTTCTCAACAAGTCCACCACATATACATGGGTTTCATGGAAACCTCTCTGATGCGACAGCTTGGTAAGTTGGTTGAGGTTGTTTGCCATGCCTATGAGATTCTTGGCGATGGCTATCGTCTCAGCGTTGTGTCCGCTGACCACCTCGCCGTTCAAGGCGGACTCACGAATGTATTCCGCCAATTTGCGGTTGGCTTTTCTCGCCCTCAGTCTCAAAGCCTCGTAGCTTGGCTTCGAGAACTTCACCGTGACAGACTTCGACAGCTTGCGAACCCTGCCTGTGGGCGGTCTTCCGCCCTTTTTCCTGCTTTGTTCCTGTATGCTTGTCATTCGATATACTGTTTACAGTTGGTACACTCACTTTCTGCGACCGTCGGGAGCAAAATTCCTCCGCCCTCATGGTGGAGCGAGGCGTTTTGGGGTT
>OODL01002503.1_pt1 | contig 11397 bp, 7 predicted proteins | sample 1671181 | NCBI WGS metagenome assembly OODL01 (sample SAMN06348130, study PRJEB24527) | human gut metagenome | biome: human gut; feature: ankylosing spondylitis patient; material: feces | host: Homo sapiens | place: China | collected 2015-10 | reverse complement strand
TCCGAGCGCCTCAGCGATCTGGGTCTGGGTCTTGTCAGCATCTTCCCGCAGGTCCCGCAAAATGCGTACATAATCCATTCCGCCGTTCACGTGGCACCTCCGTATCCGCTCTGGAGCTTTCTGGTTCTTACAATGTACCATAAAATTTGTGAATCTTACGGGGCACAATACAAAATTTTACTACAATTATAAGACAAATTTACTCAAAAAACGGAGGAATACGGGGAAATGCGAACATATTCCGGGACTGCTTTTCTCCGGGAGAGCAAGGAGCGGCCGGGCGGAGCGGCTCCGCCTGGACGGGCGTTTTCCTTGACAGTGCTTTACAAAAGCGTATTTTCCATATATAATAATACCCGTTTCCCCCGGCGCAGTCCATAGGAAGCCCGGAGAAAAGAAAAATTTTGACGGCAGAGCGATCTGCCTGCGGACCCCAGAAGGAGGACCCGGCTGACTATGAGCAACCGAAAAAAGAGAGAGGCCCTGCCCCGCGACCTGGAAATCCGGGGGGCTGAGATATTTGGAAAGCACCTGTCGCCGGAAAAGCAGCGGGCGCTGCTGATCGTGACGCTGACGGCCTGCGCCCTGCCAATGATCCTGGGCGTGCGGATGTGGGACCGGATCCCGGAGATTGTGGAGACCGGCCTGATCGGCCCCGGCGGCCAGGATGACTCCCTGCCCCGGTGGGCGGTGGCGCTCCTCCTGCCCGGTTTGATGTGCCTGCTGGAGGCTGTCGCGCAGTTCATGCTGCTGCAGTATCAAAAGCGGATGAAGATCCCACCGGCGTTTAACCGGCTCATGGGGCGCTGGGGCTTTCCAACCATTTCCCTGCTGTTCTGCAGCGGCGCCATTTTGGAGACTTCCGGCCAGGGGCTAAGTCTGAACTTCTACACGCCCTGCATTCTGGGTCTGGTGCTGATGCTGCTGGGCTCCCACATGTTCGACTGCACGGAGGATGCCAAGCTGGCCCTGCGGTTCTCCTTTACGGTAAACAATCCGCCGTTGTGGAAGGAGGTCCACCGGTTTGCCGGCTGGCTTTGGATGCTGGCGGGCCTGGTGGTGGCCGCCGGCGCTATGGTGACCAGCGAGACCACGTTCTTCTCGGCCCTGCTGGCACTGGTAGTCCTGGTAGTGCCCATGATTTACGGGCGCAGCCGCGCCGGCCAGGCCAACGGATAAACGAAAGAGGAAGAGAGCCATGGAATTTACGGAAGGCGTCCGGTTCGACAGCCTGCACCTGTCGCCGGAGATCATACGCGCCATTGAAAAACGCAACATTGAGGTGTCCACCCCGGTCCAGGCAGGCTGCATCCCGCCTATGATGGACTGGCAGGATGTGATCGCCAAGGCCCCCACCGGCACCGGCAAGACCTTTGCCTACGGCATCCCCATCGTGGAGCATGTGGACCCGGAGGACGAGAGCGTCCAGGCGGTAATCCTGGCCCCCACCCGGGAGCTGGCCATCCAGATCACCGACGAGATTCGGGACCTGGCAGCCTTCAAGCCCGGCGTGCGGACGGTGTGCCTCTATGGCGGCGCCCCTATCGGCCGGCAGATCGACACGCTGAAGAAGCACCCCCAGATCGTGGTGGCCACGCCGGGACGGCTTTCCGACCACATGAAGCGCCGCACCGTCCGGGTGGATACGGCGAAAACCGTGGTGCTGGACGAGGCGGACCGGATGCTGGACATGGGCTTCATCCATGACGTGACCCGCCTGCTGGACAAGATGAACAAGCGGAAGAACCTGGGACTCTTCTCCGCCACTATCTCCCGGGAGGTCATGGACATCGCCTGGGTGTACCAGCGGGACGCGGCGGAGATTACGGTCCGGGAGGATGAGCAGAACAAGCCGGACATCAAGCAGTTCCGCATGGACGTGCCCCACGACGGTAAGGCAGACGCCATTGAAAAGATTCTGAACGAGACGGGTTTCGACCGGTGCATGGCCTTCTGCAACACCAAGGGCTCCACAGAGCGGATCACCAAGTTCCTGCAGATGCGGGGCATCGACGCGGAGTGCATCCACGGCGATATTCCCCAGCGGAAGCGGGAGCAGGTGATGGAGAAGTTCCGCCGGGGCGAGTTGCGGGTGTTCGTCTCCACCGACGTGGCGGCCCGTGGCATCGACGTGGATGATGTGGACATCGTGTTCAACTGCGACGTGCCGGACGAAAACCAGGACTACGTCCACCGGATCGGCCGGACCGGCCGGGCCAGGCGGCAGGGCGTGGCAGTGACTTTCATCTCCGACTATCCTGCCAAGATGCGGATCGACGACATCGCCCAGAAGACCCGGAACGAGATCGTTCCGGTGAAGTTCGACGAGGACGGCCGCCTGACCACAGCGTGAAAACGGCTTTGAACGCCGGACGCGGAAATCCGCGCCCGGCGCTTTTCACGCCACTGGTTCCGGCTGGGAGACAGGGCATTTTCGAGTTCTTGCTGTGATTTGTGAATAAATTTTTAATTTTGTAATTATTTGTTACTTTTTGAGGGCTCGTAACTTTACAAGCTGCCTGATAATCTTTATAATAGACCAGGCCCTTTGATATGCAGGGGTGCCCGGCAGGGGTGCCCGTTTTAGACTCCAGAGCGGGAGGAACGACGATATGACGAATTGGAAGCGGGGCCGGCCCTCTCCGTCTGCGTGGGCGGCGCGCCGGAGGAGCTGGATCCCATCTACGCCACAGAGACGGCGGACCAGACCGTCCTGGTCCACCTGTATGAAAATCTGATGCGGAAAACAGGAGACGGCTCCGGCGGGACCACGGTGACGAACGGCGCAGCCAAGAGCGTCAGTACGGAGGAGAATGCCGACGGCACCGTGACCTGGACCTTCAAGCTGCGGAAGGCCGAGTGGTCCGACGGCCGGGCGGTCCGGGCCGGGGACTTTGTCTTTGCCTGGCAGCGGCTGGCCGATCCGGCCAACGATTCCCCCAGCGCGTCGCTGCTGTCCGTGGTAGCAGGCTACGACGCCGTGCGGGAGACCGGCGACGTGTCGCTGCTGCAGGTGACGGCGGAGGATGACAGCACCCTGGTGGTGGTGCTGAACGGAAAGTTCGACTGGTTTTTGACGGAGGTCTGCACTGCGCCCGCCACCATGCCTCTGCGGCAGGACTTGCTGCAGGAGGAGACCGCTGCCGCTGACGGGGAGACCGCCGAAGCAGCGGCGGAGCCGGCGGAGGCGGCCCCTTGGTGGAACGACCTTACGGGCCTTGTGACCAACGGGCCGTATCAGGTGAGCGGGTATGAGGCTGGTGAGGCGCTGACCCTGGAGGCCAGCGAGACCTACCGCAACAGTTTCTCCGGGCCGCAGACCCTGACGTTCCGATTTGCGGAGACCGCAGAGGCGGGACAGGACCTCTACGACGCCGGGGAGGTGGATTTCCTGGGCATCCTCCCGGCGGAGCAGCTGACGGCCTTGATCGAGGCGGAGAGCCGGACCCTGGCGCGGGAGCTGAGCGTTCAGGCGGTGGTGTTCAACTGCGCGCAGGATACGCTGATGGATGCCCGGGTCCGTCGGGCGCTGACTCTGACGGCGGACCGTTCTGCCGCTGCTGAGGCGGCGGGCGCCACGGCGTATGCCGCTGAGGGCCTGATCCCTCCCGGCGTGCCGGGGAGCGGGGAGCAGGATTTCCGTACAGATGGCGGCGTGCTGCTGGACAACGACCCCGCGCACCGGGACGAGCTGGCGGAGGAGGCCCGCGGCCTGCTGGCCGGCGGGGTGCGCGAGCTTGTCCTGGTGGCCCAGGACCTGACCTCGTGGGGCAGCGACTTCGACACGCCCCAACGCCTGCCCCACCTGCTGGACGAGCTGCTGCCCTTGGACCGCCTGACCTGGCTGCGTCTGCTCTACCTTTATCCCAGCGGCGTCACGCCCGAACTGCTGCGCTACATGCGCGAGGCCGGGCCGCAGCTGCTGCCGTACTTCGACATCCCCCTGCAGCACGCCCATCCCGAGGTGCTGACCCGCATGGGCCGCCCTTTCGCCAATGATCCCCGCCGCGTGGTGGACCGCGTGCGCGAGGCCCTGCCCGAGGCCGCCCTGCGCACCACCTTCATCGTGGGCTATCCCGGCGAGACCGAGGAGCATTTCCAGGCCCTGTGCCGCTTTGTGGAAGAGACGCGCTTCCGCCATCTGGGCGTCTTCGCCTATCAGGCCGAGGAAGGCACGCCCGCGGCGGCCATGTCCGACCAGGTGCCCATGGAAGTGCGCGAGGAACGCCGCGCCACGCTCATGGAGATCCAGGCCGAGATCAGCGAGCAGCAGTTGCAGGAAGCGGTGGGCCAGACCATGCCGGTGCTGGTGGATGCGCCGCATGACGAATGGCCGGGCCTGCATGTGGGCCGCGTCTGGTTCCAGGCGCCCGAGGTGGACGGTATCACCTACGTGAGCGGCCTGGGCGTGGCCCCCGGCGCGCTGGTGCAGGGCGACATCGTGGAGAGCAGCACCTACGACCTGACCGCCCTGGCCTGATCCTTTTCTCGATAGTGTTCGACAGGGGCGCTTCGGCGCCCCTCCTGATGACGGCCCCCGGTCTCCGGGCCGGGGGATGACAACGCGTGTGCCGTGAGGCCGCGCCCAACCCTTGCAGCATGCATCTGGAGCAGCGCATGACTACCCCTTCGCAGACGGAAACGGCCCGCCCCCTGGACGGCGCCATGGAAAATATCCTGGACGACGGTCAACGCCCCGGCTGGTGGCGGCATTTTGCGGGTCACGAGGACACGGAATGCGTCATCCGGCCCATGCATCTGGCCTCGTTGCTGGACAGGGCCGCCAGGACGCACGGCAACCGTCTGGCCATCCGTTTCCAGAATTTCCAGATGACCTACAGCCGTCTGCACGAAGCGGCGGAACGCTTTGCCGAGGCCCTGCGCCTGCGCGGCGTCAAGCCCGGCCAGCGGGTGGCCGTCATGCTGCCCAACATCCCGCAGACCGTCATCGCCTTCTGGGGCATCATGAAGGCCGGGGCCGTGGCCGTGATGACCAACCCGCTCTATATGGAAAAGGAGCTGCTGCATCATTTCAATGATGCCGGGGCCGAGGTGCTGGTGACCCTGGACCTGCTCTGGGCCAAGCTGGAGCCCCTGCGCGACCGTCTGCCCCTGCGCCTGACCGTGGTCACGAACATCTCGGACGGTCTGGCCTTCCCGCTCAACTGGCTGTATCGCATCAAGGCCCGCCGTCAGGGCCAGGTGCCGCAGGTGCCCTACGGGCAGGAAGTGCTGCGCTGGAAAGATTTCATCAAGGTCCGCGGCCGCTTCAGCGTGCCCACCGACGAGGACCCCGGTGATGCCCTGGCCCTGCTCCAGTACACGGGCGGCACCTCCGGCCAGCCCAAGGGCGCCATGCTGGGCCATGCCTGCATCTCGGCCCAGATGCAGCAGCTGCTGGCCATCCTCCATATGGACTGGGAAAACTGCAAGCCCATGTCCTTCCTGAGCATCATGCCTTTCTTCCACGTCTTCGGCCTGGTGGGCAACATCATCCTGCCCACGGCCCTGGCGGCCACCACCATCCCGGTGCCGCGCTACACGCCCGCCGACCTGCTGCGGACCATCGCCCGCTTCCGTCCCACCTTCTTCGTGGGCGCGCCTTCGGTCTACATGTCGCTCATGCAGCAGAAGGACATCAAGAAATACGACCTCACTTGTATCGAGATCTGCGTCTCCGGTTCGGCGCCGTTCCCCACCGAGGCCCTGCGCCGCTGGGTGAGCATGACCCACGCCAGCATCACCGAAGGTTTCGGCCTGACCGAGGCCTCGCCCTGCGTCACGGCCAACCCGCTGGACGGCCCGCAGAAGGAAGGCTCCATCGGCGTGGCCTTCCCGCATACCGAGATCCGCATCGTGGACATCAACGACAGCAACCATGTCCTGGGCCCCAATGAGGAGGGCGAGATGCTGGTGCGCGGTCCGCAGGTCATGCAGGGCTACTGGAACCGTCCCGAAGAGACGGCCGCCACCCTGACCGACGGCTGGCTGCATACCGGCGACATCGCCTACTACGACGAAGATGGCTACTACTACATCGTGGACCGCAAGAAGGATCTGGTCATCGTGGGCGGTTACAACGTTTACCCCCGCGAAGTGGACGAGGTCCTGTACGAGCACCCCAAAGTGGCCGAGGCCGTGGCCGTGGGCGTCAAGCATCCCACCCGCGGTGAAGTGCTCAAGGCCTATGTGGTGCCCCGTCCCGGCGAGACCCTGACCACGGCCGAGCTGACGGCCCATTGCCGGGCGCGTCTGGCCAATTACAAGGTGCCCAAGTTCTTCGAGTTCCGCGAGGAACTGCCCAAGAGCCTCATCGGCAAGGTGCTGCGCCGCATCCTGCGTGACGAGGAGGCCGCGCGCGTGGCCCAGGGACAGGGGGACGAGGACCGTCTGCTGCCCACGCCGGACCAGCCCGCGGCCGCGCCCACCCGTGCCCAGGCCCTGGGCCAGCAGGCGGGCGAGCTTCTGGATGAGGCCCGGGAAAAGATGGACTCCCTGCGCGGCCAGGCCGAAGAGATGATGGAGGAAGCCCGTCAGAAAGCCGGTGAGCTGCGCCGCCAGAGCGGCGAAGTGGTGGGCGAGGCCCGCCAGAAGGCCGGGGAACTGCTGGACGAAGCTCGCGGCAAGGCCGGCGAGATGATGGAAGAAGCGCGCCAGAAAGCCGGCGAACTGCGTCGCCAGAGCGGCGAGATGGTGGATAAGGCCCGCGGCAAGGCGGGCGAACTGGGCCAGCAGGCGGGCGAGCTTCTGGACGAGGCCCGGGAAAAGATGGGCTCCCTGCGCGGCCAGGCCGGAGAGATGATGGAGGAAGCCCGTCAGAAGGCCGGTGAGCTGCGCCGCCAGAGCGGTGAAGTGGTGGACGGTGCCCGCCAGAAGGCCGGGGAACTGCTGCAGGAAGCTCGCGGCAAAGCCGGTGAGCTGGGCCAGCAGGCGGGCGAGCTGCTGGACAAGGCCCGCGGCAAGAGCGACGACGAGAAAAAGTAAAAAGCGATATGTCCGGGTGGGGCCGATACCCTGTTTAAGGGATTGGCCCGACTCCCGTTTTTTGAAAAAAGCGAAAAGCCCTTCCTGCCATGGCAGGAAGGGCTTTTTTGCTGATGGGTCGGGAAGCGTTCGGGGGAGGAGACATCGCTGATGCGCGGGATGGCTCCCCCACAAAACGCTAGATCTGCACGGACTGGCCGGGCAGCAGGTCGATGCAGGTACAGCCGGGAGCCACGCGGGCCAGTTCGGCCTTGAAGGCTTCCGTATCCTGGGCCAGCACCGGGAAGGTGCCCCAGTGCATGGGGATGACCTGTTTGCAGCCCAGCAGCTTACAGGCCAGGGCCGCCTGGCGGGCGTCCATGGTGAAGACGCCGCCCATGGGCAGCAGGGCCACGTCGATGGGGTAGAGGCGGCCCCACAGTTCCATGCCCGCGAAGATGCAGGTATCGCCCGCATGGTAGATGTGCTTGCCGTCAGGCGTGCGGATGATGTAGCCCGCCGGGGAGCCCGACTCGCTGGAGTGATACGCCTGGGTCATGGTGAATTCGAAGCCCGCGTGGGCCACGGTACCGCCCATGTTGAAGCCGATGTAGTTGAGCAGCTGGGCCGAGGGCACACCGGCGGCCTCCAGCTTCTGGGCCGTGCCCACGATGGCGCCCAGCATGGCGCCGGTGTTCTTGCAGATGGCCACGGCATCGCCCACATGGTCGGCATGGTCATGGGTGACCAGCACCACGTCCACCGGGCCGATGGTCTCGGCCGTGGTACCGGAAGCGGGCGTCAGGAAGGGGTCCACGACGACATGCTTGTCGTCACAACTGATATTGAAGGCCGAATGGCCGTACCAGAGGATCTGGCTCATGATCGTTCTCCTTGTTGGGGGGCGCCCCAAAACGGGGAAAGAAAGTATAGCGCAAGACTAGGAGACTGTCACGAAAAGAAGCAGGCCTGCCGTGATGCCGGGCGGCGTCGCGCCCGGAAGAGGGGCACGGCCCATTTTCGGGACTGGGGCGGGATGCGCCCCGAAGCTGGCGGGGGCAGGGCTTGACAGCGGCACGCCCTTTGCCTAGAAAGACACGTGTGCGCCCGTAGCTCAGTCGGATAGAGCGTTGGCCTCCGGAGCCAAAGGCCGTGCGTTCGAATCGCGCCGGGCGCGCCACAGATTTCAAGCCCTCACGAGGAAAGCCTCGCGGGGGCTTTTTTTGTGCCTGTGGTCTGCCTCTCAGGCCGGACAGGGACACTCACAGGCAGCGCCACAGGCCAACGAAAAACGGGGCATCCGCTTGGCGGATGCCCCGTTCCGTTTTCAGGAGGGCAGGGGGCAGCCCCGATGCGGGGCTGGTCGTTGACTGCCGTTAGCCCTGATGGGTGTTGAACAGCACGTCGAGATCCTCGATGCGGAACTGCAGCGGTTCCCGGCCGTTGGGCAGCAGGAAGGAGGCGCTCACGTTGATGCCGGAGGAGGCACGGGGGCCCAGGCCCTCATCGACCCTCTGGTAGCAGAGTTCGATATTGACGCTGTACGAGCCATCAGGATGATGGAAGACCTCGATGGGCAGGCTGTTGGAGAGGGAATTGCCCTGGAGGTTGTTGATGCGGAAGGTCTCGTCGGCGGTGGCCGGGTCGGCCAGGAGGAGCATCAGGATGTCGGCGCCGCTGGCCTGATGCAGCGGGCTGCAGACGCGCCCGGCTTCTTCGGCGGAAGGGAATATGGCGATGAGGGCGTCCAGCTCCTGTTCCAGCCAGGGCAGGTTCTGGAGACTGCCCCCGCCACCGATCCTGTGCCCGTTGATGGTGATGCCGCGCCGGGCGAAGTCCTTGAGAAACTGGTCGGAGAAGAAGTTGCACTTGCGGATCAGCGCGGGAGAGGCCAGATCCTGTCCGGACAGGGCGGCGGCCCCGTTGCCCGGAGGGGTGGACAGGACGGTGGCATTGAGCCCGTCGAGCATGCGTTGCCGGGCGGCGGCCATGTCGAAGGCCTGACCTTCGGGCAGGGTCAGGCCCAGGCCCTGGGGCACGAACCGGCGCGCCTCGGCCATGCGCATCTGGCCAAGACCGGGAGCCCGGTCGAGGATGTCATAGAATTCGTCGCTTTCCGTAGCCTGGGCCAGGGTATCCAGGACGTTCATGAGCAGGAGTTCGTTGCGGGAACGCAGGCCTTCGTCGGCCTCCTGGGCAAGGTCACGGCGCAGGACATGCAGGGGGGAGCCCCCGCCCAGGGCACGGCGGGCCGCGTAGTCGGCGTCCATACGGGCAGCGACGCGGGCGGCCAGCTCCGGCGGGACGGGCTGCTTTGCCCGTTCGAGCTGCTGGAAAAGCTTCCGTTCGTCCTTGCTCAGGGGCTCCAGATTGCCGAGGCCCAGCATCCTGCAGGCGGCGCGGGCCGTCAGGATGCGGACCAGGCCGGCTTCCGGCCCGCCCTCGATGCCGGGACGCAGCATGCCGTCCGGCTGTGTGGTGGCGGCGTGCATGGTCTGGGCATAGGTATCGAAGTCTCTCTTCAGTCCGGCGGGGGTGGCCTCGGCCAGCGTCAGGGTGCGCAGGAACCGGCCCGTATCCAGTACGGCGTCGCATATGGCCTGCGCCATGGCCGCGTTCACGGGCTTGGGAGAGTGCAGGATCTCGTCCTGCAGGATGCGCTTGGCCTCCCGGGGCATGGCCCGGGCGTGTTCCACCGTGTCCAGGGCCGCCACGAAATTGTTGATGACGTTCTCGGCCGCCGTGGTGGCTTCCGCCAGTGTGGGCTGGTGCATGTTGTTGCTGTCGTTCAGGCAGCGGGCGACGAGCTTGTCATGGATGGTCTGGACCAGGACATCGCGGGTGGCGGGGCTGATGGCACCATCGAGGCCCTTGGTCCGCATGGCGGCCCCCAGACGGGCCATGAAGCCGTTGGGGCCCTCGCCGCTGACCTGCTCCGCCATGGCCGCGATACCGGCCTTGGCTTCCTGCAGTGTCTTCATGCGGATGCTCTCGCCAAGGGCGTCCAGACTTTCGGCCGCTGTCAGCGAATGGTCGGCGCGCCGGGCCCTGGCTTCCAGATCGCGCAGGGCGGTGTCCCGATAGCCCTGGAGCTGTTCCGCCGTGGCCGGAGGCAGACCAAAGCGCTGCCGCCGTGCGGCCGTCTGCGTTTCCAGATCCGAGGGCGAGCCGTCGGAATGGGGGGCGCAGAGCTTCTGGAACTGGTCCCGGACATTGATGAGCCGGGTCTCCAGACGGGCCTGGTCTTCCGTCGTCTTGATACGGATGACGTCCTGCAGCACCCGGGCCGCGTCACGTCCGCTCAAGGGACGACCGGCAGCCAGCTTGCTTTCCAGGCTCTTCCGGGCGATGTCCGCGAAGCGGTCGCCCAGATCGTCGGTCTGCCGGATGGTATTGATGATCCCGGTCATGACGTCACGGTTGGCCTGGGCTGCCGTGTCGCTGTGGCGCGAGCGTATCCAGTTGGCGATGCGGCCTCCCAGCGAGGAGGTGGTGGGGACGGTATGTCCCTGGCGATCGATCCCCAGATGTTCCTTGCCGAACGCGCCCAGCCGTTGGGCGATGATGTTCAGGTCGTTGATCTTCATGGCGAATCCTTTCTGGCAGCAGCGTTCAGATCTTCAGCATGCCGTCGTTCCAGCCCGCTTCCGCGGCGGCCTGGGGCGTGGCGGCCTGTTCCTTTAGTTGCGCGATGGAAGCGCGCAGCGACTCCACCGTGTCCACATGACGGCCCACCTGGCGGTCGAGGCTGGCCTCGTCCAGATGTTCCAGCGGCAGGCGGCGGGTATAGGTCACGGCGTCGAGCAGGGGCTCGATGCCCAGCACGCCGCCGTCCGTGCCCTTGAAAAAGCTGTCCAGTTCCAGCAGCAGGCCATAGAGCGCCAGCTTGTCGGCGTCGCTTTCCGGCAGGCCGCATACCCGGCTATACAGGTACAGGGCGCCGTCGTTTTCGGCGCATTCCAGGGTGACTGTCACGTCATCGAAACGGAGCGTGCAAACGCCGTTCTCGGTCTCAAGGCCGTCCATGCCGATAGTGGCACCAAATTTTGCAATGATATGGGCAATGGGATGCATATGCTCTCCTTTTTGTTACTGGTATAGCAAAAGGTAGACCAAGAGTCTTGCTCCTGTCCATGCATGATGGCCGGGACAGGAGCACGAGACGGGCAGCGCGGAGCGGCGGGAATAAAAAAGGCGCCCTGCATGTGCAGGGCGCCTTGCGTGATTATGGCGGAGCGGAAGGGACTCGAACCCTCGGCCTCCGGCGTGACAGGCCGGCGTTATAACCGTCTTAACTACCGCTCCAAATATGGAGTCGGGAAAATATCCCGATTGTTCTCAAAAAAAGCGCACCGTTTGCACAGTGCGCTTTTCTCGCAATTATGGCGGAGCGGAAGGGACTCGAACCCTCGGCCTCCGGCGTGACAGGCCGGC
>OODL01002502.1_pt1 | contig 11401 bp, 10 predicted proteins | sample 1671181 | NCBI WGS metagenome assembly OODL01 (sample SAMN06348130, study PRJEB24527) | human gut metagenome | biome: human gut; feature: ankylosing spondylitis patient; material: feces | host: Homo sapiens | place: China | collected 2015-10 | reverse complement strand
GCAACTACTGGGGCAAAAAGGGCGGCATCACGGTCAGCGGCGGCGAGCCGCTGCGCCAGATGGAGTTCCTGACGGCATTCTTCGAGCTGGCGCGCTCCAAGGGCGTGCATACGGCTCTGGACACCGCCGGTCAGCCCTTCCGCCCCGACGATGCGGCGTATCTGGCCGATTTTGACCGGCTGATGAAGTCCACCAGCCTCGTCATCCTCGATTTGAAGGAGATCGACCCGGAGAAGCACCGCAGGCTCACCGGAAAGGACAACGCGAACATCCTTGCGATGGCGCGCCACATTTCTGACCTCGGTGTACCGCTCTGGATACGCCATGTCCTCGTCCCCGGCCTGACGGACGACGAAGACGGCCTGCGGAAGACCGCAGAGTTCCTCTCGTCCCTCAAGACGGTGCAGCGGGTGGAGGTACTGCCCTACCATACGCTGGGCCTCTTCAAGTGGCAGAAGCTCGGCATCCCTTATCCCCTGCCCGATGCTGTCCCGCCCACGGCGGAACAGGTCAAGCGGGCCGAGGAACTGCTGGAGACCGCACGGTATACCAGCTGATATAATTCCAACACGATAAAACCCCCTGTACAGAAATGTACAGGGGGTTTTTACGTTTCCGGCTCTTTCTATCAGAAGATAACGGCATCCTCAGCGGTAAAGCCGCCCAGAGAGTGTTCCTTCACCTGAATGCAAATATAGGTAATGCCCTCATCTGCGGCAGCAGAGAACTGACGCTTTGCTGCCGGAGCAACTTTCAGCCAGTCGCCAGCGGTCAGAGCGATCTCCTTCCCATCGATAACGGCTTTGCCCTTCCCTGCAATAATACCGTAGATCTCTTCATTGTTCCTGTGGGCGTGCACAAAAGGCACCCCTGCGCCCGCCGGGAGCTGGTTGATGCTGACCTCCGCACCCGTCAGGCCCAATTTTTCGTGAAGTTCCACTCTTGCCTCGCTGCCGATATTCGTTTTCGTATAGTTTTCCATCTCTTTTACCTCCAAAGGATATTGGCGCTCTCGCTCGCCTGTGTATAGTTTAAGCCGGAGCACACTCTAAAACAAGTACGCACCTTTTTATAACTGTACATATTAAAAAGAATATGTTATGATGTTCTCGGAGGTGTGATGCCATGAAAACAAAAGAAGAACTGCCCGCCTGCCCCGTGGCCACTGCAGTCTCCCTCATCGGCGGCAAGTGGAAGCTGCTGATCCTGCGCAATCTCAAGACCCGCCCATGGCGGTTCAACGAACTGCAAAGAGATCTGGAGGGAATCTCTCAGAAAGTTTTGACGGACAGCTTACGGCAGATGATCGACGACGGGCTCGCCTACCGACACGACTATCACGAAACGCCCCCTCGCGTGGAGTATGGCCTGACCAGCCTCGGCAGAGAGATGCTTCCCATCATTGATGCCCTTGCCGATTTCGGGAACTACTACAAATCCATCATCCAATGATTTTCCACAACAAAAAAGGCGTGACCTTGCGGTCACGCCTCTTTTACTTTTTGTAATTTAACCGCCCAGATATGCGCTGCGGACACGCTCGTTGGTCAGCAGCTCAGCACCGGTGCCATCCATGACCACGCGGCCCGTCTCGAGGACGTAGGCGCGGTCTGCCACGGAAAGGGCCATCTGTGCGTTCTGCTCGACCAGCAGGATGGTCATGCCCTCTTTGTGGATGTTCTGGATGATGTCGAAGATCTCCTGCACCAGCAGGGGCGACAGACCCATGGAGGGCTCGTCCAGCATCAGCATGGAGGCGTTGCTCATCAGAGCACGGCCCATGGCCAGCATCTGCTGCTCGCCGCCGGACATGGTGCCGGCCAGCTGCTTGCGGCGCTCCTTCAGGCGGGGGAAAAGCTCAAAGACCTTCTCCTTGTTGGGAGCGATGGTGGAAGCAGGCTGGGTATAAGCGCCCATGTCCAGATTCTCCTCCACGGTCATGTGCAGGAAGACATGACGGCCTTCCGGCACCTGTGCCAGACCGGCCTCGACGATTTTATGAGCGCGGACGCCCTTGATGCTCTTGCCCTTGTAGAGGACGTCGCCGGTCTTCGGGTGGAGCAGGCCGGAGATGGTCTTCAGGGTGGTGGACTTACCGGCACCGTTGGCACCGATGAGGGTGACGATCTCGCCCTCGTTCACCTCGAAGGAGACATCCTTGACTGCGTGGATGTTGCCATAAAAGACGTTGATATTATCAACTTTCAGCAAAGTCTGTGCCATCGTTCAGCCCTCCTTCTTGCCCAGGTAGGCTTCGATGACCTGGGGATTGTTGCGGATCTCGTCCGGCGTACCCTTGGCGATGATGCGGCCAAAGTTCAGCACGGCGATGCCCTCGCAGATGCCCATGACAAGGCTCATATCGTGCTCGATGAGCAGGACAGCAATGTTGAACTCGTCGCGGATGCGGCGGATGGTCTCCGTCAGCTCTGCGGTCTCGGAGGGGTTCATGCCGGCGGCCGGCTCGTCCAGAAGCAGCAGCTTCGGGCTGGTAGCCAGCGCGCGCATGATCTCCAGACGGCGCTGTGCGCCGTAGGGCAGGCTGCCGGCCTGTGCATCGGCGAGGTCGGCCATGTGGAAGATGTCCAGCAGCTCGAAGGCACGTTCGGTGCAGCGCTTCTCTTCCTTCCAGTAGTTGGGCAGGCGGATGAGAGAGGATCCCAGATTGTACTTCATGGACTCGTGGAGGCCCACCTTGATGTTGTCGATGACGGACAGGTCCTTGAACAGGCGGATATTCTGGAACGTACGAGCCACGCCCATCCGGTTGACCTGATAGGTCTTTTTACCGGCGGTGGGCATCCCATCGATGAGGATGGAGCCGCGGGTGGGCTGGTAGACGTTGGTCAGCAGGTTGAAGACGGTGGTCTTACCGGCGCCGTTGGGGCCGATGAGGCCGGTGATCTCGTTGCGGCCGATCATCAGGTTGAAGCTGTCCACGGCAGTCAGGCCGCCGAAGTCGATGCCCAGTTCACGGACATCGAGGATGGGCTTTTTATCCTTGTCGCGGTCGGTCAGGAAGCCGCCGGAAGGGACGCTGTGTAACTTCGTCTGGAACTCATTCATGGTCTGCGCCCTCCTTGTCAGCATTCTTCTTGTGGAACAGCTCGCCGTTCATGACCTTTTCCACGATGCGGGTCATGGAGAAATCGTAGCTGCCCAGCAGTCCGCCCGGACGGAAGATCATCATCAGGATGAGCACCAGCGAGTAGATGACCATGCGGTAGCTGTCGAAGCTGCGGGTGGCCTCGGGCAGGATGGTCAGGACGGTAGCGGAGAGGATGGAGCCCAGCATGGAGCCCATGCCGCCCAGAACCACCATGACCAGGATCTCGATGGACTTCATGAAGCCGAAGGTGGAGGGGTTCAGAACGCCGATGTAGCAGGCGTACAGACCACCGGCCAGACCGGCAAAGGCAGCGGAGAAAGCGAAGGCCATGACCTTATAATAAGTAGTCTGGATGCCGCAGCTCTCGGCAGCGATCTCGTTGTCGCGGATGGCGAGGACGGCGCGGCCATGGCGGCTCTTCATCATGGCATGGATGAGGAAGCAGGTGATGACCACACAGAGGAAGACATTGGCGAAGTTGGAGTACTTGGGGATGTTCTTGAGGCCCTTGGAGCCGTAGAACAGGCTGTAGCCCAGCACATCGTCGATGTTGTTCAGGGTGATGCGGATGATCTCGCCGAAGCCCAGGGTCAGGATGGCCAGATAGTCACCGGTCAGACGGAGGGCCGGGACGCCGATGAGGACGCCAAACAGGCCGGCCATCACAGCGCCCAGTGCAAGGCCGATGGCAAAGGAAACACCATCGGGCAGAGGGCTGTACTTGGTGAAGAGGGCGCAGGTGTAAGCACCCACAGCCATGAAACCGGCGTGGCCCAGCGGCAGCTGGCCCAGATAGCCGGTGGCCACGTTCAGGGACACGGCCAGGATGATGTTGATGCCCACGGTCATGAGCACCTTGTTCTGGTAAGTGGAGAGCATGTTGCCGGTCATGTAGGAAAGGGCCAGGAACAGCAGCACCACCAGCACGGCGTTCATGAGGTAGCGCACGGGCATTTTGAGCGTTTTGCGATTCTTGTTCATCTTCATGCCCTCCTTACACCTTTTCCTGCACCTTGCGGCCGAGGAAGCCCGTGGGCTTGAACAGCAGCACGATGATGAGGATGGCGAACGTGACAGCGTCCTTCCAGGCAGACAGGCCGATGGCGGAAACGAAGCACTCGCACAGGCCGATGACGATGCCGCCGACCATTGCGCCCGGGATGGAGCCGATGCCGCCCAGAACGGCGGCGACGAAGGCTTTCAGGCCCAGCATGGAGCCCATGGTGGGGGTGGCCTGCGGGTAGGAGCAGCAGTACAGCACCGAGCCGATGCCGGCCAGTGCAGAGCCGACCGCGAAGGTAAAGGAGATGGTGCTGTTGACGTTGATGCCCATCAGGCGGGCAGCGTCCATATCCTCAGAGACGGCGCGCATGGCCTTGCCAAGCTTGGTCTTCTGGACGAGGAAGGTCAGCACCAGCATGGACAGCACGGTGACCACCAGCGTGATGATGGAGGTCAGGCCCAGAGGCACCTTGCCCAGATAGAAGGTCTTGTTGTTGTAGTAAGACGGGATGACCTTTGCGCCCGAGCCCATGACCAGCTCAGCCGTGTACTCGAGGAAGAACGACACGCCGATAGCCGTGATGAGCAGAGAGATACGGGGTGCGCTGCGCAGCGGGGTGTAGGCGATCTTTTCGATGACCACGCCCAGCAGCGTACAGGTGAGGATGGTGGCACAGACCGCCGTGACCGGGCCGAGGCCCAGCTGGTTCATGACGAACCAGGACATGTACGCGCCCACCATGATGACGTCGCCGTGGGCAAAGTTCAGCAGCAGGATGATGCCGTACACCATGCTGTAGCCCAGTGCGATCAGTGCATAGATGCTGCCCAGCGACAAGCCGTTGATGAGCTGGCTGAAAAACACTGTCATGGATGGATACTTCCTTTCTTTCCGGCGCTGTTGCACGCCTTATGTGGGGATACACTTTTTTACCAAAAAGGCGGAGAGCACCGGGGCAATACTGTTCCGGCGTTCTCCGCAGTCGGGTCAATTTACGATCATTCGGATCTCAGCGGCGCTTCCATCACCGGTCGATGGAAGAAAGCTGGGATCAGAACATTTCCTTCAGCACCGGCTTGCCGTCCACATAGGTCAGGATAGCAGTCTGCTTGACGGGGTCGTGATGCTCGTCGAAGGTGAAGGTGCCGGTGATGCCGTCGATGGTGCCGGAGGCAATGGCATCGATGACAGCCTGCTTGTAATCGTCGGTGCCAGCCTCGAGACCGGCATCCTCAGCAGCCTGCAGGCCGTAGACGACGGTCTTTGCTGCATCGTAGCCCAGAGGAGAGAAGCCGTTGGGGTACTCCTGACCGTACTCTGCCTTGTAGGCATCCTCAAACTCGGCGTTGGAGCCCTTTGCGTAGTTGGCGCAGAAGTAAGTGTCCTTCAGCTGATCGTTGGTAGCGTAGCCTTCCAGACCATCCCAGCCGTCGCCGCCCAGGAACGGAACGGTCAGGCCGACGCTCTCAGCCTGAGACAGGATCTGTCCCACTTCCTCGTAGTAGTTGGGGCAGAAGACGGTCTCGGGGTCCTTGCCGAGGATGGTGGTCAGCTGAGTCTTGAAGTCCACATCGCCCTCAGAGTAGCTCTCCTGATCGACGATGGTGCCGCCCAGAGACTCGAACTCGTTGACGAAGTTCTCTGCCAGGCCCTCGTTGTAGTCAGCACCCTTCTTGAAGATGACGGCTGCCTTGGTGTAGCCCAGCTTCTGGTATGCGTAGTCAGCCATCTTGATGCCCTGGAACGGGTCGGTGAAGGTGGCGCGGAAGACGTTTGCGTTCACGGTATCGGTCTCGGCATCGTAGGTGACAGCCTCAGCGGTAGCGGAAGCGGTGACCATGGGCATATTGTAGTCTGCGCTCTCAGCAACGACTGCCAGAGTCGGGGTGGTGGTAACGTCGCCGATCAGAGCGGTCATTCCCTCGTCCACCATCTTGGTGAAGCAGTTGACAGCCTGCGTAGCATCGCCCTGCTCGTCCTCGGTGAGGATCTCGATCTGCTTGCCGTTGATGCCGCCGTTGGCGTTGACCTGCTTCAGGTACAGGGCAGCACCGTTGACAACAGCCTGACCGTAAACGGAGACGTTGCCGCTCAGGGGGCCCATAACGCCGACCTTGATGGTGTCGCCGGAAGCTGCAGCTGCGGTAGAACCGGCAGCGGAAGCTGCGGTGCTGGAAGAGCCGCCGCAGGCAGTCAGAACACCGGCAGCAGCCACGACACCGGCAGCAGCCAGAAAGTTACGACGAGAGATCATGTTTTTCATAAGTCTATATCCTCCTGCTATTTGGAAGCGTTCGTGTTATTTGCAACCCTCGCGCACGGCCCATGAGCCAGTGTCCCGAAAAGCTGTTAAGGAAGCAGCTCTCTCTTCCCTCAAAGCAGCTCTGCTTCCTTGAGTCTTATTATAAGCACTTCGGTGCAAGTCCGCAATTCACAAATCGTCCATAGTTTGGGAGGGGTTTCAGGCAAAACTTGCTATTTTTAACAAAATCAAACGTCGATTTTTGGTTACTTTTTCAAATTGTTCACCTGAGAAAAACAGAACATGAAATCGATTCATGAGTAACAAAAAGATGACACAACTTTCCTCTCCTGAAGTTTGCTACCGCTAACATCCATGCATCCTCTTGCATCCCGGGCCGAATCATGGTAGGATAATATCGGTTAGTTAGCGTATACTATCCAAATGAGAAGAGCGCATCCATTCCTACTATAATTATATATGGAGGTACAAATCATGAACTATCTTGAGATCGTAGACGTTCAGGGCCGTGAGATCCTGGACTCCCGCGGCAACCCCACTGTTGAGGCTGAGATCACCCTCGCCGACGGCACCGTGGCCCGGGGCTGCGCACCGTCCGGCGCATCCACCGGCGAGTTCGAAGCGCTGGAGCTGCGCGACGGCGACAAGGGCCGCTATCTGGGCAAGGGCGTCACCAAGGCTGTGGAGAACATCAACACCGTCATCGCTGATGCCGTCATCGGCATGGACGCTTCCGACATCTACGCCATCGACAAGGCTATGATCGACGCCGACGGCACCAAGGACAAGTCCAAGCTGGGCGCAAACGCCATTCTGGCTGTTTCCATCGCTGCCTGCCGCGCTGCCGCCACCTCGCTGGACATGCCCCTCTACCGCTTCCTCGGCGGCGTGAACGGCAACCGCCTGCCCGTCCCCATGATGAACATCCTGAACGGCGGCGCACACGCCGCCAACACCGTGGACACCCAGGAGTTCATGATCATGCCCGTGGGCGCACCTTCCTTTAAGGAGGGCCTGCGCTGGTGCGCTGAGGTCTTCCACGCTCTGGCTTCCATCCTGAAGGCAAAGGGTCTGGCCACCTCCGTGGGCGACGAGGGCGGCTTCGCTCCCAACCTGTCCAGCGACGAGGAGACTATCGAGACCATTCTGGCCGCCATCGAGAAGGCCGGTTATCTTCCCGGCAGGGACTTCATGCTGGCCATGGACGCTGCTTCCTCCGAGTGGAAGAGCCCCAAGGGCAAGGGCTTCTACAAGCTGCCCAAGGCCGGCACCGAGTTCACCTCCAGCGAGCTCATCGCACACTGGAAGAAGCTGGTGGAGAAGTACCCCATCATCTCCATCGAGGACGGTCTGGATGAAGAGGACTGGGAAGGCTGGCAGGAGATGACCCGCGAGCTGGGCGGCAAGGTCCAGCTGGTTGGCGACGACCTGTTCGTCACCAACACCGAGCGTCTGGCCAAGGGCATCCAGCTGGGTGCCGGCAACGCCATCCTCATCAAGCTGAACCAGATCGGCTCCGTATCTGAGACTCTGGAAGCCATCAAGATGGCTCACAAGGCCGGCTATACCGCCATCAGCTCTCACCGCTCCGGCGAGACTGAGGACACCACCATCGCCGACCTGGCCGTGGCTCTGAACACCTGCCAGATCAAGACCGGCGCTCCCAGCCGCACCGAGCGTGTGGCAAAGTACAATCAGCTGCTGCGCATCGAGGAACAGCTGGGCGGCAGCGCCGTCTACCCCGGCATGGCTGCTTTCAACGTGAAGCTCTAACTTAGACTCTGCGACAGGAGTGCCAGCCCCGGCTTTGCCGGAGCTGGCGCTCTTTTTCGTCATTTCCATGTCAATTTGTCTAAAGTATACAAGAAAAAACATCAAAACTCAGCAAATCGACTATTGCCAATTCGCAACTGATATATTAGAATATAAGTGAGAGAGCGAGGCACTCCTGCCGCGCATAAACGCAAAGCAATATGAACGGAGGACATCCACTATGCCTATGAAAATGGGTTGGCGCTGGTATGGCGAGGGCAACGACCCCGTCACCCTCAGCGACATCAAGCAGATCCCCGGCGTGACCAGCATCGTCTGGGCGCTGCACAACAAGATGCCCGGCGAGATCTGGGAGATCGACGAGATCCAGAAGGTCGCAGACCAGATCCACGCTTACGGCTTCGACATGGACGTTGTCGAGTCTGTCAACGTCCACGACGACATCAAGATCGGCCTGCCCACCCGCGATCAATACATCGAGAACTACAAGCAGTGCATCCGCAACCTGTCCAAGTTCGGTGTCAAGGTCATCTGCTACAACTTCATGCCCATCTTCGACTGGACCCGCACCGACCTGTTCCACCCCGTCGGCGACGGCTCCACCGCACTGTTCTACGAGAAGGACAAGATCAAGGGCGACTACAAGTCCATGGCCGAGTACATCATGTCCTTCACCGAGAAGTACAACATGACCTTCCCCGGCTGGGAGCCGGAGCGGATGGCAAAGCTGGACGAGCTGTTCAAGGCCTACGCCCCTGTCACCAAGGAAAAGCTCTGGGAGAACCTGAAGTACTTCCTCGAAGCCCTGATGCCCACCTGCCGCGAGTGCGACATCAAGATGGCCATCCACATGGACGACCCCCCTTGGGACATCTTCGGCCTGCCCCGCCTGCTGGTGGATGCCGAGAGCATCGACCGCTTCCTGAGCATGGTGGACGACGAGTACAACTGCCTGACCCTCTGCTCCGGCAGCCTGAACGCCAACCCCAACAACAATGTGGCTGAGATCGTCCGCAAGCACTGCGACCGCATCGCATTCGCACACATCCGCAACATCCATCACTTCCCCAACGGCGACTTCTCCGAGGCTGCCCACCGCGACTGCTGCGGCGAGACCGGCATCATCGAGATCCTGCGCGCCTACCATGACTGCGGCTTCGAGGGCTACATCCGCCCCGACCATGGCCGTCAGCTGTGGGAGGAAGGCCCCGGCAGCTGCCGCCCCGGCTACGGCAAGTATGACCGTGCGCTGGGCATCCAGTATATGCTGGGCGTCTGGGACCTGCTGGACCGTCTGGACGAAGAGAAGAAGAAGGGCTGATATATCATGAAGCTGACTGATATTAAGAACGGCAATCTGTCCGCCGAGTGGGCAGAAAAGGGCTACGAGCTGCCCAAGTTCGACGTTGAGGCCGTCAAGGCCAAGACCCACGCAGAACCCACCTGGGTCCACTTCGGCGCCGGCAACATCTTCCGCGCATTCCCGGCTGCCATCCTGAACGACGCCCTGAACAGCGGCAAGTATGACCGCGGCGTCATCGTGGCCGAGAGCTTCGACTACGAGATCATCGACAAGGCTTATCAGCCCTACGACAACCTGAGCCTGCTGGTCTGCCTGAAGTCCACCGGCGACATCGAGAAGAAGGTCATCGCCTCCGTCACCGAGAGCCTGAAGGCTGACTACTCCTTCGGCGCTGACTGGGCTCGTCTGGTCGAGATCTTCCAGGCACCCAGCCTGCAGATGATCTCTTTCACCATCACCGAGAAGGGCTACGGCGTCGCTCCTGCTGACCTCGAGCGCGGCCTGACCCCCGTTCTGGCCATGGGCAAGGTCACTGCTCTGCTCTACGAGCGCTTCAAGGCCGGTGCTCTGCCCCTGACCGTCCAGAGCATGGACAACTGCTCTCACAACGGCGATAAGGTCAAGGCCGCAGTCTTTGCCTACGCTTCCAAGTGGGTCGAGCAGGGCCTGGTCCCCGCCGAGTTCCTGGCCTACGTCAAGGACGAGACCAAGATCACCTTCCCCTGGAGCATGATCGACAAGATCACTCCCCGCCCGGATGCCAAGGTCCAGCAGATGCTGGCTGACGACGGTTTTGAGGACAACTACACCATCGTCACCGAGAAGCACACCTTCACCGCTCCCTTCGTCAACGCCGAGGAGACCCAGTACCTCTGCATCGAGGACCACTACACCAATGGCCGTCCTCCGCTGGAGCTGGGCGGTGTCCTCTACTGCGACCGCGAGACCGTCGATAAGATCGAGAAGATGAAGGTCTGCACCTGCCTCAACCCCCTGCACACCGCCATGTCCATCTACGGCTGCATGCTGGGCTACACCCTCATCTCCGCTGAGATGGCCGATGAGGACCTGCGCAGCTTCATCCAGAAGATCGGCTACATCGAGGCGATGCCCGTCGTCGTTGACCCCGGCGTTCTGAACCCCTACGAGTTCATCGGCGCTGTCATCAACCGCCGTCTGCCCAACCCCTTTATGCCCGATGCTCCCCAGCGTATCGCTACCGATACCTCTCAGAAGCTGGCTATCCGCTTCGGCGAGACCATCAAGGCTTACGAGGAGCGCGGTCTGGACAAGTCCAACCTCATCCTCATCCCGCTGGTCCTGGCAGGCTACGCCCGCTACCTGACCGGTCTGGATGACAACTGCCAGCCCTTCGAGATCTCCACTGACCCGCTGCTGGCTGAGCTGCAGGCCATCGTGGCTCCCCTGAAGGTGGAAGCCGGTGAGCAGGACTTCTCCTGCCTGAAGGCTCTGTACAGCCGCACCGACGTCTTCGGCGTGGACCTGTACGCCGTCGGTCTGGGCGAGAAGATCGAGTCCATGGCCAAGGAGCTGTTCGCAGGCCCCGGCGCTGTCCGCGCTACCCTGCACAAGTACGTCAAGGCCCGCTGATCGAAGCGTCCCCTGACTTCATAAGCCATTTCCGCACCCATGCTGCGTTTTGCTTTGCCGCAGCATGGGTTTTTATGATGTCTTTTTCCGGCACAGGAAAAGCCGCCGGGCCTTGCGGCCCGACGGCTTTTCTTATGATAGGAGGATCAAAAATGATCGTAGACTATCTTATTCAGTTCAGGATGGTCTGCTCGGTCTCGACGTCGAACAGGTGGACCTTGTGGGGATCGAAGGCAACGCGGACGGTGTCTCCGTTGCGGGCCTTGGAGGTGGGAGCGACGCGGGCGGTCATCTTGTTGCCCTTGTACTCCAGGTACAGGTAGATCTCAGCGCCCATCA
>OODL01002499.1_pt1 | contig 11431 bp, 8 predicted proteins | sample 1671181 | NCBI WGS metagenome assembly OODL01 (sample SAMN06348130, study PRJEB24527) | human gut metagenome | biome: human gut; feature: ankylosing spondylitis patient; material: feces | host: Homo sapiens | place: China | collected 2015-10 | reverse complement strand
TCTTTCATGCTCATTCATTGCCGCTAATGACTTCGACGGCCCGGTAGGGGAAACGGTCTGACTTCCCATCATCCTCTGATGACTTTCCACCATTTTCTGGTGCGCATCCGCCGACCCGTTCGTCATGGTTTCATGAGCAATAATGGCCTGTTCATGCTGGTCCATACCGGCCATACGAGGTGCAGTCCCCTGGATCCCGACAGGAGCCGCAGCAGACTGCATCTGGTGAGCAGGTGCCTGTGCATTGTTGACCCGCTCATGGATATTCACGGTTTCAGTGGCCCAGGCCGAAGAAATTAAGCCAAAGCCCAGCAAGGATGCTAATACGATATTTTTCATGATAACTCTCCATTTCTTAATTAGTGATGTCCGGGGGAGTACAACCGGTGTTTTCAGTTCCATAACTGAAACAGGTTCGGAAGTGTTTATTTCTCCGGGAGAGGACTGGATATTCATTTCCTGGCGTCCACTGACGCCGGATATTGATAAAGCAATCCAGCCTTCCTGATAAGTTGCACTAATTATATCGAATGGCTTCTGTTTGCTGCATGACAGGCTAATGACATCTTTGTCATTTAAATCTTTATTCCCAGCACTGGGTGTCCGGAATCATTTTCTCCAGTCTGGGCACGGATAAGATAAAACGCGTTGAGTGTACGTCCGATTCCACCTGCACTCTTCCGTGATGTGCTTCCACGATTGACTTCACAATCGCAAGGCCGATGCCGCTGCCTTCTCCTTTTCGTTGTCTGGACGGATCCACCCGATAAAAACGGTCAAACAACCTTGATAAATGCTCTTCAGGGATTGGTTTCCCCGGATTTTCAATCACAAGGTCAAAAAAGCTCTCCTGCTCTCTTATTGAGACGGTGATTGCCTGTCCCTCTGGGGTATAACGCAGGGCGTTGGATAACAGATTATTGATCGCTCTTCTGAACATTTGTGGATCTCCCTCAACCAGGCAGGGCATCCCGTTAAATTTGAGCATAATATTGCGTTCTTCGGCCCAGGCTTCGAAAAACTCGAAGACTTTCATGACTTCTGCTCTGAGGTCAAACCGAACCCTGTCAGGTATCAGCTGATTATTGTCCGCCTGTGCCAGGAACAGCATGTCGCTGACCATTTTGGTCATCCGGTTATACTCTTCAAGGCTGGAATAGAGGACATCCTCAAGTTCCTTCTGCGTTCGATCCTGACTCAGAGCGATTTCAGTCTGCGTCACCAGATTGGTGATGGGTGTTCTGATCTCGTGCGCGATATCGGCAGAGAAATTGGCCTGGCGGGTAAAAACATCCTCAATCTTTCCAATCATATGATTGAACGAGATAACCAGCTGCTCCAGCTCAATGGGAACGCGTGTCGGTTCCAGCCGCGCATCAAGATTCTCGGAGGTGATGTTTTTAATGGCATTGCTGACATTACGAAGGGGCAGGTGCCCCTGACGGACAGCAATGCGAATGATCAGAACAATCAGCAGGCTTATCACGACGGCAATCGCAATCAGATTTTTTTTCAGCGCATCGAGGTAATGGAGATGGAAATTAATGGAGAGGCCAGTCAGCATGACATAGTTCTGCTGTTTGCCCTGAAATGTCGCCTGGCCAGAGGAGGCGATAATCCGGTACGTTTCCATCTTCATTCCGGACCCGGTATCCATCGCTCTCGCAGTATCCTCCACCGTCCAGAGAAAGACATCCCGTGCGCGGCTGTGCTCGCTAAAATCGGCTGAATTCACGGCCGGGCGTAGTGCTGCTCCCTGCGCAGAGCTGTACAGCACCTCACCCCGGGGATTGAGGAGCAAAAGGGCAACGTTGCGGTAGCTGGCGATCGATTCCTTTATTTTGCTTACTTTTTTTTCATCCGGATCTGCCGGGGACTGGAGTATACGGCTCAGTGTGGTGCTGATTTGTTGCAGATCGCTGACATCCTGCTCGGCAAAATGCTTTTCAACAGAATGCAGCATAAACCAGGTGAAGGCGATAAACGCCAGTATTGTGGACAGGCTGATAAAAAAGGTCAGCCGCAGAGCGAGTGAGAAAGGTCGTCTGGACGGTTTGCTATGCATCCGGGATCTCCAGCATGTAGCCCACGCCCCGCACTGTCTGGATCAGTTTTGTCCCGTAATCGTTGTCTATTTTAGCGCGGAGTCGCTTTACTGCGACATCAATCGCGTTAGTGTCGCTGTCAAAATTCATGTCCCAGACCTGAGAGGCAATCAGGGAGCGGGGAAGAACTTCTCCATGATGGCGAATGAAGAATTCCAGCAAGCTGAACTCTTTACTGGTGAGCACAATGCGGTTCCCGGCGCGGCTGACTTTTCTGGATACGAGATCAACCGAGAGGTCAGCCACTTTAAGCTGGCTTTCCGTGATCATCGTGTTTCCCCGCCTGAGGAGGGTTCTTACCCGGGCGAGCAGTTCAGCAAACGCAAAGGGCTTCACCAGATAATCGTCCGCACCCAGCTCAAGTCCTTTGACCCTGTGTTCAATCGTGCCAAGGGCCGTCAGCAGTAATACCGGCATCCCCTTTCCGGCACTGCGCAGCATACGGATGATATCCCAGCCGTTTACATCAGGCAGCATGATATCCAGGATGACTAAATCATACTCGGCTGTCATGGCAAGATGATATCCGGTCAGACCATTATCAGCGTGATCCACGACGAACCCCGCCTCTGTCAGCCCCTTGCTGAGATATTCACCTGTTTTAATTTCGTCTTCAACGATTAATATTTTCATCATGCTCCCCGGCTGGCTGCTAATGTCATTTTATTGCGCCCACGATCGTTATCAACGGATTACAGCAAAAATGACAACATTGTCATTATCCTGTCACCCGGCAAACAGAGAGCGTTCGGTAAAGTATCCCTATCAATACTCTGGACTTCGTTTGAACCATTTACCAGGTCTGCCTGTACGAGAAGCGTTATGTTCAAATTAAAATTACTCAGCATCAGTACCATATTCATCCTGGCTGGTTGTGTTTCTCTGGCACCTGAATATCAGCGTCCGCCAGCTCCGGTTCCCCAGCAGTTTTCATTGTCTAAAAACAGTCTGACGCCTGCGGTAAACAGCTATCAGGATACGGGCTGGCGAAACTTTTTTGTCGATCCCCAGGTCAGCAGGCTGATCGGTGAAGCCCTGAATAATAACCGTGATTTGAGAATGGCTGCCCTGAAGGTTGAAGAGGCCCGGGCCCAGTTCAACGTCACGGATGCAGATCGTTATCCCCAACTGAATGCCTCATCCGGGATTACATACAGCGGTGGTCTGAAAGGTGACAAGCCGACCACGCAGGAGTACGACGCGGGTCTGGAGCTCAGCTATGAGCTCGATTTTTTTGGCAAACTTAAGAACATGAGTGAGGCTGATCGCCAGAACTACTTTGCCAGCGAAGAAGCCCGTCGTGCCGTACACATCCTGCTGGTCTCCAACGTTTCACAGAGCTATTTCAGCCAGCAACTGGCGTACGAACAACTCCGTATTGCGCGGGAAACGCTGAAAAATTATGAACAGTCTTATGCATTCGTTGAGCAACAACTGGTGACCGGGAGTACGAACGTTCTGGCGCTTGAACAAGCCAGGGGGCAAATCGAAAGTACCCGCGCCGAAATAGCCAAACGAGAAGGCGATCTGGCTCAGGCAAACAATGCCCTGCAACTGGTGCTGGGAACGTACCGCGCAGTTCCGTCAGAAAAAGGGATTAAAGGTGGGGAGATCGCACCAGTAAAATTGCCACCAAATCTGTCGTCACAAATATTGCTGCAGCGTCCGGATATTATGGAAGCGGAATACCAGTTGAAAGCGGCTGATGCCAATATTGGCGCAGCGCGAGCGGCTTTTTTCCCGTCCATTACCCTGACCAGTGGTCTCTCCTCAAGCAGTACGGAGCTGTCCAGCCTCTTTACGTCAGGAAGTGGAATGTGGAATTTTATTCCTAAAATTGAAATTCCTATATTTAATGCTGGCAGGAACAAAGCCAATCTGAAGCTGGCTGAAATTCGCCAGCAACAGTCCGTGGTTAATTACGAACAAAAAATTCAGTCAGCCTTTAAGGATGTTTCCGACACGCTTGCGCTGCGCGACAGCCTTAGCCAGCAACTTGAGTCACAGCAGCGTTATCTTGATTCACTTCAGATAACTCTACAGCGTGCCAGAGGATTGTATGCAAGTGGTGCTGTCAGTTACATCGAAGTGCTGGATGCAGAACGTTCCCTCTTCGCGACGCAGCAAACCATTCTCGATCTTACCTATTCCCGACAGGTTAACGAAATTAATCTGTTTACCGCGCTGGGTGGCGGTTGGGTAGAGTAAATTTATTCAATTAATCAGGAAATTAAAATGCGTAATTCACTTAAAGCCGTTTTATTTGGTGCCTTCTCTGTCATGTTTTCTGCCGGTCTTCATGCTGAAACACATCAGCATGGCGATATGAATGCTGCCAGTGATGCTTCGGTACAGCAGGTTATCAAGGGCACCGGTATCGTTAAAGACATTGATATGAATAGTAAAAAGATTACCATTTCGCACGAAGCAATCCCGGCGGTGGGCTGGCCTGCAATGACCATGCGCTTCACTTTTGTTAATGCAGACGACGCTATCAATGCCCTGAAAACCGGCAACCATGTCGATTTCTCGTTTATTCAGCAGGGCAATATCTCCTTACTCAAAAGCATTAACGTTACGCAATCCTGATTAACAGTCCGGAGCGAATACATCCAGTGCGCCTGAACATTCATTATGGGATTACTGTGAATGAATAATCGTGCGCATATGCCAGGTGTTTTGATTTTTCAGCGAGAAATTGTATGGCTTCTTTAAAGATAAAATATGCTGCAATAATTATCAGCAGCCTCATAGCAGGGGGGCTGATATCGGTTACTGCCTGGCAGTATTTAAACTCATCACAAAAAACAGTACCAGCAGAACAAAAGGCACCGGAGAAAAAGGTACTTTTCTGGTATGACCCTATGAAACCGGATACCAAATTTGATAAACCCGGAAAATCGCCTTTTATGGATATGGACCTTGTGCCGAAATATGCTGATGAAAGTGGCGATAAAAGCAGTGGCGGGATCCGTATCGATCCAACTCAGGTTCAGAATCTGGGATTAAAAACGCAAAAAGTCACGCGAGGAATGCTGAATTATTCTCAGACAATCCCGGCTAATGTCAGTTACAACGAATATCAGTTTGTCATTGTGCAGGCGCGTTCTGACGGTTTCGTCGAAAAGTGTATCCCCTGACGATTGGCGATCATGTGAAGAAAGGCACTCCGCTTATCGATATCACCATTCCTGAATGGGTTGAGGCACAAAGTGAGTTTCTGCTGTTATCCGGTACAGGCGGTACGCCAACCCAGATAAAAGGGGTTCTGGAGCGACTTCGTCTGGCTGGTATGCCGGAAGAGGATATTCAAAGGCTGCGTTCAACCCGCACAATCCAGACCCGTTTTACCATTAAAGCACCTATTGATGGTGTCATTACTGCATTTGACCTGCGCACCGGCATGAATATTTCCAAAGATAAGGTGGTGGCTCAGATTCAGGGGATGGACCCGGTCTGGATCAGCGCTGCAGTGCCAGAATCTCTCGCCTATCTGCTGAAAGATACGTCGCAGTTTGAAATTTCGGTACCGGCTTATCCGGATAAAACATTCCATGTCGAAAAATGGAACATTCTTCCCAGCGTGGATCAGACAACCCGCACGCTTCAGGTCCGCCTCCAGGTTACTAACAAGGATGAGTTTCTCAAGCCGGGCATGAATGCCTATCTCAAACTGAATACCCAAAGTCAGGAGATGCTGCTGATACCAAGCCAGGCCGTTATCGATACCGGCAAAGAACAGCGCGTGATTACTGTTGATGATGAAGGCAAGTTTGTGCCGAAACAGATCCACGTTCTGCATGAATCACAGCAACAGTCCGGCATTGGCTCCGGTCTTAATGAAGGCGATACCGTGGTGGTCAGTGGCCTGTTCCTCATTGACTCCGAAGCCAATATTACGGGCGCGCTGGAACGTATGCGCCACCCTGAAAAAACAGAAAACAGTATGCCAGCAATGTCTGAGCAGCCTGTAAATATGCATTCAGGGCACTGAGGAGACGACGATGATTGAATGGATTATCCGGCGCTCTGTCGCCAACCGTTTCCTGGTCATGATGGGCGCACTGTTTCTCAGCATCTGGGGCACATGGACGATAATTAACACGCCGGTCGATGCGCTGCCTGACCTGTCAGATGTGCAGGTCATTATTAAAACCAGCTATCCCGGACAGGCTCCGCAGATTGTAGAAAACCAGGTCACCTATCCGCTTACCACCACCATGCTGTCCGTACCTGGCGCAAAAACCGTGCGTGGCTTTTCACAGTTCGGTGATTCGTATGTGTATGTCATTTTTGAAGACGGGACCGATCTGTACTGGGCCCGTTCGCGCGTGCTGGAATACCTGAATCAGGTTCAGGGCAAACTGCCTGCGGGTGTGAGCTCTGAAATCGGTCCGGACGCCACGGGAGTGGGCTGGATATTTGAATATGCCCTGGTCGATCGCAGCGGAAAACACGACCTTTCAGAACTGCGTTCTTTGCAGGACTGGTTTCTGAAATTTGAACTGAAGACCATCCCGAACGTGGCTGAGGTAGCCTCGGTTGGTGGCGTGGTGAAGCAGTACCAGATTCAGGTCAATCCGGTAAAACTGTCCCAGTATGGGATCAGCCTGCCCGAAGTGAAACAGGCTCTTGAATCGTCTAACCAGGAGGCCGGTGGTTCATCCGTTGAAATGGCCGAAGCGGAGTATATGGTCCGTGCCAGCGGTTATCTTCAGAGCATTGATGATTTTAATAACATCGTCCTGAAAACAGGTGAGAACGGCGTGCCGGTTTATCTGCGGGATGTTGCCCGCGTGCAGACCGGGCCCGAAATGAGGCGTGGTATTGCCGAGCTGAACGGCCAGGGAGAAGTCGCTGGCGGCGTGGTGATCCTGCGGTCGGGTAAAAATGCGCGCGACGTTATCACGGCAGTGAGGGATAAACTGGAGACGCTGAAGGCCAGCCTGCCGGAAGGCGTTGAAATCGTGACCACCTACGATCGCAGCCAGTTAATCGACCGGGCGATTGATAACCTCAGTTCCAAACTTCTGGAAGAGTTTATCGTGGTGGCCATCGTCTGTGCTCTGTTCCTGTGGCACGTACGTTCTGCCCTGGTGGCGATTATCTCTCTGCCGCTTGGCCTGTGTATCGCCTTTATCGTCATGCACTTCCAGGGACTGAACGCCAATATCATGTCGCTGGGAGGGATAGCGATTGCCGTCGGTGCGATGGTGGATGCCGCCATTGTGATGATTGAAAATGCGCACAAACGGCTTGAGGAGTGGGATCATCAGCATCCGGGTGAGCAGATTGACAACGCCACCCGCTGGAAGGTGATTACCGACGCCTCCGTGGAAGTGGGACCCGCGTTGTTCATTAGCCTGCTGATCATCACCCTGTCCTTTATTCCTATCTTTACCCTGGAAGGGCAGGAAGGTCGTCTGTTTGGCCCGCTGGCATTCACGAAAACGTACTCCATGGCGGGAGCGGCCGCACTGGCCATCATCGTCATTCCTATTCTGATGGGATTCTGGATCCGGGGGAAAATTCCTGCAGAGACCAGTAACCCCCTGAACCGGGTGCTGATCAAAGCGTATCATCCTTTGCTGCTGCGGGTCCTCCACTGGCCAAAAACAACCCTGCTGGTTGCGGCCTTGTCCATTTTCACGGTTATCTGGCCACTGAGTCAGGTGGGCGGTGAATTTCTGCCGAAGATTAACGAGGGCGATCTGCTGTATATGCCGTCGACCTTGCCTGGCGTCTCTCCGGCAGAAGCTGCAGCGCTCCTGCAGACAACAGACAAGTTAATCAAAAGCGTTCCTGAAGTGGCTTCTGTATTTGGCAAGACCGGTAAAGCAGAGACCGCAACGGATTCCGCGCCGCTCGAAATGGTGGAAACCACGATCCAGCTCAAACCTGAGGATCAGTGGCGTCCAGGCATGACGATTGACAAGATTATTGAAGAACTCGACAGGACCGTCCGTTTACCGGGTCTGGCCAACCTCTGGGTACCGCCTATCCGTAACCGTATTGATATGCTCTCAACCGGCATTAAAAGTCCGATAGGTATTAAGGTATCGGGTACTGTTCTGTCGGATATCGATGTAACAGCACAGAGTATCGAAGCAGTCGCTAAAACCGTACCTGGTGTGGTTTCCGCACTGGCTGAACGACTGGAAGGTGGACGTTATATTGATGTGGACATTAACCGGGAAAAAGCTTCCCGGTACGGGATGACTGTGGGCGACGTCCAGCTGTTCGTCTCTTCAGCAATCGGTGGGGCTATGGTGGGTGAGACGGTTGAAGGCGTGGCCCGGTACCCTATTAACATTCGCTATCCGCAGGATTACCGTAACAGTCCGCAGGCGTTGAGAGAGATGCCAATCCTGACCCCAATGAAGCAGCAAATTACGCTGGGCGATGTTGCCGATATTAAGGTCGTTTCCGGACCAACCATGCTGAAAACCGAAAATGCCCGGCCAGCCAGCTGGATTTATGTTGATGCCCGCGGCAGGGACATGGTGTCGGTGGTGAACGATATTAAGACGGCCATCAGTGAGAAAGTGAAACTGAGACCGGGGACCAGTGTGGCATTCTCAGGACAGTTTGAATTACTCGAGCACGCCAATAAGAAATTAAAACTGATGGTACCGATGACGGTGATGATCATCTTCATCCTGTTATATCTGGCATTCCGCAGGGTTGATGAAGCCCTGTTGATCCTGATGAGCCTGCCGTTTGCCCTGGTTGGCGGGATATGGTTCCTGTACTGGCAGGGCTTCCATATGTCAGTGGCGACCGGAACCGGGTTTATCGCCCTGGCCGGGGTGGCAGCAGAGTTTGGCGTGGTCATGCTGATGTATCTGCGTCATGCCATTGAAGCGCACCCGGAATTGTCCCGTAAAGAGACGTTCACACCGGAAGGCCTTGATGAAGCCCTCTATCATGGTGCCGTACTGCGTGTCCGGCCGAAAGCCATGACCGTGGCGGTGATCATTGCGGGTCTGCTGCCAATACTCTGGGGAACCGGTGCAGGTTCAGAAGTCATGAGCCGTATCGCGGCACCCATGATTGGTGGGATGATCACGGCTCCGCTGCTGTCCCTGTTCATTATTCCTGCCGCCTACAAATTAATCTGGCTGCGCAAACATAAAAAAAGCGTGTCCTGAACCTGAAAGGGCACCCCCTGTGGGTGTCCTTCTTTACTGATTCACCCTGACGTCAGGGTTTATATCGATAATATACAGAGGTGAGTATGAAAAAAGTGGTTCTAATGGCGCTGGCTCTCGGCCTTTCACTACCCGCGATGGCGAGTGAAAAAGTGATTGATATGTACAAATCTGAAAACTGTGGCTGTTGTTCCCTGTGGGGCAAAGCGATGGAAAAAGACGGGTTTGAAGTACGAACTCACGTCATGAATGATCAGGCGCTGTCAGCCCTGAAAGAAAAGCATGCTATTCCTGCAGGACTACGAAGTTGTCATACCGCGGTTGCCGGTAATTTGATCATTGAAGGCCATGTGCCTGCGACAACGATACATAAGGCAATGCAGTCTGGTTCGGGTATATACGGTCTCGCCACCCCCGGTATGCCAGCAGGAAGTCCTGGAATGGAGATGGGAGCCCGAAAAGAGGCTTACGATGTTATCGCATTCTCACCGGATGGAAGTAAAAAAGTCTTCCAGCGAATCGAATAGTCAGCGGAACGGCTGATAACGGGACGCCGGTAGCAGGCACTCCTGTGCCGGCGATATTCGTGGTAATCGCATCCATGACATACCCTGAAGACAGAAGATGCTTCGGTATGCATAAGGAGAGTTACTGTGAAAAATGACAATGCAGTGCAACACAACAACCAGACTGCTTCTGAGCAGACATTATCCCCGGACGAGGGCCACGTATTGCATAAGGTGAGAGATCCCGTGTGCGGGATGGCCATCCTGCCCGACAGGGCGCACAGCAGCATTCGATACCAGGACCATCAACTTTATTTCTGCTCCGCCAGCTGTGAGAGTAAATTTAAAGCCCATCCCGATCGTTATCTTACCGAAGATGCCAGTGAACATTCCCATCACCATCACCACGATCATCACGAAGTCAGCCCTGATCAGATAAAACAGCCTCACCACCAGGCGGAAAAAGAGAATTCTGAAGGTGTGTGGACATGTCCGATGCACCCGGAGATACGCCGCAGTGGTCCCGGAAGCTGTCCTGTCTGTGGAATGGCACTGGAGCCGCTCGTAGCTACGGCATCCACGGGGCCGAGTGATGAACTTCACGACATGACAAGACGCTTCTGGCTGGGGTTGTTGCTGGCGTTTCCGGTTCTGGTACTCGAAATGGGATCTCATCTGTTTCCCGACTTGAGGAATACAGTACCGCCACAGTACAACACATGGCTGCAGTTGCTTCTGGCCTCCCCTGTCGTGTTGTGGTGTGGCTGGCCATTCTTCGCCCGGGCCGGAATGTCGTTACGTAACCGCTCCCTGAATATGTTTACCCTTGTTGCAATGGGGACCGGCGTAGCCTGGGTTTACAGCGTCATTGCAACCGTCTTCCCCTCCTGGTTTCCTGCATCGTTCAGAAACATGGATGGCCTGGTGGCCGTTTATTTTGAAGCCGCAGCAGTTATTACGGTGCTTGTTCTGCTGGGACAGGTTCTTGAGCTGCGGGCACGGGAACAAACCTCAGGCGCCATTACTGCGCTTCTGAACCTTGCCCCCAAAACCGCCAGACGGCTGGATCATGACGGTCATGAAACGGATATTAATGCGGAAGATGTCCTGCCTGGCGATAAGCTCCGCATCAGACCTGGAGAGAGTATTCCGGTCGACGGTATCGTGATCGAAGGCAAAACAACCGTTGATGAATCGATGGTGACCGGGGAGTCTATGCCGGTTACCAAAACGAAGGGTGACCCTGTCATTGGGGGGACGATTAATCAGACAGGTAGTCTTATCATCCGTGCAGAGAAAGTCGGTGATGAAACGATGCTCTCACGAATTGTTCAGATGGTCGCTGATGCACAGCGTTCGCGTGCCCCCATCCAGAGAATGGCTGACAGCGTTTCAGGCTGGTTTGTTCCTCTGGTGATACTTATCGCGGTTGTTGCTTTCGTGATCTGGTCTGTCTGGGGGCCCGAGCCCAGGATGGCGCACGGTCTGATTGCGGCTGTGTCGGTCCTGATTATTGCCTGCCCCTGCGCACTGGGGCTGGCCACACCGATGTCGATAATGGTGGGGGTAGGCAAAGGAGCCCAGGCCGGGGTGTTAATCAGGAATGCCGAAGCCCTTGAACGTCTTGAAAAAGTGGACACGCTGGTTGTCGACAAAACAGGCACGCTCA
>OODL01002489.1_pt1 | contig 11469 bp, 6 predicted proteins | sample 1671181 | NCBI WGS metagenome assembly OODL01 (sample SAMN06348130, study PRJEB24527) | human gut metagenome | biome: human gut; feature: ankylosing spondylitis patient; material: feces | host: Homo sapiens | place: China | collected 2015-10 | reverse complement strand
TCTCCATGATCTCGTCGTCGAAATCGGCGACGGCCTCAAGGAGCTGCGTGCGGTACTCTTCGGCCTCGGCGCGCATGTCCTCGGGGATCTCCTCGACGCGCATATCCTTGCCAAGATCGTCGTAGTAGACGTCCGCCTTCATCTCGAGCAGGTCGATGATGCCGCGGAAGTCCGCCTCGGAGCCGATCGGCAGCTGGATCGGAACAGCGTTGCAGCGCAGGCGCTCGTGCACCATGTCGACAACGTTGTAGAAATTTGCGCCCATGATATCCATCTTGTTGATGTAGATCATGCGGGGAACATTGTAATGGTCAGCCTGTCTCCAGACCGTCTCGGACTGCGGCTCAACGCCGCCCTTGGCACAAAGGACCGTCACGCAGCCGTCGAGCACGCGCAGGCTGCGCTCGACCTCAACGGTGAAGTCGACGTGGCCCGGGGTGTCGATGATATTGATGCGGTTGCCCTTCCAGAAGCAAGTGGTCGCAGCGCTCGTGATCGTGATGCCGCGCTCCTGCTCCTGCGCCATCCAGTCCATGGTGGCGGTGCCTTCATGGGTCTCACCGAGCTTGTGGTTGACGCCCGTGTAGAACAGAATGCGTTCCGTCGTGGTCGTCTTACCGGCGTCGATGTGCGCCATGATGCCAATGTTTCTTGTGTTTTCAAGGGAATATTGTCTGGGCATAATTGATAGCTCCTAGTCGGAAGATTACCAGCGGAAGTGTGCGAACGCCTTGTTGGACTCGGCCATCTTGTGGGTGTCTTCGCGCTTCTTCACAGCAGCGCCGGTGTTGTTGCAGGCATCCATGATCTCGCCTGCGAGGCGCTCCTTCATGGTCTTTTCGCTGCGCTTGCGGGCATAGCCGGTCAGCCAGCGCAGGCCGAGCGTCTGGCGTCTCTCAGGACGCACTTCCATAGGAACCTGGTAGGTCGCACCGCCGACGCGGCGGGCCTTGACTTCGAGGCTCGGCATGATGTTATTCATGGCTTCGGTAAACGCATCGAGCGGTTCCTTGCCGGTCTTTTCCTTGATGATGTCAAAAGCATCGTACACGACCTTCTGAGCAACACCCTTTTTGCCGTCGAGCATCACGCTGTTGATGAGCTTGGTCACCAGAACGCTGTTGTACATCGGATCCGGCAAAATTTCTCTTTTGGGAACGTTACCTCTTCTGGGCACTATACTTCCCTCCTTCATTAAAAAATGACTTCACAGGTACTCGAAGATGCGGTGCATCTCCGTCTGCGCCCCGAGGTTAACGAATACATATATATCAGTTAACAACAGGGCAAAATTTGCTGTTGGAACTTACTTCTTTCCTGCCTTCGGCCGCTTGGCACCGTACTTGGAACGGGCCTGCATACGTCCGGAAACGCCCTGCGTATCGAGCGTGCCGCGGATGATGTGGTAACGAACGCCAGGAAGATCCTTAACACGGCCGCCGCGGATCATAACGACGCTATGCTCCTGCAGGTTGTGACCGATGCCCGGGATGTAGGCGGTTACCTCGTAGCCGTTGGTCAGACGCACACGGGCGATCTTACGAAGCGCGGAGTTCGGCTTCTTGGGGGTAGAGGTACGCACGGCAGTGCAGACGCCTCTCTTCTGAGGTGCGCTCAGATTGGTCTCGCGGTTCTTCAGGGTGTTGAGGCCCTTCTGCATGGCGGGAGACGTGGACTTGTAGGTGACTTTCTCTCTGCCCTTTCTCACCAACTGGTTAAAAGTAGGCATGGTTTTCCTCCTTTCCTCGAAAATGGATCTATTTATACGATGCCAAAAAACAGCATCGGATAAACCGTGATTCTGCCGGAAAATTTTCAGGAAATCCCGGCCATTTTTGTGCTTTTTACACAGGCATGACAAATCGGTGGGCGCACGCCCACGCAAAATAGGATTTTAGCATATTGCACAAGATTCGTCAAGCATTTTTATTCAAGACGGAAGCGAAAATTTCACCGGGATATGCAGGCATATCCCGGTGAAACGGTTGGTATTTGGTCGTTTAAAGCGCGTTGGAGATGTTGGCGAGATCGGACAGATCCACGCCGTCGTCCTCCGGCTCCGCGGGGACTGCCGGCTCCTCATTCGTCTCGAAGTTGCGGTAGCAGGCAAGGCCGCTTCCGGCGGGAATGAGCTTGCCGATGATGACGTTCTCCTTCAGGCCGACCAGATGGTCGACCTTGCCCTTGATGGCGGCGTCCGTGAGGACCTTCGTCGTCTCCTGGAAGGAAGCGGCGGAGAGCCAGGACTCGGTTGCAAGGGAAGCCTTCGTGATGCCCATGAGGATCAGGCTGTCGGTCGCGAACTTGAGATCGGTCTCGCCCGCGTCGATACGCGCCTGCACCTCGGCATTTGCATCTTCAAATTCGTACACATCGACAACCGTGCCGCTGAGAAGCTTCGTATCGCCCGGCTCTTCCACACGCACCTTGCGCATCATCTGGCGGATGATGACCTCGATGTGCTTTTCGTTGATGTCGACGCCCTGCTGACGGTACACGGCGAGAACGCCCTGCGTCAGATAGTCCTGCACGGCCTCAACGCCGGAAATGCGCAGCACATCATGCGGGTTCAGCGCGCCATCGGTGATGGGTTCGCCCTTGCGCACGCGCTTGCCGTGCTCGACCTTCAGGCCGACGGAATACGGCACCTGATACTGCTTGACCTCGCCGTCGTCAGCGGTGATGGTGATGTTGCGCAGCGCCGTGCGGTGCGAATCGTCGACGTCGACGACGCCGTCGATCTCGGAGATCTGCGCCATCTTCTTCGGCTTTCTGGCCTCGAACAATTCCTCAACACGGGGAAGACCCTGCGTGATATCGTCGCCCGCGACACCGCCGGTGTGGAAGGTACGCATGGTCAGCTGCGTGCCCGGCTCGCCGATGGACTGCGCGGCGATGATGCCGACGGCCTCGCCCAGATTGACAAGCTCGCTCGTGGCAAGGTTCATGCCGTAGCAGCGTGCGCACACGCCGGAACGGGCCTTGCAGCCGAGGACGGAGCGGACGTACACGCGGTCGATGCCGTGGGCCGTAAACTTGGCGGCGTCCTCCTCGCGGAGCATGACGTCCTTGGAGTGCAGCAGCTCGCCCGTCTTCGGGTCGGTGATATCGTAGACCGGGTAACGGCCGCGGATACGGTTGCCGAAGGAGTCGATGAGCTGGCCCTTCTCATAATAGTCGCCCTTCCAGCTGCCGTTGATGGAGCCGCAGTCGTTCTCGCGGATGATGACGTCCTGGCAGACGTCGACCATGCGGCGGGTCAGATAGCCGGAGTCGGCGGTACGGAGCGCCGTATCGGTCATGCCCTTTCGAGCGCCTCGGGAGGAGATGAAGTATTCCAGAGCGGACAGGCCCTCACGGAAGTTCGCCTTAATCGGGATTTCGATCGTACGGCCGTTCGTATCTGCCATCAGGCCGCGCATACCGGCCAGCTGACGGATCTGGTTCATGCTGCCTCGCGCGCCGGAGTCCGCCATCATGAAGATTGGGTTAAAGCGCTTGAGGTTCGACTGCAGCGCGTCGGTGACGTCCTTGATGGACTTCTCCCACTGCTGGACGGTCAGACGGTAGCGCTCGTCGTTGGTGATGAAGCCGCGCTTGTACTGGCGGTCGATCTTGACGACCTCCTTCTCGGCCTCATGGATGAGCTCATACTTCTTCTCCGGGATCTCCATATCGGCGATGGAAACGGTGATGGAGGCTCTGGTGGAGTATTTATAGCCGAGGGCCTTGACCTTGTCGAGCATTTCGGTCGACTGCGTGAAGCCGTTGATGCGGATACACTTGTCGATGATCTTGCCGAGCTGCTTCTTGCCGACGACGAAGTCGATCTCCAGCGGGAACAGGTCGTCGACCGTCTCGCGCTTCTTGAAACCGAGGTTCTGCGGGATCGCGTCGTTGATGATCAGACGGCCCACAGTCGCGTCGATGATGCGGTGCTCCTTTTTGCCGTCGATCTCAAGCTCTTTCCAGACCTTGATGGGATCGTGCATGGCGATCATGCCGTCGGCGTAGGCCATCATGGCCTCGTCCTCGTCATGATAATACTTGAAGTATTCCTTCGGACGGATATCGCCCGCCTCGTGCGCCTGCTGGGCATATGCGCCGACGGTGCGGATATAGATATGGTTCTCTTCCTTGATATCGGCCTCGGAATCCCAGATATTCCAGACGTAGATGACCTCGTCCGGCTGAATTTCGCCCGCGTTCAGGGCTGCAGCAGCCTGCGCAAGCGTCTGATAGGAGCCGGGAATCGTCTCCGGGCGGTCCGTCTCGTTTTCGAGCAGCGCGCCGCGGGTGCGCAGATAATACTGGTAATCCTCGGATTCGGGATCGTCCCAGATGTTCCTGACCCAGATAGGCTTCTCATACGGCAGCTTGCCGCACTCGAGCAGCGGGAAGATCTCGTGAATGGTGTCATACGCGTCGACGTCATAGCGCTGGTACGTCAGATAATACGTGCCGAGGATCATGTCCTGCGTCGGGACCGTGACCGGCTTGCCGTCCTGCGGACGCAGCAGGTTGTTGGCCGAGAGCATCAGGATGCGGGCCTCCGCCTGCGCCTCGGCGGACAGGGGCACGTGGATTGCCATCTGGTCGCCGTCGAAGTCCGCGTTGAACGCGGTGCAGCACAGCGGATGGAGCTTGAGCGCGCGGCCCTCGACCAGAACAGGCTCGAACGCCTGAATGCCCAGGCGGTGCAGCGTCGGAGCACGGTTGAGCATGACCGGACGGTCCTTGATGATGTCTTCCAGAGCATCCCAGACCTCATCCTTGCCCTTGTCGATCATCTTCTTGGCGGACTTGATGTTGTTGGCAAGACCGTCCTCGACGAGCTTCTTCATGACGAACGGGCGGAACAGCTCGATGGCCATTTCCTTCGGCACGCCGCACTGATAAAGCTTGAGCTCCGGGCCGACGACGATAACGGAACGGCCGGAATAGTCGACGCGCTTGCCGAGCAGGTTCTGACGGAAGCGGCCGGACTTGCCCTTGATCATGTCGGCGAGCGACTTGAGCGGGCGCTTGTTGGCGCCGGTCATCGCCTTGCCGCGGCGGCCGTTGTCGAGGAGCGAGTCCACGGCTTCCTGGAGCATGCGCTTTTCATTGCGCACGATGATGTCCGGAGCCTTGATTTCAAGGAGACGCTTCAGGCGGTTGTTGCGGTTGATGACGCGGCGATAGAGATCATTAAGATCCGAGGTCGCAAAGCGGCCGCCGTCGAGCGCGACGAGCGGACGGAGATCCGGCGGAAGCACCGGAAGAACCGTCATGATCATCCATTCAGGCTTGATGCCCGAACGCTGGAAGCCTTCAAGAACCTTGAGACGCTTGGCGAACTTCTTGATCTTCGCTTCCGAAGCCGTGTTGGCGAGCTCGTCGCGAAGACGGGCAACTTCCGAGTCGATGTCAATCGTGCGAAGGAGTTCGCCGATCGCTTCAGCGCCCATCATGGCCTTGAAGTCGTCGCCGAATTCAGCCGTCTTCTGGATGAACTCCTCTTCATTGAGGAGCTGGCCGCGCTCGAGCGTCGAAAGGCCCGGATCAACAACGATGTAGGCTTCGAAGTAAAGCACGCGCTCGATGTCGCGAAGCGGAATATCGAGCACCATGCCCATGCGCGACGGCAGGCTCTTGAGGAACCAGATGTGCGCCACCGGGCTCGCAAGGTCAATGTGGCCCATGCGTTCACGGCGCACCTTGGCGAGCGTCACTTCAACGCCGCACTTTTCGCAGATGACGCCGCGGTTCTTAAGGCGCTTGTACTTGCCGCAAAGGCATTCGTAGTCCTTCACCGGCCCGAAGATCTTCGCGCAGAAAAGACCGTCGCGCTCAGGCTTCTGAGCGCGGTAGTTGATCGTCTCCGGCTTCTTTCCCTACACGACGCTCTTCCGATCTAGTTGATCGTCTCCGGCTTCTTGACTTCGCCGTAGGACCAGGAGTGGATCTTTTCAGGGCTGGCAAGACCGATGCGGATGGCATCGAAATGCTCGTCCTTGTGGACCTGGTTGAAAATGTCATTAAGCGCAGAATTCATTTCGCTTAAATCCTCTCTTAGTTCTTGACGAGGTCGATGTCGATGCCGAGCGACCGGATTTCCTTCACGAGCACGTTGAAGGATTCGGGCATGCCCGCTTCAATCTTGTGCTCGCCCTTGACGATGTTTTCATAGACCTTCGTGCGGCCGTTGACATCGTCGGACTTGACGGTAAGCATTTCCTGCAGCACGTAAGCCGCACCGTAGGCTTCGAGCGCCCAGACTTCCATTTCGCCGAAGCGCTGGCCGCCGAACTGCGCCTTGCCGCCCAGAGGCTGCTGCGTGACGAGAGAGTACGGGCCAGTGGAGCGCGCATGCATCTTGTCGTCGACGAGGTGGTGCAGCTTGAGGTAGTGCATGTAGCCCACAGTCACAGGACGCTCGAAAGCATCACCCGTACGGCCGTCATAGAGGGTCGCCTGGGTCTTCGAGGGCGTGAGCTGCAGACGAGCGGCTTCCTCATCCGGGAAAGCGAGGTCGAGCATCATGCGGATCTGCTCTTCCGTAGCACCGTCAAAGACCGGCGTGGCGAACGGAACGCCGTTCTGCAGGTTGCGGGCCATGCGCATGAGTTCCTCATCCGTAAGGCTGTCGAGATCCTCGTGCTTGCCGGTACGGTTGTAGACCTCATTGAGGAACGCACGGATCTGACGGATCTGCTCGGTCTTGAGCATCTGCTCAATGCGCCAGCCGATGCCCTTGGCGGCCCAGCCGAGGTGAACTTCAAGCACCTGACCGATGTTCATGCGCGACGGCACGCCGAGCGGATTAAGAACGATGTCGGCGGGACGACCGTCGGCCATGTACGGCATATCTTCAACCGGGCAGATCTTGGAGACCACGCCCTTGTTGCCGTGACGGCCGGCCATCTTGTCGCCGGGCTGCAGACGACGGCGTTCGGCGATGTACACCTTCACCATCTTGAGCACGCCCGGGGGCAGTTCGTCGCCGCGCGTAAGCTTGTCGTTCTTGATGTCGTACTTGCGGGAATTGTCTTCGCGCGTGTGCTCGATCGCCTGCTTCGTGAGATCGATGTAGTGCTGAGCGGATTCCTCTTCCATGCGCAGGTCAAAGAGATCGTAGCCCTGCATGGTGGCGAGGAATTCGGGCGTCAGCACGCAGTCGGCGGGGAGGCCCTCGAGCTTCATCGTGCTCACGACCTTGTGGCCGGCGAGCTGACGACGCAGACGGTCGAAGGAGTCGCGTTCCACAATGCGCAGCTGGTCGTCAAGATCGCGGCGATAACGCTTGAGCGCCTCGGCAATGATGCTTTCAGCACGCTTGTCGCGCTTCACGCCGTCGCGGGTGAAGACCTGCACGTCGATAACCGTGCCGGTCATGCCGGACGGAACGCGCAGCGACGTATCCTTCACATCCGAAGCCTTCTCGCCGAAGATCACGCGCAGGAGCTTCTCTTCCGGCGTGAGCTGGGTTTCGCCCTTCGGCGTCACTTTGCCGACGAGCACGTCGCCGGCCTTGACTTCGGCGCCGATGAAGACGATGCCGGAATCATCAAGACGGGAGAGCTGGTTTTCCGAGAGGTTCGAAATGTCGCGGGTGATTTCCTCAGGCCCGAGCTTCGTGTCGCGCGAAACAACCGAAAGCTCCTCGATGTGGATCGAGGTGTAGCGGTCGTCGGCAACCACGCGCTCGCTGATAAGCACCGAGTCTTCGTAGTTGTAGCCGTTCCACGGCATGAACGCGATCAGCATGTTCTGGCCGAGGGCGAGTTCGCCCGTATCGGTCGAAGCGCCGTCGGCGAGCACGTCGCCCACAGCCACGCGATCGCCCTTCACAACGATCGGACGCTGATTGATGTTGGTCGACTGGTTGGAACGGGTGAACTTCTGCAGGTTGTAGATGTCCACGCCCGTTTCACCGGCAACCGATTCCTCATCGTTCACGCGGATAACCACGCGGTTGGCGTCGACATAGTCGACAACGCCGCCGCGGCGCGCCTGGACGGCCGTCTTCGAGTCGACGGCCACCGTGCGTTCGATGCCCGTACCGACGACAGGCTTTTCCGGACGCAGGCAGGGCACGCCCTGACGCTGCATGTTCGCGCCCATCAGAGCACGGTTCGCGTCATCGTGTTCAAGGAACGGAATCAGAGCGGCAGCGCAGGAAACAATCTGCGCCGGCGCAACGTCCATGTACTGAATGCGTTCGGGCGAGGCAAGAATCGTTTCGCCGTTGTCGCGGGCGGAAACGAGTTCCTGCGTAAGGCGGCCGTGATCATCCATCTCGGCGTTGGCCTGAGCGATGATGTACTTGCCTTCCTCAATGGCGGAAAGGTAGTGAATTTCCTTCGTCGCCACGCCGTCGACAACCTTGCGGTACGGCGTTTCAAGGAAGCCGTACTCGTTGAGGCGCGCATAAAGAGCGAGCGAATTAATAAGGCCGATGTTCGGACCTTCAGGCGTTTCAATCGGGCAGACGCGACCGTAGTGGGTCGAGTGCACGTCGCGCACTTCAAAGCCGGCGCGCTCGCGCGTCAGACCGCCAGGACCGAGAGCGGAAATACGGCGCTTATGCGTGATTTCCGAGAGCGGGTTCGTCTGGTCCATGAACTGCGAGAGCTGGCTCGAACCGAAGAACTCGCGGATCGCGGCCGAGATGGGCTTCGAATTGATCAGATCCTGCGGCGTAAGGCCGTCGCTTTCGGCCTGGTTGAGGCGTTCCTTGACGGCACGCTCAACGCGCACGAGGCCGGCGCGGAACTGATTCTCGGCGAGTTCGCCGACGCAGCGGACGCGGCGGTTGCCGAGGTGGTCGATGTCGTCGACGCCGTTCACCGGGCAAATGCGCTTTTCACCCTTTTCGTCGACGAGCTCGACGTCGTCCTGACCGTTGCGAAGCGCAACGAGAAGCGCCATCGTGTCAACGATGTCTTCCTTCGTAAGCGTGCGGGCGCCTTCGGCAGAGGGACGGCCGAAACGGGCGTTGACCTTCATGCGGCCGACGCGCGACAGATCGTACGCATCAGCATCAAAGAAGAGGCGGTCGAAGAGCGTCTCAACCGCTTCTTCCGTGGGCGGTTCGCCCGGACGCATCATGCGGTAGATGGCAACACGGGCGGAGAACTGATCCGGCGTGTCGTCAAGGCGCAGCGTGTTGGAAATATAAGCGCCGTGATCGAGCTCATTCGTAAAGAGCGTCTCGATCTTGCGCACGCGGGAGACGCGCAGGTGCTCGAGCGTCGCTTCCGTGATTTCCTCATTGGCCTGAGCAATGACTTCGCCCGTCTGCGCGTCGACAATGTTCTTCGCAAGAACGCGCCCGAGGAGGTAGTCGTCGGGGACGGCGATCGTCGTCACGCCGGCCTTCGAAATGTCGCGCAGATGCTTGGCAGTAATGCGCTTGTCATGCGGAACGATGACCTTGCCTTCGCCGTCCGTAATGTCGAACGACATCGTCTGGCCCTTAAGTCGTTCAGGGACGACAGGGAGCTTCGCTCCGCTCTTGAGAAGCTGGAAGCTGTCGAAAGCGAAGAAGCGCGCGAGGATGTCCTCGACCGAATAGCCGATGGCCTTCAGGAGGATCGTGCCGGGCATCTTGCGGCGGCGGTCGACGCGGAAGTAAAGGATGTCCTTGGCGTCGAATTCGAAGTCAAGCCACGAACCGCGGTAGGGAATAACGCGAGCCGAGAAGAGGAGCTTGCCCGACGAATGGGTCTTGCCCTTGTCATGCTCGAAGAAGATGCCGGGAGAACGGTGCAGCTGGGAAACGATGACGCGTTCCGTGCCGTTCACAATGAACGAACCCTTTTCCGTCATCAGGGGGATTTCGCCCATGTAGACGTCGTTCTCACGGATTTCCTTGATCGTTTCCGGCTGAGCGGCTTCGCGATCATAGATTTCAAGACGGATCTTGGCGCGAAGACGCGAGCAGTAGGTAAGACCGCGCAGCTGGCACTCAGCCACGTCGAACTCAGGTTCGGCGAGGTTGTAGCCAGCGAATCTCAGACGGGCGTAACCATTGTTGCTCGTGATCGGGAAGATCGAAGTGAAGGCGGCCTGAAGGCCGAGATTGCTGCTGCGCGCAGCGGGCTTCACGTTGGCCTGCAGGAAGTCTTCGTACGAACGAAGCTGAATATCAAGCAGGGAAGGCACTTCAAGGACGCTCGGGCGAGAGGCGAAGCTCTTGCGGATGCGCTTCTTTTCAGTGAACGAGTACGACATGTAGACTCCGTTCGACATTAGGAATGAACCGGGAGAAGTCGGCTCTTGATGAGATAAAAAAGGGGAGACGCCGAAAAGCCGCTCGGCACTTCAGACTTTCAACTGGTCTGAGTCCGCGCGGCGCGCAATAACAGATTGTCTGCTGGAAAGACGATTCATCAAGGTAAAGACTTTGATCTGATTTTCTCATGGATCACAAAAGAAAAACAGATCAAAGCCTCCTTGCGGAGGCTTTGAGTTGCGGCGGACGCCCGGAGGCATCCGCACGCACTGGTGTATCCAAGTAAATATTACTTGAGAACGACCTTGGCGCCAGCCTCTTCGAGCTTCTTGGCAGCGGCTTCGGCGTCAGCCTTCGGGAGGCCTTCCTTAACAGCCTTCGGAGCGCCTTCGACGAGGTCCTTGGCTTCCTTGAGGCCGAGGCCCGTGAGTTCACGGACAGCCTTAATGCAGGCGATCTTGTTCGAGCCGGCGGCTTCGAGAACGACGTCAAATTCGGTCTTTTCTTCAGCAGCGGCGCCACCAGCGGCAGCACCCGGGGCGGCCACAGCGACAGCGGCGGCAGCAGCGGAAACACCGAACTTCTCTTCCATCATCTTGATGAGTTCAGAGATTTCGAGGACGGTCTTGGACGCGATTGCGTCAAGGATTTCTTCATTGGTAAGGGCCATTTTTAGCTCCGTATTACGTAGTGTTTAAATTTTGAAAGGTGATTGGGATCAGGCAGCGGCCTGTTCCTTGGCATCGCGCACAGCGGCCACGGTGCGTACGAAGCGCGCCGGAACCTCGTTGATGGTGCGGACGAACTTCGCGATCGGCTCGTTCATCGTCGCCATCAACTTGGCAAGGAGTTCGTCGCGGCTCGGCATCGAGGCGAGCTGCTTGACGGCTTCCACGTCCATGACGTAGTTGGCCATCGCACCGCCCTTAACGACGAGCTTTTCGTTGTCCTTGGCGAAGTTGACGAGAACCTTGGCCACAGCGACCGGGTCGGCGGAGAAGCCGTAGACGAGCGGACCAGCAAACTGGTCAGCAAGTCCGGCAAACCCCGTGCCTTCCACGGCGCGGCGAACCAGAGTGTTCTTGACAACACGCAGCGTCACGCCATTCTTGCGCGCTTCAGCGCGCAGCTTCGTGACGGCCTGTACGGTCAGCCCACGGTATTCGGCGATGACCATCGCGGACGAATTCGAAACAACTTCCGAAATCTCCGCAATGACTGCCGCCTTGTCTTCACGATTAAGACCCATG
>OODL01002454.1_pt1 | contig 11629 bp, 10 predicted proteins | sample 1671181 | NCBI WGS metagenome assembly OODL01 (sample SAMN06348130, study PRJEB24527) | human gut metagenome | biome: human gut; feature: ankylosing spondylitis patient; material: feces | host: Homo sapiens | place: China | collected 2015-10 | reverse complement strand
CTTTTCAATCGTATGCAGGCAGCGCTTGCTCAAACTTTCGGGAACGGCTGCGTTCGGATCTGCAAGAAGCTCCTTATTATTCTGCATCAGCTCTTTTCCGTTCGCCTCTGCCACTCTGTTCATAAGCAGCGCGAAAAAGGCATCTTCGTATTGCTCATACAGTCGTTCATCTTCATTCATGATTTTTACCTCCTTCCCGGAGCTTTTCTACAAATGCACGTCTGGCCCGGGTCAATTTCATTCTAACACTGGAAGGCTTACAACCGAGCATTTGCGCAAGTTCTGTGTCCGACAGATCCATCAGATATTTTCCGTACAACAGTTGCCTTTCTTCTTCGCGTATTTCCTGAAAGGCGGTTAACAGTTCTTCCTGTTTTTCCTTTTCCAAGTACCTTACCTCGGCTCCGGGGATATGAGCCTGTGAAAAATCCTCTGTTAAGTCATCCAAGGGGATGCAGCGAGCAGCTTCCTTTTGATCTCGTTTTATTGTGTTGATCGCAGTATTGCGAACCGCTGCTGCAATATAGTTTATTTGTGCATAAGGCGGTAACCGCTGAAGCGTTGCTTCATTCTTCAGCAAGGAGAGTACTGCTGTCTGTACGATATCCTCCTGCTGCACCGAAACCTCCGAGTATTTTCCAGCGATATAATACATGAGGCGTTCGTGCTTTCGATATATGTCTTCCATGAAGCATGGTTTCTCTTTTTTCTTGCTCATGTTTGGTTCTCCTGAACGTTCATATACTAAGACACGGAACGTGCCGTTTTGCAACAAAAAATTTTGCGGGTATATTGTCACATCAAGCTAACATCTTTGCGACATTAGTTTTACTATAATAAAATGAATTTTTCAATACAATACTATTGCAAATCTAATATTTCGCACATTTTGATTTTAGAATAAGTATAATGTCAAAAACTGAGAGAGAAGGTGTGAGCTTGACGAAATTTGGTGAAATACTGATGCAGCTTCGTCAAGAGAAGCATCTTTCGCAAGCCGAACTGGGACATATCATCTATGTTTCCGGCGGAACGATTTCGAATTATGAAAAGGGCGTTCACTATCCGGATGTTGAAAAGCTGGTCAGGCTGGCAGACTACTTTAACGTTTCTATCGATTATCTTCTGGGACGATCCACCTCGAAGCTTTCGCCCGATGTGTTTGCGCAGACAGTTTCGGATGACACAACTGTTGGTGATGTCGTTCAGTCCCTTCAACGCTTGTCTCCTGCCAGAAAGCGTGCAGCCTGCACGATGGTTGCAGATATGGAGGTAGCGTCTATGATTCACATTGCCGGAAAGAGGGAGCGAGCTTGATCCCGTTTTGCATTCTTGTAATCGAAAACGATGACGACCGCGAATTTATGGCCGCGCTGTTTATCCAATACCAACGGCTTCTTTACAAAGAAATCAACGATATTCTGAAAAAACCATGGAATACGGAAGATGTCCTGCAGGCCACATTGGTCAAGCTGATCGATAAGATCCCGGAACTCCGAAACAAGGAACAGCCGCAGCTGATCGGGTATATCAGCGCGACCGCGCGAAATACGGCCTATAACTTCTTACGATCACAGAAGAAAATCGCACCCTTCTCTTTTGAGGAATATATGCAGCAGTCTGAGCCAAGCGCCGAGCATCGGCAAATGGAAGAACTCCTGATCTCAAAAGAGGAGATCGATGAATTGGTGCGGCGCTGGCCGCAGCTTGATGCCAAAAGCAAATACCTGTTAGAAGGAAAATACATACTCGGTAAAAGCGATGAGACCTTGGCCGAGGAACTATCCATAAAACCCGCCAGTGTCCGAATGGCACTGACGCGGGCAAGACAATGTGCATATCAGCTTCTTACGAAAGAGCAAACCCCGAGTCGTTCATGATGAACGGTTTGGGGTTTGTTGCATTTGACCGACTTTTGTGTCTGATATTTCGGGGATGAATTGTCTCTGAGCGCAGAATGGTCTGCATTGTCTACCTGCACAGAAAAACAGATTTTTCTTGTATAAACTGACAAATTGACTTCATCTGAAAAACGTGCTACTCTGGCATTAGGCAAACGGTTGCACGAATAAATCTGTTGTATTCAGTTTCATTTTATCGTCGAAAGCAAATGTGCTCGATATTTCATTGCTTTTATCGCTGCTTTTTCGCGAAAATTCAAGAAATATCGGTAAACCGTTTGCATGGAGGTGCAGGATGGCAGCAACGATCAAGGATGTGGCGCGGCTGGCGGGCGTTTCGCCGTCGACGGTTTCGCGCGTGCTCAATCAGAAGGGCGTCATTTCGGACGAGACGAAGCAGAAGATCGCGTCCGCGATGGAGCAGCTCAAATATGTTCCCAACGACATTGCGCGCAGCTTTGCCAACGGCTCGGCGCATGCGATCTCGCTGGTCATCGATATCTCGGACGGCACGGCCTACGCCAACAATTTCTTCAACAACACCGTCTTCGGCATCGAGACTGCCGCGCACCAGAACGACTATAACCTCATCATCACGAACGGCGCGGCGGCGTTCGGCGGCATTTCCTCCGTCGAGCGGCTGATTGCCGGGAAGAAGGTCGACGGCGTGGTGCTGCCGATCTCGCTCGTGACGGGCGAGCTGCTGCGCAGGATCGAAGACTTAAGCGTGCCGTGCGTGATCCTCGGCCGCTCGGAGGAGGTCGGCGCAGAGGCCAACTGGGTCGATATCAACAACGTGCAGGCTGGCCGCAGGGCTGTCAAGCTCCTGCTGGAGCGCGGATATAAAAAGATCGCCTTCCTTTCGGACGGCGATGGGGAGGTTTTCAATCAGGATCGCATCGCGGGCTACCGCCGCGAGCTTGCCGCGCATCATCTGTCCGTCCCGGACGGCTTTATTCTCCACGGGCTGCCGACGGTTGAGAGCGGCATGGACTGCGTCCGTGTGCTCCTGCAGGGCGACGACGCGCCTGACGCCGTCATTTGCAGCGACGACCGGCTGGCGCTCGGTGCGCTGCGGGCCGCGCATCAGTTGGGGCTGCGGGTACCAGAGCAGTTCGGCATCATCAGCTGCGACAACACGCCGCTGACGGAGCTGGCCGAGACGCCCATCACGAGCGTGGATGTTGACACGTTCGCGCTCGGCGTGCAGGCGGCGCAGATCCTGATCGAGCAGATCGAAGACCCGCAGACCAGCCTGCGGCAGATCCTGCTGTCGACGAAGCTCATCGAGCGCGCTTCGACAATGCGGGAAACACGAGAAGAAACGGAGGCGATCCACATTTGAATCAGGCGGCCATCATCCACCGGCCCACCTCGGACTACATCTACCCAAGCTCGCGCAACACGCTGGAGCTCCAGCTCATCACGGCGCGGGCAGATGCAGACGAAGTCGAGCTCTGGTACTGGATGCGCTATGAGACGGACCCGGCAAAGATCCGGCGGCAGCGGCTGCACGTGTCGCTACAGGACGCGCTGCACGATTACTACCGCACGACGGTCTGCACCGGCCAGATCGCGGCGTACACCCGGTACTGCTTCCACCTGAAAGCCGGGACGGACGAGCTGTGGCTCGGCGCGAACGGCCTGCAGGATACGGAGCCACACATGAACGGGAATTTCTTCGAATTCCTCTGGCCGAACCCGACGGACGGCTTTTCCGCGCCCGCGTGGCGGAGCCGGCAGGTGTACTATCAGATCTTCCCGGAGCGGTTCAAGAACGGAGATCCCTCCCTCACCCCGCCGGGTGCGGAAGATTGGGGCTCTGCGCCGACGCGGGAGAATTTCATGGGCGGCGATCTGGCGGGCATTACGCAGCAGCTCGACTATATTCAGTCGCTCGGCGTGACGTGCCTGTATCTGACGCCCATCTTCCGCGCGCCGTCGAACCACAAGTACGACACGGCCGATTATTTCGAGATCGACCCGGCCTTCGGCACGAAGGACGATCTGCGGCGGCTGGTCGACGGTGTCCACGCACGCGGAATGCGCATCATCCTCGACGGCGTGTTCAACCACTGCGGCTACTGGTGGGACAAATTTCAGGACGTTGTCAAAAACGGCGAAGCGTCGCCGTATCGCAGCTGGTTCTTTATCCATAGCTACCCCGTCGATGCAGAGCGGCAGAATTACGACTGCGTCGGGCATTACAAATGGATGCCGAAGCTGAACCTTGCAAACCCGGACGCGCGGGACTACTTCCTCTCTGTCGGACGGTACTGGTTGGAGGAATTCGGCATCGACGGCTGGCGGCTGGATGTGGCGGACGAGCTGCCGACCGCGTTTCTGGAAGCCTTCGCCGCGGCGATGCGCGCGTGCAAGCCCGACTGCATCCTGCTTGGTGAAACATGGGGCGACGCCGGGCGGCTCGTAAGCGCGAACCGGCTCGACAGCGCGATGAATTATCTCTTCCGCGACGCGGCGGCCGCGTGGCTGGCGAAGGACGCGCTTTCGGCGTCGGAATTCGGCTGCCGCCTCAACCGGGCGCTGGCCCTGTACCCCAATGAAACAAATCTGCGGATGTACAATCTGCTGGACAGCCACGACACGGCGCGCTTCCTCTATGAAGCGGGCGGCGACAAGGCAAGGCTGCAGCTGGCCGCAGCGCTGCAAATGACGTTCCCAGGCTCCCCGGCGATCTTCTACGGCGACGAGGTCGGGCTGAGCGGCCCAAACGACCCCGGCTGCCGCATGGCGATGCAGTGGGATGCAGAACAGCAGGACAGGCGGCTGCTGCGCTGGTACCGGCGGCTCATCCAGCTGCGGCTCGCATCCGATTCTCTGACAGACGGCGATTTCCATACCGTACTGGCCGACGACGCGGCGAACGTATACGCCTTTTCGCGCGCCGTGCCCGGCGAGCAGACGCTCGTCGTCCTGCACGCAGGAACGGCACACTGGCGTGGGCAGTTCCCGATCCCGGGCTGGGCACGGGAATTTGCCGCATGGACGCTCTGCTGCCAGACGGGCGGCATGACAGAGGATGACCCGTTCCACCCCACAATCCTGACGGACGATCCGGGACGCTTTGAAGCGGAGCTTCCCGCAAGATCCGTTAAGATAATCCGATTCATCAACAAAAAATTAAAGGAGAAGGTGCAATCATGAAACAGACAAGTATCAAAAAAATGCTGGCGCTCTTCCTGATCGCAGCAGTGATGTTAGCGGCATTCACTGCATGCGCCGAAAAAGCGCCAGACACTGCCCAATCCCAGCAGCCCGCAAGCGACGCGGCCGTTCCCGCCGATGACAAGGCGGCAGAAACGTCCACAGCCACGCCCGAAGAACCCGTTACGATCAACTTCTGGCATCACTACAGCGCGCAGTCCGCAGAGAATGAGACTCTGATGAATGTGCTGATCCCCAAATTCGAGGAAGAAAACCCCGGCTACAAGGTCAACGCCGTCTCGCACGAGTGGGCCGACCTGCACGACAAGATCCTTGTCAGCGCAAGCTCGAACACCCTGCCCGATGTGGCGCGTCTGGACATCGCGTGGGTCCCGGAGTTCCAGAAAATGAACATCCTTGTCCCGCTGGATCAGCAGATGGGTGATTTTAATGATGTGGCAGGCCAGCTTCTTCCCAGCGCCATGAGCACCGCCGTGGTCAAGGGCAGCTATTACGCACTGGCGCTCAACACGAACACGAAGATCCTGTTCTACAACGCCGACGCGCTCGCGGAGGCCGGGATCGAAGTGCCCAAGACGATGGATGAGATGTTCGCCGCGATCCACGCCCTGTCCGGTACGAATGCAAACGGCCAGCAGGTCTGGGGTCTGAACGAGCCCGCGCTTGCAGGCTGGAACGTCCTGCCCTATATCTGGAGCAACGGCGGCAACATCACGGACGACGCCTGCACCACGGCCACAGGCTATATCAACAGCCCCGAGACGGTCGCAGCCGTGCAGAAGCTGGTCGACCTGTATGCGAACGGCGAATTCACCGGCTTTAACAGCGGCGATATCCCCATGACCGACGGCTTTGGCACCGGCCGGTACATGATGCTGCTCGAAGGCCCGTGGAAGACCGCGGAGCTGGCCGGCGCATATCCCGACTTCAACTACGGCACGAGCGAGGTTCCCGCTGGTTCCGCCGGTTCGATCTCCGTGCTGGGCGGCGAAGACATCGCCATGTTCAACACCGCCAATAAAGAAGGCGCGTGGAAGTTCATGAAGTTCATGACCAGCGAATACGCGCAGGAGGAGATGGCCAAGTGCGGCCAGATCCCCGTCAACATGACGGCGCTGGACAGCCAGACCGTAAAGGATGCGTCGTTTGCGCCGTTCCTGGAGGCCATCACGACGGCAAAGGCCCGTCCGACTGTCGCTTCCTGGTCCGAGATCGACAACGCGCTGACCGTCGCCATGACCGACATGATCGTCAACGGCGCAGACGTGCAGCAGACGCTCGACCAGCTGGCTGTGACGATCGACGGATTGCTTGCCGAATAAACACAGTATATCAGACAGACGAACCAAACGCAACTTTTTTCAAAGCAGGCTTCGGCCTGCTTTGAAAATCTGGCAAATCGGAGACAGCCGTGCGGCTGAGCCGTACGGCTGCTTGAAAGGATCTGCTCTATGGAACTGAAATCAAAACGCGACCGTCTTCAGGTCGGCCTTCTGCTGCTTCCGGGGCTTCTGGTCTTCGCATTGTTCACGATCTACCCCATCGTCAAGCTCCTGCACATGAGCTTTCTGCAATGGGATCTCGGCTCGATGCTGCACCAGAAGTTCATCGGGCTGCAAAACTATATCGACGTGCTCTCCGACGAGACGTTCCGGATTGCATTTGCAAACACGCTCCTCTACACGCTTGTGACCGTGCCGGGGCAGATGATCCTGGGCCTCTTGGCCGCAGTGCTCATCAACGCCATTCCGCGCTTCCGCGTCACGTTCCGCGTGATCTATTACATTCCGGTCATTACCTCGTGGGTCATCGTCTCGCTCATCTTCCGGTACATTTTCAACACCGAGGGGATGCTCAACTATGTGCTCACGAACGTGCTGCACCTGACGGTGTCCAACATTCGCTGGCTCGACAGCCGCTGGGGCGGTCTGACGGTGGCGATGATGCTCGGCATCTGGAAGGGCGTCGGATGGAATCTGGTCGTATTTCTGGCCGCGCTGCAAAGCGTCCCGCAGGAGCTGTATGAATCGGCGGGGATCGACGGCTGCGGCGCGTTCCAGAAGTTCTTCTATGTGACGCTGCCCAGCATCAGGCCTACGATCCTCTTCGCGCTCGTCATGCTGACCATCGGCGGCTTCAACGTCTTTACGTCCATCAAGATGATCACCGGCGGCAAGCCGATGCACCAGACGGAGACGGTTCTCACGTGGATGTATTACAAGGCGTTCAACACCGGCTCGTTCGGCTACGCGGCCGCGCTGTCGTTCGTCGTCGCCGTGACGCTCATCTTCCTCGCCGTTCTGCAATTCAGGGCCATGAAGCAGAAGGACGCGGCCAATTCGTAGGAGGGACTGCCATGCATACACTCAAAAAACGGGAGCTCCCGTCCAACATTCTGCGGTATGTGCTTCTGCTGCTTGGCGGTGCGGTGTCGGTCATGCCGATGATCTATATGATCAGCACGTCCTTAAAGCCGAACGGTGCGCTCTATGAGTTCCCGCCGAAGTTCTTCCCCGCGCTGGACACGATCACAATTGAAAACTACGTGTACATCTTCAGCCAGGAAAAGTTCTATATCAACTTCCTCAACAGCGTGATCGTCGCCGTGCTGACTGTCGTGATCGCGGCTTTCGTCTCGTCGGCGCTGGCATTCTGCCTTGCGCGCTTCCGCTTCCCCGGCAGAAAGGCGCTCTTCGCGCTCGTCATCGGCACGATGATCATCCCCGGCACGACGCTCATCATCACGCAGTATCAGCTTGCTTCGTTCTTCAAGCTCACGAACAAGCTGCTGGGACTGGTGCCGTTCTATGTAGCGTGGGTCATCCCGTTCTCCACGTTTATGATCAAGGGCTACATCGAGAGCATTCCAAGGGAGTTTGACGAGGCCGTCTACATGGACGGCGGCAGCGTATTCACTGTGTTTTTCAAGGTCATCTGCCCGCTGGCAAGCCCGGCCATCGCGTCCGTCAGCATTTTTAACTTCCTGACGGCGTGGGAGGAATTCCCGTGGGCGCTGACCGTCCTGAACGACACGCAGAAGCGCACGCTGCCGATCGCCATCTCAGGCTTTTTCGGCCAGCACCAGTTTACGCAGTGGGGCTACGTCTTCGCCATGTCCGTGGCAAGTTTGCTGCCCGTGCTCATCATCTTCATCTGCTGCCAGAAATATTTCGTTTCCGGTTTGCAGACCGGCGGTATCAAAGGATAACAAATTCAATTCAGATCATGTAAAGGAGGCATTTTCATGTTAACGACAAAGAAAACGTTCCAAACGAAGTTCCTCTCCACACTTCTGATTCTTGCACTTGTTTCAACTATGATCCTCGCGCCGACAGCCCTGGCTGCTGGCTTTGGAGGTTCTTCAATCACAACCGCCGTTGCCGATTCCGGTGTGAGAAACTTCACACCGACTGAAGCGGCAAACGATACCGAAATTCAGGCGATGACGGACAACAGTTCCGTCCTGAATGAAAGTGACATTATCTACATGATTCTAACGGACCGTTTCTATGATGCAGACCCGACAAATAACGGTACGCTGAATCAGGAGTATCGCCCCGGACAGCTCAAATACACACAGGGCGGTGACTGGAAGGGTATCACGCAGAAGCTGGACTACATTAAAAATCTGGGTGTAACGGCGATCTGGATTTCGCCGCCTTCTCAGAATGAACTTCTGAGCAGAGACGGCGAAGAATCCGGTTATCACGGTTATTTCACGCACGATTACAATTCTGCTGATCCTCACTTCGGCACGAAGCAGGATTTGATCGATCTTGTTTCCGCAGCCCACAGCAAAGGACTCAAAGTAATTCTGGACGTTGTTCCGAATCATACGGCAGACTATTTTAACGGTGCAAGCTCCACCTATAGCTCGGCCAGCTATCAGCCGGCTGCCCCGTTCAATAATCCTGACTGGTATCATCACTATGGTGATATTACAGACTGGAACAATGAATATCAGGTTTTGAATTACGACCTCGGCGGTCTGGATGATCTGAACCAGGATAATGCCGATGCCCGGCAGGCCATCAAGGATGCATATAAAAACTGGATCACCTTGACTGGCGCTGATGGCATCCGCGTCGATGCCGCACGTTCGATGCCGAAAAATTTTCTGCAGGAGTTTGAATCCTACGTCGGTGTTCCCTCTTTTGGCGAGATCTTCGTCGGCGATGTCGACTATGTGAGTGCATTCTCCAATTATGAATGGGGCGTGCTTGACTTCCCGCTTTTCTTCCAGGCCCGTGAAGTCTTTGCGCACGATGCCAGCTTTACAACCGTTAAAGCGATTTTTGATCAGGATTACAAATATGCAAACGTAAACCATCTCATTACGTTTATCGACAATCATGACCGTGATCGCTTCCTGTGCCTTGCCGACGATAACTATCAGAAGCTCAGACTGGCACTGGCCTTTATTTTCACTGTCCGCGGTATCCCCGATGTGTACTACGGAACTGAGCAGAACTGCTATGGCGGCGGTGTTCCCACGGAGTGGGCAGGTATCGCAAACAAAGAAAATCGCGAAGTCATGCCGAGCTTCTCGGAAGACGGAATCACTTACAAGTACATCCAGCGGCTTACTGAACTGCGGAAAACCTATTCTTGCCTGCAGACCGGTGTGCAGCGAGAAATGTGGTCGGAAGACAATATCTACGCCTACTCCCGCAGAGATGATACAACCGGGCAGGAAGTAATTGTGCTCTTCAATAACGGGACGAGCAACGAAACCCGCCAGATTCCGATCCGTGCAGAAAGCAGCCTTACAATTGGCACGACGCTTACCAACCTGCTGGACACTTCCGTGACCGCGCAGATCACAAGCGGCAGCGTAACGGGCAAAATGCTCAATATTACATTGCCTGCGAAAACGGCCTATGTATTTATATCCGGCACGGTTGCAGAATACACGCCAATGGAGCGCACTGTCACAACGATTCGCGTCCATTATGACGTAGGCCTCGGAAACACCATGTATCTGCGCGGCGATGAATACCCGCTGAAGTGGGATCTCGGCCGCAGTATGCTGAATGTTTCGTCTGATTGCTGGGTTTATGAAACGGAACGCATTCCCGCTGGCGAGACATTCGAATTTAAGCCTCTGATTAACAACGAAACATGGTCCAGCGGCCTGAACTTTACCGGAACAGGCGGCACCACAATCGATATTTATCCGACATTCTAAACATTCAGTTGCAACAACGGCGGGTGGCGCAGTTTGTACTGCCCGCCATTTTCGTCGAAAGGAGCGTTTTATGAAACGATGCAGTGGTGTATTGCTGCCCATCTTCAGCTTGCCATCTCCATATGGCATTGGTACACTCGGTAAGGCCGCCTATGATTGGATCGATTTTCTGCATGAAGCGGGGCAGCAACTGTGGCAGGTATTGCCGATTGGCCCGACCAGCTTTGGCGACAGCCCATATCAGAGCTTTTCGGCATTTGCCGGAAATCCATACTTTATTGACCTCGAACAGCTCTGCGAAGGCGGACTGCTTCAAAAAGAAGACTGTGCGCCGCTGGCGGACCAAGCTGACAGTACGACGATCGATTACGCAAAGCAGTATCAATATCGGTATGCGATTTTGAAAAAAGCGTATTCTCGTTTTGACAACCCCAACGAAATCAGCCGTTTCCGCAAAGCACATAACTGGGTAGACGATTATGCCCTGTTCATGGCACTCAAGGATAGCTATAACGGTCTCGCGTGGACGCAGTGGCCAAGCGCTATACGAAAGAGAGAACGCCATGCATTAGAGAAAGCCCGGCAGGAATTACAGTCCGAGGTTGATTTTTACGTGTTTCTTCAGTTGTTATTTTATACGCAATGGAAAAAACTTGCCGCTTATGCAAGAGCGCACAACGTAAAAATCATAGGCGATATCCCCATTTATGTTGCACTTGATTCTGCGGATGCATGGGCAAATCCGGAACTGTTTCTGCTTGATGAAGAAGACCGCCCGGTTTTAGTTGCCGGATGTCCGCCGGACGCCTTTACCGCAGACGGTCAGCTTTGGGGAAATCCATTGTATCGATGGGATCTGATGCAGGAGACTGGCTTCCAGTGGTGGAAGGAACGGCTGAGCGGTTCATTTGAGCTATACGATTGTCTCAGAATCGATCATTTTCGCGGGTTTGAAAGCTACTACGCGATTCCCTATGGTGATAAAACTGCTCGAAACGGAGCATGGCAGAAGGGGCCTGGGAAAGCGTTCGTTGATTCCATCAAGGAAACCTACCATTGTAAGAACTTCCATATTGTATTTCTTTGCAAGTTCTTCAACTGTTCCCTTTACTACTACGTCAGGATGTCCAAGAATATCTTTGTATACTTCCTTCTCCTGTACGAAATAAGCACCCCAGAACTGATTGTACTGTTCCTGTGTCTGTTCCTGATTATAAGCGATTTCACGCCATGTCTTTAATAAATAATCGTTTGCCATTTTTTCCTCCAAATGTATTAATATGCTAAGCACCTGTTCTTACCTAACATTATATTTTTCTTCTCTCAGATATTATACAAATAGTAAACAATAATT
>OODL01002450.1_pt1 | contig 11645 bp, 6 predicted proteins | sample 1671181 | NCBI WGS metagenome assembly OODL01 (sample SAMN06348130, study PRJEB24527) | human gut metagenome | biome: human gut; feature: ankylosing spondylitis patient; material: feces | host: Homo sapiens | place: China | collected 2015-10 | reverse complement strand
ATAGTCGAAAGAGCGCAGATTTTACAGAATTCCACGGAAAACTGTAAAATCTGCGCATTTTCCATTTTAAGCGAGTCCACCAGTCAAAAGGCGTCAATTTCCCACAAACAGGAAAATACAAGGGTGCCAAAATACAGACAGAACCTGCGCTGGGCAGTCATTCTGCCACCTGCCCGCGCCCCTCCGTTTCTGGCATTTGCTTATCCCTGCAAATGAAATTCAGAAATGGAGGAATGTATCTTGAAAACGAGGTACTTCAGAAGAAAGCAAAACAGCGACACCGTAGAATGGATCGAGATGAGCGGCGCGGAATATCTGGACTTCGTCCGTGATCCCGAGAACAAAGACAGGTTCTTTTTGAATATGAAAAACGTCGTTCTGGAATGCTCGAAGGAGGAATATCTGCAAAGCCGAACCGAGAAGCGGCGCAGCGACTATCTTGCAGAAAGCAAAAAGGGGTGGACGATCATCTCCCTTTTTGCGCAGGCAGACAAAGAGTCTACCGGCGAGGAAGTCATTCCGGACCCGGATGCCGATGTGGAAGAAAACATCCTACATACCCTTGCCGTGCAGCGCGTTCGTGAAGTAGTAGATGCACTTCCGGAGGAAGACGCGGCGCTGCTTCGTGCGTTATATCTGCAAACGCCGCCGCTGACCCTGCGTGCCTACAGCGAGAAAACAGGAATCCCGGTGATGACGCTGCATTACAGAAAAGAAAAGCTGCTTCGGCTTTTGAAGCAGCAAATCTGAGTCAGGTGCTCTGAGCCCCAGCCGCCAGCAGCATCCGCTCCAGCTCCCTCGCGGCGACGCTCAGGGGCTGCCCCTTCCGTTTCACGATGCACACGGCACGCAGCGGGAGGGGCTCTTGCAGTTCGATGCAGCGCACATTATCAGACGGACGAATGAACGCCTCCGGCACGATGCCGACGCCAAGACCCGCTTCTGCCATTGGGATGATCTGGTCAGCCGTGGCGGCTTCGATGGCGGGTTGAAAAGCAACGCCCTGCGCGGTGAAAACAGAGACGTAGAACGCATGGGAGGTCGTGCCCGCGCCGAGCGTGATGAGTGGATACGCTTCCAGCTCGGAAAGCGCGACGCTTCGTCCAAGCAAACCGGAAAAGGCCGGCGCGCAGATCGGAACCTCCCGAATTTCTTTGACGATCGTCTGCGTGAGAGACGGCGAGAGCGTAACCGGCGTTGTGATGACCGCAAAATCTGCCGTCGTCTCGTGCAGCGCCGCGACGGCCTGCGGCGTGGAGTGGTTGCTGATGCGAAGATGCACGCCGGGGTACTTTTCCTGATACCTTTTAAGTACCGGCAGGAGTAAACACCGAAGCGCACCCTCGCTTGCTGCCAGAAACACGTTTCCGCGCTCGAGCGTCCGACTCTGCGTCACGGCGGCTTCGCCCGCTTCAATTTCCGTACAGGCGATCTTTATGTGCCGGTACAGCCCCTCGCCCTCCGGGGTCAAAATCATGCCCCGATTCGTGCGCGAAAAGAGTGGACAGCCGATCTCCGCCTCTAAGTTCCGAATCGCGCGTGTTAAGTTTGGCTGGCTGTTTTGCAGCGCCTCCGCCGCCTTCGTCAGATTGCCGCACCTGGCGACGTGATAAAAAATCCGGTAATACTCGTAGCTGATATACATGGCACCCTCCGTGCATTCGTTTCTCTTCTGCCATTCTATTTTGATATATCGAAAATGTCAAATATAGATTTTACATATTTCATTTTTCTGCTACGATAGGGGCGGTCAAGAGAAAAAATGTAAGACAGGAGCGAAAAAAGATGGAACGGACGATCATCTGCATCAGCCGCCAGTATGGCAGCGGCGGCCGGGAAATTGGCGAAGCAGTCGCAAAAAAGCTGGGGATTCCCTGCTACGATAAATGCCTCATTCAAAAAGCCGCGCAGGAAGCGGGGCTTTCCGAAACCGCCGTCGCGGAATACGACGAAAAGGGCGAGGATTTTGGCATTGCCGTCTCGGGCAATCCCTTTGCGGACACCGCCGCGCTGGGCGAGGCGTTTTACTCGGAAGAAGCGCGGGTCTTTGAAGCCGAGCGCCGCGCAATTTTAGAGCTTGCAGAAAAGGGTGACTGCGTCATCATTGGCCGGTGTGCCTCCGCCATTCTGCGGGCCGCAGGCTACCGTCCGCTTTCCGTTTTCATCTATGCGGATAGCGCCGACCGGGCAAAGCGGATTGCAGCGCGTAATAATTTGGATGAAAAACGCGCTCTTCATAAGGCGCAGAAGGTCGACCGGATGCGCAAGCACCACTTTGATTTTTACGCGGACACACTCTGGGGCGAACCGGAAAGCTACGATCTGATGCTCTCGTCGAGCGAATACGGCGTAAGCGGCGCGGCAAGCGTTATTGCATCCGCGAAGGAGGCGATGCAACATGAATAAGGATCTGACGACAGGCAAGCCCGAGAAGGTCCTCTGGCAGTTCTGCCTGCCGCTCTTTGGCAGCATCATTTTCCAGCAGCTCTATAACATCGCGGACAGCTTTGTGGCCGGCAAATTCATCAGCGACAACGCCCTTGCTGCCGTCGGCAACAGCTACGAAATTACGCTCATTTTCATCGCCTTTGCCTTCGGCTGCAACATCGCGTGTTCGGTTCTGGCGGCGCTGTTTTTCGGCGCGAAGCAGTATAATGACCTCAAGACGACAGTCTACACGGCGCTCATTTCCAGCTGCGTGATCTGCGCGGCGCTGATGCTTGTCGGCACGCTCTGCTGCGACAGTTTGCTTCGGCTCATCAAAACGCCGGAAGAGGTCTTCGCGGACTCGAAATTATACCTCGACATTTACATTTACGGTCTGCCGTTCGTGTTCCTCTACAATGTCGCAACCGGCATTTTCTCCGCGCTGGGCGACTCCAAAACGCCGTTTATCTTTCTTGCCTGCTCGTCCACGTCTAATATCGCGGTCGATATTCTGTTTGTTACGGCGTTCAACATGGGCGTTGCCGGTGTTGCCTGGGCGACGTTTTTGTGCCAGGGAATCAGCTGCGTGCTGGCGCTTGTGGTCGTCTTCCGCCGCTTTGCGAAAATCCCGACGGAAGGAAAAGTAAAGATCTTCTCGTGGAACCATTTTGGGCGGTTCGCGGTCATCGCCATTCCGAGCATCTTGCAGCAGAGCTTTATTTCCGTCGGCAATATCATCATCCAGAGCGTCATCAACAGCTTCGGCGCGGCCGTCATGGCAGGCTACTCTGCGGCGGTGAAGCTCAACAACATGGTTATCACGTCCCTTACCACGCTCGGCAACGGCATTTCCAACTATACGGCGCAGAACCTCGGGGCCAGCAAATATGATCGCATCAAGTCCGGCTTTTGGGCTGGTATCAAACTCGTCTGGGCGCTGTGCGTGCCGCTGGTGGCGCTCTACGTGTTCGCCGGGCAGCCGCTCGTGCATATCTTCCTCGACAGTCCCACGGGGCAGGCGATGGACACCGGCGTTGCGTTCCTGCGCATCATCGCGCCGTTCTACTTCATCGTGTCTGCCAAGCTCGTCTCCGACGGTGTGCTGCGCGGCGCGGGCCTTATGAAGAAGTTCATGATTGCGACGTTCACCGATCTGGTGCTCCGCGTGGCGCTGGCGGAGGTGCTTTCCCGCACCGCGCTCGGCACGACCGGCATCTGGATCTCCTGGCCCATCGGCTGGACAGTCGCCGCCGTGTGTTCCATCGCGTTCTACGCAACCGTGCGTTGGGAGAAGCTCCATACGGCCGTATAGATAGAGACAGCAGAACCGCCTGTGCGATACGCGCACAGGCGGTTTTCCATTCTTACGGACAGGGTCTCTTGCGCGCAGATGTCCGGACGCGAAACGCGCTATTCTTCTCCCATGTACTTGGAAATGACTTCGCCGATCTCCTCCAGCATCTGGCGGCTGCACGGACGTTTTGCGCCATCGGACGAGCGCCGGAACACATACGCGCCCTCCAGCAGATCGTCTATGGAGACCTGAAGAAAATTCGCGATTCTCAGGCAGATATCCAGCGTGGGTCTTGCGTATCCGTTTTCCAGTCTGGAGACATATTTCTGATCGCAGTCCAGCGCCGCCACAAGCTCTTCCTGCGTGCGTCCGCGCTTTTTCCGGTACGCCTTGACGTTTTGCCCGAAAATCAGATAGAACGTTTCATTCTCCATGCGCTCGTCAGAATACGCCCGTTCCATTGCTCCAATTTCTTCCGTTTTCTATTATCCTTCCGGGTATGCCTTGTTATAGCAATCGAGCAGATGCTGCTCGTTTTCCAGGAAGGTCTTCTGTTCACTCGTCAGCTTGCTGTATGCCTTCCAGGCCGCGTTGATCGCTTTCTCGTCCTTCGCCGTGAACTCGGCGCTGACATCCGCGGGGAGCTTTGCAATCAGCTTATCGACCTTTACCGCGGCGGACTTGCTTTTTTTGAGCGTCTTTTCACAGGCGCTCAGATGCGAAACCTCGGCTTTTTCGATAAAGCTCTGTACGTTTTTGCTCAAAGCCTTATATGCCGTCCGCGCAGCCGGAATAGCAGTTTCATATTCGGCAGTCACAGCGTTCGCATCCTTCGGGAGCGCATCCAGATATTCGCTGCGGAAATCCTCCGCCTGCTGTTGGTAGGCATAGTACGCGGTTCTGGACGTTTCAAATTTCTCGGCAAGCTTCGGGTCAATGGTCAAGCCGTCCTCCGAATTTTTCACCTTGTCATAGGCTTCCTGCGCGGTTTCCAGCTTCTTGCTGTCCGTGGCCTTGATCTTCGTGTCCGCGGGGAGCGACTTGATCGCCTTTTCCGCCGCCTTGATGAGCGTTTCTCCCTCAATGAGCGTCTGCATACGTTCGCTGTTTGCCTGCATCTTCGCGTGCTCGTCTTCTGAGAGGAATGTCAGTTGATCTTTCGTCAGAGCGTTATACGCCTTTTCGGCCGCCGTCACGTTCTTTTTATCGTTGAGACTGAGCTTCGTCATCACGTCCTCCGCAGCCGGAAGCTTCGCCAGCAGCGTCTGCACCTTCTGTACCGCTTTTTCGTTCTTCTTGAGCGTCTTTTCGCAGGCAGTCAGCCGCTTGTATTCTGTTTTCAGAAGATTCTTGCCGTCCTTGTTCAGCTTATCATACGCCGTTCTCGCGTTCCGGACGATCTCGGCGTGTTCAGCATCTACATAACTTGTGTCCTCCGGCAGCTGCTCCATGAGCGCCCTTGCTTCCGCCGTTGCCTTGAGAAGTTCTTCGTTTTCTCTTTTGACCTGTTCCAGCGCCGCGATGCAGTCCTCGAGCTTCGTCACGTTGGACGGCGTAACCAGCGCCTTGCTGTCCTCGGGCAGCGCGTCATAGATGTTCTTCGCGTCACGGATCGCTGCTTCATTTTCCAGCTTGACCTTCTTGGCCGCCGGAAGCTTCTTGATGATTGCGTCTACCTTCGCTGCTTCCTTCGCTGCGTCGCGGCAGAGAAGCGGCTCGGATTGCCCAACACGTCCATCCACCTGCACATAGAACACATGCTCTGTGTCAAACTCGATGCCGTCAAAGACGTTGCTGTCCTGCCACGCGCCATCGTCCATGCGGTACTGTGCGCCTTCGATCGGCGTGACGGTGAAGGTGTATTTTCCCTTATTCTTTTTGCTGGCAGCGTAAGCGCCGGTCACGGTGTATGGGAACGGGTCGTAATACGAAAATGTGCCGGCAAGCGTTTTACCAGTATCGTTTGAGACGTAAACATAGTATGTAACGCCGTCCGCGAGGCTGCTCGGGTAGATCTCAAAATCTGCCGAGCCGGTTTTCTGGTCGATATAAACAAGATTTTCCTCGAGGGGGACACCTTCATCTGTCTGTACCAGCAGCAGATTTTCGCCCGCCGCCGGATTGTCACAGGTCAAAGAAAGCGTCTGCGTTCCCGGATAGACCCTCTTTCCGTCCACGTCTACCGGCGTGCCGACTGCGGTCAGCTGGTAGCCGTTATGGGAGTTCAGGTCACAAAGGCCGGACTCTGTGTCCGCCGCAAATACGCTCGAGCTAAGAAGCGCCGCCAGCAGGCACAGGAGCAAGCTCTGTTTCAGCCACTTTTTCATGCCATGTCTCTCCTATCCTAAATTCATCCAATCATCCAAGCCTGTTTTTATTGTTCGGTATCCGTTATGTCATACAGGGTGGTTCTGCCATCCTGCGCACGCGAAATGGCAGCCAGAGCGTAAAGCGCCTGTTCGGTCGCCATTTCATCGCTTTTTCCATCTGCGGTATGCCGGAAGCTTCCGTCCTCCTGCGCAAAGCGCAAGAGCACCTGCTCCAGCGTCTGCCCATTTTTAACGAAGCGTTCGTCATCCGGAGAAATGCCGAGCTCCGTGAGCGCAACGATCACCTGCGAGACGGACTCGCTGTTCTCTTCGCCCCACGAGGTATACGCCCCGTTCGGCTCCTGCAAATCTGCCAGCGCCGTAACGCCGCGCTCGACGGCCGCCAAAACATCCGCGTCCTCGCGGTACTTTGCCAGCGCCTGCAAGGCCATCGCCGTCACATCCGCGTCCGGCTCTCCGCCCGTGAGCGCCCAGCCGCCCGTTGGAATCTCCCGCCGCAGGATTTCCTCTACATATAGCTCCCGCGTTGCCTGCGTGTCCGCTGCCGGATTGGCGGGGATTTCATAGTTCTTACTGTCCAGCGCCAGCAGCGCGAAGATCGCGCCGTTCACGCCCTGGCTGACCGTCTCGTCGAAGTCTCCCAGCGGCAGCAGCAGGTCAAAGCCCGCGACATTCTGCGGGTCTTTGCCAATTGCCGTCAGCGCCAGAATAACTCTGGAATACTCCGTATTTTTCTTCCGGCTCAGAACGCCATCGACGGAAGCAACATAGTCTTCGGTGTTTTTATAATAGGTATCAAAATATTTCTGCGGCACCTTAATTCCGCTGCGCGCCAGCGCGAAGACGAGCCAATCTCCGCCAACGGCCGAGCATGTCGGCTCCGGTACCTGCGCTTGCAGGTACCGGGCTGTTTTTTCAAGCTGCGTTTCTTCCTTGCCGCACGCCGCGAGCGAAAAGAGCATCGCAAGCAGCAGAAGAACTGCGGATAAGCGTTTTAAGTGGGCACTTTTCATCTGACCGCTCACGCTCCCTTAACCGTTGCGGACGGGCAGAGCGGCTTCCCGCCAGAATCCAGCAGGAAGAGCTTGATCTTCGCGCCGGTGGGAAGCTCCGCTTCGCCCTCCGCCGTAAGAATCTTCGTACCGACCATCTTACCGTCTGCCGTGTATACCGCCGCGATCAGGCTCGCGCCCGAGGGGAAGCTTCCGGAGATGTTCAGCTTGGAGGTCTTCGCACTGAAGCTCCAATTGAGGTCTCCAATCGTTCCGGTCAGCGTGCTGTTTCCTACAGTGATGCCGATCGCGATGCTCTTCGACGCGGTTTCCTCGCCGGGCTTCATGGTCTTGTCCGTGTTTTCCACGTTGTGGTACATCGTCTGCCCAAGACCGTAGATCAGCGTGACGGAAGTATCCGCCTGCGTCAGCGCCTTATCCGCGGCTTTCATCAGCTTCGTCACATCACGCGTAATGCCGTTTGCATACGCCGCCGTCACCTTGAGACCTGCCGGATCGAACTTTTCGCCCGCTTCATATTCTGTCTTTGTGGGGCTGGATTCTAGCTTCAGGCTCTCAACCATACTGCCGTAGGCCATGAGGTAGCCAGAGTCGTTCTTGAAATACAGCGTGCCGTTTTCATCAACGATCGGGCTGCAAAGCGCGTACTGCATCTGCGGCGCGACTGGGGTAAAGAGCTCATAGGCGGTCGTGTACTTCGTCTTTTCTGCATATTCATCCGACGTATACTCCGCTGCCGTCTGACCGGCCTTGTCGCGCAGAACGCGGAGCTTGCCGGGCGTGTAGTTGTCGAAGAAGTAGACGTATACATAGCCGTTTCCGGATTTTTCATACGCCGTGGTGAGAAGTCCGCTTGTCTGCGGGTAGCCCTGCGTCGGCATGCGGTAGGCAGCGGACATGTTGGACAGGTTGACGACCGTGATGTTGTGCCCGGAATAGGGGGTGAACTGTCCCGCGCCGGATACGCCGATATAGGCGCGGCCATTATGGACGACCGGCGTGGAGGTGCTCATGCCGCCGAGCTCCAGCTGCTTTTTGTTCGCCAGCTTCCACGAGCTGCCGCTTTTCTGTACCTGCACGCTGTAAAGATATCCACCCTTCGAGGTGAAGTAGAACGCCTTTGTCGCGGTATCGTAGCAGATCGAGCAGCGGATGTCGCCAGTGAAGCCTGTCATGGAATCGAGAAGCTTGCCGCTCTTTGGGTCCAGCAGCAGAAGGTTTGCCGTATCGCTCGAGTATCCGTCCTCGCCGTCGTCGGTGCCGATCAGGACATAATCATCGCACGCATACGCGCCTGCCCAATAAAAGCCGCCCTTCTGCACATAGCGCCAAGTCTCGGCCTTTGCTTCGAGCTTGCTTGCGGGGTCTTCGTCAGTCAGAGACAGGCAGACAAAGCTCGCTTCCTCGACCTCCGAGTTCCAGAAGCCTGTGTAGGCGTACCCGTTTGCGACCGTGATCGGGCTGTCCGGCTGACCGCCGAGGGGATCGGTGTAAAGCCAGAGAGATTCCAGCGTATCGGCGTTGAACGCCTGAATCCGGCCGTCAGACAAGCCTACCAGAATCACGCCTTCTGCATACGTCGGGTTGTTGATGGCAAAGCTGGATTTGCCCGCCATCGTGCCTTCGCTCAAAATTGCGCCTGTGTCCTTGTCAATTTTCAGAATCCTTGTGCCGGTATAAACGACTACATTGCCGTCTACGAGAATGGGGTTGCTGACCGCGTTGCTGCTGTAGCCCGTTCCGGCGTTGACCGCCCAATAGAGCGTGCCGCTTTCCGCGGAGAAGGGGATCGCCGCCGACGTTACGCCGTTATTGGTGTTGGCCGTGCCGGTCATAGCGCCACCTTCTGTATATGCCGTGCCGCGGAAATCCGCCCACTGCGCCGCCATGCCGGTCTGGATCGTGTTGTTTTTCGGAGCCGTGTCCAGCTTCAGGGAAATGGTCTTGCTGGGGTCATACTTTGTTCCGCTGACAAACGTCTCGGTTTCATCCTCGTTTTTTTGGATGCTGCCGAAATCCAGCTTGCCATCCAGCAGCTGAATCGCGCCGGACTGCCCGACATAGCCGGACTTTGTTGCGCTGTAGACGTAGGTGAAGCCCGTCGAGAAGCAGTATTTGCTGTTCGTGTCCGGCCAAAGGCGGATGCCGCTGACCTTTTCATAGATATAAAGTGTCGCGTCGGCCGGCGTAACGGTAATTTTTGCCGAGGTACTGGCTTCCTTTTTGACGGTAAGCTTGTAGTCGGTCGAGATCGTATCGTCTGCGCGGCTCTTGACTGTCACGGTGATGGTTTCCGTCTCCATGCCGCCGCTGAGCGTTGCCTGGAAGACCGCGTCGGGTGCGGCCTCTTCGCCGTTTACGAACAGAAGATAGCCACTGTCGTCTTCTCCGTAGAGAACGCCGTCATGCGCGCCGAGTGTCAGGTCTACAAAGCCTGCCGCGCCGGGAACATTGATGGTGTATTCCGTCTGGGAGGACTGGAATCCGCTCTGGTCGGTATCATAGTTCAGCGTGACAGGATTCCCACCGCAGGAAACGGACAGATCAGAAAGGGTCAGCGAGCGCTTGACCGTCACCACATAGTCTGTCGAGTATGTGATCTTTCCATCGCCGCCGGACGCGGTATCCGTGACCTCTTTGGACGCACGGAATGTCAGCGTATTGCCGTGGACGTTTCCGCTGAGAATGGCGTCCGTGATTGACGTGCCACGAGCCGATGTCTTTGCCGGCGTTTCCTGCCGCTGCACACCGGGCTTCGTATCAAAAATTGCCTGATAGAGCAGCTTGCACGTCGTGCCGGTTGCGGGGTCTGCCCACACATAAAAGCTGCCGCTTGCGTCCGGAACCGTTACCGTGTATGTAAGCTGCGCTGCAGAGAAGCCGGTTTCGCCGTCGTGGATCAAGGGGAGCGTATCTTGATGTTTGATCTGGATCAGTTCGCCGAAGGATACCTTCTCCAGCTGCGGCGCTGCGCTTCCTCTCGGCACCGAAACCTCGAAAATATCCGCTGCCGCGTCTGCCGTAAAGGTCTTCTCCGCGTGGTAATGGGTATCCAGCGTGGCAAAGTAGGTGTACTTCTGCCCGCTGACAACGGTATAGAAGTATACGATGTTGCCTGCGTCGTTGATCTCTTCTCTGGATACGAGCTCTTCGCCGTTTTCATTGGTCAGGCGGAACTCGATGTCCTTATTCAGCATTTCAAACTGTGCATAGGTACTTTCGCCCTGTTCGACCGTCAGTGTATAGGTCGTCTTGTAATCGCCCTGGGAGACAACGACCGAGATATTCTGTGTCTTATCGGTGACTTTAACCGTTGCACCGCCGGCTTCGTCAAGCGCTTGATCGTCTACCGTAACGGTGTAGCCGCTGAACGCCGCCGTGGGGTAGACCGTCACCGTGGTATCCTCTTCCAGAATTTTATAGGTGTAGGAGAGCTCCGTGCCGGAGAAGGTCTTGTCCGCCGCTGGGCGCGTGCCGGACTTTCCTTCGAGATACAAACTGGAGAGTGTCGGCTGGCGATTGAGCTTTAAGGTGAGCTCTTCGTTCTGCGCATAGCTTCCGTCTTGCACGCTGACGCGGAAGACCACCGTATTGCCGCTTGCGCCGCGCAGGAGCGTCTTTGTCAGCTGCTTGTTTTTTGCGCCTGTTGTAATGGACTCGCTGACGGTTTCCCCGGCCGTATTCCGGTAATTTGCCGTGATGCTTGCGTCGGCCGCCTTTCCGGCGGTACTCAGGCAGAAATACGGATAGATGTTGCCGCTGAAGGTGTCCGGCACGGCGGCGCTCCGCGTATAGCCGTCCTCGGACGCGGTCAGGGTAAAGCGTTCTTCGTCAAATTTATTGTTGTAGTCGCTGGTTTTGGAGAGCGCGAACGAAGCCGTGTCGATCCACTCCTCGGTCGGAAGCGCGGGAAGGTCTTCGAGCTTCTGGTCTTTGCCCTGAACGGTCAACTTGCCGCTGACAGAGCGGTTGCCGTTTCGGATGAAGAAGGTATATGTGCCGTTCGGCAGGCGCAGCGTTCCGTCCGATTCGGCTTCAAACTGCTTTTCGTAGCTGCTTTCCGCCGTGATCTTGCAGTCGGAAAAGCTTCCGCCAAACGTCACGGAATACAGTGTGTCCTGCGCGGTTTTATACTCCCAGATTGCCGTTTGAATGGCCAGCGCGTAGGTTTTTGCATCCTCGTCCGACACGCCGCAGTAGTTCTGGCACGCTGCGTCATACGCGTTCTTCGCGGCCAGGCGCACATCCTGCGCTTCCTGCAAATACTGCACCATCTGCTTCATCAGAAGCTGCCAGCCCTCGCCGATGCCGTCCGTGTCCTTATTTTCCGTGACGCAGACGAAGCCGCCAGCTTCCGGCTCGTTGAGAAGTCCGAGCGCGGAGGGTGCGGACAGAACGGTATAGCCCTTTGCCACACCGTTGATGGCGGACAGGAAGCCGTCGCTTGTGAGCTTGAGCGTGATGCCCGCCGCTTCCAGCGCGTCGCAGATGCGCTGACCTGCGGCAAACGGAACCTTTCTCGGCGCGATCAGCAGTTCTTTTTTCGCTTCGGCGGAGAAATAGAAGAAGCTTTCTCCGTCT
>OODL01002446.1_pt1 | contig 11657 bp, 10 predicted proteins | sample 1671181 | NCBI WGS metagenome assembly OODL01 (sample SAMN06348130, study PRJEB24527) | human gut metagenome | biome: human gut; feature: ankylosing spondylitis patient; material: feces | host: Homo sapiens | place: China | collected 2015-10 | reverse complement strand
ACCTATGAGCAAGCTCATGTGGGCTTAGACCTTTTGACCCTGGCATCATTATATAGAACGTAACACAATCCGGCGAAATACGCAAGGAAAGTTCCTTACGGAAAGGAGCGGCATATGGCAGGAACGGTAATAGAATATTTGCAAAAATACGGAGACATTTCTTTTCGGGAAAAACCTCTGAATGATGTGGACAGTCTGGCATTGTGCCAGCTCTCTTATCTGAAATTCGACGGGATGGTCAGCGATGTGCGGCACAATGGCCCTTCCGTGACCCTGCGGGAGATTGCAGAGCGTCCGGACGTGGACAAACTGTTCGGGGATGTCCGTTTTGAGAAGGAGAACCGGGCGCTGTTCGAAGGAATGTTAAGCGGCAGACGTTTCCGGGATATGAAGCTGAACTGCTATATCAATCTGGTGGAAAAGGAATGGGAGACCCAGTTCTCCGCCATCACTTTTATTCTGGATGACGGAACCCTGTTTCTGGCATTCCGGGGAACGGATGAGACTATCGTAGGCTGGAAGGAAGATTTCAACATGGCATTTCTGTCACCGGTGCCGGGGCAGGAGTACAGTGTAAAATATGTAAATATGGTCACCGGATGGCTGCACCAGCCCTTTTATATCGGAGGGCATTCCAAGGGCGGCAATCTGGCAGTCTACAGTGCCATGAAATGCGCCCCTTTTGTGCAGAAACGGATCCAGAAGATCTACAGTCTGGATGGGCCTGGATTCCGGCCGGAAATGCTGAAGGAGTGTCACTATAATGCCATCGAAGGCAAGGTGGTGAAGCTGTTGCCACATTCTTCCATGATCGGTATGATTTTCGAGCGGGATATTCATTACCGCGTGGTGGAGAGCAACAGCCATGGGCTTTTGCAGCACGATCCTTTTTCCTGGCTGGTGGAGGAGGACCATTTCGTGGATGTGGGTGACATTTATGAGAGCCAGAAGATCATGAATGAAGCACTGAACGAATGGATACTGTCCTTAAATGAAGAACAGGTCCGCACCTTCGTGGAAACACTCTATCAGGTCATCTCCGCATCCCAGGCGGATGATCTGATCACGTTTACCGCTGACTGGAAAAAGAGTATGAATGCGGTGGTTACTGCACTGAAGGAAGTGGACGACCAGACCGCGGAGATGCTGCGGGGAATCATCCGCTCCCTGTTCGAAATCGCCAAAGTCAAGGTCAGAGAGGAGCTGGCCCCGGCGAAAAAGCCCGGGCGCAGATTCAGAAATAAGAAGAAAGAAGAGAAAGCAGAGGCTCACCGGCCTGTTCCGGAAGACGCTCCGGATGCCACTGCAGCCCAAGGATCGGCAGCTCGTCATGCTCCAAGGCTTCGGGGCAGCCGTCATCGGGGCAGCGCTGAATGATCTTCAGATGCTGACCTAAGCGGTCGATCCTCTGATGGTGGGCGCTGTTGACGTGCATTTCGACAGGAAAATACTTGAAAAGACGGGAATCTTCCGTCATAATGGACGTATGGAATGCATCACCGGAAGGGATACTGTGCAGGGAATCTCCCGACATATCCTGCAAAATAGTGCCACCGAAGGCAACATTGATGACCTGCATGCCCTTGCAGATCCCGATCACGGGGATCCTGGCGGCAATGGCTGTGTCAAGGGCCTGAAATTGCAGGATGTCCAGTTCGGTGTCAACAGTACGGGAACCTTTGTTTTTTTCTCCGAAGAAAGCCGGAGTGATATCTCCGCCGCCCGGCAGAATCAGGGCATCACAGGAGGTGACTTCCCCGGGGACCAGTGTGGTTACGGTTCTGGCGGGAAGTTTCGAAAAAAACGTCTCATAATTGCCCGTCTGGGATTTGCGTCCTAAAATGACTAATTTTGTCATATGATTTTCTGATACCTCATTTTTTATAGTTAATATATGCCATAACTTTTCATTTTTGCATGGAACAAATTAGCAAAAATGTATCTTACGTTTTTCAATAAATAGGAGTAAAATAGCAACGACCATGAGGGAGTGAAAGCTCTTTCAAGGATGTTTACGGAAAGGAAGTGGTATTATGGAGGAATTGGCATCAGAACTGCTCAAGGAACTGAATTGTGACACGGCTTTTTCCATTAAGCTTCCGGCAGGTCTACCCCTGATCGGTGGAGTACAGCTGGACATTGCGGAATCGGTCGTTATCACCTGGGTGGTCATGGCAGTCATTCTGATCTTGTCGATTATCCTTACAAGCAACCTCAAAGTACACAATGTCAGCAGACGACAGCTGGTGGCAGAGACAATCGTGACAAAGCTGGAAGGCATTGTTACGGGAATGATCGGAGAAGAAGGCAAACGGTATGTACCGTATCTGGTTAGCGTACTGTTGTATCTGGGTATATCCAATATCATTGGATTGTTCGGTATGAAGCCCCCTACCAAGGATCTGAACGTAACGGCGGCACTGGCCCTGATGAGTATCGTTCTGGTGGAAGCCGCAGGTATCCGCAAAAAAGGTGTGGGCGGATGGATCAAGAGCTTTACCGAACCCATCGCAATCGTAACACCTATCAATATCCTGGAGGTGTTCATCAAGCCCCTGTCCCTGTGTATGCGATTGTTTGGTAACGTTTTGGGAGCATTCGTTATCATGGAGCTGTTGAAGCTTCTGGTTCCGGTAGCATTGCCGGTACCCTTCAGCTTTTACTTTGATATTTTTGATGGATTGATTCAGGCATATGTATTTGTATTCCTGACATCCATGTACATTAAGGAAGCCATTGAGTAACTGGATAACTATTCAGAGCTATTTTGCGAATGCGATTATGAATAGTTATGAAACACTAATTCACACAAAAACGGAGGAAAAGAATTATGATAGCTATTGGAGCAGGTATTGCAGCACTGGCATGTATCGGAGCAGGTATCGGTATCGGTATCGCAACAAGTAAAGCAGCAGAGGCAGTCGCAAGACAGCCGGAAGCAGAGAGCAAGATCACCAAGATCTTACTGTTAGGTGGTGCGCTGGCAGAGGCAACCGCTATTTACGGATTCGTTATCGGTATCCTGATCATTCTGTTCATGGCATAACTATCCGAAGCCGGAAACGTCACAGACAAGCGTCAAATGCCTGCATTTGTAAGCTGTTTTGTGACGATTTACGACGACTAAAACTCCATGAGCAAAAAGAAAGCTCTGAAAGAGCGTTTTGCAAATGGAAGTTTCGGATAGTTATAAGGAAATTAGAAAGCGAAACGTAAGAAAGGATGAAAGCACATGCTGAGATTAGATATTAATATTGTATGGACCATCCTGAATCTGTTGATCATCTTTGCCATTGTGAAGATCTTCCTGATCAAGCCCATCCACAAGATCCTGGATGCAAGACAGGCAGAGATCGATAAGCAATATGCAGATGCAAAAGCTGCACAGGACAGTGCCAATGAACTGAAAGGCCAGTACGAGGCATCCTTAAGCGGTGTTCAGGCAGAAAAAGAAAGCATTCTGAACGAGGCAAGAGGCAAGGCCAGCAACGAATATGACCGCATCGTGGCAGATGCCCAGACAGAAGCGAAAAAGATCATGGACAATGCCAGTAAGAATGCCACACTGGAAGAGCAGAAGCGCATCGAGCAGGCACAGGAACAGATCGCCGGCCTGGTAGTGGAAGCTACTGCAAAACTGGTAGCTGCCAAGCAGAACGCAGATTCAGACAGAGAACTTTACAACCAATTTATAGCAAAGACAGGTGAAAAGATTGATTAGTACAGCTTTAGAATACGCAAAAAGATTGCGTGAACTGAATATCCCCGGAGACATTGTAGGTCAGACAGGCGATATCTTCAAAGCCGTACCGCAGGTGAAGCTGGATTTCGAATCCCCTGCTGTATCACTGTCTGCCAAGCATAATGTAATAGAAAAAGTATTCCCCTTACAGATCAGAGATTTTCTGAAAGTCCTGTGTGACAACGGAGACGTCTATCTGTGGGATGATATCTGCACCGCATACAGAGAAGTCTCTCCCGAGAAAAAGGAAGAGTTCGTTGTAACCCTGTCCTATGTGACAGCGCCCACCGATGAGCAGCTGCAGAATATCCGTAATTTTATCCAGAAGAAATACAACAGAGAGGATATGGTCTTTGAGACCAAAGAAGATCCTTCTCTTGGCGGCGGTTTCATCATCCGAGCCGGTAACGAGGTCTATGACTGGAGTACCAATGGACGTATGAAGCAGTTCGCAGACAAACTTTCCCAGGTGGGAAAGACCGCCAGTGAGCAGGGCATCATTTCCATTCTGAAAGGTGAGATCGAGGATTTCAACTTACAGGCACAGGAAAATGAGATCGGTTCTGTCAGCTGGGTAGGTGACGGTATCGCCAACGTCAATGGTATCGACCATGCAGAGTACGGCGAGATCGTTATCTTTGATTCCGGTGTCAAAGGTATGGTACAGGATGTCCGCAGAGATGAGATCGGATGTATCCTGTTCGGTCATGATACCGAGATCCGCGAAGGCACCAGAGTCGTTCGTACCGGTAAGAGAGCCGGTATTCCTGTAGGTGACGGATTCAAAGGCAGAATCGTGGATGCTCTGGGAGCACCCATTGACGGTGCAGGTCCTATTAAGGAAGAAGGCTATCGTCCCATCGAGCAGCCGGCACCTTCCATCGTGGACAGACAGTCCGTAGGCGTGCCTATGGAGACTGGTATTCTGGCTATCGATTCCATGTTCCCCATCGGTCGTGGACAGCGTGAGCTGATCATCGGTGACCGTCAGACCGGTAAGACTTCCATTGCCATCGATGCAATTTTGAACCAGAAGGGCAAGGATGTGGTATGTATCTATGTGGCTATCGGCCAGAAGGCATCCACCATTGCAAAACTGGTAGGAACCCTGAAAAAGAACGATGCCATGGATTACACCATTATCGTATCTGCAACCGCCAGCGATCCTGCACCTCTGCAGTACATCGCACCTTATTCCGGTACCGCACTGGCTGAGTACTTTATGTATCAGGGCAAGGATGTCCTCATCGTATACGATGATCTGTCCAAGCATGCGGTAGCTTATCGTGCACTGTCCCTGCTGCTGGAACGTTCTCCCGGACGTGAGGCATATCCCGGAGATGTATTCTATCTGCATTCCAGACTGCTGGAGCGTTCCGCAAGACTGAGTGCAGATAAGGGTGGCGGCTCCATCACCGCACTGCCGATCATTGAGACCCAGGCAGGCGATGTATCCGCATACATTCCGACCAACGTTATCTCCATTACCGATGGTCAGATCTTCCTGGAGAGTGATCTGTTTTTCTCCGGCATGAGACCTGCAGTCAATGTCGGTCTGTCCGTATCCCGTGTCGGCGGTGCTGCACAGACCAAGGCAATGAAGAAAGCAGCCGGAAGTATCCGTATCGACTTGGCACAGTTCCGTGAGATGGAAGTGTTCACCCAGTTCGCATCTGATCTGGATAACGCCACAAAGGAACAGTTACAGCACGGACATGTACTGATGGAACTGTTGAAGCAGCCTCTGTGCAGGCCTTTGAGCATGGCAGAGCAGGTTATGACCCTGTGTGCAGCCAACGGCAGAGTGATGCTGGATGTGCCTGTAAATCAGGTAAAGGATTTCCAGATGAAGTACTTAGACTACATGAAGGAACAGCACAGCGACATCGTTCGTCAGTTAGAGACCACCAAGGCTCTGGATGACGAGCTGAACAAGCAGATCTGTGATGCTGCAACAGAATTTAAAAAGGAATTTTTACAGAAATAATGTAACTATTCAGAAACCCATTCGCAAAACCGCTCTTTCAGGGCTTTACTTTTGCTTATGTGGTTACTTCGCCCATTGGCTCTGAATAGTTACAAATAACAGGAGGTTAACATGGCAAATACGAGAGAAATACAAAGTCGTATGAAAAGCATTCAGGATACCATGAAGATCACCAATGCCATGTATATGATCTCTTCCACAAAGCTTCGGAAAGCTAAGAAGAATCTGGAAGAGACAGAGCCTTACTTCTATACTCTGCAGACGATGGTCAGCAGAATCGTCCGTCACTTACCGGAGATCGATAATAAATATTTCGATGAACGTAAGGACAAACCGGCTGAGGAGAAGACCACGGGACTGGTAGTAGTCACCGCGGATAAAGGCCTGGCCGGAGCCTACAACCATAACGTACTGAAAATGGCAGAAGAGCAGATGCGGAAAGCCGGGAAGACCGGAAAGTACAAACTGTTCGTTGTCGGTGAACTGGGACGTCAGTATTTCGGACACCGCGGAATCGAGGTGGCGGAGCAGTTCCATTACACCGCGCAGAATCCGACGCTGCATCGTGCCCGTATCATTACGGAGACGATTCTGGAGCAGTTCGAAGAAGAACAGCTGGATGAGGTATATATTATTTATACCAATATGGTAAACAGCGTGACAACGGAACCACATATGATGCGTCTGTTACCTATCATAAAAGAACGTTTTATTACCAAAGACGGACAGGATCTGAGTATGTATCAGGAACCGTTAGTCATGACACCGTCTCCCAAGGCAGTGCTAAACAACATTGTCCCGGATTTCGTCATGGGATATGTCTACGGTGCACTGGTAGAATCGTTCTGCAGTGAGCAGAATGCCAGAATGATGGCCATGGAGGCAGCAAATAAGAATGCTTCCGCCATGATCCATGATCTGTCCATTCAGTACAACCGGGTACGTCAGGCCATGATCACACAGGAGATCACTGAGGTCATTGCTGGTGCCAAGGCTCAGAAAAAGAAGAAAAAGGCAAGAAAGGAGGTCCTGAACAATTGAATAACGTAAAGGAAAAAAATCATGGTAAGATCGTCCAGGTCATGGGACCTGTTGTAGACGTAGAGTTCGAGAACAATGATCTTCCTTTTATCAAGGATGCCCTGGAAGTATACAGTGAAGGCAAGCGGCTGGTCATGGAAGTGGCACAGCATATTGGCAACAATACCGTTCGCTGCATCATGCTGGGTGCCAGTGAAGGACTTTGCAAGGATATGGATGTCATTGCTACCGGAAAAGGAATTCAGGTGCCGGTAGGTAATAAGACACTGGGTAGATTGTTCAACGTATTGGGAGAGACCATCGACGGTGGAGAATCCCTGGAAGGAGAGGAACATTGGGTTATCCACAGAGATCCACCTTCCTTCGAAGAGCAGAGTCCTGTAGTAGAGATGCTGGAGACCGGTATCAAGGTTATCGATCTGCTGGCTCCCTATGCAAAAGGTGGTAAGATCGGTCTGTTCGGCGGTGCCGGTGTAGGTAAGACCGTGCTGATTCAGGAGCTGATTCGTAATATTGCTACCGAGCACGGTGGATATTCTATTTTCACTGGTGTCGGAGAGCGTTCCCGTGAGGGTAACGATCTGTGGAGTGAGATGAAGGAGTCTGGAGTTCTGGAGAAGACTGCGCTAGTCTTCGGTCAGATGAACGAGCCCCCCGGAGCACGTATGCGTGTAGCCGAGACCGGACTGACCATGGCAGAGTACTTCCGTGATGAAGAGCACCAGAACGTGCTGTTGTTCATTGATAACATTTTCCGTTTTGTACAGGCAGGTAGTGAGGTATCCGCATTGTTAGGCCGTATGCCTTCCGCAGTAGGATATCAGCCCACTCTGGCTACCGAAGTCGGTGAATTGCAGGAGCGTATTGCTTCTACGAATAAGGGTAGTGTTACTTCCGTACAGGCTGTCTATGTGCCTGCGGATGACCTGACAGACCCTGCACCCGCAACTACATTCGCCCATCTGGATGCCACCACCGTTCTGTCCCGTAAGATCGTGGAGCAGGGTATTTACCCAGCTGTGGATCCTTTGGAATCCACCTCCCGTATTTTGGAAGAGGATGTGGTAGGTAAGGAGCATTACGAGACCGCCCGCCAGGTACAGGCAATGCTGCAGAAGTACAAGGAACTGCAGGACATCATCGCCATCCTGGGTATGGAAGAGCTGTCCGATGAGGATAAGGTCACCGTATATCGTGCCCGTAAGATTCAGCGTTTCCTGTCCCAGCCCTTCCATGTGGCAGAGAACTTCACCGGTGTACCCGGTAAGTATGTGCCTGTGAAGGAGACCATCCGCGGATTCCGTGCGATCATCGACGGAGAGATGGATGAGTATCCCGAGGCTGCATTCTTCAATGTAGGAACCATTGACGAGGCAGTGGAGAAGGCCAAGAAGCTCATGGCACAGTAAGGAAAGGCGGTGTGCGTATGAACACCTTCAGCTTGAAGGTCATTGCCAGTGATAAAGTATTTTTCGACGGAAAATGGCATCATTATCGTACCGGCTCTGGACGGCGAGCAGGCCATCATGTCCCATCATGAGGATATGGTCATTGCCACGAAGGAAGGCGAGGTACGGTTTAAGGAAAAAGAGGATGACGACTGGACCAAGGCCGTAGTCGGTGTGGGCTGTGTCTACATTTCTCATAACCGTGTGATCATGCTGGTGGATACGGCGGAGCGCCCGGAGGATATCGACAGAGTCCGTGCGGAAGCCGCTCTGGAGCGTGCCAAAGAGCAGCTGCGTCAGAAGCAGAGCATTCAGGAGTACCATGTATCCCAGGCATCCATGGCGAGAGCTATGCTGCGCCTGAAGGAAGCCGGAAAATACGAGATCAACTAGAAATCAAGTAAAATATTTGTAAAAAGTAACAAAATTAAGCCTGTAATGTTAGCAAATGTGTGCAATTCGGAAATTGTTATTTTTCTGTCATTGCGATAAAATCTCTTAAGTATAAGAGGAGAGTTAAGCAATGGATTATTTACAGAAAAAATCAATACGAAGTGTCGCAGCTGCCATTACAGGCTTTTTGCGTCATTCCGTTCGAAAAATAGGAATTACCAGGGAGAAGCTTCCTTCCTGTATCGCGCTGGCAGTATGTCCGCTGGTGACATTTTATCTGTTTGAAATGTATACCCATAATCCTTTTACGACAATGCATTTCAAAACCCAGCTGTTGAACATGGCGTTCTATGTACTGACCGCACTTCTGTTATTCGGAATCGTGAAATATGTCCGGGCGGCTCTGATGTTGCAGACGGCCTTTTTCATGGTGGCGGGACTGGCGAATTATTATGTGCTGAATTTCCGTTCCGCACCCATCATGCCATGGGATATTTATTCCATCAGTACAGCAGCTAGTGTGGCGGGCAATTTCAACTATGAATTGTCCACCAGTACGATACTGGTCATTGTGGGATTCCTGATTTTGTTGTTGATCGAGAGCCGTTTTCATATGAAGGCACCGGGAAGAGTGGCAAAGAGAGCGGCGCTGATCCTGTTAAGCATTGTCATGATCTATGGTTATACCGGCATGATACAGAGCGAGAGCTTTGTGCAGAGCTTTGGATTATACGACAAGCTGTTTACCCCTACCGTCATGAATAAGAGAGATGGCAATATCGTGGCATTTCTGATGGAAATGGAATATCTGGATGTGGAGAAACCCGCAGATTATTCTGCAGATGGCACCGGCAGCAATTATGAGCAGGCCGGGAAGGATTCCGCTGGGCTTGCAGCAGCTGTGGAAGACCCGGAGAGCGTGAAGCGTCCGAATATCATTGTGATCATGGATGAGGCATTTTCGGATCTGGCAGTCCGGGGAGAGTTTACCACCAACGAAGACTATATGCCCTTTATTCACAGCTTACAACAGGGGGCAGAGAATACCAGAACCGGTTACCTGAATGTTTCCGTGCTGGGCGGGAATACTGCCAATACGGAGTTTGAATTCCTTACCGGCAGCACTATAGGATTTTTACCGCAGGGCAGCGTGGCTTACCAGCAGTATGTGCAGAAGGAGATGCCTTCTCTGGCTTCCTACCTGAAGGAACTGGATTATCATACTGTGGCGATCCATCCTTATTATGCCAGCGGCTGGGACAGAGACAGAGTCTATCCGCTGCTTGGATTTGATGAGTTCCTGTCACAGGACGATTTCAGGAATCCGAAACGGATCCGTAACTATATCTCCGATGAGAGCAGCTTTGCCAAGATCATCGAACTGTATGAGAACAAGGAAGCGGGAGAGCCTCTGTTTGTCTTTAACGTAACTATGCAGAATCACAGTGGTTACGAAGAGGAATTCCATAACTTTACCCCGGATATTACCGTGGATGGTATTGACTCCAAAGCATTGTCCATGTATCTGTCACTGGTAAAACAGACGGATTCCGCCCTGCAGGGTCTGATCGATTACTTCTCTCAGGCGGATGAGGATACCATGATCGTATTCTTCGGGGATCATCAGCCTACGACCTATGTGAGCAATCCGATCTTAAGAAATAATAAAGTGGATCCGGAGACTTTAACAGATGAGGAAAATCTGTTAAAATATAAAGTACCTTATGTGATCTGGAGCAACTTTGACATTGAGGAGCAGACGGACGGGGAGACCAGTGCCAACTATCTGGCTATGGATGTGTTGGAGAACTGTGATCTGCCGTTGCCTGCCTTGCAGAGCAGTCTGACCGGGGTGCGGAAAAAATATCCGGTGATCAGCGCGGCCGGTGTGAGAGAAGCGGACGGCACACTCACGACGGTGAAGGAATGTGGGGAAGCATTGAACGATTACCGGAGTCTGGAGTATTATCTGCTGTTTGATTACGGAAGGTAAGAAAAAAGATCGTGGGAGAAAAATAATATGAACGGCAATAAAACGACAGCAACAAGTAGTGCGGAGCGCAGGATGCAGAGAGGGATCTCTGTGCTTGCGTTCTTTGTGCCTGCATTTATTATGCTGGTTCTTTTTATCATACGGGGCATATATCCTTTTGGTGACCGGAGTTTTCTGTTCTCCGACATGTACCATCAGTATATGCCTTTTTTAAGTGAATTTGTACACAAGATCAAAGCGGGAGAGGGACTGTTCTATTCCTACAATGTAGGGATCGGATCGAATTTCCTGGCACTGTATGTCTATTATCTGGCAAGTCCTTTTAACTGGCTGGTATTTTTGCTGCCGGAAGGCCTGATCATGGAATTCATGAGTTATCTGGTGATCCTGCGGATCGGCCTTATGGGGCTTACCTTCAGCATCTATCTGCGGAAAGTGTTCGGCAAGGAGGATCCGGCGGCTCTTTTGTTTTCCACTGCGTATGCTTTGTCCGGCTATCTGGCGGCCTACAACTGGAATGTGATGTGGCTGGACTGCCTGATCCTGCTACCCTTGATCCTGTTAGGAGCAGAGCGGCTGGTCAGAGAAGGCAAATGGGTCATGTATACCGTGACTCTGGGGCTTTGCATCCTGACCAATTACTATATTTCCATTATGATCTGCATCTTCCTGGTGCTGTATTTTGGAATGTTGTTGATCACGGAATACCATACCATGACGGAAGGGCAGAGCCAAAAAGTAAAAACGGTATTCGGCAGGATCGGAAGATTTGCATTTGCATCGCTGCTGGCAGGAGGGCTGGCTGCAGTACTGCTGATTCCGGAGGTCTGTGCTATTCTACGGACGGATTTTGGCAATTCGGATTTCCCCGGTACGCTGGAGTCCTATTTTTCCGTGTTTGATATGCTGGCGAGACATTGCCTGTGCGTGACCACGGAGAGGGGACTGGAACACTGGCCGAACATTTACTGTGGTGTGGCAGTATTTTTACTGGTGCCCATGTATGCACTGAATGAAAAAATATCAGTGAGAAAACGGTTCTGCAATCTGGCA
>OODL01002444.1_pt1 | contig 11666 bp, 10 predicted proteins | sample 1671181 | NCBI WGS metagenome assembly OODL01 (sample SAMN06348130, study PRJEB24527) | human gut metagenome | biome: human gut; feature: ankylosing spondylitis patient; material: feces | host: Homo sapiens | place: China | collected 2015-10 | reverse complement strand
AGGTCATCGGCTGCCGTGACAGCATCATGCTGTACCTGCTGCGCAAGGGGCTGGAACCCAAGATGGCCTTTGACATCATGGAGGCCGTGCGTAAGGGCAAGGTGGCCAAGGGCGGTTTCAAGGACGGCTGGGAGGAAGCCATGCGGGAGCACGATGTGCCGGACTGGTACATCGAGAGCTGCCGCAAGATCAAATATATGTTCCCCAAGGCCCACGCGGTGGCCTATCTGATGAGTGCCATCCGTCTGATGTGGTTCAAAATTTACAAGCCGCAGGCCTTCTATGCGGTGTACTTCACCGTGCGCGGCGACGACATCGACTACGAGGCCGCCATCGGCGGGGCTGCTGTGGCCCGTGCTCACATGGAAGAGGTCAAGCGCCGCCTGAAGGAGGAAAAGAACGCCAAGGACGAGGACGTTCTGGTGAGCCTGCAGCTGGTGAACGAAATGCTGGTGCGCGGGTACGAGTTTTTGCCCATCGAGCTGGGCAAGAGCCGCGGCTCCAAATATGTGGTGGAGGACGGCAAGGTGCGCCTGCCCTTCAGTTCTCTGAAGGGTCTGGGCGGTGCTGCTGCCGACGCGCTGGAGCGGGTGACCATCCACGGTGAAGAGTACCTCTCGGTGGAAGAGCTGCAGCAGGCCTCCGGCGTCGGTCAGGGCATCCTGGACCGTCTGCGTCAGGTGGGCGCCCTGGGCGACCTGCCGGAGAGCAGCCAGGTGAGCTTCTTCTGATAAAAAAACTTGACACCATATGTGACACCACATATAATAGAAGCAGGAGCATGAACGATGTCAAAATGGGATAAACTGATCGCACGCATCTGTGCACTTTCCAAAGATATGCGGTTCGATGAGCTGCGCAAGGTGCTGGAAAGATGTATGCGCCCCGGAGCGGGAGCAGCCACTGCACCTTCCGCAAGGCGGGGTGCCAGCCGATCACGATCCCGAAGCATGAGCCGATCAAAAAGGTATACGTTGAGATGGTGAGGCAGATCGTAGAGAGTGAGGCGAAGAACGATGAAAACGCTGAATGAATATCTTGCCATGCCCTATCGGATGGAGATCGTGGAGGACCGGGAAGAGGGCGGTTTCGTGGTTTCCTTTCCGGAGCTGCCGGGCTGCATTACCTGCGGCGAAACGCTGGAAACCGCTGTGGCGAACGCACAGGATGCCAAAAAAGCCTGGCTGGAAGCAGCCCTTGCGGACGGTGTGATGATCCAGGAGCCGGACAGTCTGGAAAAATACTCCGGACAGTTCAAGCTGCGGATGCCGCGCAGCCTGCACCGCGCATTGGCAGAGCACTCCCAGCAGGAGGGCATCAGCATGAACCAATACTGTGTGTATCTGCTGGCCAAGAACGACGCTCTGCACGCGGGCTGACAAGCGGACAGCGACACAACAAAAACTCCCCCTGCGGTGGGCATTTGCTCACGGCAGGGGGAGTCGCTGTTTTTCAGGGAACAGGTCAGCCGGAGGAATTGCTTACTCCACGCTGATCATATAATAATACACGGGCTGGCCGCCGCGGATGTGGCTGACCTCCACATGGTTCGGGCACTTGGCCTTAACCATCTCGGTGACCTTCTCGGCGTCCTCATCGCTGACGTCGCAGCCGGAGATGATGGTGACAAAGCAAGAGTCCTTTTTGCACATACCCCGGGCCAGACGGTAGGTGGCCTTGGTGATGTCGGTGGAGGTGGCAACGATCTTGCCGTTCTCCAGTGCCATGATCTCGCCCTTCTTGATGCGCTTGCCGTCGTACTCGCTGTCGCGGGCGGCGTAGGTGATCAGGCCGGTGGACACCTTGTCGGCAGCTGCCATCATGTTGATGGTGTTGGTCTCGGCGTTCACGGAGGGGTCAAAGTTCAGCATGGCGGTGATGCCCATGGGCACGGTGCGGGTGGGCAGAACCACGACCTGACGGTCAGCCAGTTTCTCGGCCTGCTCGGCGGCCATGATGATGTTCTTGTTGTTGGGCAGAACGAACACGGTCTTGGCCGGCACGCTCTGGATGGCTGCCAGAATGTCCTCGGTGGAGGGGTTCATGGTCTGGCCGCCGGAGACCACGGCGTCCGCAGCCAGGTCGGTAAACACGGACTTCAGGCCCTCACCGGCAGCCACGGCCACAAAGCCGTAGTCACGGCTGGGGTCCACAGCAGCGTAGACGAACTCGCTGGCCTGAGAGGGAGCCTTCTCGGCAGAGGCCTGCTTCTCCAGGCTCTTGCCCTGCTTCTGGCGGGCCAGGAACTGCTCGTGCATGTTCTCGATCTTGAAGTTGGTCAGGTAGCCGTACTTGATGGCCTCGCTCAGGATCTTGCCGGGGTCGGCGGTGTGGACATGGAGGTTGATGACGTCATCGTCTTCGATGCAGACGACGCTGTCGCCGTTGGACTCGGCGAAGGCGCGCATCTTTGCGGCGCTTGCGCCCTCGTTCTTGTTGATGAGGAACTGGGTGCAGTAGCCGTTCTTGATGTCCTCCACCTTCATCAGGTCATCGGTGAACACGCCCTTGCCGGCGTTCTCGGTGGAGAGCTTTGCCTTGTTGGGGGCAGCCTCGCCGCCAGCCACGATGGGCTCGCCGTGGAACACCTTGCCCATGCCCTCAAAGATGATCAGGATGCCCTGACCGCCTGCGTCCACGACGCCGGCCTTCTTCAGGACAGGCAGCAGGTTGGGGGTGTCGTCCAGGGCTTCCTGACCGGCAGCCATCACAACGTCCCACAGGGCGGGCACGTCGGCGGCATCGCTGGCGGCAGCCTTTTCGCTGGCCACGCGGGCCACGGTGAGAATGGTGCCCTCGGTGGGCTTCATCACGGCCTTGTAGGCACCCTCGACGCCCTTCTGCAGGGCAGCCACGATGTCGGCCGCGTCGGCTTCCTTCTTGCCTTCCAGCGCCTTGGAGAAGCCGCGGAACAGCAGGCTGGTGATGACGCCGGAGTTGCCGCGGGCACCGCGCAGCATGGCGGAAGCAGCGGTCTTGGCGGCTTCGCCCACGGTGCAGCTGTCATCCAGGGCTTCCAGCTCGCGCACGGAAGCACCCACGGTCATGCCCATGTTGGTGCCGGTGTCGCCGTCCGGGACGGGGAAGACGTTCAGCTCATCCACGCGGGAGCGCTGATTGTTGATGTTGTTGGCGCCGGAAATGATGGCGTCGCGCAGGATCTTACCAGAAATCATTGTTTTAAACTCCTTATCAGGCCGGAAAAATTCCGGCAGCCGGGGATACAGACGGACATCAGGCGATCACATCGTCCACCGAGACCACCACGCGGGCGACCTTCAGGCCGGTGGCCTGCTCGACTTCGTCCTTGACACGGTGCGAGATGCTGCGGGCAGCGGTGGAAATGTTCAGCCCATAGCTGACAGCGATGTGCAGCTCGATCACGAGACGTCCATTCTCCTGCGTGACGCGGACACCCTTTTCGGAATAATCGGAACCATGGACCAGGCTGCGCACAGCGTCGGTCATATCACGGGGTGCCATTGCGGCAACGCCGTAGCAGTGTTTGGTCGCCTCACCCACGAGGGTCGAAAAATACCCGGCGGTAAAGCTGACATCTCCCAGCGGGAAACGGGAAGTGATCATAATCGCTCTGCTCCTTTATGTTATTTTTCAGAAAACACATTCAGGGTCTGGGGCCGTGCAGGCGGGCCAAAACCGCAGACTGCACCGAGAAACACCCACTCTATTATACAACTTCGATGCGCGGTTGTACAGTTCAAATTGCTGGCAGCGGGGCTTTTTTGGCTGTTTTGCGTCCTTTGCCCACAAATTTGCGGGCAAAACTGTACGGCTGGGCAGAGCAGTGCGTTCGTTCGACAGGGCATGACCGTCCGGGTGTGATATGCTGTCCGGTGCACAGCGGCCGCGCTGCGGCAGAAGTATGACGGATGCCTGCAAACAATCTGTAAAAAAATTATAAAAACTCCCTCCGGATGCTTTATCCCTCTATGAAAAAGTGCTAAAATGAAAGCAGAGAGAGGGGATGCGCACCGGGCGGTGTGTGTCCCCTGTAAAACGAGCAGACCCAAATCATCCATCCGGCCGCACACGCCGTGCATAAAATACCGATTTAGGAGTTGTTGGCATGAACATTCTGTTTTTCCTCTCCCCCAAGCAGGATCTGATGTACGTTTACGACGATTTTACCCTCCGGCAGACGCTGGAAAAATGGGAGAACAACCGCTACGCCTCCATCCCGGTGCTCAACCGCCGGGGCGAGTATGTGGGCACTCTGACCGAAGGGGACATCCTCTGGGGGCTGAAAAAATACCACGGGCTGGATCTGGAAGCTGCAGAGGACGTGCCCATCTCGGCCTTTCCCCACAAGCGGGATTACAAGGCGGTGACCGTGACCACCAGCATGGACCAGCTGATCGAAGCCGCCATGAACCAGAACTTTGTGCCCGTGGTGGATGACCGGGGCATCTTCATTGGCATCGTGCGCCGGCAGGCCATCATCCGCTACTGCTACGAAAAGTCCCGCGAGGAGAAAGCGCCGCAGCCCGGCCGTGTGGTGCCGGAATACGCCGCCGCCCACTGAGCGCCGGAAAACAACCGGACCTGCCATGCTCCACCTTCCCATTTTTGGGAGGGTGGAGCATTTTTTGTGCAAAAATCCCCGGAAAAGCCTTGAAAGTCCGATTTATGGGATGCCGCATGTGCGATAATACAGTCACAGGGAGCCACCGGCAGCGGGAACCGCCCGGTGCAGGCAGGCTCCCGACAGAACAAAACAGGAGGGGAACACGATGAAGGATTTTGAGATGCGTTATGTGGGCAGCCATGTGGAGGTGTACACCGGCAGCGGGGTGTTCCTCTTTTCGGCCGATACCGTGCGTGAGGCGATGGAGGAGCTGGCCGAGTGACATGGTTTGAAATAACTAATGTAAAATCTGCGTAAAATGTTTGAAAAGGAACCGTGACGAAACGATTGAAAACCAGCAAAATGTGTGGAAAAAGTGATTTTCTTGTAAAATAAACCTTGTTGTGGCAGGGGGATTGATGGTATAATAAGCACAGTGTGAGCGCTGAAACGGAGCCGTGCGCGTGGACGCATGGGGGCGCTGCATGACAAAGGAAAAACGGCTGCCGGGGTATGGGTCCCGCCAAAGGCGGGGCAGGGCCCGGCGGCTGTGTGCTGTTATTGGAAGAAACAGGAAGATCGTATTTAGGAGTATCGCTATGGATATCACACACATTACCTCTCTGCTGGGCGGCATTGCGTTGTTTTTGTATGGCATGTCGATCATGGGCGCGGGCCTGGAAAAGCTGGCCGGCGGCAAAATGCAGGGGGTGCTGCAAAAACTGACCTCCTCCACCATCAAAGGTGTCATTTTTGGCACCCTGATCACGGGCGTGATCCAGTCCTCGGCTGGCACGGTGGTGATCTGTGTGGGCCTGGTCAACTCCGGTATCATGACGCTGACGCAGTCGGTGGGCGTGATCATGGGTGCAAACATTGGTACGACCGTGACCGGTCAGCTGATCCGCATGGCGGATATCTCAGGCGACAGCCTGTGGCTGACCCTCATGCAGCCCAAGACGTTTGCGCCCGTGGTGGCGTTTATCGGCTGCATTTTTTATGTGTTCCTGCGCAACGCCAAAAAGAAGAACATCGGCCAGATCATGCTGGGCTTCGGCATCCTGTTCACCGGCATGAGCCTGATGGACACCGGCGTGTCCCCCCTGCGGGAAAGCGCCGCGTTCCAGAATCTGTTCGTCTCCATGACCAACCCCATCCTGGGCGTGCTGGTGGGCCTGGTGGTCACGGTGCTCATCCAGTCCTCTTCGGCGTCGGTGGGCATCCTGCAGGCGCTGTCCAGTACGGGCCTGGTCACCTTCAGTTCGGCCATCCCCATCATTCTGGGTGCCCACATCGGCACGGCCTTCACCCCGCTGCTCACCATCGGCGGCTCCTCCAAGGACGGCAAGCGCGCCGCCCTCATCCACCTGTACTTCAACGTGATCGGCAGCATCGTACTGCTGGCCCTGATCTATGCGGTGCAGTTCACCTTCGGCATCCCCATGTGGCATGATGTGATGAACAAGAGCTCTATCGCAAACATCCACACCCTGTCCAGTGTGTGCGCCATGCTGCTGTTCCTGCCGTGCAGCGGGGTGCTGTCCAAGCTGGCCATGCTCACGGTGCCGGACAACGCTGAGGAAGCGCAGGAACTGAGCATGCCGGTGCTGGACGAGCGTCTGTTCAAGAGCCCGGCCGTGGCCCTGCAGCAAGCCAAGAACGCGGTGGTCAAAATGTCCCGCCGTGCCGCCCGCAACGTCAATCTGGCTGCGCCGCTGCTGCTGAAGATGGACGAGGACACCGTGAGCGCCATCAAGGTGCGGGAGAACCTCATCGACCGTATGGAGGTGGCGATCTCCAATTACCTTATTAAGATGACCGATCAGGAGCTGGGCGATGACGAGAGCCATGCCGTGACCGAGCTGCTGAACTTTGTCACCGAGTTCGAGCGCATCGGCGACTATGCCGTGAACATCATGGAAAAGGCCGAGGAGCTGAACGAGAAGGAGGCCTCCTTCTCCGAGAGCGCCCAGAAGGAACTCATCCTGCTGGAAAAGGCCGTGGAGCGCATCCTGACCGTGACCGGCGAGGCCTTTGAGGGCGACGACACCCAGAAGGCCATGCAGGTGGAGCCGCTGGAAGAGGTGATCGACGTGATGGTGGAGCGCCTGCGCGACCAGCACATCCGCCGCCTGAAGGACGGCGTGTGCTCCATTGACACCGGCGTGGTGTTCCTGGACGTGCTGAACAACGTGGAGCGCATCTCCGACCACTGCTCCAATGTGGCCGTGCGTATGATCGGCATGGAGGGCGGCGAGGATTACGACTCCCACACCCTCAAGAGCATCATGCACCACAACCCCACCAAGGACTACATGCTGGAGTACGAGCAGTGCCGCAAGGAGTACCTTGTGCCGCTGGAGCAGATGGAAGCCTGACCCCCAAAAAACAACAGCCCCGGACCATTCGGTCCGGGGCTGTTTTGCGCAGATGGATGCCGGAAATGAGGTGCGGGCTCAGTGCGGCACGGCTACCCACTTGTGCGGGCCATGCCAGCCCTTGCCGTCCTCCGGTGCCTTGAGGCAGACGCCGGGGTTGGGCGGGCCGGAGCGCAGGCTCTTGTTCTGCTGATTGCCGCAGAACTTGCACTTGTAGCGGATGCTGACCGGTTCAGACATTTGGATGCACTCCTTCCCTCCGGAAGCCCGGAACTAAGAATCTTTGCTTTGATACTCTGATTATATAATTCTAATGCATCAATGTCAATAAAAATTGGAAGAAACTGAGAAAAATCACCCGCCCAGGTCCTCCAGCAGGGCCTGCAGCTCCGGCAGGCTGTGCACCCGGATGCCGCGCCGGATGCGCAGTACGTCGTTTTCGGGCAGAAGGTTCACATAGATGCCGGTGAGCTGCTGCAGGGCACCGGGGGTGCCGTCGGCATTGCAGGCATACACGGCCACCCGACCGCCGGTGTCGCACAGGTAGTAGCCCGCCGCCGTGGGAGCTGCCGCCTGCACCAGGGAACTGACGCTGCCGGAAATGGGCGGAGTTTCGTCCGCCGGGGCCTCCGGCAGGGGGAGGCGGGGCAGCGCCATCCAGAACAGACTGAACGCGATGGTGAACACACAGAGCCCGTAGAACAGGCACAGACCGAATTTGCGCATGGGCAGGGAACACCCCTTTCGTGGTTTTACCGGAAGTATGGCCCGGAAGTGCGCCGGAAAATCATTTTTTGCGGTGGAATGCTGTACTTTGCCGGGCCGGATGTGGTATACTGACCATGATTGAATGGGACACCGGCCCCGCGGCAGAAGATTGGTCCTTGCCCGCGTCCGGCCGGCGTGCTATAATATGGTATCGTATGCTGGGTGACCAGCGGTTTTTTAAAATGAAGATCACAGCGCCGCGTGCGCTGCAGTTTACCAGTATGGGTCAGGAGGCGATCCCTATCTCCAGCAATGAGATGAGAAAGATCCACCGGGGCGGCGAAGGCAGTTCTTCGCAGTCTGCGGCGGGACGTAAGGTAAATGTGAGCCAGAGCCGCCGGGAGCAGCCGGTCAGGGAACCCGGGAAGCCCGGAAAGGCTCCGAAGGAACCGAAGGAAAAGGCAAAGCACCCGATCCTGCGGTTCATCGGCCGCACCATTGCCACCCTGCTGTGCCTGGGCATCATGGCCGGCAGCCTGCTGGCCGTGGGTATGGTGTTCTATGTGGTGCAGGCCACGGCCAACGACGGCGACCTGCTGGACCTGGACAACATCCAGCTGAGCCAGTCCAGCGTGGTCATGGCCAACGATCCGGACACCGGTGCACAGGTGGAGTATGCCACCCTGCGCTCCTCCAACAGCCACCGCGTGTGGGCCGACCTGGAGCAGATCCCCACCAACCTGCAGTATGCATTCATCTGCACCGAGGACAAGGATTTCTACAACGAGCCGGGCGTCAACTTCAAACGCACCATTGGTGCCATGGTCAATGAGTATCTGCTGCCCATCTACAGCTCCAAGCAGGGTGCTTCCACGCTGGAGCAGCAGCTCATCAAGAACCTGACCGATGACAACAGCGCCAGCGGCATCGAGGGCGCTCTGCGTAAGCTGCGTGAGATCTACCGTGCGCTCTGCCTGAGCCGCAGTTACTCCAAGGAGACCATCCTGGAGGCGTACCTGAACACCATCAGCTTCACCGGCACCATCCAGGGCGTTCAGACGGCGGCCAACGAGTACTTCAACAAGGACGTCAGCGAGCTGACCCTGTGGGAGTGTGCCACCATCGCTTCCATCACCAAGAACCCCACCAACTACAACCCCTACACCAACCCTGAGAACCTGATCAACCGCCGAAACTTCATCATGTACAACATGTGGCAGCAGGGTGTGATCAGCGAGGAGGACTACCGCAACGCCGCCGCCCAGCCCCTGACGCTGGCGGAGGACGACAGCGACAAGAAGAACACCTCCGTGACCTCCTACTTCACCGATGCACTGTTCCAGGAAGTGGTGGAGGACATCATGGCCAAGGAGGGCATCTCGGAGGCAGACGCCCAGAAGATGCTGTACACCGGCGGCTTTACCATCGAGGCTACGGTGAACACCAAGCTGCAGTCCCAGATGGAAAACCTGATGCTGAACACGAACGACGCTTACTTCCCGGCCGGCTGGCATGAGGAAGAGGTGACCTCCATTTCGGACGACGACGTGCAGGTGATGAACGAGGACGGCACCCCCAAGACCCGCGTTGCCGAGGACGGCACCGTGTATTATTACCGCAACGTGCGCACCCAGGCGGCCATGGTCACGCTGGACTACGACGGCAACGTGCTGGCCATCGCGGGCGGTCTGGGCGAAAAGACCAAGAGCCTCTCGCTGAACCGCGCCTACAGCGTGGAGCGGCAGACCGGCTCCACCATCAAGCCCATCGGCGCCTATGCACTGGGCGTGGAGTACGGGCTGGTGAACTGGTCCACCATGCTCAACAATTCGCCCCTGTACCAGAAGCAGGACATGGTCATCCGGGATGAGGACTACTGCCGCAAGAACGGCCTGATGGGCCTTTCCGACAAGCAGCTCCGTGCCTACCCCAACGCCTGGCGCAGCTGGCCCCGCAACTACGGCGGCAACTACGGCGACAACAGCGATGTGCCGCTGTGGAACGGCCTGGCCCGCTCCCTGAACACCATTGCGGTGCGTGTGGGCGACCTTGTGGGCGCAAGCAACATCTTCAACTTCCTGTACAACACCCTGCAGCTGACCACGCTGGACCCCGCCAATGACGTGGGTCTGGCCCAGATGGTCATGGGCAGCCAGACCAAGGGCGTGACCCCCATGACACTGGCGGCGGCCTTCCAGATCTTCTACGACGGTGAGTATACCACCCCGCACCTGTACACCCGTGTGCTGGACCGGGACGGCAACATCTACCTGGAAAACAACGCCACCAGCTATCAGGCCCTGACCAGCGACACTGCGTATGTCATGAACCGCCTGCTGAAGAACGTGCTGTACTCCAGCGTGGGCTCCGCCAGCGGCCGCTACCCCAACTCCAACGGCATGGAAGCCTTTGGCAAGACCGGTACGGCCAGCGACGAAAAGGATCTGTGGTTCGTGGGCGGCACCCCCTACTACGTCACGGCCGTGTGGTGGGGCTACGATGCGCCCTATGACATGACCAGGACCCTGACCAAGCAGCAGGCTAAGACCCGTACCTGCGTCATGGCCTGGAAGGCCCTGATGGAACAGGCTCAGGCAGACCTGCCGTACAAGTCCTTCCCGACTTCGTCCGGCGTGGTGGAGCGCCGCTACTGCACCCAGAGCGGCCTGCTGGCCGGCGGCTCCTGCCCCAGCACGGCAGTGGGCTACTACCGTGCCGACGACCTGCCCGACACCTGCACCTACTCGCACGGTGCCTCCACGCAGGCAGCGGATCCGGCGGCCCCGGCAGAGGAAGCTCCCCAGCAGACTGTCATCCCCACAGATACAAGCAACCTCGATACCGACTGATCTGTGCGCCGAGCGTGGACGAAGAACAACAAAAGTCGCACTTTTGCACCCCCGGAGCCGCAATACCGGCAAGGAAAAACGGTACTTCACGAGTCAAAACTGGATAATCTGCCAAAATCACATCCGGCCTCTTGCATTGCAGGGGGTCGGATGTTATTATATTCTCTGCAAGAACACTTGTGTTTGTGAGGTGAACAAGTTGGAACGCCGCTTTTATCTGGTGGATGCACAGGTCCTGCCGGAGGTATTTCTCAAGGTGGTCCGCGCCAAGGAGCTTCTGGCCAGCGGGGAAGCGCGCAGCATTTCGGCTGCGACCCGCGCCGTGGATCTGTCGCGCAGCGCTTTTTATAAGTATAAAGATTGTATCTTTGATTCCGAGAACGGCCGCGAGGTGGTCACCGTGATGGCCACCCTGCGGGACGAGACCGGTGCACTGCAGAGCCTGCTGGCCGGCATCAGTGCCGCCGGGGCCAGCATCGTGACCATCAACCAGTCCACGCCGGAAAACGGGGCTGCCCTTGTGGCGGTGACCATCCGCACCGATACCATGCAGATGACCCCGGAGGAGCTGACAGAAAAGCTCTCCCGCCAGCGCATGGTGGTGGGCGTGCACTGCGGGTACAATCTGTAACAGAGGGAGAGGGAACGCAAATGGCTAAAATTGCAATTCTGGGCTTTGGCACGGTGGGCAGCGGCGTGTACGAGGTGCTGTGCCGCAACGCTGCGGGCGTGTCGCGCCGCGCCGGGGAGCCGGTGGAGGTCAAGTACATCCTGGACCCGAAGGATTTTTCGGGTCACCCGGCTGCAAACCTGTTCGTCAAGAGCATCGACACCATCCTGCAGGACCCGGAGGTCCGGGTGGTGGTGGAGACCATCGGCGGCACCCGTTTTGCTTACCCATACGTCAAGGCCTGCCTGGAGAGCGGCCGCAGCGTATGCACCTCCAACAAGGAGATGGTGGCCACCTACGGTGCCGAGCTGCTGGGTCTGGCCAAGGCCCACGACTGTGCCTTCCTGTTTGAGGCATCCGTGGGCGGCGGCACCCCCATCATCACCCCCATGCACCAGTGCCTGGCCGCCAACGTCATCAGCGAGGTGGAGGGCATCGTGAACGGTACCACCAACTTCATGCTCACCAAGATGGTG
>OODL01002443.1_pt1 | contig 11668 bp, 13 predicted proteins | sample 1671181 | NCBI WGS metagenome assembly OODL01 (sample SAMN06348130, study PRJEB24527) | human gut metagenome | biome: human gut; feature: ankylosing spondylitis patient; material: feces | host: Homo sapiens | place: China | collected 2015-10 | reverse complement strand
AACCATTTATAGGCCCATTAGTCGAGAATATGAATAAAAAGAAAGTGTTAGTACTTTCAGATATAGCTCGAGTTCTGTTAGTTTTGTATATATTATATGTATATACACAAAACATGCTTTCACCATTAATATTGGTTTTTATGACAATATCCATTTCATTAATAGAAGCATTTCATATGCCAGCAGGGGTAGCAGTTATTCAGCATGTACTTCCTAATGAACATTATGATAAAGGTGTAAGTGTCAATGTGTCTTGTACCAAAATAGCAGTATTAGTTGGAACTGGCTTGTCAGGCATAGTGATTAGTTCATTTGGAATAGGTATTTCTTTAGCGATAGATGCTTTGATATTTTTAATATCAGCGTTGCTTATAGTAAAAATAGAATTTTCTGTTCAAGAAGAAAAGAAGACAAACCGAATAATTGGCAGAGAATATTTAATTTCGCTTAGAGATGGATTTAGTTATGTATTTGACCATAAGAAGCTATTAAAACTATGTTTTTTATGTATTCTAATTAATTCAGCAGTGGTTCCATTTGATGCACTGCTCGCCCCGATTGCAAGAGAAATGTTTAGTGGAGATGCCAAAATTGTTTCATTACTAAGTGTAAGCGTAACTATTGGTACTATTTTGGGATCATTGACTTTTGCAAAAATGAAAGAGGAGAAAAAAAATAATACACTTGTTACATTTTGTGGAATTGTTTTAGGTGTATACTATGTTTTTATTGCATTTGTTTCAAAATATATTGCAAATCCTATAACTCAAAAATTACTGTTGCTAATCGGTTCGATAATAATTGGTGCAGCATTGGGATTAATGATTACTTATGTACAAGTGAAATTTGTAAAAGAAGTTACTAAAGAATATATAGGACGTGTTTCTGCAATTCGATTTTCACTTACATACGCATGCGCGCCAGTGGTATCTTTTGTGATTAGTATTATATACAAAGTTACTGTTGTTGATACAAGTTCACTTTTTGTGGGATTTGGTATTGTAATAATAATTCTTTTTCTTTTGGCAAATAAGATTACGTTTTCTCCTTTGAAGAAAGGCGATAAAAGTTATTAGAAATTATTTATATGAAAAACTGGCTGCTTTTTGGCTATAAATTAAAGCTGATAGAGAAGAGTATAAACAGCAGAAGAGAAGCTTTTTGACTGAGGCTTCCGGTGCCAAAACGGTGCCAAGAAATCAGGCAAATAAAAATAAATAGTACAAATCAGTCGTTTTTCACTGTATTTTGGAGAGAAAACCATAAAAAATATGAGGTAAAATGATATTAAAGTATCGTGAGGGTGGACGTACAGTAGGATCTGGACGTGTTGCTACAGTTATCGAGTAATTAAATATTATTCAGTAAATTCAAGGGTTTCGGAGATTTCTCCGGAACCCTTTTTACATGCGATAATAATGAAGATGGGTGTGAGCGGTGCCAAAACGGTGCCAAAAAGAAAAACTCCGTTGAATTTTGCTATTCAACGGAGCTTTTTTCTTACCATCCCTTAATCTGTTTTACCTGTTCTGCCCGTTCGGGGTCTCTGTGATATTGTAGTTTGAATTGTATCGTTTCGACCACTTCTTTCCTTGCTTCATCATCCAACTGATAAAAGGAAGTCAAAAGATTATCCACATCCGGCATACTATTTTTACCGAATAGGTACATAAGTGGATAGAGAGAGTTTTTCAAGTAGGTTTTGACTCTGCTTGCATCCAAGGCTCCATTCAATCCATCTGGGAGAGTGGGATATATTTCTTCTTCGGTAATAGCTCCAGAGAAAGGACTTGCAGAGCATATCTCATTCACATCAATATCTAAAGCATTGGCAAGTCGGAGAGCAAAGTCAAAGCGGATATTGGAATCTTTTTGAATAATCGTATATAACGTGGTGGCACTAATGCCGGTTTCTTTTGCAATTCTGCGTACATTTGTACCTTTTTCATCAAGGTACTCTTTTAATTTCTTTCCATCGCCCATAAATAACCTCCTGTTTTCATAGACAAAATAATTACGAAAAACATAAATTCAATTACTATCATATCACATTTACGAAAAACATAAAAGTGAAAATTACACAATTTCAGAATTACGAAAACCGTAAATTATTATTTACGAAGTATTGACATTATTTGCGGACAGTGATAATATGAAGTTACGAAAACCGTACACAACAAAAATACAAGAATTGTAACGGAATTGTAGAATGAGAAGGGAGGATGAATATATGGCGAACTATCAATATATGATGAGTGCGGATGATGTGGCTAAGGAACTGGATTGTTCCAAGTCTTATGCTTACAAGTTGGTTAAGGCAATGAATAAGGAACTTGCGGAGCAGGGATATATCACAATGGCAGGACGGATTCCAAGAGCATATTGGGCAAAAAAGATGTTCGGATACGAGCTGGCTGCGAACTAAGAGAGGAGAAGAAAGGAATGGCTTACAAAGAAAAAGACACGAAGAAATGGACTGCCCAGTGGTTTGAAACGAATGCAAAGGGCGAAAAGAAAAAACGGAGAAAGAGAGGATTTTCCACAAAAAAGGAAGCTCTGGAATATGAGCGACAGAAAAAACTCAATAGCAGTCGAAGTATGGATATGAAATTGAGTGAATTTATGGAGGTATATTTTGATGACAAACAGAATGAACTCAAAGAACGTACCATGAAAAACAAGCGTTATATGATGGAACAGCATATTATTCCGTATTTTGGAAATCAAATGATGAGTGAAATATCAGCTTCGCAGATTATTCAGTGGCAGAATGAAATGCAGACAAAAGGCTTTTCGGAATCATATCTGCGAATGATACAAAATCAGCTAACCAGTTTGTTTACTCATGCTTCACGAATTTACGATTTGCGTACGAATCCATGCAAGAAGGTAAAGCGGATGGGAAACTCGGACAGCAGAAGCTTGGATTTCTGGACAACAGAGGAGTATCAGCAGTTTATTCAGACTATAGAACCGGGAACAAGATATTATCTCATCTTTGAAATTCTTTTCTGGACTGGATGTAGAATTGGAGAACTACTTGCATTAACTCCGGCAGATATAAACTTTGAAAGAAATCAAATCAGCATCACAAAAACGTACTATAGGACAGAACGAAAGGATGTGATTACAGAACCAAAGACAAAACAATCTGTGCGAACAATAGAAATACCGGAATTTTTGAAGCAGGAAATAAAGCAATTTATTGAAGGGCATTATGGTATGCCGGAGAATGAAAGACTTTTCCCTATCGTGCAGGAAGCGGTACAGCATAAGATGAAGCACAATATGGAAAAAGCCGGAGTAAAGAAAATCAGGGTGCATGATTTAAGGCATTCGCATGTAGCATATCTCATCAACAAAGGGATTGAGCCGATTCTGATAAAGGAAAGATTAGGGCATAAGGATATAAGAATTACCCTAAATACTTATGGTCACTTATATCCGGATCAGCAACGGAGAATTGCAGATTTGCTGGATAATGAACAAGAAAAAAGTCCCAACAGCGGCAACTGTCAGGACTAAAGATAACCGGATAAACCTCTGTTATCCTATGTATATACAAGCTAAGTATAGCAGAGGTTTTCTCCGGTAGCAATTATAAAATTAAAATTGGAGGAGAAAATGACAGAACAGAAGATTGAGTTAAAGATGATTAGAATGTCGGAGATACAGTCGCAGGAGATTGAGTGGCTGTGGTATCCGTTCATTCCTTATGGAAAGCTGACAATTATCCAAGGTGATCCGGGGGATGGAAAGACAACAATGGTGTTGAATCTGGCAGCAAAGCTGTCAAAGGGCGAAGCACTGGATGAAAATATGAAGGTCACAGAGCCGGTCAATGTAATATACCAGACTGCGGAAGATGGTCTTGCAGATACGGTAAAACCGAGACTGGAACTTGCAGGGGCAGACTGTGAGAGAATTATTGTTATTGATGAGAGTGACAAGTCACTGTCTATGGTAGATGAACGCTTGGAAGAAGCGATTGTAAGGACTGGTGCAAGGCTCTTGATTTTAGACCCGATACAAGCCTATCTGGGCGGTGGCATGGATATGAACCGAGCAAACGAAGCAAGGGATATGACAAAGAAATTAGGAGCATTGGCAGAGAAAACAAAGTGTGCAATTATCCTTATCGGTCATATGAATAAGGCTTCCGGCAATAAAGCGGCATACCGGGGCATGGGTTCCATAGATTTCTTTGCAGTGGCAAGAAGTGTTCTTCTGGTCGGCAGGGTAGAGGGAGAACCGAATACCAGAGCAGTTGTCCAGATAAAAAATAACCTTGCAGCATTTGGACATCCAAAAGCATTTGCCTTATCAGAGGAAGGCTTTCAGTGGATTGGAGATTATGAGATTACGGTGGATGAGGTGCTTGGCGGCATTGCACCAAAGGCAAATAAAATGGAGCTGGCAAAGCAGATGTTACGTGAACTTGCGGAAACACAGAGTGCGGTTTTGAGCAACGAAATATTTGACCGGGCAGATGAACTGGGAATTTCTAAACGAACACTGGAAAACGCAAAGAAAGAGCTGGGTATCCGGGCAAGAAAAATCAACAACGCATGGTACTGGGAACTGGATAAAGTAAAGCCGGAATAAGGGAAGAACGCAACAATGCAGAGTATATGGAAATGCGGTCTTGAACATTGCAAGGTTGCAAAAGATATAGACATTGCGTTGTTGCGGTCTTGCAGAAAGGATTGGTGGATTGAAATGAAGAATGTGCAGATTTCTCAGGAACTGTTCTTTTTACTTGTGAGATATTTTCTCATAGGGCAGGAAGAAACGGAGCCGGAGATAGTTAAGGCATTGGAGAAAAAGATGGATGCCCTGGTAATGAGAGAGCTGTATACGCAGTATAAAACTGCACCGACAGAGGAAGAAAAGGAAAAGGCACGTAGGGAATATCTGGACAAGCGTGGTGTGCCGGACAGTTTCCGATGGTAATTTCCTTAGACGAATAAAACGGGAGCGTGGCACGCACCCGTATGATACGGTTAAGGAAAAATGGTACGGTGGTAGCGATGCCAATGTGACCGGAACGGGCACAACTGCCGCAGGCAGAAAAGCTTCCGGCAGGACGCAAAAACCGATTTATCGGGTTGCATTTTTGATGGCGGTAGCTGTCAAAAGTGCTTTTGCGTTACTTTCGACGAAAGTAACAAAGCCTGTGCCGTATCCGGCACTAAAAGATACAGATAAAAAAAGATGCGAGGTGGTTTTTATTGGAGAGAACGATTAGCGGAATGATGGGGAAAGGCTCTGTGAATCACAATACAAGAGCATTTTCAGCAAAGAATGTAGATAAAGAAAGGAGCCGGGACAATGTGGAATTTTGCCACAAGGATATAAAGGCAGTGTATCATGAATTGTTTGACGAAGCTCTGGAACGGTACAATGCGAAGCAGAAACGCAGTGACCGGAAGATTGAAAACTATTATGAGAAAATCCGGCAGGGGAAGCAGGAGAAACTGTTTTACGAAGTGATTTTCCAGATAGGTAACAGAGATGACATGAATGCACGGAGTGAGGAGGGGCAGCTGGCAAAGCATATACTTATTGACTTCATGACAGACTTTCAAAGCAGGAATCCGAATCTTCATGTATTCTCGGCACATCTGCACATGGATGAGGAAACACCGCATATTCACATTGATTTTATCCCTGTTATTACCGGGAGCAAGCGAGGACTTGATACCAGAGTTTCATTAAAGGGAGCATTAGCAGAGCAGGGATTTGAGGGAGGCACCAGAGGAGCAACGGAATGGAATCAGTGGATAGAATCGGAGAAAAAGGAACTTGCGGCAGTCATGGAGCGGTATGGTGTCGAATGGCTGCAGAAGGGTACGCACAATAAACATCTTTCGGTGTTGGATTATGAGAAGCAGGAGAGAGCAAAAGAGGTTGAGGAGCTTGACAGTCGGCTTGCACAATCAGAACAGGCTTTGCAAACAGCAAGTAAAATGGTAGACAGTCAGCTTGCTCGTGCGGAAGAACTGGCAGAGATGGGCAATCAGTTTCAAAGACGGAACGAGAAAATTAGGGCAGATAATGCAGAACTGGAAGAAGCATATATAGCCACCAAGCAGAGCTATAATAGTTTATCTGCAAAAAATAATCTGCTGATTACCGAGAATGAGGATTTGGAGCAGGAAAAGGAAAGGCGGCTGTCAGGCAACCGGGAATTAGAAAAGCAACAGCAGAAGCTTCAAAAAGAACTGGAAGCTATGGCAGGTTCTAAGGTCGCTCTGGAGCGTAATGTGAGAGCCTATGACGAGGAAAAACAATGGCAGCTTCCGGAGCCGGGAGTGATGCAGTCGGCGAAATCCTATCGTGAAAAGGTGGCATTTCCTCTGGCAGCAAGATTAAAGGAGATTGTAAAAAGCCTGACAATCAAGTGTGTCGGTCTGATGGAGCAGGTTAAGAAGCTGACTGCAAAGGTAAATCAGCAGGGAGAGGATATTGCATGGTACAAGAATAAAATCAAGGAGCAGAATAGCACAATGGAGCATTTGCAGGAGAAAGCGGAGGATTTGGAACGAGTGAAACAGTATGTCGGTGCTGACAAAATACAGGATATTATTGACAATGTGAAAGAAGCGGAACGGTTACAGGCAGAGCAGAAGCGTTTGCAGAGAAGCTATCAGAACAGAATGAGCAGATAAGGAGATAGATGGATATGACGGATAAAATCAAAGAAACAGAAGTGTTGAGAAAGCACATCATTGGAGAAAACGGAATCAGTTACACTTTGGGAGAGGATGGTCTGTATTATCCAGACATCCGACTCCCGGAAGAAACGCATTATGAAATCGGCAGATACGGACGGATGCGAGCAGAGTATCTGAAAGAGTACCATAGAGCATTGTATCTGGAATTGCTGTTGGATGGAAATTTAAATGAATATCTGCACCAGACGGACGAAGAATGTTATCAGATGATGGAGCGATTGGTGGAACAGATGAAAGCAAAGCAGGGAGTGACGGAGCAGTTGAAGTCGGAGAATCAAATGCAGTGGGTAGGAATGATGAACAATATCCGGCACTGTGCGGAAGAAGTGGTGTTGAGAGATATAGTGTATGTGTAATTGATAGGGCGGTCTTCGGACTGCCCTGCTAACTTGAAAAAGTAAATTCCAGTGTAGAACTAAATTCCACTGATACTTTAAAAGTTGTGATTTTTATTGAATTTCTAGATTTTAATTTGCTGTGCATATACAAAATATAGAGTAGCACCTTAATAAAATAATTTATCTTGTGTCAAGTATTTTATATATATGAATTTAGGGCTTGCAATATTAAATTCCACTGATGGGTATGGGAATATTCCTTTTTGGTAGCTAGAATATCTCAATACCATTATGCTCTGTCAAGGGGGCATAAGCCCCCTTACGGCGAGCCCTTGACAGGCAAACTGGATTGAGATGTGAAATAGCCAAGTCAGGAATGAATTCCAATTCTTTCGTATGAAAGACTAAATTCTACTTGTGCAGGAGTAAATTCCATCATGATGAGGGAGAGTGGAATTTAAAATTTCATTTTAGGTTCGGACTGCCCTTTTGAAAATTGTATAGAAAAAGGAACAATGAAATGATATAATAAAAAAGAGAATTAGATCAACTTGAAGTTGATGGAGGTTATTATGAAAAAGGTTCTTGTTACAGGCGGTACTATTTTTGTTAGTAGATATATTGCAGAATACTATGTAGCCAAAGGATATGAAGTATATGTTCTCAATAGAAATAGTCGCGAGCAATCAAAAGGTGTAAAGTTAATTCAGGCTAACAGACATAATCTTGGAGAAGTACTGCGTTCTTTTTGTTTTGATGTTGTAATTGATACGGCATATAATTCAGACGATATAAATAAGTTATTGGATGCTTTGGGCAATTACAGTATGCAACACAGCCATTTAATGAAAGTACTGTCTTGGGCGAAAATAAGTATTGGGGAAAATATGGAACTGATAAAATTGATGCAGAAAAAGCTTTGCTTCGTCGAAGTCCAAATGCATATATACTTCGTCCACCTTATTTGTATGGACAGATGAATAATGTATATAGGGAGGCTTTCGTGTTTGACTGCGCACTTCAAGATAAATGTTTTTACTTGCCTAAGGATGGTGAGATGAAATTACAGTTCTTTCATGTAGAAGATTTATGCAGATTCATTGATGTACTCTTGGATAAAAGACCTCAACAACATATTTATAATGTTGGTAATTCGGAGGGGATATCTATTCGCAAGTGGGTTGAAATGTGTTATCAGGTAGCCGGAAAAGAAGTCAGGTTTAAGAATGTTTATGATGATATAGAACAAAGAAAATACTTTTGTTTTTATGACTATGAATATTATCTTGATAGCATGAACTCATGGCAGATGAGAAATCTTTACTTGAAGGACTGCGTGAAGCATTTGTATGGTATAAAGATAATTCAGACAAGGTTAATAAAAAGCCTTATTTTGAATTTATAGATGATACTTTATTGAGCTGTTAACAAAACTCTAGTTTGCATAACTGTCAAAAAGGTTATGCAAGTGTTAATGAAAAGAGGATGAATATGTTAATTGACTTTGATGGATTGACAATTATTATCGGAATAGTAATTTACATATTAATTTGTATATTTATTCATAAGAAATACAAAAAAGAGAAAATATATTACGTATTCAGTACAATTATGTTTTGTTATTTTATGTGTATTGCTAAGCTGACATTATTTCCGATTGTTATGATTGGTCTGCCTGCAAATATTAAAGAAAGTATAAACATTATTCCATTTCATAATGGTATTAATAGAACTGACATATTGAATCTTATTATGACTATTCCATTAGGAATTGGAATTCCATTTATAACAAAGATAAACAACATTAAGAAAATACTATTATTAGGATTATGTTTTGGTCTGGGAATAGAAACAATACAGTATTTAGAAACATTTTTGACAAAAGGCTTTTCGCATAGGATAATTGATATTAATGATGTTATTTTTAATTTTACTGGAACGGTGATTGGATTTTTTGTATTGTATGTTTTCTCACGTCTATTTATAAAAATGAAAGAAGAAAATTTAAATGCATTTTGGAAACATGTATATAAAACATGTGATTCTGTTAGTATAAAGTAAAAATATTTGAGGCATCATCAGAATGTGTGAGCAGATAGCAGCTCAAAAAACTTAACTAAAAGTAAAGAGCCACCACTGTTGCTCTTATTTTTGGAGTAGCAGTGGTAGCTCTTTCTTTTTGAGCCCATTAACCTATTCTTTGAAATCTCCCTTTTGTGCCGAAAATTCGAGTGCCTTTTGTTTATTTTCTGCTGTCATTGCATCCACATAATCCTGAGGATTCCAGACTTCATCTAATATATCCTCCGGGAACTTTTTGCGAATATCATCAGAGTATTGGCTGCCATCTCCCGGCTCCCAATATTCAGATAGTTCATATCCATTCTCTGCCACATTGAAAGTTAAGGCAACAGGAACACAACCTCCACTGACACTTTCAATCCCTTCTTCGGACAAATTATATTCTTCATAAAGAGCGAGAGCATATACAGTCAATATCTCAATTTGCTCAGAGTTTGCAGACCTATCTGCTTCCGTAGCCAATACAGTATGGCTTTCGCAGGCAAAAACACCTTTATAGTATCTATCTTTGTTGTGTTCCATGATTGCATTATGGATTGCTGTATCAAGATTGGTTTCGTTAATTGATTCTGTTCTGGTTTCCCCGGCACAGATGCGTTGTAAATAGCTGATAAAGTCAGAGTCAGTTATTCGGTAATACACATTCTCATACAGAATTGCCGACTGATTTCCGTTGGAATCAAAACCGCTGAATGTGATTCTGTCGTTTTCCTTGGTATCCACATGAAGGGAATAGAAAGGTGTATGACCTTGCAAAGATTGGTCTTTGTGACCAATCTTTAAGTTTTTAATACGACTGCTCAACTCGTCAATTTCCGCTGCGGATAATTGGAATGTGGTCGGTACGCTATTTGTTCTAAAGTCCATGGTGCTTGCTTTGGAAATTTGAACAGAATCAAGTTTCACTGGGAATGAACTCGGATTTGTCAGGAAACATACCCCAAGAACAATACTTGCAACCACAGCAATAGCAACAATCCAAAATGCAGGTTTCTTGTAATTCAGCACATTTTTCACCCTTTCTTTGACGCCAACCTCTCCAAAGGCAAGTGGACAAACCATAACTGTTCTTCTATTCACGCTACAAGAAAGCAGAGCTTCTGAATAAGAAATAGACTCGTTTTGATTCAGTTCACGAATAACTTTTTCATCGCAGGCAAGTTCAATATCTCGGCAAAGTAAAATATACGCAATCCATACAAGAGGATTGAACCAATGGATTGCCAACACTAAATACCCCAATGGTTTCCACAAATGGTCACAGCGTTTCAGATGAGCATTCTCATGGGCAATGATATAGGGCAACTGTGCTTCATCTGTCCCGGAGGGAATGTAGATGCTCGGTTTGAAGCAACCAAGAATAAAAGGTGTTTGAATATCGTCACAAATCCAAATATTATCTCGCACAGAAAGGGATGCACAGACTTTCTTTTGCAAGCGGAAATAGCTGACGGCAGCATAAACGAGCATGGCTATGATGCCTATTGCCCATACGATTGCCAGCAAAGGAATCAAAAGCTGAAGTGGATTTGCGCTTGCAATTGGCTCTGGAGCAAAGGTGTCCGTAATAATTGGATTCACTACCTTGTCGATAGAGCTTACGCCTGTGGAGATTTCTGGTGTCCAGTCCATCATGATTTCAGGACTGATGGTCTCGGCACTTGGAATCAAGCTCAATGCGCTTTCAAAACTGAATGGGCAAATCAATCGGAAAGCTACGATACCCCACAGTAAGACATGGATCCACTTAGGTGCCTTTTTCAAAACCACACGCAAAAGTACGACCGCAAGGATCAGCCAAGATGCGGCGATACTCATATTTACAATTTTCAAGAAAAGTGAACTCATAGATTACTCCTTTCCGGCGGCTGCATCAATCATGCGTCGAATCTCCGCAGCTTCCTGTTGAGAAATACCCTTCCTTTGTGTAAAAGCCGCAATAAAAGCAGGAAGGGAACCTTCAAAGGTTTCGTCAACGAACTGCTCGCTCTGAACGGCATAGAAATCGTTTTTAGACAGAACAGAGGAAACGATGCCATCATTATTCTGGAAGATACCACGCTCACAAAGCTTGCGTAACACCGTATATGTGGTGGAGCGATTCCAGTTCAGTTCTTTTTCGCAGAGCTTTACCAATTCTCTGGAGTGCAAAGGCTCATTCGCCCAAATAATATCGGCAAAGTGGGATTCCACTACGCCCATCTTCATCTCAGCCATAAAGATTTCTCCTTTCAGTTTATCGCCAATAAACTGATTGTAGTTTACTCCCAATAAACTGAAATGTCAATAGGAAGCAGCCACATTTATACTATTTGCTTCTACATATTTTCAAAAACAATGTTAATGAGAATAATAAGTGGACTGATATACCCAACATCAGGAAAAGTGAGGATTCAGGGAAAAGAACTTGGAATAGCTGCTGCGATTATGGAGAAACCAGAGATTTTGATTTTGGATGAGCCGTTAAATGCGTTAGATACGAACGGAGTAGAACTTTTTACTAAAATAATC
>OODL01002430.1_pt1 | contig 11755 bp, 11 predicted proteins | sample 1671181 | NCBI WGS metagenome assembly OODL01 (sample SAMN06348130, study PRJEB24527) | human gut metagenome | biome: human gut; feature: ankylosing spondylitis patient; material: feces | host: Homo sapiens | place: China | collected 2015-10 | reverse complement strand
CAAAGCGTCGTGCATTACACCCCGAGGGAAGATGTGGGTACAGGCGAGGACTTTGACAACTCCTATCTGAAAACTTACAGGACAATCAATACTTATGAATACAATGAAAACAGCAATATCTGCATCAACCGGATTTATCATGATGTTTACGACCCGGAAGACATCCATCAGGAAACTTACGAACGCACCTTGCATAAATACGAAACATTGTATGAAGGCGACAGAATCACTTCCATCCTTTATATGACAGCCCCTGCCGGAGAGAACTGGATTGAACAGGACCGTTATTCCTTCACCTATTCCGGTAATCTGTTGCAATCCGTCAAAAGCAACGGCAGAACCCTTGAATTCACATACAACGGAACGGTTCCTGCCACCGTCACTGACGGGGAAACACAATATACCTACAAATTCGACGGAAATGGAAATGTGACGGAAATAAACGACGGACAAGGAAATTTCATGAAAATAACCTATGAGTCCGGGCACGGAAATTTCAGTGTCTTCACCCCTGTTATTGACCAAATGTTAGGGAAACCTTTCATCAAGTAAAAAACAGAAAAAGGGATTGCCGGAACATGTTTTGGCAATCCCTATAAATACACTATTTGTTTAACCTAGCAAAATTAATGATTATGAAAACAAATTTGCGAAAAATGATTCTATGGACAATTGCTTTGCTCGCAATCAGTATTATGACGACAAGTTCTGTAAACCCCGGTTATGATGAATTTGGTAATGACATTAATGAATGTTTGGAAGATCCTTGTCCAGAAGGCTATACATGTATGAATTTGCCAGGAAGTTTTTTGTGAGAAGCTCCAGATGGTGAAATTATCGAAGGAGATGGAGATTCTAGTAGTAAAGGTTATAAAGTGCATGATGGTGATTGTAGTTTCAGCGCATCTATAGATGCAGATGGTTATGTGACTATTTTTGGGATTAGAAAATTTGTAGGTCTCAATGCAAAGGGAGTATATAAAAAAACATTTTATGGAGTCAGAAGAGATTGTGAATTGAATGGCACTTTTTTATGTAAACCTCACACTTGTGCAAAATTTTGGTTAGATATGAAATAATGATTCCCGACTTCAATTATGGTCAAAATGCTATGATTATGTCTAATATAAAATATTGCATTAGGATAGGAATTTTGTTTTTAGCCGGTATTATCGTTTTCGGTTGTAATGAAGACAGACAGAATGAAAAGGATTCCGATATATTTCAAATCAATATTCCTCTGACATCCGGGGATAAACCCTTATTTGCCGATTCGCTGTTTTGTGGGAAAGAAATAGTGCCCCTGGAAACAACTCCGGAATGCCTGATTTCCCAAATTGACAAACTGGAAATTGCGGATGATAAACTGTATCTGTTGGATGACGAACAGGATTTTATATTCATTTTCAGTAGACAAGGAAAATTTATTCATGGAAGTTCTCCTATTTACATGACTGATGAGTATATGGTAAATTTTATAGAAGCATCATTTCTTGTTTCCTATCGGGAACAAGAAGGAAAAATACCTGAGCTGACTCAAGAATGGGAATTAAATATCAAGGAAGAAGATAACCCTTGTCTTTATTTTTATAAATTGAAGAATTGAGTATGAAAAATACCGAAAAAATAACAGTAAACCACTAAAAGTCCTGTTTTATTTATAGAAATGATTTAAACCTCTTATTTTCGTGAAATTTTCTTTAGCAGCAGGATAGCGAAAGCCAGATAATTCCAAGATGTCCGGCTGGAAACAGTAGTGTCAAACCGGTTTAGAACCGTTCTGAAGCTATCCACCCAGGCGTCGGTCCGCTCTATGTAATACCTTTCGGCATACAGTTCGTCGTCCACCAGAATATCATCGGCGTTGTCCCTTCGTTTATTGGCACGGATGTTCGTGATGACTTCCTTCTTTCTCAATACGTTGCGCAGGACATGTCCAATTCAGTACGGTAGTTGTCAAGTAGCTGAATCCATACGGATTTCCATTTGCCGCCCTTGCTCCATTTCCTGTAATGATGGTAACAGCCCCGTATGTCAGTACCTTGACGCTAAACAAGGCCTCTACCGGAAAAAGCGACCATTGGCAGCCTGTCTTGAGTTTGTGCAAAATGGCGTTTGCCACCTCAATAAGGCAACTTTGAGTGACATAACCATGTTTTGCTGTGGAAAGCCAGGGCAATATTTGGTCACCTATAATATAAAGAACATTTCTATTTGTACGCTGTATTTTAATATCTTAATGCATTTTTAAGAAACTAACATAAGTTCAAATCACTTCAATAAATGAACAATAGATAATCAATAAGTAAATGTTTGAAAAGTGTAAGGAAAAACTTTTCAAATTACTGGCATTCATCCATCTTTTGCTGAATCAGGCGGTGACGTTTGGAAAACGGAAAGAACAGGTTGTCTGTATGAATTTTAAAATTTTAATGTTAAAAAATAATTTGAATATGGGATATTGCATGTATTATACATATATTTGTAGGCATATAAAATATGATATATACATGTATATTACAAAATAATTAAAAATTGTATGCAAAATCAAATTGATACTTTAAGGCAATTAAACTACGAATTGATTAAAAACCTGGGGTTGTTCAGGCAGCGGGCAGGGCTTTCCTTCGGACAACGTCACACACTATACCATATCAATGCCCATCAAGGACTGTCTATTCAGGAACTGGCAGAGCTTTTACAGGTGGATCACTCCACGATGAGGCGGATTTGGTGGAAACATTTCAGGACGATGCCGACAAAAGGCGTAAGATGATTGCCTTGTCTGCAGTAGGCCGGCAAGTGTTGGACGAAGCGACGGAATCCATCAACCTCACCATTTCCAATGCTCTGCAATCACTTGATGAAGATGAAATAGAGAATGTCATTACAAATCTCAGAAAATACAGCAAAGCCCTGGAAGGGGATCGTTGACAATGTTATAAATTCGAAAACAGACAAAATATGGAAAAAGGAACATTAGTGCTGACACGGAGTGATATTCAGAATGCCCTTTCTTTGGCAGAATACTTACCTGTCATTGAAGAGGCACATGCGTTGCATGCACAAGGGAAGGTGTATGCGCCGGATTTACTACATGCGGATGTCAGGAACGGGGAATTTCATTTGAAGACAGGCGGGATATGTTATGGGGATGAAGAATATTATGGAGTAAAAATAAACGGAGGCTTTCCGGGAAATATGGAAAATTACGGTTTACCTAGCATTCTGGGGATTATCTATATATGCGATGCCCGGAACGGAAGTCCTATAGCTATCATGGATTCTGTAACTATCAGCAAATGGCGGACCGGGGCGGCGACAGCCGTGGCAGCCAAATACCTTGCTCCTGAAGGGAGGGTTCAATTAGGCGTATTCGGTTATGGCACACAAGCGGAAATCCAGGCGAAGGCCTTGTCATTGGTGAGACCCATTGAGATAATCCGGGTAAGCGGAAGAAATGTGAGAAAAGCGGAATCGTTTTCAGTCAGGCTGCAAAAAGAACTCGGCATACCGGTAATCTGCTGTTCCGGGGAAGAGGCTGCCCGGTGCAGCAACCTTATCGTAACAGCCACTCCGGCACGCAAGTATTATATCCGCAAAGAATGGATACAGCCGGGATGTTTCATTGCCGCAATCGGGGCGGACAGTCCCGGCAAGCAGGAACTGGATCCGCGCTTGGTCGCTTCTTCCGTCGTTGTCACCGACATTAAGGTGCATGCCGGGTGGGGGAATCACAACACGCCATATCCCAAGGGCTGATGGGTAAGGAGTCCATCTATGCAGAATTGGGGGAAATCGTCACAGGCCGGAAAATGTGCCCCGCCTCTCCCGAATCAATCATTATCTATGATTCTACAGGCACAGCACTCCAGGATATCAGCGTCGGAGTGGCGATCGTTAAAAAATTGAAGTCAAAGCACTGTAACAGAATCTGTTTTTAGAAAAAAAACGCTTGTTTTTTCTGGACAATAATTCCAATTTTCCGTGTCCTGAACAACACTTTTTCCGATACTTTTCTGTTTCTGTTATCTATTAATTTTTAATTGTTTATATGATTTGTGATTTTTAGGTTTCAACAATTGATTCCGTTCGTTTTCAAGGTCTGCCGTATCCAGAAAAAACGAACGTTTTAAATTGTCGTTAAACCTTAAACTCATGAAAAAGAAACAACTTTACGGACGGGGAGTCCCTATGCTCTGCATAGCCTGCCAACTCACAGTGGCTCCTCTGTTTTTTTCAAGTCATGTGCAGGCAGTCCCGGTCGCTCCAACCTTCCTGACGACCGCACAAACACAAGAGATGAGAACAATCAAAGGGATTGTCAGAGATGTCAACAACCAGCCATTACCCGGAGCGACCATCCGGATTAAGGGTACCTCTACAGGCGTGGTGTCGGATGTGGACGGGAATTATACCATTACCGTACCCGATGACCCGAATACTACCCTGCTCGTGTCGTTTGTCGGCATGAAACCCCAGGAGCAGAAAATTGGCAAATCGACGGCACTGAATTTCATCCTCGAAGAGGATGCCACCGTCTTGGATCAGGTGGTGGTGAACGGAGTATTTGAACGTAAGGCTAACACTTTCACCGGTTCGGTGAGGACTATCGGGAAAGATGACCTAAAGCGCGTGGGGAACTCTAATGTGTTGCAGTCGTTGAAGAACCTGGATCCTTCCATCATGTTTTTCGACAACATGTCTTTAGGTTCGGATCCGAACGCTATGCCTGAAATGGTGTTACGCGGCAAGTCCTCCATTAATATGGAAGATGTGGATCTGAAGGCGACCTACCAGAACGACCCGAATGCGCCTTTATTCGTGCTGGACGGTTTCGAGACCTCCCTCCAGAAAATCATGGACCTTGATATGGACAGGGTGGAAAGTTTGACCATCCTGAAAGATGCCTCGGCAAAGGCCATTTATGGTTCGAAAGCAGCCAATGGTGTGATTGTCATTGAATTGAAGAAGAATCCGTCCGGAGACTTGCGCGTCACTTACAATGGAAGCATGGAAATCGAGGCTCCGGACCTCAGTTCGTACGATTTGTGCAATGCTGCGGAAAAACTGGAGGTGGAACAGGCTTTCGGGATGTTCAACGATCCGGGAGCCGATTTCGAATCACAGCGCATGATGATTAAAATGTATAACCAACGCCAGTCGGCCGTCAAATCGGGAATCAACACGGATTGGATATCCAAGCCGTTGCGGTTGGGTGTGGGCAACAAGCATAGCCTTTCTGTGGAATTGGGCGACAAGGCATTACAGGCCATCGTCGATTTGTCTTACCAGAACATCAAGGGGGTTATGAAAGGTTCGGATCGTACAAACATCTCCGGAGCAATCTCCCTGTTGTACAGGCATCAGAATTTTCTGTTCAGAAACCAGTTGACTATCACTTCCAACGAAGCGCACGACTCCAAGTACGGGACTTTCGATGAATACACCAAACTCAACCCTTATTACACACCCTACGATCAATACGGTCATTTGACCGACAACATCGTCCCTTCTTTGGATCCGGGAAACAGTGTCACGGTGAATGCATGGTATGAGGATATTGAATTTGAGGCGAATCCCCTGTACAATGCACAGTTGAACACACTCTTACAGGACAAATACGTCGACATCACCAATAATTTCGAACTACAATGGTTTGTCATGACCGGCCTGAAGGCTACAGCCCGTTTCGGACTTACAGAACAACGCAGCAGGAGCGACGAGTTTTATCCGTCGGATCATCTGAAATTCGCCTCCTACAGTACCGACCGTCTGACGGAAAAGGGGAGCTACGACCTGGAAAACGGCGAACAACATTCCTTGAGCGGTAAGTTCGACGTACAATATAACAAGAATTTCCTGAGTGTGCATGACATTTTTGTCAATGCAGGTTTTGATCTGTCGCGCAAACAGTCTTCCACCAATCTGCAACAGGCAGAAGGTTTTCCGAGCGACAAGATGACCGACATTATCTTTGCCCGGCAATATCTGAAAGATGCCAAGCCCAAAGGGACGGAGGAGACTGTAAAGGATTTCGGTTATTATCTGTCGGCAAACTATTCCTATGACAATCGTCTGAACTTCGACGCCACTTTCCGTCAGAGCGCATCCAGCATGTACGGAGCCAACAGTCGTTGGGGGAAATTCTGGAGTGTGGGAGGAAGCTGGAACATACACAACGAGAGCTGGATGGAAGGTTCCAACATCACCCAATTGCGCTTAAGGGCAACGACAGGCTCGACCGGTTCCCAAAGCTCGGCAGCTTATAACGCATTGGCCTCATACGAATATTTCCTTGACAAGACATACGGAGGCCAGTTGGGAGCGCAATTGCTGAACATGCGCAACGAGGATTTGAAGTGGCAGGAGAAAGTGGAGCAGAACTATGGTTTTGACTTCAATTATAAAAACCGTTATTCGTTTACTTTCGAATACTACCATTCCATTACAAACAATGCGGTGAACCCTCTGAGCCTGGCTCCGTCTACCGGTTTCACCACCGTTCAGGAAAACGTCGGAAAAGTATTGAACCGGGGGTTCGACCTACGTGCCGGAGCGACCGTATGGCAACAGCCGGCAGACCGTTCCTATCTGTCGTTCTCCCTTATGATATCGCGCAACAAAAACATCCTGAAGGAAATATCCGAAGCCATGCGTTCCTATAACGAACAGCAGGAGAAACTGGCCACTGAAGGTAATGTACCTGTCCAGAAATATTACGACGGTGTTTCCATGGATGCCATCTGGGCGATGCCTTCCTTAGGGATAGACCCGGCCAATGGCCGCGAAATCTATATCGCGAAAGACGAGAACGGCAATCCTTACCGGACCTATACTTACGATGCGGCCCAGCAGGTCATCTGCGGTGATGAACTACCCAAATTCCAGGGGAATGCCGGTGTCAATTTCGAGTACAAAGGATTCGGCATCAATGCTGTACTGACTTATCAGTACGGGGCCAAAATGTATAACCAGACATTGGTTGACAAAGTGGAAAACGCCGACATGAAATATAACGTGGACCGACGCATCTATACCGACCGTTGGCGCAAACCGGGAGATATCGCCTTGTACAAAGCAATCAGCGAAGAAGTGTATGTGTCCGAAAAGCAGCAGTTCGCTTCAGAGAAGACATATCCTACCTCCCGTTTTGTGCAGAAACGGAACGAATTGAAGATATCCTCCCTGCAACTGTCATACGACTTCTTCCGTCATGACTTTGTGAAGAAAATCGGTCTTGAAAGGATTCTGCTGCGGTTCAATGCAAACGACCTTTTCACCTTTTCAAGCATCGACATTGAGCGGGGAACCTCCTATCCTTTCGCCAGAACGTTCAATTTCTCCTTAAATGTGACCTTATAACACCGAGAACCATGAAAAAGAATATCATATATAGTTTGTCATTGTTCCTGCTCCTTTCCCTGTCGGCCTGCAACCAATGGCTGGAAGTGGAGCCTAAAACGGAAATCAAGAGTGACAAGATGTTTGAGAATGAAACCGGCTTCAGAGATGCCCTGATCGGATGCTACATGATGATGGCGGATTCCACCCTTTACGGGCGGGAATCCACTGTCTGCTTTTTTGATGTGCTGGCACAGCAGTATGACATGGCCACGAACAATCCTTACAACAATCTCAAGCAGTACCGTTATGAAAGCTATACCGGGACCATCGACGGTATCTGGCAAAAAACCTACCGCATCATCGCCAACCTGAACGCGCTGCTCGAAGTGAGCGACGAAAAAAAGGCCATCCTGCATCCCACCACTTACGGCATCATCAAAGGAGAAGCCATCGGTCTGCGGGCTTTCCTGCACTTTGAACTGCTGCGCATATTCGGCTGGGGAAATCTGGAGAACCAGCCTTCCAACCTGGACAAGCTTTCCATCCCTTACGTGACGGAGTATAGCAAGGTGCTCACCAAACAATCTACCGTAAAAGAAGTACTGGGATACATTCACCGGGATCTTGCGGAAGCGGATTCACTGCTGAACTACTGGGATTCTTACGGAACTGCAATCAAAGGAGATGACTATGAGATGGATGAGAACGATCTCTTTTTCAAGGAACGGAAGAGCCGTTTCAATTACTATGCAGTCAAAGCAACGGAAGCGCGTGTGTGTATGTGGGAGGGGAAATACAAGGAGGCTCTGGAGGCCATTGAGGAACTGTTCATGAAGAAGCAGGTTATCCCTTGGGTGGATCCTGAATCAAGTGTGCATGTGGAAGAAAAAATGAGGGATTTGTCGTTTACCGCCGAGCACATCTTTTATCTGGAAGTGAACCAGTTATATAAGACACTCCGTCCTTATGTAGAGCAGTACAAGATAAACGCGGACTTTTCCAGCACTGACAATGAAAAGGTGTTCTATACTACCAAGACCAAGGGGGAAAGCCTTTATGAAATCGCCGATGGGACAGGCGTGTCGGATATCCGGTATATGCGGTGGTTTAACAAGACGGAAGCAAAAGCCTGGACTTTTCTGAAATTCTACGAACCGGCAGATTCAGAATCCAGGGCAAAAAACAAGATGCCCTTGATGCGCAAACCGGAGATGTACTATTATGCGGCGGAGTGCTATAACAACCTGAACAATCCCCAAAAGGCAGTCGACGCACTGAACGCCGTGCGGGTGGCCAGAGGCATCCTATATGAGAAAAACCTGCCCGCCTCCTTGAGCAAAGAGGAAATCAGCCGGGAAATACAGAAAGAATGGCAAAAGGAGTTTGCAGGAGAAGGGCAATTGTTCTTCTATTACAAACGATTGGGGTTGAACATTCCCAATGCCTCCTTAGGTGCCGGCGATGCCTTGTTTGTTCTACCCCTGCCCGAAACGGAGGTTGAAATAGGAGGACGTGAAGATTATGGCAATAGTATCAATAAATAACACAAGAACGGTTATGAGAAACTTTATTTTTCAGTTAATCATCATAGCTTCCGCCCTGTTTGCAGGGGTCTCCTGCTCCAAGGAGAAGGTGACGCTGTATACGGAAGCTCCGGGAATCTACTTCAACGGATTCTCCACCACTTATAATTTTACGGAACATCCTGAAAATGTGGAAATCGGATGTGACACTGTCAATATCCCTTTCCTCATTACCGGGAGTGCGATGGATAAAGAGCGTGTGATTAAGGTGAGGCTGTCACCGGAGGATACAATTACAGCCGAGGAGAGTATGTATGAACTCCTGTCGGGGAGTGTCCCCGCAGGAAGTTATCAGGGGCAGTTGCAGGTGAAAATAAACTACAGTCCGTTGCTGGACGATTCCGTCTATGTGACCAGACTGCGGGTGGTGGCCACGGAAGATTTTCCTGTCACGGATTTGAACGGGAGGGTTTTCAGCCTGTATATCACCAATAAAATCGGACGACCGGCCAATTGGAGTCAATTAAATAACTATTTTGGGGAGTATTCCGACTCATGGTACCGTTTCATTTTAGATGCAACCGGGCTTCCCTCCCTCCCCTATTGGTCTCCCAGAGGCAGTGCGGATCCGAACAATCCCGATCCGGAACGCTGGACCATGACCGGTACAGAGGTAAAAGCCTACGCCGCTTTGGTGAAAGAAAAACTGACCGAATACAACAATGAGCATCCCGGCAACCCGTTGAAGCATGAAGACGGAGAATATAAGGGACAGCCGGTCACCATGCCTTAAATCATCACCTAAAAACTCAAAGTCATGAAGATAAAAACATTACTTGTAGCCCTATTGGGAAGCCTGTTTCTGGCTTCCTGTTTCGAGGACGACTCTTCCTTGAACTATAAACTGATGAACCCGATTGTCATCGATCTGGGTGATGAACCGACCACCTATAAAGTTTTCGCATTCGACACCTTGGAGATAAAGCCGATTACTTACAAAGAAGGCGTGCCGGACGCAGATCTCTCGTTCAAATGGACCCTGGAAGGCAATACCATTATTCCTAAAGTCATCGATTCCACCATGACCCTGAAATACATGGTCGATGTCAGTGCGCAAAACAATGCCTACAAACTGGTGTATGAAGTGAGGGACAATACCACGGACATCATCCAGGAACAAGTGTTCGATGTGACGGTGATGAGTCCGTTCGGGAGCGGTCTGATCGTGTGTGACACAAAAGACGAGATGACTTCCGATGTGTCGCTGATCATGGCATACAATTTCACCGATAGCTATCGCAAAGAACAGGATACGGTGATGCGGAATCTGTTTTCGAGTGTCAATGGTCGGAAAATCAATGGAGTTGCGACAGCCGTCCGTTCTACCACTTATCAGGTCAACCGTTCGCTGACCATCGGGACCGACCACACTTTGGACCGGGTGGACCCTTTCAATTATTCCTATATCGACGGCAACGGCGACATGTTTGTCATCGATCCCGGCCAGTACAATGTGACTACCATTGGCTATGATCCGCAAATAGGGGCAGAACTTCTTGCCATTACCGGCAAAATCTATCCGAGGAGCATGCAACAAGACAACAAGGTGTATTCCTATTATCTTCAGACCAGCGATATGTCCGACTATTACATGGGCATTTTCTACCGTCCGGCCTGGGAAAATGGAATCGGGTTTGACGAGAAAAACGGACGCTTGTTGGAATTTGACAGCGACGACCAGTTGAAAGTGTTCAACAGTGCCAAGCTTCCCGCCGACGCCCCTTTCGATCAAAACAAACTGCAGGGCTTTACCTGCCTGGCCATGTTTTCCGGTGACGACAGCCAGATGCACATCATCCTGAAAGAAAAAGACCCGAAAACAGGGAAGGCCAAGACCAACGGGAAAATCTATTCGTATATAACTTTACGGACTTATGACCCTGAGACTGATAATGGGAAACCATTGAAAATTATCGACCTGAACAGTTTTCCCGAGATTCAGGACGCACGCTTTTTTGAGGGGACGGAAACCCAGAATGTCATTTATTATGCCACTTCCACCAAAATCTATTCCATCAACCTGGCTATCGCCAATCCTCTTGTGACCCTTGAATATACGGCGCCCGAAGGAGAGGAAATCACTTCCATGATGGCATGGAAAGAATATCAGGGAAAAGTGGACTACACCAATCCCAATCCGAACGCGGATGCCGACGATAAGGTGATAGAGGTAAGCAACAACAACCGTATGATTGTATTGTCGACCTACAATCCCTCAAGCCGGGAAGGGTTCGTCAGGACTGTCGCCATCGCCACCCTGGGTACGGGCACTTTGGAGAAGAACCGGGAACTGCACGGCGAGTTCGGAGGATTCGGCCGCATTACAGCCACCAATATACAGAAAGCGTTCTAAAAACACAGAATCATGAGACATACACTATATTTATCAATTCTCGTATTGTCGTTAGTGACGGCATGTACTAAAGAAGCCGATATGAACATAGCAAAAGAGTCGGAACATACTGTCAAGAAGAATCTGTTCCGGGTAACCAGGATAGAAGGACACAATGACCATTGGGGTGATTACATTTGGATTATAAATTACAACAAGGAGCAGATAGAGAGTGCTTTCCACATTGATACAGAGGGGGACACCATTGGCAACTTCGGGATATCCAACAACTCGGATATCAATTATGAAATCGAAGTCAATGATTGGATTCCCAAGATTGACAGCGATTCCATCAGTCGTTTGGACCAATTTCTGAAAAATAAGTACGGGGCAGGGAATTACAGTCTGAAAGACAGCATCCCGCTCGTTGGGAGGGTTTTGTATAGCCAGAAGGTCGATCTGTATGAGGACGGACGGATCAAACGGCAAAGCG
>OODL01002429.1_pt1 | contig 11755 bp, 5 predicted proteins | sample 1671181 | NCBI WGS metagenome assembly OODL01 (sample SAMN06348130, study PRJEB24527) | human gut metagenome | biome: human gut; feature: ankylosing spondylitis patient; material: feces | host: Homo sapiens | place: China | collected 2015-10 | reverse complement strand
CAACGGCCTGGTCGAAAAGGAGGAGGCCGTACACGGTGCGTGGTCGAATGTCGAGACGCAGTATCAGCGCCGCTCCGATCTGATTCCCAATCTTGTCAATACGGTGAAGGGGTATGCCGCCCACGAGCAGCAGACGCTCGCGGCGGTGGTCGATGCGCGTTCGAAGGCGACTTCGATGAATGTCGACGCCGACGACCTGACGCCCGAACGGCTGGCGGCATTCCAGCAGGCGCAGGAGGGCGTGCGTTCGGCGCTGGGGCGTCTGATCGCCGTCGCCGAGAACTATCCCGATCTGAAAGCCAACAGCAATTTCCAGGAGTTGCAGGCGCAGTTGGAGGGGACGGAGAATCGCATCGCCGTAGCCCGCACGGCCTTCAACGAGAAGACGCAGGCCTACAACGTCGCCGTCCGCCGTTTTCCGGCCAATCTGGTGGCGGGAATACTCTCGTTCGGGCAGAAACCCTATTTCGAGGCGGACGACAGCGCTGCGCAGGCGCCCGAAGTCGCCTTCTGATACGACAAACTACTAACCCTGATTCGATATGAAACGATTTTTTCTGTTGACACTGGCCTCGGCGGCGCTTCTCGGCGCTTCGGCCGCACCGGTCAAAACCTATGAAGTGAAGAGTCCCGACGGTCGTCTGGCCCTCGTGCTCACGGCAGGCGAACGGCTGAGCTTTACGGTCGCCCGCGACGGGGAGACGCTGGTCGCCCCCTCCGAAATGGCGCTGACGCTCTCGACGGGCGAGGTGCTGGGCGAGTCGCCCCGGGTGCGCTCGGCACGGCGGCGTGCGGTGACCGAGACGATCGACGCGCCGCTCTACCGCCAGAGCCGTTTCGATGCGGCCTACAACGAACTCGACCTGCGCCTGCGCGGCGATTACGGCATCCTGGCCCGCGCCTACGACGACGGCGTCTGCTACCGCTTCTATACGGAGCGCGACGGCGAGCTGACGATCGTCGACGAGACGGCGCAGCTCAATTTCGAGGGCGATCCGTCGGCCTACATTCCCTATTCCAAAACGGAGATTCCGATGCGGACGTCGTTCGAAAATACCTACGAGTACGCGCCGCTGAGCAAGTTCCGGACGCAGACGGTGGCCTTCATGCCGGTGCTCGTCGATCTGGGAGAGCGGGGTTACGTGCTTTACACCGAATCGGACGTCGAGGCCTATCCGGGCGTCTACCTTACCTACGACAAGGAGGCCAAGGGGTTTGCGGCCCGTTTCGCGGAGTACCCGACCGAGACGTCGCTGACCAAACGCTTTCAGGACGTCGTGGAGCGGAGTGCCGACTACATCGCCCGCGTCGACGGCCGGCGCAGCTATCCGTGGCGCATCGTGGCCTACGCCGCGACGGCGACCGAACTGCCCGTGAACGACATGGTCTGGCAGACGGCCGAAGCGAGCCGCGTGGCCGACGCCTCGTGGGTGCGCGACGGCAAGATCGCATGGGACTGGTGGAACAACTGGGGCGTCTACGGCGTCGATTTCAAGTCGGGCATCAATACCGAAACCTATAAGTATTTCATCGATTTCGCCGCCGCCAACGGCATCGAGTACGTGGCGCTCGACGAGGGGTGGGGCGTGCGCGACGGCGACGTCATGCACGTCGTGCCGGAGATCGACCTGCCGGAGATCGTCTCCTACGCCCGCGAGAAGAAGGTGGGCATCATCCTGTGGGTGGTGGCCAAGGTGCTCGACGACAAGCTCGAGGAGGCGTGCCGCTACTATTCGGAGCTGGGCGTCGCGGGCTGGAAGGTCGACTTCATCGACCGGCAGGACCAGGCGGCCGTGGAGCGTGTCTACCGCATCGCCGACGCTGCGGCGCGCTACCGCATGATCGTGGATTTCCACGGCGTCTACAAGCCCACGGGGTTGCAGCGCACCTATCCCAACGTCGTCAATTTCGAAGGGATCTTCGGGCTGGAACAGCTCAAATGGACGGACAAGACGGACGCCGACATGCCGGCCTACGACTGCACCTTCCCCTTCATCCGTCAGGTGGCCGGCCCGGTCGACTACACGCAGGGGGCGATGCGCAACGCTTCGCGCAAGAATTTCCGTGCGGTCAACAACCATCCGATGAGCCAGGGCACGCGCGCCCATCAAGTCGCGACCTACGTCGTCTTCGATTCGCCGCTGGTGATGCTCTGCGATTCGCCGACGGCCTACGAGAAGGAGCCTGAGACGCTCGACTACATCGTGCGCTTCCCGACGCGCTTCGACCAGACGTTGATTCCAGCCGGCGAGATCGGCCGCTACATCGTCACGGCACGGCGTGCGGGCGACCGCTGGTACCTGGGTGCGCTGACGAACTGGGATGCCCGCGAGGTGGAGGTGAAACTCGATTTCCTGGGCGACGGCCGGTGGAAGGCGCGCATCTTCCGCGACGGCGTGAATGCCGACCGCTACGGCGAGGATTACCTCTTGGAGGAGCGGACGGTGACGGCGACCGACAGTCTTGCGATGGCGATGGCCCCCGGCGGCGGTTACGCCGTGCAGTTCGAACGGGTGCAGTAATCTCCGACCGACGATACGGGGAGCGCTTTCGGGCGCTCCTCTTTCGTTTGCGGTACGGGATACAGAAGGGGGGCCGTCCGGCGATCGGACGGCCCCCCCCCTTGCATTCGTACAGTCGGGTGCGTCACTCCTCGAGCCAGCTGCCCAGCTCGGCGTAGATCTTGTCGGCGATGAACTTCATCGCTTCGGAGCTCGGGTGGCACCCCTTGCCCGTGGCGGGGTTGTAGTCGTGCTTGGGCATGTAGGTCTGGTCGTTGAAGCCGTTCACGGCGTAGAGGTCGACGCAGCGGGCGCCGTAGTGGCGGGCGATGGCGAGCGTCGAGCGTTCGATGCCCGTCGAGAGGTAGTCGCCGATGATGCAGACGATCTTGACGTCGGGATAACGCTCTTTCAGCAAGCGAAGCAGTTTGATGTAGGCCGTGCAGAAGGTCGTGTCGTCGAGCGCTTCGATCTCGGCGCGCGTCGCGGCCGCGTCGGCTGCGGCGAACAATTCGGCCAGCGCCGCCTCCGACGGTGCCTCGGCGCTTTGGATCGGAAGGCCCGGAGCGAGCGGGTCGACGTTGTGCGCGTAGTCGTTCGTGCCGCCGTGGATGAGCACGATATCGGGCTGCCCCACGCCGCCCTGTGCGATGAAGCGGGCGCAGAAGTCGTTGCCGTACCATGCCTGGGAAGCGTAGGCCGGATCGGTCGTGCGGGCGACGGCCGTGCCGGAGAAGGAGATGTTGCGCTCGATGCGGGCGTCGGACATCAGGTCGTGGGCCAGCCGGTACCAGTAGGTTTGCGACACGGAGGTCAGATCGTGGTCCGAGGTCGGATAGTGGCATGAATAACCCGACGGTACGAAACCTCGGAAGGTCGAAATCGAGTCGCCTATAACGCTGATGCGCTTGGTCTTGCTCACGGGCAGCAGGGTGGTCATGCCTTCGATGACGGGGTATCCGTCGGCGTCGAGCGTCCAGTTTTTCAGTGTGCGGCCGCAAGTGCCCTCGTAAGCGGCGACAGCGGCATTGAGGTCGGCCAGCAGCGTCGACATCTCTCCGTAGGCCTTGACGGTCGCTGCGTCCGCCTTGGTGAGATTCGAAATTCCCGGACCGGCCTGCGTGCTCGGGTCGAAATAACAATGTTTGAGTGAGGTGATCGTATAGCTGCCGCTGTGGATTTTGGCGTAGATGCCGCCGCAGTAGATGGAGGTCGAGGGTTCGCCGTCGGTCAGGAAGCCGTTCCTGCCGATGGTCGAGTAGAGTCCGTAGAGTTCGACGGCTGTCGGCGAGCCGTTCTGGAAACCGAGGATACCCGACAGCGTGTTGTTGGCCGAGGGATAACCGCCTGCCTTGCCTACGGTCTTGACGGTTTGGACGCGCGATGCGCAGTTGACGATGTGGGCTTTGCCCGTTCCGACTTGCAGCCAGCCGACCAGACCGGTTGCGAGCGTATAGCCGTTGGAACCGTTGTTGCCCGTCGCCTCGACCTCGCGGCCGGCGTAGATGCTGTTGACGATGTCGACGATGCAGACCGCGTCGTTGCATTTGGCGTATCCGCAGATACCGCCCACGCTGTGCTGTCCGCGGCAGTTGCCGTAGGCGATGCAGCCGTCGACGGCGGTTTCGCCTTTCGATACGATGTAGCCCACGATACCGCCCACCTGATGCAATGAGGAGCTGACGTCGCCGTAGCTCTGGCAGTTCTCGATGAAACTGTCGCCGTAGGAGGTGATCGAACCGGATATACCGCCTGTATTGTAGCCGTATCCCGTGACGGATTCCCGCGACGTGCAGTTCCGCACGATCGATGTGTGCTCCGCTGTGGCGGTTCCCTGATAGCCGGCGATGCCGCCGACGTTATCGGCTCCGAATACCATGATGTCGGTTTCGCAATCTTCGACGACGGCTGTCATATTGCTTCCGTCGTCGGCGTTTTCCTCGTTGGCTTGCAGCGCCCCGACGATGCCGCCCGTGTGATCGCCCTTCGACGAGAGCGAGGCCGAGGCAGCGATCGTGCAGCCGGAGATCTTGCCCGAAGTGAGATGTCCCGCGATTCCGCCGACATAATTGCCGTTGTAGGCCGACGCTTTGCCGCCCACCGTACAGTTCTCTATCGTCGAATTGTGACGGGCGCGGCCGACGATGCCGCCGAGGAAGTGAGTTTCGGCATCGATCGTGGCCGCGGCGTCGACCGTGCAGTCCGATATCTTCGTCCCGCTCGTGTAGCCGGCCATGCCGCCGATCTGTGCCAGCGCGCGAATAGAGCCTTTCAACGTGCAGCCTGCGATCTCGGAGTCGAGCGCGTAGCCGATGATACCGCCGACGTCGCTGACGGCATATCCGTCGAACTCCGTTTCGGCCGTTCCGACGAGCGATCCTTCAAACGTGCAGCCGCGGATCACGCTTTGTTTCGCCACGCCGGCCACACCGCCTGCATGGAGTCCGGAAGCCGAGTATTCGCACTCTTCGAGATGGATGTCCTTCACGGTCGCTCCGTCCAGATAACCGAACAGACCGCAGGCGCCGGATTCGCAGTTTGTCAGCGTGAAATTGCCGATCGTGTGGCCTCCGCCGTCGTAAACGCCCCGGAACGGCGATTGTTCGCTGAGTCCGATCGGTTGGATCGCGATCTGAGCCATGTCGATGTCGGCAATTTGGAGGTAATGTTTGTCGGCGAATTCGGCGTATTCGCCGCCGTCGCTGTTGCAAAGAGCGATCAGTCGTTGCAGGTCTTCTGCCGTCGCCACCTGATAGGGGGCTTCGGCGGTTCCTTCGCCGTTCCAGCCGTCGATGGATTCTCTGGCTGCGGTCGAAAGGTTTATGCTCGCATCGTAGCAGGCGTTACGTTTCATTTCGCATTGGAACGGCTGCGTGTACACGGCTTTTTCGGTGGTTACGGAGAGGGTCCCGTCGTAGGTGCCCGGAGCGAGTATCATGTAAATGTCTTTGGCGCTCTCCTGCGACGACGGGACGGCGTAAGGAATGGAGAGCTGGGTTTTTGCCGTGCGGGAGGCGAGTCCTGTCACGATCAGCGACGCCTCGTCACTCAGCCCGGTCAGATCCAGTTTAAATGCACCGGCCATCGGCGTATTCTCGTCGGCGAAAGCGATCGATTGCACCTTCTCGTCTCCGTACTGTCCGTCTGCGAAGACCTTTGCGCGCAGAATTCCTCCCAGCACGTGCATTTGCAGGGCGGGTATCTCAGAGAGGGACTCGGCGTCGAGTCTTTGCGGATAGGAGACCATTGGCAGGTTCGCGATGTCGAATGCGCCGGCTTCGGACTGCGACTGTACGGCAGCGATCGACAGCGCCACGTTTTTCGCATCGTTGGACGAATTGTCTTTCGTGTAGGGAAAATAGGCATGGAGCTTGTCGCCGGTTTCGGCGCGGTTGACGTGGAATGCGATCGAGCTTGTGCCATCGTTCGTTGTGACGGAGGCTTCGGCATTGAGCGTCGGTGCCGACGATACGGCGTAGACTCCGATCCTGTCGCCGCTTTCCCACGAGTGTCTGTCGTCCGTCGACGATCCGAGAGCCGCCGTCAGGTCGGATTCGACGATGCAGGTCAGGTCAACGCCTCCGCTTTTCGGTTGTTCGACGGGGGCGTCGTCCGTGCAGGCACCGAGTGCCAGTGCCAGCGTCGCAGAACAGGCGAACAGCCTTCCGATAAGACCGCTCCGGCGTTTTGCTGTCCGGACGGTCTTGTTTCGGAAGTTCTCTCTGCGAACGTCGTGTCTGTCGCTGCCGACCGTCGTGTGGCGGATTCCTGCCGTGTAGTCGGGCTTTTTGATCTCTTCTCGTTTCATAAATTTGTAGTTTGAGGTTCGATGTGTCGAAAGGTTTTCATTATGAATATACACGCCGGCGGATAAAAACACCTAAGAACGAGGCGGGATTTTTCGACGATCGCGAACGGAATCGGCCGGAAAACGACACACGGGAGCTTTTCAGAAAAACTCCCGTGCAGTTTCGGTTTCCGATGTCGGCTTCTTTTACATCCGTCCCTTTTCGTCTCCGGCGCCGCTCTCGACCTTGCGGGCCTTGAACGACTTGCCGGTCTTGAAGTTGTAGTTGACCGTCAGTACGAAGCGGCGGGGCTGCCAGTCGTTGGATACCCGCAGGGCGCGTACGAAGGTTTCGGTCTCGGCCACGAACCGCTGCGAACGGTCGAAGAGGTTCGCTACCTGCGCCGTGAGTGTCAGACGGTTGTCCAGCAGGCGTTTTTTGAAGCTCAGCGTCACGCTGTGGTAACTCTTCATGTCGAGGTTGGCCTGCCGGAAGCGGCTCATGGCGTAGTATTCGGCTTCGATGAAGAACTTGCGCGGCAGCGTGAAGGTCGTCGCGGCGTTGGCGAAGGCGGCCCACGTCGTTCGCAGCGGTGCGTCGGCGGTGATGCGGTCGCGGCGGCAGATGCCCGTGAGGTTGGCGTTGAGCGTCCACCACTTCGTGAGTTGCAGGGGAATATTCGCCGCGGCGAAGTATTGCTCCGTGCGGTCGAGGTTCTCGAAACGCAGGTTGGTGATCGATGCGTCGGCGGCGTCGCTGCCGAAGACCTGCGCGATCTCGTCGTGGTGGAGTTGGGCGCCGGCGCTGAGCGAATACTTTCCGGCGAAGACGGCCGTGAGCGAGAGGTTGTCGGTGTAGGCGGGCAGCAGGTCGGGGTTGCCCGACTGGTAGGTGTAGTCCGAAATCTGCATTCGCATCGGGTTGAGCGCCCAGAAGCCCGGCCGCGAGATGTTGCGGGCGTACTGCGCCGTGAGCGACCACAGTCCCGCCGCATCGAACGCATAGGTCAGGTTGGCGTTGGGAAAGAGGCTGAAATAACGCTGGCGCACGTCGCTGCCGTAACCCGTGGTGCGGGTATATTCGCCGCGCAGCCCCGCCACGACGTTCCAATGCCCCTTTTTCAGCGTCGCGGCGGCGTAGGCGGCCGTGATGTGTTCGGTATAGTCGGTGACGTAGCTGTACGCGTCGAGCGTCTCCCACCCCTCGGGGCGGAGGTAGCGGTAGAGCGCTTCGTTGTGCATGTCGTTGTAGGTGTACTTCGCGCCGGCGCGCAGCTGCCACGCCTCGCCGAGCCGCTTTTCGAGTGCGGCGTTGAGCGCCGCCACGTTGTAAAGTCCCCGCGTGCGGTCGTCGTAGGTCGAGTCGCGCACGATGCCGGCGGCGGTCGAGCGGACGAAACTGTCGTTGCCGTGGCGGCGGTTGTTACGGCTGTAATCGGCCATGACTTTGAGCGTCGAGCCGAGCGTGTCGATGCGCCAGATGTAGTTGAAGGTGGCCGAGAAGGTATTGACGCGCTCCGAACCGTCGTAGAGGCTTTCGTTGCGGGTCAGCCGCTCCGCTTCGCGGAAGTCGGTCGACGAGCGGTTGGGCGAGCGGTCGCGGTCGATGTAGAAGTCGGCCTCGGCGCCGATGCTGTGCCGTTCGGAGATGTCGAAGATCGCGCCGGCGCGTCCGCCGCCGCAGTTGTCGCGGCCCCGCATTTCGGAGGAGGCGTCGAGCAGTGCGCCGCCCGCACGGTATTCGGTGTGTTCGGCGGTTTTCGTGACATGCAGCGGCACGACGCTCGCCCAGCCCGAAGCGTTGAAGGTCCAGCGTCCTGCGTGGCCGTTGAGCGAAAGCGAGGGGTTGTAGCCTTCGATCTGCCGGCTCTGGCGCGTCGAGAACGAAAGGTCGCCCGTGAGCCCGTTGTCGCGCTGGCGGCGGAGCGTGATGCGGATGATGCCGGCCGCCGAGTCGGCGTCGTAGTCGGCACCGGCCTGCGGGATGACCTCGATGCGCTGGATCTCCTCCGATTTCAGCCCGCGCAGGTAGTTGAGCAGCTGCTCGGTGGACATGCGCACTTCGCGGTCGTTGATGTAGACCTTGACGCCCGATGCGCCGTTGATGGCGATCTTGTCGTCGGTGAGCCAGACGCCGGGCGCCTGTTTGAGCAGTTCGGTGCCGTCCTTGCCGAGCGCGACGGGCGAGCCTGCGATCTCCATGACGAACCGGTCGGCTTCGCGGCGGACGAGACTGGTCTTGACGACCACCTCCTGCATCTCGACCGACGCGGGATGCAGTACGAATTCGCCCAGATCGCCCGGCGTATCGACGTCGCGTGTGAGCGTTTCGTAGCCGAGGTATTGGATCGTCAGGCGGTACCGGCCGGCCGGGACTTTGAGCGAGAACGACCCGTCTGCCGCGGTTGCCGTACCCGCCAACTGCGTTTCGGCGTCGAGCAGCACGACCGTGGCGTAGGCGACGGCCGTGCCGTCCGGATCGACGACCCGTCCCGTCGTCGGGGTTTGACGGGCGGCCGAGGCGTCGACGGCGAGGGCGGCGAAGAGCAGGAGCAGCGGCATACGGAGGAGATACTGTTTCATTTTCCGGTGGTTGTATGTTTCGATTGCTATTTTACGCTGCAAATATATATATAAACGAATATAGTTTGTATTGCAAAGTAGTGATTTTTTTAAAATATTTTTGTCACCTATTTTAAAAGTGCGGAAGAGGTGCGCCGGAAACGGCGGCGGAGCGGCGCGTATTGCGGCGGGGCAGGGATGCCCCTCGGCTTTCCATGCGAAAGCCATAACCGGCCGCCGACGGGTTCGGCATGCGTGGGGCGGCGGGATGATGCGATTGCGCTCGGTTTGGATGGGGGCGGGCGGTTCCGGTGTTTTTAGCCTTCGTTGCCGGATCGGTCGCAGTGCGAAGGCGATGCGGCGGTGTGCACTTCGCCGGTGTTCGTGCGGTTCCGCCCGCTGTCGGCAGACTGCATCCGAAGCGGGGCGGATCGTCTTTTCGCGGGATTATGCCTTGTGGATAAGTCGATTGCAGAGTGGAGGGGCCGATCCGTCCGCACCCGAAATCGAGCGAGCGTCGGGGCGAAACGATCCCTCTCGGGCGAAGTGCCGGACTCCTTGTGCAGCGCTCTTGCAGCAATGCGTTTCGGGGCGGGGGGCCGTTTCCGGTGTGCAGGCGCGGTACGTCCCTCCCGCGGGCCGCACCCGCTTCGGGTCACTGGTTTTTCTTTTGTTTTTCGTCGCCCGAAAATGAAATTAATTGCGGAAAAATTTGTACTTTTGCAAAATTAGAGCGGAAGGTCGGGCGGCGTGCATCGCCGGCCGACCCGCTGTGTCGAACCGTCCGCCGCAGGATGGAACCGACAATTAAAACTATTGACACGAAGCATGTTGAGTATTTTGTACTACATCTGGCTGGCAGCGATCTGTACGGTAGTCCTCGTCCTGTCGGTCGCGGTGTTGGCGCTGACGTACCCGTTCCAGAAGTCGCGGCGCATCATTCACGAGATGTCGCGGTATCTGGCATTGAGTTTTCTGCTGCCTTTCCCCCGTCGGGTGGAGGGGTTGGAGAACGTCGACCGCCGCGAGCGTTACGTCATCGTACTCAACCACCAGGCCATGGTCGACATCGGCGCGCTCTACCATGTGCCGCTCAATTTCCGCTGGGTTTCCAAGCGCGAAGTTTTCCGCATCCCCTTCTTCGGGCAGTTCCTGCTCGTCCACGGCGACATCTGCATCGACCGGGGACGTGCCGCCGAGGCGTTGGAGCAGCTGCTCCGCGACGGCGGGCTGTGGTTGTCGCGCGGGGCTTCGGTGGCGATCTTTCCGGAGGGAACCCGCTCGAAGGACGGCCAGATCCACCGATTCAAGGCCGGGGCTTTCACGTTGGCCAAAGAGGCCGGTGTGCCGATCCTTCCGGTCGTGCTCGACGGTACGCAGCGGGTGATCGGCCGCAACCGCCTCTTCAATTGGCGCAACCGCATCACCGTGAAGGTGCTGCCGCCCGTGCCGGCGGCCGAGGTCGCGGCGACCGAGACCCACGTCCTGATGGACGGCGTGCGCGAGCGGATGGCCGCAGCTCTGGCCGAGGTGCGCGGACAGGCGCGGCCGAATCGTAACTAACAATTTATAGACAAGGAGTTTCCGGTATCGCCGGCGGTCCGCCGCCGGAAGCGGGAGCCGCCGGACTCCGCACGACGCAATTATGTCAGATTTACTCAATACCCCCGCCTCCTACGGCGACGACGCGATCGTAACCCTCACTCCGCGCGAGCACATCCGCCTGCGCCCCGGCATGTATATCGGCAAGCTGGGCGACGGTTCGCAGCCCGACGACGGCATCTACGTGCTCATCAAGGAGGTCGTCGACAACTCGGTCGACGAGTTCATCATGGGTGCCGGCAAGCAGATCGAGATCACGGTGGCCGACAACGTGGTCACGGTGCGCGACTACGGGCGCGGCATTCCGCTCAAATCGCTCGCGGCGGCCGTCAGCGAGATGAATACCGGCGGCAAGTACGGCGGTACGGCCTTCAAGAAGACCGTCGGCCTGAACGGCGTGGGCGTCAAGGCCGTCAACATGCTTTCGAGCGAGTTCACCGCCCGTTCGGTGCGCGACGGCGAGGCCCGCACGGTCACCTTCGCGCAGGGCATCGAGCAGAGCGACCGCTGGGAGAGCGGCGTGGAGGAGCGCAACGGCACGCTGATCTCGTTCCGCGTGGACGAGGAGGTGTTCGGCGCCTACGCCTACAACATGGAGTACATCGAGGAGATGGTGAAGAACTACACTTACCTCAACCTCGGCCTGACCTTCAAGCTCAACGGCCAGTCCTACGTCTCGAAGAACGGTCTGCTGGACCTGCTGAACGAGAAGATGTCCGACGCGCCGCTCTATGCGCCGATTCACCTCTCGGGCGACGACATCGAGGTGGCCATCACGCACGGGTCGGGCTACGGCGAGAGCTACTACTCGTTCGTCAACGGGCAGTACACCTCGCAGGGCGGTACGCACCAGGCGGCCTTCCGCGAGGCGATCGCCAAAACGGTCAAGGAGTTCTACCACAAGGATTACGATGCGTCGGACATCCGCACGTCGATCATCGCCGCCATCTCGGTCAAGGTCACCGACCCCGTGTTCGAGTCGCAGACCAAGATCAAGCTGGGGTCGAAAGAGATCGAGCCGGGCGTCTCGATGCGCAACTTCGTGCTCGATTTCATCGGCAAGCACCTCGACGACTACCTGCACAAGCATGCCGAGACGGCGCAGGTGTTGCAGAAGAAGATCGTCGAGAACGAGAAGGAGCGCAAGGCGATTTCGGGCATTCAGAAGAAGGCGCGCGAGACGGCCAAGAAGGTGTCGCTCAACAACAAGAAGCTGCGCGACTGCAAGATACACCTTACGGACAGGAACGACCTGGCCGAGCAGTCGATGATCTTCATCACGGAGGGCAACTCGGCCTCGGGT
>OODL01002428.1_pt1 | contig 11763 bp, 12 predicted proteins | sample 1671181 | NCBI WGS metagenome assembly OODL01 (sample SAMN06348130, study PRJEB24527) | human gut metagenome | biome: human gut; feature: ankylosing spondylitis patient; material: feces | host: Homo sapiens | place: China | collected 2015-10 | reverse complement strand
TGGGCAAGTGCGGCGACGAGGCGGATGTGATCCTGCGCGGCGGCACGCTGCACATCGCATGGGATCGGACGCAGGACCTGCTGTATATGACCGGTCCTGCAGCCTTTGTGTTTGACGGTACGGTCACGCTCTGAGCGCGGCCGCGATGATGGTATAGGAGGTCACAAACCATGAAAACGATCATCGGAACGAAAGCAGATGTTGCAAAAGAGCTGACGGCACAGGTCGCGGCCGTGCTCGCAAGCAAGCCGGAGGCGAACATCGCCATTTCGGCGGTGGATCTGCCGGCGGAAGTACTCGATGCGCTCGCTGCCAGCGACATTGCCTTTGACAGGGCGACGCTCTTTCAGGCGTGCGAATACTGCGGCGCGGCCGGCAAGGGTGCGTACGCGGTCGGCACGGCGTTTTCGCCGCTCACGGCTGCAAAGCCGTTTGCGGCCGTGCACGCCCCGGACCCGGACGCGGATGCCGAGCACGCGGCGGACTACGACGCCGCCATTCAGGCAGCCGGGGGACTCGATCTGGTGATCCTCGGTCTGGGTGAGCGCGGCCACGTTGCGTTCAATGAGCCGGGCGCGGGATTTGGCGAAAAAACGCACATTGCCAAGCTCGCGGAGGTGACGCGCGAGGCCATCGCCGCGGACTTCGGCACGCTCGAGCAGACGCCGGAGCACGGCATCACGATCGGCATCCACACAATCCTGGGCGCGAAAAAGATCCTGCTCGTCGGCTTTGGCGCGCGCTGCGCGAAGGCGGCCAACGCCACGCTCACGGGCCGTCCGGAAACGTTTATCCCCGCGTCGTTCCTGCAGCTGCATACGGATGTCGAGGTTTATCTTGACGCGGACGCTGCTGCGCAGTTATAATCAATAGTTGCCCGCGGCGTTTGCGGGCGATTCTGATCGGAGGGAAGCATCCATGTCCAAATATTTCGGCACAGACGGCTTCCGCGGTGAGGCCAACGTGGGCCTGACGGTGGAGCACGCCTACCGGATCGGCCGGTTTCTCGGCTGGTATTACGGCCGGGAGCACAAGTGCTCGGTCGTGATCGGCAAAGATACCCGCAGATCCAGCTATATGTTTGAAAATGCCCTGTCTGCCGGCCTGACGGCCTCGGGCGCAGACGCCTATCTCATGCACGTGACGACGACGCCGAGCGTGTCCTACATCGTCCGTTCGGACGATTTTGACTGTGGCATCATGATCAGCGCGAGCCACAATCCTTTTACGGACAACGGCATCAAGCTGCTCAACAGCGCCGGTGAAAAGATGGAGCAGAGCGTCATTGACGAGATCGAGAACTATCTCGACGGCAATCTGGAGATCCCGTTTGCCACGGGCGCGAACATCGGCCGCACGCAGGACTATTCCGCCGGCCGCAACCGCTACATCGGCTATCTCATCAGCCTGTCCACGCACTCGTACAAGGGCATGAAGGTTGGTCTGGACTGCGCCAACGGCAGCACGTGGATGATGGCGAAGAACATCTTCGACGCGCTCGGCGCGGACACGTATGTCATCGGCAATGAACCCGACGGCACGAACATCAACCGGGACTGCGGCTCGACGCACATCGAGAACCTGCAGAAGTATGTCCGCCTCAACCGGCTGGACGTGGGCTTTGCCTTTGACGGCGACGCCGACCGCTGCCTGGCCGTGGATGAAAACGGCTCGGTCGTCAACGGCGACAAGATCCTGTATGTCTGCGCACGCAACATGCAGGCCGAGGGCCGCTTCGGCAATTCCAAAGTGGTCACGACGGTCATGTCCAACCTCGGCCTGTACAAGGCGCTCGACGAGGCCGGCATCGGCTATGAAAAGACGGACGTTGGTGATAAATACGTCGCAGAGAATATGCGCGCCAACGGACACCTGATCGGCGGCGAACAGTCCGGGCACATTATTTTCGGCAAATATGCCAATACTGGTGACGGACTGCTGACGGCCATCAAGCTCATGCAGGTCATGCTCGACCGCAAAAAGACGCTCTCCAGCGTTTCCATGTATCCGCAGGTCTTGAAAAACGTCCGGGTGGATGATAAAGACGCTACGCTTTCGGACAGCGCCGTGCAGGCGGCGGTGGACGAATGCACCGCCGCACTGGGGGATTCCGGCCGGGTGCTGCTGCGCAAGAGCGGCACGGAGCCGGTGCTGCGCGTCATGGTCGAGGCGGCCACGCACGCGCTGTGTGAGGAAAATGTTGCGTCTGTGATCGACGCCATGCAAAAGAGCGGACATTTGATCCGGGTGAGATGATATGATGACAATACAAGACCTGCTCGACCTGAGCAAGACGATCGCGGCCCCGCTGTTTGCGGGCAAGACCTATCCGTGGGAGGCTCTGGCGGAGATCGGAGATTTCATTCTTCAGCTCGGCCCGACGCTCCCGGCGGAGGAATACGAGCAGCGCGGCGAGGACATCTGGATCGCGCGCGATGCCAAGATCTTCGACAGCGCTTATATCGCTGGCCCCTGCATCATCGACCACGGCGCTGAGCTGCGCCAGTGCGCTTTCGTGCGCGGCAATGCGATCGTGGGCAAAAACGCCGTCGTTGGTAACTCCTGCGAGCTGAAAAACGTTGTCCTGTTTGATAACGTCCAGACGCCGCACTTCAATTACGTCGGCGATTCCATTCTCGGCTACAAGTCCCACATGGGCGCGGGCTCCATCACGTCGAACGTCAAGAGCGACAAGACGCTCGTCGTCATCAAAAATGGGGCCGAGCGAATCGAGACCGGCCGCAAGAAGGTCGGCGCCATCCTTGGCGATTATGTGGAGGTCGGCTGCAACAGCGTCCTGAACCCCGGCACGGTCATCGGCCGGCACTCGAACATCTATCCGGTGTCGTGCGTGCGCGGCGTCATCCCGGCGGACAGCATCCTCAAGTCCTCGGGCGAGGTTGTCCACAAGAAATAAAAGCAAAATCCCATCGGCGCAGGCCGATGGGATTTTTGCTGCCACCCGCGGCCTTACAGCAGACTGCGGTAGTCCTCGTCCGGCGTCACGCAGTCCGGCGGGAAGAACTCGTCGATGGGGAAGTGGATGCGGCTGAACATCGAGCACGGATCGTCCTCGGTCGAGCCCTGGCACGCTTTGTCCGGCATGCAGTAGTCGTAGGCCGGGATGAGCAGCTGCGTGTCGCGCTCGAGCCGGATGATCGAAAACTGCCCCAGCGTCACGTACAGCTTCTTGCCGCAGCAAGTCAGCGAGAGCTCTTCGCCCATGGCGTCGAGGATCTTCTGCGGGATGGCGCGCGGCTCCTGCTCGGACTCCACGGAACTGCCGCAGTCCACCAGCTTCATGTGCAGGGCGATCGGGTCGACGGATTCGACCACGCCGATCGGCAGGCCGTTCTCGCACGGATCGCAGCAGCAGTCGTCGGAGGCAAATACCTTTGCGCTCGCCTGACTGCCGAAGAGCATGACGCGCTTATCGAAGATCGCAAGGCCGCACACCGGCTCGCAGCCGGGGAACGTCTCGCCGCGCACGCGGTAGAAGTACGTCACGTCCACCGTATAGTAGCCCTTGTTGAAGGTGATCTCCTTGACGTGCACGTCGGCGCACAGCAGCTCGGCGCTGCGCGGGCGCACGCTCAGGGCGCAGTCCAGCTTTGCCTGCGAGCAGGCCGTGGGATACACCCGCAGGTCCTCCACGCAGTCTTTGTCGCGGCAGGAATCGAAGATCTTGCGCGTATGGATACAAACCGCTTCCCGGACGGCGGCGCTGCCCTCGACCGGTCCCGGTACCACTTTGTCTGCCATTTCATAACCTCCTGGCATCAGATTGAAGCACGCTTCAGTAACAGTGTATGCGTGGCGGTTTTCGATGTGATTCCTTTTGAAAGCGCTTTACACAAAACGCTTTCCGCGTTATAATATATTATTATCCCATATGGGAGGTGCGCCATGGAAGGGCTCGGTTTCATTCACGAGAAACTCGACATTAAGATCCTCATCCTCTACATTTTGAATCATTTACCCGCGGCGGTGGATGCGCAGACGTTGTCCGACCTCGTTTTCTGCGACAACGGCATCGGCTATTTTGATTACTCTGACTGTCTTGCGGAATTGGTGGATACGGCGCACATCACGGAAGAGGGCGGCAAGTACCGCATCACGGAAAAGGGCAGCCGCAATGTCAGGGAGGTCGCCAGCAGTCTGCCGTACTCCGTGCGCATGAAGGCCGACCGCGTCACGGAGCCGATCGCCGAGCAGATGCGCCGCGCCGCCATGATCGTCGCGCAGCATACGAACACGCCGGAGGGCGGGTGCAATGTGCATCTCTCGCTTTCGGACGGGATCGGCCGGATCGTTTCCATGCAGCTGCTGGCTGCCGACGAGGCGCAGGCGCGCACGATGGAGCACTATTTTAAGGCACACGCGGAGGATGTCTATCAGACGCTCGTGCGTATGCTCACAGAAAGCGAGGAAAACAAAGCATGAACACCTACATCCCCGAGGGCTATAAGAGCCTGCTCGGCGTTTATGACACGCAGAAGGCCATCGGCCTGCTCAAACGTCTGTTTGAGGATCAGCTTGCCGCGAAGCTGAATCTGTTTCGCGTTTCGGCGCCGCTGTTTCTGGAAGAGGCCAGCGGCCTGAACGACAATCTCAACGGCTACGAGCGCCCGGTTTTGTTCGATATTCCCCAGGCTGGCAAGGAGGCGCAGGTCGTCCAGTCGCTCGCCAAGTGGAAGCGCATGGCGCTCCACCGCTATGATTTCTATCCCGGCAAGGGCCTTTATACCGACATGAACGCCATCCGCCGCGACGAGGATGTGCTCGACAATCTGCACTCGGTCTACGTCGATCAGTGGGACTGGGAAAAAATCATCGAGACCGGCGACCGGAATCTGGACTATCTCAAGTCTACGGTCATGGATATCGTTGCCGCTGTCTGTGACACGCAGCGCACCATGCGCGCGATCTATCCGCAGCTTCAGGTGCTGCCGGAGCTGGAGCGCCAGGTGACGTTTGTCACGGCGCAGGAGCTGGAAGATCGTTATCCGGACCTGACGCCGAAGGAACGCGAGCACGCCTTCGTGCGCGAGCACCACACGACGTTCATTATCGGCATCGGCGGCGCGCTGCGCTCCGGCAAGCCGCACGACGGCCGCTCGCCGGACTATGACGACTGGACGATGAACGGCGACATCCTGTTCTGGAACGAGCTGCTCGACTGCGCGTTTGAGCTCTCGTCCATGGGCATCCGTGTCGATCCCGAGAGTTTGGACCGACAGCTGACCATTGCCGGCTGTGACGACCGCCGCGAGCGGACCTATCACAAGATGCTGCTGGCAGGGCAGCTGCCGCCGACGATCGGCGGCGGCATCGGCCAGTCGCGCCTGTCCATGCTGCTGCTCGGCAAGGCGCACATCGGCGAGGTGCAGGCGTCCATATGGGACGACGAGACGACCGCCGCCTGTGAGCGGGCCGGCATCCTGCTGCTGTAAATACGGGTATCTGCAACGCCCCGAGATCCGTGATTGATAATCCGTGATCTCGGGGCGTTTTTTGGCGCGTTTTTCGCGCATTTTGGCGAATTAAGATGTGAAGAAAGCCCAAAAACCGTCACATTTGCACCCCGATGTGCTATACTTGCCCACGCAACACGAAAAGGAGGGACGGCGGATGCGGTCATGGCTTTCAAAAAATCGGCATGTGTACTGGCTGCTTGGCTTGATTGCGCTGGCGCTGGCGTATTTTGCGACGCAGCACGTCGGTCTGCGCTACCATGTCGTGCACCTGCCGCTCGATGACCGGATCCCGTTTTGTCCGGCGTTCGTCGTGTTTTACATCCTGTGGTATTTTTATGTGCCGGGGTGTATGCTCTGGGCGTGTCTGCGGGCGAAGGACGTGTTCTGCCGGCAGGCGGCGGCACTGTTTTCGGGCGCGTTTTTGTGCGTAGCCATGTTTGTGCTCTACCCGACGTGCATCGACTTTCGCCCAGCGGCAGAGGGGGCGGGCGTGTTTCGGGCGCTTTGCCGGCTCATCTATGCGCACGATGCGCCGGTCAACGTGTTTCCGAGCCTGCACTGCTATGAGGCGCTGGTGCTGCATCTGGTGACGTTTCGCGCGCCGCCGCTGCGTGCGCACAAGGCGCTGCGGCTGGCATCCTTTGCGCTGGTGGTTTTGATCTGCCTGTCCACGCTGCTCATCAAGCAGCACTCTGCGGCGGATCTCATCGCTGGCTGCGCACTTGCCGTGGCCGCGCATTCGCTGACAACGTATCTGTTTTCCAAGAGGAGGTCTCACCATGATCATACGACCGTTTAACGCCGCCTATCTGCTGCTCCTTGCGTTTGCCGCCGGAGCGGTCGTGCTGCTGTGGGCTCTGCTGCGCGGCCGGTCGGAGCGCTGCCGTGCCGCCGTGCTTATCGCGCTGTGTGCAGTGAACATCATCGGATTTTTCGTCTATAAAGGCTTTTTGTCCCGGGGTGTGCAGTTTTTGCAGGCGTCGGGGCTCGACCGGTTCAACTGGTTCAACGAGCTGCCGCTGCAGCTCTGCAATATCAACATGTTCCTGATCCCAATCGGCATCCTGACGCACCGGCGCTCCTTGCTCGGCTTCGCGTTTTTCGTCGCGCCGCTCGGTGCACTCATGGCGCTCGTGTTTCCGGAGGCGCCGTTTGTTGGCTACTCTCTGTGGCTGCCGCGGATGCTCGGCTTTTACGTCACGCATATCCTCATCATCGTCTGCGGTCTGAGCCTCGTGACGCTCGGCTTTTACCGACCGGATTTTCGGGACATTCCCGGCATTGCGGGCACGTTTTTGCTGCTCGGTATCGGTGCGCTGGCGGTCAATTTCCTGCTGCGGCACACGGTCTGCCCGCTGGCAAACTACTTCTTTGTTTACGGCGGGGACGTGGACATCAGCATCCTGAACCTGTTCTGGAAGTGGCTGCCCGTGCCGTTTTTGTATGAGATGCCGGCGCTTTTGATCCTTGTCGGCTATATGGCGCTCATCTGCCTGCTCTTTTCCGCGCGGGATCAGCGCCGCGCCCGTGAGATCGCCGCGGTATAAAAAACAGCCTGATGCATATGCGTCAGGCTGTTTGCTTTTTGAGCGTAAAAAGACCGCTGCGGACGCAGATTCCGCAGCGGTTCGTGGAGCGGGATACGGGAATCGAACCCGCCTATCCTGCTTGGGAAGCAGGTGTTCTACCAATGAACTAATCCCACAGGTGCAATTATTATAGCACGGCCAAGTGTCGTTTTCAAGTGAAAAATGCAACATACCTTGACATTCAGCTGCGGGCAACCTATAATAGGCACTTGTGGCGTTTTACATTGTTTGCTGATACATTTAGGAGTGACGATATGCCGGAAGAAACCCTTCGTGAAAATAAAATGGGCACAATGCCCGAAAATAAGCTCCTGCTGTCGATGGCAGTCCCGATGATGATCTCCATGCTCGTGCAGGCGCTGTACAACATCGTGGACAGTATCTTTGTCTCGCGCATCTGCGAGGATGCGCTCACGGCGGTGTCCATGGCGTTCCCGCTGCAGAACATCATCATTTCCATCGCTGTCGGCTTCGGTGTCGGCATCAACGCGCTGCTGTCGCGCGCGCTGGGGCAGAAAAACGCCGAGCGCGTCAATCAGGTCGCGGTCAACGGCCTGCTGCTGGCGCTGCTGAGCTATTTGTTCGTGCTCGTCGCCGGCCTGCTCGGCATCCGCGCATATATGCACACGCAGACGGATATTGAGACGATCGTCAATTTCGGCATCACGTATCTGAACATCTGCATTTTGTGCTCGTTCGGCGTTTTCATCGAGATCACCTTCGAGCGCTTTCTGCAGGCGACCGGCCGCACGATCTATTCCATGATCACGCAGCTGGTCGGTGCGATCACGAATATCATCCTCGACCCGATCCTGATCTTCGGCCTGCTCGGCTTCCCGAAGATGGGCATTGCCGGCGCGGCCTGGGCGACGGTGATCGGCCAGTGCCTGGGCGCGGTCGTGGCGGTCATCCTCAATCATTGCAAGAATCCGGAGATCCACCTGCGCCTGCGGCACATCCGCCCGAGCGGCAAGCTCATGGGCGAGATCACGGCCATCAGCATCCCGTCGATCATCATGAGCTGCATCTCATCGCTGACGTGCTTCGTCATGAACCTGATCCTCATCACGTTTTCGTCCACGGCAGTCGCGGTGTTCGGCGTCTATTTCAAGCTCCAGAGCTTTGTGTTCATGCCGGTGTTCGGTTTGAATAACGGCATGGTGCCGATCATTGCCTATAACTATGGCGCGCAGAAGCCGGAGCGTATCCATAAGACGATCCGCCTCGGCATGGTCTACGCCGTCGCGATCATGGTGATCGGTCTGCTCGTATTCCAGCTCATTCCGAAAGAGCTGCTGCTGATGTTTGACGCCTCGGACGCCATGCTGGAGATCGGCGCGCCCGCGCTGCGCATCATGAGTCTGGCGTTCATATTTGCCGGTATCAGCATCGTGGCCGGTTCCTCGTGCCAGGCATTTGGCTACAGCGTCTACAGTATGTTTATCTCCATCGCGCGTCAGATCGTGGTGCTCATCCCGGCGGCGTATCTGCTGTCGCTGAGCGGCGTGCTGCGCAGCGTCTGGTTCGCATTCCCGATCGCGGAGGTCGCCTCGCTGATCCTCTCGCTGTTCTTTTTGCGCACCACGCTCAAAAAGACGGGCATGGCGATGCCAAAAACGAAATAAAGCTCCGTTCCGCAAAGGCGGCGCCGTACGGCGCCGCCTTTTTTCGTCGCGTTCCGCACCGGCCGAACCGGGCCTGCATAGGATAATGCGGGCCGAGTGCCCGATTTGAAAAGGAGGAACGACTGTGGACAAATGCAATTTCAAGCAGGGCCCGCTGCCGGAATGCGCGCCGCTGGCGCTGGCGCAGACGCCCATGCAGCAGTCCAGCGAACCCGCGTATGATCGGCGCATGGCACTGGCGCGCGGTACGCTGTTTCCGGGACTGGACCTGCCGTTTATGAACATGGTCAACAAACCCGGCGACCTCAGCACGCCGCTGTGCGAGCTGATGGCGATGGATTTTGTCATCCGAGAGCTGAACCTGTATCTGGATACGCACCCGGACGACCGCGAGGCATTCGAGACGCTGCAAAAGTGCATCCGCCTGAGCGCGGAGGGGCGCAGGCGGTACGTGGAGCAATACGGGCCCGTGTCCCTGCGGGATCTGGAAAGCTCGGACGTCTATGACTGGCTCAACGTGCCGTGGCCGTGGCAGCAGGAAGGAGAGGGGAAGTAAGCGATGTTTGTCTATGAAAAGAAACTGGAATACCCGATCCGCATCAAAAACTCTAATCCCGCGCTGGCAAAGTTCATCTGCTCGCAGTACGGTGGGCCGGACGGCGAGCTGGGCGCGTCCCTGCGCTATCTCAGTCAGCGCTATGCCATGCCGTACCCGGAGCTGTCGGCGATCCTGACGGACATCGGCACGGAGGAACTTGGTCATCTCGAGATGGTCGGAACGATCGTCTACCAGCTCACGCGCAGCATGACGCCGGAGCAGATCAAACAGTCCGGCTATGATACGTACTTCGTCGATCACACGGCGGGCGTCTTTCCGCAGTTTGCATCCGGCACGCCGTGGACGGCGGCGACGATCGGCGTGACCGGCGATGTGATCGCCGACCTGTCGGAGGATATGTCGGCCGAGCAGAAGGCGCGCAAGACCTATGACAACATTCTGCGGCTTTGCGATGACCCGGATGTGACGGATGTGATCCGGTTTCTGCGTGAGCGCGAGGTCGTGCACTACCAGCGCTTCGGCGAGGCGCTGCGTCTGGCGACGGAAAAGATGGATCAGAAGAACGTCTATATGACCAATCCGGCATTTGATCGCTCCTGAAACGAAACCAGCGCCGGCAGTCAGCCGGCGCTGGATTTTTCTGCAGCGGCGCAATTTGCGGGACAAAAAAGCAGGCACCCGAAGGTGCCTGCTTTGTGGTAGTTGGGGGAAAGCTTACTTTTTGATGTAAGTCCAGCGCTCGGTGACCGGGTTCTTCAGGTTTTCAATGAAAGCCTTGAAGATTCCATTATGGTCAGAGTACGTGAGAATGTTAATGTCCCAAGTGTAGTCGTGGCTGTTGGTGGCTTCCTGGATCTCGGCATAGGCCCAGTGCGAGGAAGTGCAGTCCGGCCAGGTCTTCATAGCCGCAGCAACTTTGGCATCGCTGAAGCTGGAATTATTCACAACGCGGCCGAGGATGCGGTTCATAACGGCAGCTGTTTCGCCGCGCGTCAGGTTGTCGTTCGGTCTTGCGCTGCCGTTGTCGCCCTTGACAATGCCGAGCTTCTGGAGCATGTTGATGTACTTTTCTGCCCAGTGACCGTTGATATCCTTGAAGATACCGCCAGTGATCGGGGTGTTGAGCGTATCGCTGTAGAGCATGGCGACCATCTTGAAGAACTCCGCACGGGTGACCGCCTGGTCGGGCTTGAACGAGCCGTCCGGATAACCGGCGACGATGCCGGCCTTCGCGCACATCTGCACAGCGTCATAGTACCAGGCACCGCTGCTGACATCAGAGAAGTTGACAGTGGGCTTGGAGTCGAATCTGGCCTTGACCTGATCCTTCATCAGACGATCCAGAATGGTGGCGACTTCGGCACGGGTGATGCGTCCGTCCGGTCTGACAGTGCGATCCGGATAACCTTTGATGTAAGCGTTGTGGTCAGTGGTGTTGAGGATCATGTCGATCGTCGGGTAAACCGTGATGACGTCGATGTCGGGCTTCTTGCCGAAGGACCAGTTGAAGCCGACGAGGGACTGATACTTAATGTTGGTGTTCGGGTCGGTCCAGGTGGCGGACACGGAGTAAGTGTTGAGGTGATCCTTCTTGGCGAAGATGGCGACGCCGTAGTTGGCGACGGCAGTGGCGACCTGATCCTTGTTCTGGTTGTAGATCACGACCTGAGCGCCGGCAGCGACGCGACCGTCTGAGGTCTTTACAGCAACCAGATAGTTCGGCAGTTTGGCGAACAGATTCTTGATGACATCGGTAATGACGCCCTCAGTCTCCGGGGAAGTCTCCTCGACCGTAGCCGCGGTGGTTTCCTCGGCTGCGACGTCTTCATCGGCTGCAAAAGCCATGACCGGCAGCAGGCTGACGACCATAACCAGAGCGAGAAGCACGCAGAGCAGTTTGCGGGACTTTTTCATTGTTTCCACTCCTTTTATAAATGTGCATAAGTGCCGTTATGCCGGATGTCGGGTAACACAGCCGACCCACGTACACTTATGCGCCTAGTATACACTGTCGGCCCTGAAAAGTCAAGCTATGGAAGCGCTGTGCAAAGGCGCCGCAAACGCAAAAATCTGCAAAAAATGACCGGTCATTCCATTGCTCGCAGCGGCAGCAGCAAACATCTGCCGCAAACCCGCGAATCGTGCGCACGGTCATTGGATAATGCATATATGGTCAATTACCGGCTCGAGTGTCTGCAAACAATTTCTCTGCCAGAAAAGAAAAGTGAATTTTCTATTGACACACTGGGTAAAACGCGATATAATCCTATTAACCTATAGAGAAGGTAGGCGATGAAAATGCGAGGGCGCATTTCCGGCCGCCTGTGTATCTGCTGGCACTGTTGCGACGGCTGAGCGCAGGCAAGTCCATCACGAGTCAAACATACATATTTAATAATACGATACATAAATGGAGGAACATCTCATGAGCAAGATCTATACATCCGCTGACCAGCTGATCGGAAAAACGCCCCTTCTGGAGCTGACCCATATCGAAAAAGAGCAGCAGCTCG
>OODL01002413.1_pt1 | contig 11819 bp, 10 predicted proteins | sample 1671181 | NCBI WGS metagenome assembly OODL01 (sample SAMN06348130, study PRJEB24527) | human gut metagenome | biome: human gut; feature: ankylosing spondylitis patient; material: feces | host: Homo sapiens | place: China | collected 2015-10 | reverse complement strand
CGTCAATCTTCCGCAGAAGCATCTCCGAAAAGCTCTCATCGATCTGTCCCAGTGCATCGTCAAGAGTTGCTGCCTTTTCAGAACTTAGATCGCCGCCAGCAGCGCCGTCTGCCGGTTGGCGAACAGGCGAAACGGTTCGGCCTGGGCGGCGGGTGGCGCATCGGCCGGCCAGACATCCACCGCGTGCTCTGCCGCCACCCGCACGTGGTTAAAAATAACTTCATGGCTGCCGGTGGCCCGCATCCCGGCGTGATCCCAGCTCTTCACCACCGTGATACCCGGGCTGTCGCCAGGCACCAGCCAGGTGCCCACCAGCGGCGGGTTATCATCGCTTCTGGCCCACACCGCCAGCCAGCGCAGCCCTTCAATGCCGGTGGTATAAATTTTATGGCCGCTGATGTCCCAGCCCTCCGCGCGACGGGTCGCCACGGTGTCCGGCAGGCCGCCCCGCGCCGGGGATCCCAGCTCCGGCTCGACGCGCAGGCTGTTGATGAGGCCACCGTGTTCGACAGCATCGTGAAAAACCTGCTGGCGCAGCGGCGCGTGCCAGGCGTCGTTTTCCGCCAGCCGCAAATGGTGGAGATACTGCATGCAGACGATCAGCGCTGTCGCCGGCTCTCCCCAGGCGATGGCGGCGATGACCTGCTGCAGCTGGGCCAGACTGGCGCCCGCGCCGCCGCAGGATGGCGGCACGGCGAGACTTAACCAGCCCCCCGCACGCAGATGGTCGATATTACGCCAGGGAAACTCGCCGCTGGCGTCAAGGCTGGCTGCCTGCTCCGCCATCTGCTGGCGGAGCGCCGTCAGCTGCCGGGCCCAGTCGTCGCGCTCAGGATGGATCACGATGCGCGCTCCGCCACCGCACGCCGGGCGGCTTTTTCCCGGGCGATCGGCAGCAGCGCCCGGCCATAGTCGGCCGCGTCGTTCAGCGGATCGAAGCCGCGGATCAGGAAGTTACGCACCCCGAGGTCGTAGTAGTCGAGCAGCGCATCCGCCACCTGCTCCGGGGTGCCCACCAGCGCGGTGGAATTATGTCCGCCGCCCACCAGCTGGGCGATGCCGGTCCACAGACGTTTGTCTACCACTCTGCCCTGCGCCGCGGTGGCCCGCAGCCGCTGGGCGCCGATGCTGTCCGGTTTGGCTTTGAACCCGCCCCCGCGCTGCGCCGCCTGCTCGGTGGCGACGTGCAGGATATGCTCGGCTTTCTCCCAGGCTTCGGCTTCGCTGTCGGCGATAATCGGCCGGAACGAGACGCTGAAGCCGATATCACGCTGGTGTTTCGCCGCTTCGGCGCGCACCCGCTGGATGGTCTCGCCGGTTTGCGCCAGCGACTCGCCCCACAGCGCGAAGACGTCGGCATGTTTGCCGGCGACGGCGATGGCCGCTTCCGACGAGCCGCCAAAATAGATCGGAAGATGCGGTTTTTGCAGCGGGCGAATGGCGGACCAGGCCTGCTCGGCCTGATAGAAATCGTTGTGAATATCCACCGGCTGCTCGCTGGTCCACACCTGGCGCACGATGTCGAGGAAGGCGTCGGTGCGGGCGTAGCGCTGGTCGTGGTCGAGATAATCGCCATCCCGGCGCTGCTCGGCATCGTTGCCGCCGCTGATGATATGCACCGCCAAGCGGCCCCCCAGCAGGTGCTCAAGGGTAGCGAATTTGCGCGCGGCAAGGGTTGGGGAAACAAAACCGGGACGATGGGCCAGCAGGTACTGAATTTTCTGCGTCGACAGTCCGGCCAGGGCCGTCACCAGAAAGCCGTCGGGTTGATCGGACCAGTGGCCGACCAGCAGACGATCAAACCCGGCGGCTTCATGGGTTTGCGCAAAGCGAACGATATAGTCGCGGTCAAAGATCGGCCCCACCGGGGCAATCGTTTCGGAAGAGAGGCGGTGGCCAATCATGCCGAGAAACTGAATGCTCATGAACAACTCCTTGCGTCAGGGTAATGGAGTGGCCGCGACAGCGGCGCTGGTCATTACCCTATACAGAGCGTGTTAATGAGCAAAATGCATTTTTATCATATCTTAATATGCTTAATTAGCATTAAACAAAAATGCATAGTGCTTTCAGTCGGATACGGTCAGCTGCTGCATCACTTTGCTGGCAAAAAAGGTCAGCGGCGGCTGCAGGTTCGCCAGATACTGGGCGTGGATCAGCCACAGTGAGACCGCAGGCTGAAAATCGCTGAGGCTGAGGACCGCGACCTCGTCCCGCCACGGGCTGCTGGCCAGCGCCGCCCTCGGCACCAGCCCCAGCCCCAGCCCCTGCGCCACCAGCGCTATCTGCAGCTGCGCGCCCGCGCTCTCGACGTTGAGCGTCAACCGCAATCCCTGGCTCTGCAGCTCGCGAATGAGCCCGGCGCGCAGGCCACAGCCGTCGGGGTTAAGGATCCAGCCCCGTTCGGCGCACTCCCGCAGGGATGACGCGCGCAAATTCAAACGCCGGCCGACGATCGGCACCACCTCCAGGGGACACAGCAGGCGCCCGCTGTAGCCCTCGGCGAAGCTTTGCTGGGCGGGCCCCATCGCCAGCATGCCGTCCAGCTCGCCGTTTTCCAGCCGGCGCTGCAGCTGTCCGCTCCAGCCGCAGGTGATCTGCGGCGACAGTCCGGGAAACTGCTGGCTCAGCGCCGACAGCGCCGCCGGCAGGGCAATCTCGCTGAGACTCTGCGGCACGCCGAGACGCAGGGCGCCGCGCGGCTCGCCTTCCGGATCCAACAGGCTGTAGAGTTTTTTCGTCTCACGCTTAATGCTCAGACACTGCTCGTACACCCGGTGTCCGGCGGCGGTCAGGGTCAGCGGGCGGGTCTGGCGCTCTAACAGCGTGACGTTCAGCTCCTGTTCCAGACGCTGCAGGCGCCGGGTGATGGCCGACTGGGTGATCCCCAGATATTCCGCGGCCTGATTGAGGGAGGAAAACTGCACCGTGGCCAGCAAAGCGTCGATATCGTCAATGCGCATAGGATCCTTATGTGAAATTTGCATATTAATATATGCGTAAATTGCATTTAAATAATATTAACGCCTCTGTTAGCGTTTTGACCAGTCCCTCTGACAGGAACCGCACATGACTGCACCACGACTGGAAAAATTACGCCATTTCATTCATGAGGTAGACCGCCTGCACCGCGAACACCACCAGACCGCCCCGCTGCTTGACGCCGTGGCGCAGCGGCTGGCGGCGCTGGTGCGTTACGACGACTGGCTGCCGGAAGAGTACACCCTGCCGCATCCGCACCATTACCAGCAGTATCTGCTGCATGCCGACTCCGGGGAGCGCTTCTCGATTGTCAGCTTCGTCTGGGGACCGGGGCAAGCGACGCCGATCCATGACCACCGGGTGTGGGGAGCCATTGGGATGCTGCGCGGCGCGGAGGAAAACCAGCGCTACCAGCTGGATGCCGATGGCATACCGCGCGCGCTGGGCGCCGCCACGCTTCTGGAAGCAGGCCAGGTGGAGAAAGTCTCCGCTGACGATGGCGATATTCATCGCGTCAGCAATGCGCTGGCGGATCGCGTCTCCATCAGCATTCATGTCTACGGCGGCAATATCGGCGCGGTGAAGCGCGCCGTGTATACCCCGGAAGGGCAGCAGAAACCGTTTATCTCCGGCTACTCTAACCGCCATTTACCCAATATCTGGGATTCCTCCCGCGAACATCAAGGATAACCACTATGTCCACCTACGCTTATCGCCAGGCCGCCGGGATCCGCCAGGCGCTGCTCGACCGTCGTGAACTGGCGCTGATCGACGTCCGTGAAGAGGCCGATTTCGCCACCGCTCATCCGCTGTTTGCCGTCAATCTGCCGCTCAGCAAACTGGAGCTCGAGGTCCGCCGGCGGATACCGCGCTTCACCACCCCGCTCACCGTCTACGACAACGGCGAGGGTCTGGCGGAGATCGCCGTCGAACGGCTGCGGTCCTGGGGCTATCAGGATGTGGCCCTGCTGGCCGAGGGTCTCGCCGGCTGGCGCCGCAGCGGCGGCGAGCTGTTTCAGGACGTCAACTCCGCCAGTAAAGCCTTTGGCGAGCTGGTGGAAAGCGTGCGTAACACACCGTCGCTCAGCGCCCAGGAGGTTCAGGCGCTCATCGACAGCCGGCAGGAGGTGGTGATCGTCGACGCCCGGCGCTTCGATGAGTACCAGACCATGAGCATCCCCGGCAGCATCAGCGTGCCCGGCGGCGAGCTGGCCCTGCGGGTAGAGAGCCTGACGCCCTCCCCGCAGACGCCGGTTATCGTCAACTGCGCCGGACGCACCCGCAGCATCATCGGCACCCAGTCGCTGATCAACGCCGGCGTGCCAAACCCGGTCCATGCCCTGCGCAATGGCACTATCGGCTGGACGCTGGCCGGCCAGACGCTGGCGCACCAGCAACAGCGGCAATACGATCCCTCCGCCCGCGCCTCCGGCGCCCGGGCCGCTGAGGTGGCGCATTTTGCCGAACGGGCCGGGGTGGCGGTCATCGATGAGGCCACGCTGCAACGCTGGCTGCAGCAGAGCGACCGCACCACCTTCCTGTTTGATGTCCGCAGCCCCGAAGAGTACGCGGCGGGTCACTATCCCGGCAGCCTGAGCGCGCCAGGCGGCCAGCTGGTGCAGGAGACCGACCACTTCGCCAGCGTACGAGGGGCGCGCATTGTGCTGCTGGATGACGATGGCATCCGGGCAGCGATAACCGGCTCGTGGCTGGCGCAGATGGGCTGGGAGACGGCGCGGCTGAGCGCGCTGTCGACCAGCCAGTTGAGCGAACGCGGGGTGCCAGCCGCCGAGGTGCCGCCCGGCCCGCAGGCGGAGGAGATAAGCCCGGCGCAGCTGGCGCAACAGCTGGAAGAACCCGGTACGGTGGTGCTCGATTTTACCACCAGCGCCAACTTTGTCGCTCGCCATATCCCCGGCGCGTGGTGGCTAACGCGCTCGCAGCTGCGCCAGGCCCTGGAGGTGATCCCTCCCGCCCAACGTTACGTGGTGACCTGCGGCAGCAGTCTGCTGGCCCGCTACGCGGTGCCGGAGGTGGCGGCCTTGACCGGTAAACCGGTGCAGTTGCTTACCGGCGGGACGCTGGCGTGGATCGCCGCCGGTCTGCCGCTGGCGCATGGCGATAGCGGCCTCGCCGTCGAGCGCCGTGACCGCTATCGTCGTCCGTACGAAGGAACCGATAATTCCGCCGAGGCCATGCAGGCCTATCTGGAGTGGGAGTATGGCCTGGTGGATCAGCTGGCCCGCGACGGCACCCACGGTTTTCGGGTGCTCTAGCGCGAGCCCGCCTCAGGCTTCGCGCATGATCCACGAATACTGAAAGCTCTTCGGCGCCGGAAAATGGGTCCGGCGCCGGTAGGAGCCCAGCGACTGCGGGGTGCAGTAGGTACAACTCCCCAGCCATTCAACGCTCGCCGGCGCCACCCCTGCCTCTGCGAAGATCGCTTCGGCAAAGGCGCGCAGATCAAACCACAGATTATCGCTGCCGCGTGCGGCGGCTTTGAGCGGATCGCTGACCGGGCCCGAACGGGAGTGGAACAGCCGCTGGCGATGGCGGGCCACCCGGTCACCGCCGGGCTGGTCCAGCAGTTGCTGATAGAATCCGGCGGAGACTTCGTAACAGCAGGGGTGAATATGCGGCCCCACGGCGATGACCAGATCGGCCAATGCCACCCCCTGCTGGCGAAAACAGGCCAGACTGTTGTCGACAATACCGCTGACCAGCCCCTGCCAGCCGGCATGCACGCTGCAGACGTAGCGACCGTCGCGCGAGGCGATCAGCAGCGGCAGACAGTCGGCGGTCACCACCCCCACCTTTTGCCCGGCTACCGCGGTAAACACCGCGTCGGCGTGCGGGCGCGTCGGCAGCGGCTGCTGATAATGATGAACCTCATTACCATGCACCAGCTTCACCGGAGCCAGCTCGCCATAGGGAAAGGCGGCGGTTTCATGGACATCGAGAAAAGCGTGGCGGATGCCAGGGATCGCATTGAGCAAACGGGAGGTGTAAACCATAGGGACGATAAGCGTCAGGGAATGATGTCTTACCTTAGGCCAGGGGACGCGGACAGGCAAGGCGGCGGCCCGGCATTTTTTTACCAGACCGCCGGATGCATATCAGACCATGGCCGCGCGCTGCTGGCGATGCATCAGCCAGAACACCGCCACGCCGGCCAGCACAATGCCCGGCGCCGAGGCCGCCATCACCCCGACGGTGCCGGTGCCGAGGGCCAGCATCTTGCCGGCCAGCAGCGGGCCGCTCATCGCCCCAAGACGCCCCACCGCCACGGCGGTGCCCACCCCGGTGGCGCGGATGGCCGCGGGATAAAAAAGCGGCGCCAGAGCGTAAAGCACACTTTGTCCGCCGGTGGCGAACAGCCCGGCGACAAACCCCGCCAGCAGCATGCCAGTCAGCGACGACGCGCTGCCCAGCGCCAACAGCGACGCCAGAATGCCGCTGTAGATCAGGAGCGACATCCGCAGCGGGGTGAGCTTATCCATTAGCGCCCCCAGCAGCAGCGTGCCGCAGGCGGCGCCGATCTGTAGAGAGAACATCACCCCCGCCGCCTGGCTGGCGCGGAATCCCTGGCCCACCAGCAGCATCGGCAGCCAGTTGATCAGCATATAGACCACCAGCAGGGTGAAAAAATAACCCAGCCACAACAGCAGGGTGGCGGCGGCATGCCCCGGGGCAAACAGGGTGCGCAGCGGCACGCTGGCCTCCGCGCGCTGAAACGCCTGCGACTCCGGCAGCCAGCGCATCAGCAACGGGATCAGCAGCAGCGGGACCACGCCGCCAATCCAGAAAATAGTCTGCCAGGCCGCGGCGAGACCGGAAAAGCCCAGCGCTGCCGCCAGCGCGGCGCCAATGGGTACGCCGCAGTACATCAGGCTTACCGCCCGGCCGCGGAAGCGTGAGCCAGCGGCTTCCGAGGTTAAGGCAATCAGGTTCGGCAATGCCGCCCCGAGCCCGACGCCGGTGAGCAGGCGCGCCAGCAGCAGCGTCGGGAAGCTCCATGCCAGCGCGGTGGCCAGCGAGAACAGGCCAAACAGCAGCACCGACCCCAACAGAATGCGCTTACGCCCGTGGCGGTCCGCCAGCATGCCGCCCACCAGCGCGCCGGGCAGCAGGCCGAGGATCCCGGCGCTGAAGATCCAGCCCATCTGCATTTTATCCAGCGCAAAGGCCTGCGCCATGCCGACGGCGGCGATCCCCGCCGCCTGCAGATCCAGCCCTTCCATCAGGGCCACCATAAAACAGAGCCCGATGGTGACCACCAGGCGCGAGGGGGTTGCAGTCGTTATCTTGGTCATAGGGTACCTTGGTGATAGCCGAACAAACGGAGCAGGTGACTGGCGGCCGATGCTTTGTCAGCCGCACGTTCTTAGTTATTTATTGCGGTTAAGCAGATCCAGCGCGACGTCGACGATCATATCCTCCTGGCCGCCGACCATCCGCCGCTTGCCCAGCTCGACGAGAATATCCACCGCGCTGAGGCCATAGCGCTTGGCCGCCGCTTCGCTGTGGCGCAGGAAGCTGGAGTAGACTCCGGCGTAGCCCAGCGCCAGCGTTTCGCGGTCGACACGCACCGGGCGATCCTGCAGCGGCCGCACCAGCTCATCGGCCGCGTTCATCAGGGCGTAGAGATCGGTGCCATGCTGCCAGCCGAGCTTGTCGGCGGCGGCAATAAACACCTCCAGCGGCGCATTGCCCGCCCCCGCCCCCATCCCGGCCAGGCTGGCGTCAATGCGATCGCACCCCTCTTCCACCGCGACGATCGAGTTCGCCACCCCGAGGCTCAGATTATGATGGGCATGCATCCCGGTGGCGGTCTCCGACTTCAGCACCGCCTTCAGGGCGCGGAAGCGGTCGCGAATGTCGTTCATGTTCATCGCCCCGCCGGAATCCACCACATAGATACAGGTCGCGCCATAAGATTCCATCTTCAGCGCCTGCTGCGCCAGCGCCTGCGGGGAGATCATATGGCTCATCATCAGAAAACCGACGGTGTCCATCCCCAGCTCGCGGGCAAAGGCAATATGCTGCGCGGCGACGTCCGCTTCGCTGCAGTGGGTGGCGACCCGCACCACCCGCGCCCCGGCCTGATACGCTGCTTTCAGATCGTGCAGCGTGCCGATGCCCGGCAGCAGTAAGGTGGCGATTTTCGCCTGGCTCACGACATCCGCTGCCGCTTCAATCCAGGCGATGTCGCTGTGGGCGCCAAAGCCATAGTTGAAGCTGGATCCCTGCAGGCCATCGCCATGGGCCACTTCGATGGAGTCGACCCCGGCCTTATCCAGCGCGCTGGCGATCTGCTGCACCTGCGCCAGGGAATACTGGTGACGAATAGCGTGCATACCATCGCGCAGCGTCACGTCCGAGATATAAAGTTTTTTACCGTTCATGCTGTCGCTCCCGCCGCGCTGTGCATTGCCCCGGCCATTTGCTCCGCCGTCGCCAGCGCCGCCGAGGTAATAATATCGAGGTTGCCCGCGTACGCTGGCAGATAGTGCGCCGCCCCTTCCACTTCGAGGTAAACCGCGGTTTTCAGGCCGGAAAAACAGCCGACGCCGGGCAGGTTGACCGGCCTGTCCTCGGGGATAACCTCAAACTGCACCTGCTGCTTCAGCCGGTAGCCCGGGACGTAAGCCTGCACTGCCGCCGCCATTTCGGCGATCGAGGCGGCAATCGCCTCCTGCGACGCCAGCTCGCTCAGGACGTAGACGGTATCGCGCATCATCAGCGGCGGCTCCGCCGGGTTCAGTACAATAATCGCTTTGCCCTTGCCCGCGCCGCCGACTTTTTCAATCGCCTGCGAGGTGGTTTCGGTAAATTCGTCAATATTGGCCCGCGTGCCCGGCCCGGCGGATTGGCTGGCGATCGAGGCCACGATCTCCGCGTAATGCACCTTCGCCACTCGCGAGACCGCGGCGACCATTGGGATGGTCGCCTGCCCGCCGCAGGTCACCATATTGACGTTGCCCTGATGGAGATTGGCCGCGAGGTTGACCACCGGTACGCAGTATGGGCCAATCGCCGCCGGCGTCAGGTCGATAACGCGGATCCCCGGCTTCGCTTCGCGCAGCGCGGCATCGTTTTTGATGTGCGCCCCGGCGCTGGTGGCGTCAAAAACAAAATCGATGTCGGCAAATTCCGCCATCTGCATCAGGCCGCCCACCCCTTCGTGAGTGGTCGCAACGCCCAGGCGCCTGGCGCGGGCCAGGCCATCCGACTGCGGGTCGATGCCGACCATCACCGCCATCTCCAGATGCTGGCCGTGGCGCAGGATTTTAATCATTAAATCGGTGCCGATATTCCCGGAGCCGATAATGGCGACTTTACGTTTACGCATCACGATCTCCTTCTCCGGCGGCAACGAAGCGTGCCGCGACTGAGCCAATACCTTCGATATGGGCGGCAAAGCTGTCCCCCTCGTTAATCGTCACCATCGGGCCTAACGCCCCGGTCAGCACGATATCCCCCGCCCGCAGCGGTTCGCCGAGACTCGCCAGCTTGCGCGCCAGCCAGACTGCGGCGTTCAGCGGATGCCCCAGACACTCGCTGCCGCGGCCGCTGGATACCAGCTCCTGGTTGCGGGTCATGTGCATGGCGCACTGCTTCAGATCCAGTCCCGCCGGGCGCTGCGCCGGGCCGCCAATGACGTACAGGCCGCAGGAGGCGTTATCGGCGACGGTGTCGACAAAGCCGATTGACCAGTCGCGAATGCGGCTGCCCACCACCTCCAGCGCCGGCAATACCCATTCGATGGCGTTATACAGTTCATCAAAAGTGGTATCGGCATGCGGCAGATCCTGCTTCAGCACCAGGGCGATCTCGGCCTCCACCTTGGGCTGCAGCACGCGGCCAAACGGCACCTCGGCGTTGTCGCCGTAGCACATGTCGGCAAACAGGGTGCCGAAGTCCGGCTGATTGACGCCCAGCTGCTGCTGCACTTTGGAATGGGTCAGGCCCACCTTGCGGCCCACCACCCGCCGGCCATGGGCCACATGGTGCTGGACGTTCAGGCGCTGGATGGCATAGGCGGCGTCGGCATTGTCGACGCCGAGGATATCGCGCAGCGGGGCGATCGCCTGGCCGCTCTGTTCCGCGTCGCGCAGCTGCCGGGCCAGCGCGTCAAGAGAAAAAGTCATCATTTACTCCTTAAGCCCGTGCGAGGAAATTGAGCACCAGCTGATTAAAACTGTCGGCATGTTCCCACTGCGCCCAGTGGCCGCAGTCGCGGTAAATATGCAGTTCCGAACCGGCGATCCCGGCGAGCAGGCGCAACCCGGCGTCCATCGGCACGAAGCGGTCATTGCGTCCCCAGACAATCAGAGTTGGCGCGCTGATTTCGCCCAGCCGCGGGCCAAAGTCAGGAAACTGCTTCGGGTTGGCTTCCAGGCTCTTGACGAAGTTGTCCAGATGGTCGCGGCGCGACAGCATATTGTTGAGACGCGCCTCGAACAGCGCCTCGGTGAGGTCGCGGGTGTCGAAGACGAAGATGCTCATCATCTTTTTGAGGTTTTCAATGGTCGGCTCGCGGTACAGGGCGTTCAGCAGCTTGATGCCCTCGGTCGGCATCGGCGTGAACAGGCTCATGCCGCCGGTCCCCCCGCCCATCAGCACCAGCTTAGCCACCCGCTCCGGCCAGCTCAGGGTGAAGGCCACCGCGCTATGGCCGCCCATCGAGTTGCCCAGCAGATGGACTTTATCGATCCCCAGCTGATCGACCACGCTTTTCAGAATGCGGGCGTTGAGATCCGAACGCGAGCCGCTGTTGACGATAGCATCGCTTTTGCCCCACCCCGGACAGTCGAGGAGCAGCACGCGATAGCCCGCCTCGACCAGCGGGTCAATATTGCGGCTGAAGTTGGCCCAGCCGGTGGCCCCCGGCCCGGAGCCGTGCAGCATGACCACGGTCTCTTTCCCGTCGCCGCAGTCATTGATATGGATACGCAGCGTGCGGCCCCCCTCGTCGACATTGAGGAATCGGCTGGTGGCGGCTTCAGTTTGCGGTTGATAGCTCATGTTAGTCTCCCGGTTAATCAAATCTCGGTGGTGGCGCTCAGCGAGCCGAATCCGGCGATCCACTCGGGGATCGGCCGGTAATAGCGGCCTTCACTGCGCCAGCGGCCAAAAGCGGATAGCGCGGCAAAAGCGGCCACCCAGGTCTTAATTTCGTGCGTCGATTTGCCGGCCATCGCCGACAGCTCGTCATTGCCGATCGCGTCCAGTTCGCTCAGCCGCCCCTGCTCCAGCAGGCTCATAAAGCGGTTGTCCCAGACCGGGTTGAGGGGATGGAGCGAGTGCGGGTCTTCGGTAAACCGTCGGGCGGCATTGATCACCCGCTGCTGGCGCCGTTCGCGTTCGTCCGGCGGCAGCTGTTTTCCGCCGCCGAGCAGGCGATCGCGCAGATGGGCGTCGGCCTTCGCCAGCTCCGGCACCGGCGGCTGGTGCGAGAGTCCGCCCGAGCCGAGGATCAGCACCCGCTTATTGAGGGTATTAAGAAAGCGGCCCATCGCCTCGCCCAGCAGCCGGGTGCGTTGAAAACCCGGCAGCGGCGCGGCGACGCCGTTAATAAACACCGGCAGCACCGGCACGCGGTCCAGGCCACCCAGCAGAAACTCCAGCGGCTGGGCGAAGCCATGGTCCACCTGCATGTTGTACGACACCGCCAGGTCGATACCGCTGTTGAGGATGGCGTGGGCGCAGGCTTCCGCCAGCTCGGCGGGCACCGGCAGGTCGCCGGCGGCGCTGGCGAAGTCGCCAATCGCGGTGGCGCCGACCCCGAGGCAGAACGGCGGCATCACGTCATAGAAAAAACCGTTGTAGTGATC
>OODL01002407.1_pt1 | contig 11897 bp, 9 predicted proteins | sample 1671181 | NCBI WGS metagenome assembly OODL01 (sample SAMN06348130, study PRJEB24527) | human gut metagenome | biome: human gut; feature: ankylosing spondylitis patient; material: feces | host: Homo sapiens | place: China | collected 2015-10 | reverse complement strand
CGGCGGCTCCTCCAAGGACGGCAAGCGCGCCGCCCTCATCCACCTGTACTTCAACATCATCGGCAGCGTCATCCTGCTGGCGCTGGTCTATGCAGTCCAGTTCACCATCGGCATCCCCATGTGGGGCGATGTGATGAACAAGAGCAGCATTGCAAACATCCACACCATGACCAGCGTCATTGCGATGCTGTTCTTCCTGCCCTGCAGCGGCGTGCTGTCCAGGCTGGCCATGATGACCGTGCCGAACAGCGCGGAGGAGGCGCAGGAGCTGAGTATGCCTGTGCTGGATGAGCGTCTGTTCAAGAGCCCGGCTGTGGCTCTGCAGCAGGCGAAGAACGCGGTGGTCAAGATGTCCCGCCGCGCAGCCCGCAACGTCGGCCTCGCCACCCCGCTGCTGCTCAAGATGGACGAGGACGTCGTGAGTGCCATCGATGTCCGCGAGAACCTCATCGACCGGATGGAGGTGGACATCTCCAACTACCTCATCAAGCTGGCAGACCAGGAGCTGGGCGACGCGGAGAGCCATGAGGTGACTGAGCTGCTCAACTTTGTCACCGAGTGCGAGCGCATCGGCGACTATGCAGTCAACATCAAAGAAAAAGCGCAGGAGCTGACCGACAAGGAAGTCACCTTCAGCGAGAAGGCACAGCAGGAGCTGAAGCTTCTCGACAATGCGCTGGAAAAGATACTGACCCTCACCACGGACGCCTTCGAGTTCGACGACGCCCGGACCGCCAGCCAGGTGGAGCCGCTGGAACAGGTCATCGACATCCTCGTGGAGCGGCTTCGTGCGCAGCACATCAAGCGCCTGAAGGATGGTGCCTGCTCCATCGATACCGGTGTCGTCTATCTCGATGTGCTGAACAATGTAGAGCGTATCTCGGACCACTGCTCCAACATCGCCGCCCGTCTGGTGGGCATGGAGGCAGGCGAGGACTACGACTCCCATACCCTCAAGAACATGATGCACCACAACCCCACCAAGGAATATATGCTCAACTACGAGCAGTGCCGCAAGGACTACCTCGTCCCGCTGGAACAGCTCGAAGCCTGATTCTGATCAAGGATAAAAACAGTGCAGACCACCCCGGGGTGGTCTGCACTGTTTTTGTTTATTCACCCAGGTCTTCCAGCAGCGCCCGGAGGGCCGTTTCGCCGGTGACGTAGAGGCCCTGCTTGAGCCGGAGGGCATCGGCCTCGGGCAGGAGATTGACATAGATGCCGGTGCGCAGGAGCCGCTTGTCGGGCAGTCCGTTGTCGGAGCAGGTGTAGACGACCACCCGCCCGCCCTCGTCGCAGAGGTAGAAGTCGGTGCCGCTCTGCCCGGCGGAGCCCTGCGCGGCCAGACCCGGCTCGGAGGCCGGCGTCTCTTCGCCGGAGTCGGCAGGGAAGGGGAGACTGGGCAGGGCCATCCAGAAAAGGCTGAACACGATGGTAAAAATGCACAGCGCATAAAAAATGCAGAGCCAGACCTTGCGCATGGCAGTGGACTCCTTTCGGCTGAAATGGTGTTTCAGACGGTAGTATGTGCAAAAGAAAACTGCCTCAGACAGGAATGCAGAATTTTCACACCCGGATGCTGTACTTTGGCGGGGCAGATGTGCTATACTAGCATCGTATCCGGTCGATTCCCCCTTGCGGAAGCGGGCGGTGCGGACTATAATGTATTATTATGGCTGTGGGCAGTCTGGCCGCAGCAGGAACAGCGAACGGCATCGTCAGAGGATGCTTTGAGATGCAGAACAGTGAAAATTGCGATAGGAGGCGATCCTTATCTCAAACAATGAAAGACGGAGACTCCACAGTGATGGTGCGCTCCGGGAGCAGAACCGGCGGGTCCGTGAGCCCCGCGAACCGCAGGAGCAGGGAGAAAAGCGCGGCCATCCCGTTCTCGGATTCCTGGGCCGGACCATCGTCACCCTCCTCTGTCTGGGCATTATGGCGGGCAGTCTGGTGGCAGTGGGCGCTGTGTACTATGTGGTGCAGGCTACGGCCAGTGACGGCGACCTGCTGGACCTCGACAACATCGAACTGAGCCAGTCGAGCCTTGTGGTGGCCACCGACCCCGACACCGGCGCACAGGTGGAGTACGCCACCCTGCGCTCTTCCAACAGCCACCGCGTCTGGGCGGACCTCGAGCAGATCCCCACCAACCTACAGTATGCATTCATCTGCACCGAGGACAAAGACTTTTACAACGAGCCGGGCGTCAACTTCAAGCGCACCATCGGCGCGATGATCAATGAATACCTGCTGCCCATCTACAGCTCCAAGCAGGGTGCCTCCACGCTGGAACAGCAGCTCATCAAGAACCTGACCAGCGACAAGAGCGCCAGCGGCATCGAGGGCGCACTGCGCAAGCTGCGCGAGATCTACCGCGCCCTCATCCTGAGCCGCAGCTACTCCAAGGAGACCATTCTGGAAGCCTACCTGAACACCATCAGCTTTACCGGTACCATCCAGGGCGTCCAGACGGCGGCAAACGAGTACTTCGACAAGGATGTCAGCGAGCTGACCCTCTGGGAGTGCGCGTCCATCGCGTCCATCACCAAGAATCCCACCAACTATAACCCCTACACCAACCCCGAGAACCTCATCAACCGCCGGAACTTCCTGCTCTACAATATGTGGCAGCAGGGTGTCATCTCGGAGGAGGATTACCGCAGCGCCGCTGCCCAGCCGCTGGTGCTGGCAGAGACGGACAACACGAAGAAGAGCAGCTCCACCACCTCCTACTTCACCGATGCCCTCTTCAACGAGGTGGTGAAGGACATCATGGCCAAGGAGGGCGTGGACGAGTCCACCGCCCAGAGTATGCTCTACACCGGCGGCTATACCATCGAGGCAACGGTCAACCCCAAGATCCAGACCGCGATGGAGAACCTGATGCTCAACACCGACGACGCCTACTTCCCGGCCGGCTGGCATGAGGAAGAGGTGACCAGCATCTCCGACGACGATGTGCAGGTCTTCAATGAGGACGGCACCCCCAAGACCCGCACCGGCGACGACGGTACGGTCTACTATTACCGCAACGTCCGCACCCAGGCGGCGATGGTCACGCTGGACTATGACGGCAATGTCATTGCCATGGTGGGCGGTCTGGGCGAAAAGACCAAGAGCCTTTCCCTGAACCGCGCCTACGGCGTCACCCGTCAGACCGGTTCTACCATCAAGCCCATCGGCGCCTATGCGCTGGGCATCGAGTATGGTCTGGTCAACTGGTCTACCATGCTCAACAACTCGCCCCTCTACCTCAAGCAGGACATGGTCATCCGTGACGAGGACTACTGCCGCCGGAACGGCCTCATGGGTCTGACGGACAAGCAGTTGAAAGCCTACCCCAACGCATGGCGCAGCTGGCCCCGCAACTACGGCGGCAACTACGGCGACGGCTCCGACCTGCCGCTCTGGAACGGCCTCGCCCGCTCCCTGAACACCATCGCCATCCGCGTTGGCGACCTCGTGGGCGCGAACAACATCTTCAACTTCGTCTACAATACCCTGCAGCTCAGCACGCTGGACCCCGTCAACGACGTGGGCCTTGCACAGATGGTCATGGGCAGCCAGACCCACGGCGTCACCCCGATGGCGCTGGCGGCGGCATTCCAGATCTTCTACGACGGCGAGTACACCACGCCTCACCTCTACACCCGAGTGCTCGACCGGGACGGCAACATCTATATGGAGAGCAACGACACCAGCTATCAGGCTCTGACGCCCCAGACGGCCTACGTCATGAACCGCCTGCTGAAGAACGTCCTGTTCTCCAGCGTCGGTACGGCCAGCGGCCGCTACCCCAACTCCAACGGCATGGAGGCCTTCGGTAAGACCGGTACGGCCAGCGATGAGAAGGACCTGTGGTTCGTGGGCGGCACGCCCTATTACGTCACCGCTGTGTGGTGGGGCTACGATGCGCCCTTCGATATGACCAAGACCCTCGGCAAGCAGCAGGCCAAGACCCGCACCTGCGTCATGGCCTGGAAGGCCCTGATGGAGCAGATCCAGGCAGACCTGCCCTATAAGGCATTCCCGGCGGCTGACGGCGTCGTGGAGCGCAGCTACTGCACCCAGAGCGGCCTGCTGGCCAGCGGCTCCTGCCCGAGCACGGCAGTGGGCTACTACCGTGCCGACGACCTGCCAGACGTCTGCAATTATTCCCACGGTCAGGCAGCTGTCGCCAGCCAGCCTCTCGCGCCTGAGCCGGACACCACTGGCCTCGACACCGACTGAGGCAAAAATCATACTTTTCAGCACATCGGGTTGCAGATTCGGTGCGCTGAAGGGGTACTTCACGGCTCAAAACTGGATAATCTGACAAAATAGCATCCGACCTCTTGCAATGCAGGGAGTCGGATGCTATTATATTTTCTGCAAGAACACTTGTGTTTGAGAGGTGAACAAGTTGGAACGCCGTTTTTATCTGGTGGATGCACAGGTCCTGCCGGAAGTTTTCCTCAAGGTCGTCCGGGCCAAGGAGCTTCTGGCCAGCGGAGAGGCACGCAGCATTTCGGCTGCGACCCGCAGCGTAGACCTGTCGCGCAGTGCATTTTATAAATATAAGGACTGCATTTTCGACTCGGAGAATGGCCGCGAGGTCATCACTGTCATGGCGACCCTGCGGGATGAGACGGGTGCATTGCAGAGCCTTCTGGCCGGTATCAGTGCCGCCGGCGCCAGCATCGTGACCATCAATCAGTCTACTCCGGAGAACGGAGCCGCGCTGGTGGCTGTCACCATCCGCACCGACACCATGCAGATGACCCCCGAGGAGCTGACGGAAAAGCTTTCGCGCCAGCGGATGGTCGTGGGCGTACACTGCGGATACAATCTGTGACAGTACATTCATAGAAAAAGGAACGAGGGCAGTATCATGGCAAAAATCGCGATTCTGGGCTTTGGTACGGTGGGCAGCGGCGTGTACGAGGTGCTCTGCCGCAACGCCGCAGGCGTCTCCCGCCGCGCGGGCGAACCGGTGGAGGTCAAGTACATCCTTGACCCCAAGGACTTCTCGGATCATCCGGCCGCAAAGCTGTTTATAAAGAATTTTGACGCCATTCTGGAAGACCCCGAAGTGAAGGTCGTCGTCGAGACCATCGGCGGCACCCGCTTCGCTTACCCTTATGTCAAGGCCTGTCTCGAGAGCGGCCGGAGCGTCTGCACCTCCAACAAGGAGATGGTGGCCACCTACGGCGCAGAGCTGCTGGCTCTGGCCAGGGCACACAACTGCGCCTTCCTGTTTGAGGCTTCCGTGGGCGGCGGCACGCCCATCATCACCCCGATGCACCAGTGCCTCGCGGCCAATGTCATCACCGAGGTGGAAGGCATCGTCAACGGCACCACCAACTTCATGCTCACCAAGATGGTGCGGGAGGGTCTGGGCTTTGACGAGGCTCTGAAGATCGCTCAGGAGCTGGGCTACGCCGAGACGAAGGACCCCGGCGACGATGTGGACGGCCGCGACGCCTGCCGCAAGATCGCCATCCTGTCCTCGCTGGTGTGCGGCCATCAGATCTACCCCCAGAACATCCCCACCCGGGGCATCCGGGCCATCACCACCGCCGATGTGGAAGCGGCTGAGAAGCTGGGCTGCGTGATCAAGCTCATTGCCTGGATGAAGCGGGGCAAGGACGGCAGCGTGGCTGTCGGTGTGGAGCCCTGCTTGGTGCCCAAGTCCAACCAGCTGGCCAGCGTGGACGACGTGTTCAACGCCGTGCTGGTCAAGGGCGATATGCTGGGCGACGTGGTGTTCTACGGCAAGGGCGCGGGCAAGCTGCCCACCGCCAGCGCCGTGGTGGCTGACGTGGTGGACGCCCTGAAGCACGGCTCCAAGGTGCACGACAGCCTGTTCTGGCAGCCTGCCGAGCCGGTGGACGGCATGCTCACCGACCCGACCCCTGCCGCATATTATGTGCGTGTGGCGGGCATTGCTCCTGCTGTGGCGGAAGCCATCTACGGCTACGGCAAGGTGGTGGATGAGCGCTACGACGGCTGCGCCTACTTTGTGGAGCGCGCCGACGAAAAGGCACTGGCCGAGGCAGCACGCAAGGTGGAGGCCATGGGCGGCAGCGTGAAGCTGGTGCTCAAGCGCCTGCCCGAGGAAGCATAAGAAAGGGGGCACCGGCAATGAAGATCAAGGTTTCGGTCCCGGCCACCAGCGCGAACATCGGCTCCGGCTTCGATGCGCTGGGCCTGGCGGTCACCCTGTACAACACGGTGACCTTTGAAGAAAGCGAAGTGCTGGACATCTCGTCCGCAGACGGCACCCGCATCCCCCGCGGCAAGAGCAACCTGGTGTACCGCTCGGCCAAGGGACTGTTCGAGAAGGTGGGCAAGCAGATCCCGCCCCTCAAGATCACCCAGACCAACCCCATCCCCATGGCGCGGGGCCTGGGTTCCTCGTCGGCCTGCATCATCGCGGGCCTGCTGGGTGCCAACCGGATGCTGGGCGATGTGCTCAACACCCAGGAGCTGCTGACGCTGGCCACCTCCATTGAGGGGCATCCGGACAACGTGGCCCCGGCTTTGCTGGGCGGCCTGACCAGCAGCGTGTTCGAGGACGGCAAGGTGTACTCGGTCAAGCGGAACGTGGACGAAACGCTCTGCTTTGCTGCCATCGTGCCGGACTACAAGCTGCTGACCGAAGCGGCCCGCGCGGCACTGCCCAAGGAAGTGTCTCACAAGGATGCGGTGTATAACCTGTCCCGCGCGGCACTGGTGCCGGCGGCCTTCTGTGAGGGACGGCACGACCTGCTGGCCATTGCCACCGAGGATAAGCTGCACCAGCCCTACCGCATGCCCCTGATGCCTGGCTCCAAAGAAGTGTTCGATATGGCACGTCTGTGCGGGGCAAAGGCTGTGTATGTGTCCGGCGCGGGCAGCACCGTGATGGCGGTGGCCGAAAAGGCCGATGCCGAAAAGTTTTATACCAAGCTGGAAAAGGGTCTGGAGCTGCTGGAAGGTCTGGACGGATGTGAAGCATTTACACTGTTGCGACTGGATGCCGATAACACCGGCGCAACCGTGGAATGATAAATGGGGAAAGGAAGTGCAAGGAGACTGCCTGCTGCTTCCACCCGGCGTACCCCCTCGCGGTTCCGAGGGGCAAAAAGAGGAGAGTGACAAGATATGGCGTTGATCGTACAGAAGTTCGGCGGTTCTTCGGTGAAGGACCGGGACCGTATCTTCAACGTGGCCCGCATCGTGGCCAACACCCACAACGCGGGAAATGACGTGGTCGTGGTAGTGTCCGCACAGGGCGACACCACCGACGACCTCATCGCAAAGGCAGCAGAGATCACCCACAACCCTTCTGCCCGTGAGATGGATATGCTGCTGGCAGCAGGCGAGGAGATCAGTATCGCCCTGCTGGCTATGGCTCTGAACGAGCTGGGCTGCCATGCCACCAGTCTGACCGGCTGGCAGGCAGGCTTCCGCACCGACCGTGCCTACACCAAGGCCCGCATCACCAAGCTGGAGACCGAGCGCATCTCTTCGGAGCTGGAGCGCAACCGCGTCGTCGTCGTGGCGGGCTTCCAGGGCCTGAACAAGCTGGACGACATCACCACGCTGGGCCGCGGCGGTTCCGACACCAGCGCTGTCGCCATCGCAGCAGCGCTCCACGCCGACCGCTGCCAGATCTTTACCGACGTGGAGGGCGTCTACACCGCCGACCCGCGCAAGGTGCGCAACACCCGCAAGCTGGATGAGATCACCTTCGACGAGATGCTGGAACTGGCATCCCTCGGCGCACAGGTGCTCAACAACCGCAGCGTGGAGCTGGCTAAAAAGTATAATGTGGAGCTGGAGGTCCTCTCCAGCCTGAACCCCGTGCCCGGCACGGTCGTCAAGGAGGTTGTAAAAGACGTGGAAGGTATGCTGATCAAGGGTGTCGCAAAGGACACCGACGTTGCTGTTATTACGATCCTGAATGTTCCCGATGAGCCGGGTACCAGCTTCAAGATCTTCGGCCTGCTGGCCCAGAAGAATATCAACGTGGACATCATCCTGCAGTCCACCGGCCGCGACGGCAAGAAGGACATCAGCTTCACCTGCGCGGAGAGCGAAGCTGAGACTGCCATGCGCGTCCTGCGCGAGAGCGCAAAGTTCGACCAGGTCACCTGCGACGAGACCTGCGCCAAGGTGTCCATCGTGGGTGCCGGTATGCAGAGCCACAGCGGCGTGGCCTCCAAGATGTTCGAGGCTCTGTCCAACAACAACATCAACATTAAGATGATCTCCACCAGTGAGATCAAGATCTCCTGCATCATCGACCGTGAGGACGCCGACAAGGCTGTCAGCTCCATCCACGATATGCTGTTCGAGTAAGACGTGGCTTCAAAGCCGCCGTGCCGTGCGTCCTGCGCCGGTGCGGCGGCTTTTTGCGTACACAATTTTTTTACAGCCCCTGCCGTTTACACCCAGATAAAAGGGGTGTATAATATTATTATGTGCCTGTATCCAGGGCGAACGTCAAAAACAGGAAGGAAGCTGCATCATGGAGCAAAATCGACCCGCACCCCGCCGCGCTCTGTCGCCGAAAGAACGCCGCCGGAGACACCGTATCCGCCTCGTGCGCAACTGGACGGTCTTTCTGCTCAGCTGCGGCGCGGTCATGGCTGTGATGACCGGCGGCATCCTCTGGCTGCTGCCCAGGGCCTATGCCCTCATCGCACCGCCGACGGCCTTCGAGGCCCGGGAGTATGAGGGCGGCGCGGAGACGGACCTTTCGGATAAGCGCCTCATGCTGGTGAATGCAAACCTTCCCCTGACGGAAGAGCCGACGCCGGAGCTGGCCGTGGCCGATGATGCCACCGGTGTTTCGCTGGAAGCCGAGGCCGCCGCAGCCTACCGCGAGATGGCCGAGGCCGCAAGGCAGGATGGAGTAGAGCTGGTGCTGACGGCAGGGTATCAGGATGCCGCCGCCCGCCAGAGCGCCTATGAGGCCGCGGTCCAGAGCTACCGGGAGTCCGGCTGCTCGGAGGAAGAGGCCGCTGCCAGGGCTGCGACCGTTCAGCCTGCGCCGGAGGCCAGCGAATATGCCACCGGCTACGGTGCCGACATCCTCGCGGCAGACAGCATGGAGAAGGACACCGGCTTCGCGGACACCCGCGCCTATGAGTGGCTGGAAGCCTATGCCGCAGAGCACGGCTTCATCCTGCGCTGGCCGCAGGAGCGTCAGGCCGCCACCGGCATGGTGTTTGAGCCGTGGCACTGGCGGTATGTGGGCAGGGACAACGCCCTCGCCATCCGCGCCTCCGGCCTCTCGCTGGAAGAGTATCTGGCGCTGGAACAAACGAAATAATACAAAAGGACGATAGAACATTGAGACGATCCCAAATCGCGCCCGGCGTCCACCTCTCGTATGACGCCGCGCAGAAATTCAACCGCTGCCGCATCAGCATCCACTTCGCGTTCCCGGCCCGCCGCGAGACGGCCACGGCCCACGCGCTGCTGCCGCTGGTGATGGAGCGGGGCTATGCCGACTGCCCCGACATGACTCAGATGACCAAAAAGCTGGCCCGCCTCTACGGCGCCGACCTGACCGTGGACGCCCGCCCCATGGGCTGCAGCCACAACCTCTGCGTCAGCATCACCGGCATCAAAGACCAGTTCGCACTGGAAGGGGAGAAGCTGACGCAGGAGTACGCCGCACTGGCCCTCGGCACGGCGTTCCACCCCTATTTTGTGGGCAGCACCTTCGACCCCGAGGCCGTAGGCATCGAGAAGCAGATGCTGAAGAAGGCGCTGGAAGACGAAGTGAACGACAAGCGCCTTTACTGCCAGCGGCAGGCCAACCGGGAATTCTTCGGCGACAGCCCCGCCGGTGTCCGGCAGGAGGGCTACTTAGAAGAAGTGGACGGCCTGACGCCCGAAGCGCTGACCGAGGCATACTACGAGATGCTGCGGACGGCGAACATCGAGCTTATCGTGCTGGGCTGCGACGAGGCCAGCACCACCGCCGTGAAGGACGCCCTTCTGGCGGAGCTTTCGGCCATCGACCGCGCCCCGCTGCCCCGGGCCGAGAACATCGCCATGCCCCGGCGGGAGCCGGTGCGGAAGGTGGAGCATTTCGACACCACACAGGCCAAGCTCTGTATGCTGTTCACGCTGGGCCGGCCCATGCAGCCCGAACAGCTGGCCGCTGTCCGGCTGGCGATGGCCCTCTACGGCGGCAGCGTGACCAGCCGCCTTTTCCTGAACGTCCGGGAGCGCGACCATCTGTGTTACTACTGCTCGTCGTCCTTCCAGAGCTTCACGGGCAGCATGGCCGTCAACAGCGGCGTCGAGCACACTGACGCGGCCCGCGCTGAGCAGGCAGTGCTCAAAGAGCTGGCGGACCTCTGCGACGGCCCGATCACCGACGAAGAGCTGGAAGACTGCCGCCGGGGCCTTCTGGCCGGGATGAACGGCCTGGAGGACACACTGGGCGGCATCGAGACATGGTACTATATGGAAGTGCTGCGGGGCGGCCCGGTGCAGACGCCGGACGATGCCCGCCGCGCCCTGCTGGCTGTGACCAGGGAGGATGTGCGGGATATTCTGAAGCAGTTCACCCTGTCGGTGAGCTGTCTGCTGACGCGGGAGGAGGGGAACGAGAATGGCTGAGAACACCCGGAGCGTGCTGGAACGCACCGCCGCTGACCAGTGGAAAGTTCTGCCCTCGGGGCTGACCGTACTCGTCCGCCCCATGCCGGGCTACTCCGGCACCCATGTCATTTACGCCACCCGCTTCGGCTCCATCGACCGGGATTTCCGGCTGGGGGAGCGGGAAGTGCATCTGCCCGCCGGTGTGGCCCATTTCCTCGAGCACAAGATGTTCGAGGATGAGGACGGCGACGCCTTTGCAAAGTTCGCCAAGACCGGCGCGAATGCCAACGCCTTCACGGCCTTCGACCGCACCTGCTACCTCTTTACGGCCACGGAACAGCTGGATGAGAGCCTTGACGTGCTGCTGGGCATGGTGGGGCATCCCTACTTTACCGAGCAGACCATCGCCAAAGAGCAGGGCATCATCGGGCAGGAGATCAAGATGTACGATGACAGCCCCGATTGGCGGCTGCTCAACGCGTTGTTCTGCTGCCTGTACGCCGACCACCCCCTGCGGGACGACATTGCCGGCACGGTGGAAAGCATTGCCGGCCTGACCCCGCAGATGCTCTACAACTGCACCAAGGGGTTCTACGCGCCGTCCAATATGGTGCTGTCCGTGGCGGGCAAAATTACGCTGGAGCAGGCAGTCGAAGCTTGCAAGCGCAACGGCCTGTACCGCGCCCGCGCTGCCCATGAGGTAGAGTGGGACATCCCGGCGGATAACGGCCCGCTGGCCCACAAGGAGGCCCACTTCACCATGCCGGTCACCAAGCCCTGCTTCGGCGTGGCCTATAAAGAGGAACCCCTTGTGCCCGGCGACCTCAAGCGGGAATTGCTGCTGGATATGCTGTCCGACCTGGTCGTTGGCGGGCTGACCAAGCTCTACCGCAAACTGTACGATAACGCAATGGTCAACCCGGAGTTCTCCGGTGACTTTATCGCGGTGCGCGGTGCCTGTGCCGTGGCCTTTACCGGCGAGAGCGACACCCCGCGCCAGGTCGTGGACCTTTTACAGGAGGAGATCGAGCGGATGCGCCGCGAGGGCGTTGACCCCGAGGAAGCTGCCGCCGCCTACCTGAAGGGCCGCACGCTGGCGGATGAGATCGCCGCGCTGGCGGCCCTGACCGTGGACGATGCCAACGAGCTGCTGCGCACCGCCCTGCGGGAGGAAAACCGCGCCTACGTGCAGATCGACCCGGCTGAATAAAAATACTCCTATAAGGAGGTATACAAAATGACTTATCATGTTCAATTTCCCGGCCTGGGGCTGGCCCTGACCGTCAACCGCGTGGCCCTGTCCATCG
>OODL01002398.1_pt1 | contig 11935 bp, 6 predicted proteins | sample 1671181 | NCBI WGS metagenome assembly OODL01 (sample SAMN06348130, study PRJEB24527) | human gut metagenome | biome: human gut; feature: ankylosing spondylitis patient; material: feces | host: Homo sapiens | place: China | collected 2015-10 | reverse complement strand
GGATAGGATATTCGTAAAATATTAAAATTTAGCCAACTAATTCATTGCAAATTAGTTGGCTTTTTTGTATCTTTAATTGTTCCCCGCGATAAGAGGTTGACCGCCAAAAACGGGGGTAATCAAACAAGAATACGATGGTAAAGATACAAAAAATTTCAAGACTAGAACCGACCCTTGGGTTTACAGAATTTGATATCTATCAATGTTACAAGTCTAGCTTCGAGTCAAGCGAGTCGGGTCGTTTGCACGCTCTTTTCCCGTTCAAGTTGTTTTGCCAGTCGACCGGCCTGGTGTCAAGCCGCGTGGGTCGTCCCTCGCTCTTCTCCCCTGAAGGCAAGGTGGCCCTGATGTTGTTGAAGTCTTACACGGGTTTCTCGGACGCGGACCTGGTGTCCCACCTCAACGGTAACATTCACTTCCAGTTATTCTGCGGGGTTTACATTCATCCCTCCCGGCCATTAACGAACCACAAGATAGAGAGCGTGGATAAGCACTACATCCGTCCCATTGTCAGGGGAAAAGAGACGAGAAACGTGAAGTTCGGAGCTAAGGTCAACAACATCCAAATGGACGGGATCTCTTTCATCGAGCACCTCTCTTTTAACGCTTTCAACGAGGGTACCCGGTTGCAACAATGTATCGAGTTGCAACAACGCCTGTTCAAGACGCGCGTTAAAGCCGTGGCGGCCGATGCCATTCACGTCACCAACGCCAACCGTAAATACTGCACGAGACGCAGGATTCACACCTCCTTCGTTCGAAAGGGAAGGGTGGCCGCTGACGAGGACCAACGAAAGCAACTTCGTTCCGCCCTCTCCAGGGAAAGGGCCACTCGCCTAGAGGGTAGCTTCGGCACCCGGAAACAACATTATTCACTTGACAAGATAAAGGCGAGGATCAAGGAAAACGAGATCTTGTGGATTTTCTTCGGGATACATACGGCAAATGCCATACTGATGATTGACAAGATCAGGAACAGAACGGGGAAAGCTGCATGATATGAGTTTACTGGAAGAATCAGAAGAGGTCATCAGACTTCTTCCGGAGCTTCATGTCTTGCCCGATAAGAGTATATGAGAATATACAGAAAAATGACAATAATAATGGCATATGAAGTGATTATACTCTATCATCTTCATATGCCATGGTATGATGTGGAGACATTTACTGAATATCCCTTTTTATTGCTTTTTACAATAATGGCATTATCCGGCAATCGCTTTCCGATTCTCTTTTTGGGGATATTTACGGAACAGACTCCACCATTTCAATTTCAATACGCCAAACAGTGCTTCCCCGAAGATAGAGGAGTTCATCTTGGAAGTGCCTAATACACGATTGATAAAAATAATGGGGACTTCCACGATTTTATAACCACACTTATATGCCGTAAACTTCATTTCTATCTGGAACGCATATCCTTTGAAATGGATACGATCCAAATCGATCGTCTCAAGCACCTCACGACGATAGCATTTGAAACCGGCTGTCGTATCCTGTACTTTCATTCCAGTAACAAAACGAACATATACGGAAGCATAATAGGACATCAACACACGTCCCAACGGCCAGTTCACGACATTCACACCGTTACAGTAGCGGGAACCGACTGCGACATCACCACCCTGTTCCATACAGGCCGCATATAATTTGGGAAGATCATTCGGGTTATGACTGAAGTCTGCATCCATTTCGAATATAAAATCATATTTATGTTCTATTGCCCATTTAAATCCGCAGATATAAGCCGTACCCAATCCTAACTTACCTTTACGTTCCACCATGAAAAGGCGTTCGGGGAACTCTTTTTGCAACCGTTTTACAATACCTGCCGTACCATCGGGCGATCCATCATCTATAATCAAAATATGAAATTCTTTCTCCAACCCAAATACAACCCGAATAATATTTTCTATATTCTCCTTTTCGTTATACGTGGGAATAATAACAATACTGTCTGACATAATCCACTGTTTAATTGAAAAATGAGAATTGAGAATTGAAAATGAGAAGATCCTGCTCATTTCAATTGACAACCCAAGCGCGAAGGTAGATATTTTCATTGGTTTTAGGAAGATTATTGTAACATTTTCCGTAATTTTGCGCATATATAATTATCAATTTTCAATTCATCCGTTGGAGGTACAAGATTTACTAAAACAATATGCCGCCCATCCGCAAGTGGCGGCATTAAATACCCTGTTAAAAAACAAAACGTCCCGCAATATATTTCTGAAAGGACTGAACGGTTCAGGGGCCGCAATGATAATAGCTTCTCTTTTTTCAAAAAGAAGAGGAAGTTATGTGTGTGTGTTGAATGACCTAGAGGATGCCGGCTACTTTTATCACGATCTGGTGCAACTCACAGGAGGTGACGGAATCTATTTCTTTCCTTCCGCTTACCGACGTGCTATCAAGTACGGACATGTGGATCCAGCCAACGAAATCCTGCGGACAGAAGTTCTCAGCACGCTGCAGGATCCGACTGCTCCCTTCATCATTGTCACCTATCCGGAAGCATTGGCGGAGAAAGTAATTTCACGGGAGATCTTGAAAGAAAACACGCTGAAGATCAGTGTCAGCGAAAGGTTGGACAATATGTTTGTTTCTGACGTACTGGACGAATACGGCTTCGAGCAGGTAGATTATGTTTATGAACCAGGGCAGTATGCGATGCGCGGCAGTATCTTAGATGTGTTCTCGTTCTCGTATGAATTTCCCTATCGTATCGACTTCTTTGGAAACGAAGTAGAGACGATCCGTTCGTTCGATGTGGAAACACAGCTATCCAAAGAAAAACTGGACAGCATCTATATCGTGCCCGAAATGACAAAAGGAAACCGGACCAACTCATCCTTACTAGATTCATTGCCATCCGAGACACTGCTCGCTAGCAAAGACATGGCATGGGTAAAAGAACGTATCGGCAGTATCTGGAATGAAGAACCAATCACCGGGGACGAAGAATCGTTTGCCAACATCGAGCAACTGCGGGCCAAATTAATTACCGGAGAGGATTTTCTACATGCGGCACTTGGTTTCTGCCGGCTCCATTTTGGTACGCGGCCTACAGGAGTAGCCGATGCCACCCTGACTTTCTCAATGGAAGCACAACCGATCTATCATAAAAATTTCGATTTGGTAAGCGAATCTTTCCATAAATATTTAGAAGACGGCTATACATTATATATACTGAGCGATGTAGAAAAGCAAGCAACCCGTATCAGGGCCATTTTTGAGGATCGGGGAGACGACATACCTTTTACCTCCGTCAACAAGACCATCCATGAAGGTTTTGCCGACGAGACCTTGCGTGTCTGCCTTTTCACGGATCACCAGTTGTTCGACCGCTTTCATAAATTCAACTTGAAAAGCGATAAAGCAAGAAGTGGAAAACTCTCTCTGTCGTTGAAGGAGTTGAACCAATTCACGACCGGCGATTATATCGTACATATCGATCATGGTGTCGGACAATTCGGCGGGCTAGTCCGTACGGAAGTAAACGGAAAAATGCAGGAAGCCATCAGGCTGATCTACCAGAACAACGACATTATATTTGTCAGCATTCACTCTCTCCATAAGCTATCCAAGTATAAAGGCAAGGACAGTGGGGAACCGCCCAAGCTGAGTAAACTCGGAACAGGAGCCTGGGAGAAGATGAAAGAACGCACCAAGTCAAAAGTAAAAGATATCGCCCGCGATTTGATTCTCCTCTACTCCAAACGAAAACAGGAAAAAGGTTTCGCTTACAGTCCAGACAGTTTCATGCAGCACGAACTGGAAGCCAGCTTTATCTACGAAGATACCCCTGACCAGATGAAAGCAACAGTCGATGTCAAAGCCGATATGGAGAACGACCGTCCGATGGACCGACTGATTTGCGGAGATGTAGGCTTCGGGAAAACGGAGGTAGCCATTCGTGCCGCTTTCAAAGCCGTTTCGGACAACAAGCAAGTTGCCGTGCTGGTCCCGACTACAGTATTAGCATTCCAGCACTATCAAACATTTTCCGAACGGTTGAAAGATTTTCCCTGCCGAATCGAATATATCAGCCGGGCACGTACGGCGAAAGAGATAAGGGAAACTTTGAAAGACTTGAAAGAAGGAAATATCAACATTATCATCGGCACCCATCGAATCGTCGGAAAAGATGTCACATTCAAAGATCTCGGTCTGCTGATTATCGACGAGGAACAGAAATTCGGCGTATCCGTCAAAGAGAAGCTACGCCAGCTGAAAGCCAACGTCGACACGCTCACCATGACCGCCACTCCGATTCCTCGTACCCTGCAATTCTCGTTGATGGGAGCCCGTGACTTGTCGAGCATCACGACTCCCCCACCCAACCGCTATCCGGTTCAAACAGAGGTAGAACGTTTTAACCCGGACATCATCCGAGAAGCCATCAATTTCGAGATGAGCCGTAACGGACAGGTTTTTTTCATCAACAATCGCATCCAAAATATTTATGAAATGGAAGCGCTTGTCAAACGTGAAGTGCCGGATGCCCGTATCGCTGTCGGTCACGGGCAGATGGAACCGGAGAAGCTGGAAAAGATCATTCTGGATTTCGTCAATTACGAATACGATGTACTGATCGCCACGAGCATTGTGGAGAGTGGCATCGACGTACCGAATGCAAATACGATCATCATCAATAATGCACAACAGTTCGGATTGTCCGATCTGCATCAACTACGCGGTCGTGTCGGACGAAGTAACCGGAAAGCCTTCTGTTATCTCCTCTCTCCACCCTTGTCAAGTCTTACGCAGGAAGCACGCCGCCGTCTGCAGGCGATCGAGAATTTTTCAGAGTTGGGAAGCGGCATCCATATCGCCATGCAGGACCTTGACATCCGGGGTGCCGGTAATATGTTAGGTGCCGAACAAAGCGGTTTCATCGCCGACTTGGGCTACGAAACGTACCAGAAAATCCTGGAAGAAGCCGTTGACGAACTGAAAGCGGAAGAATTTGCCGACCTGTATTCCAACGCTACCGAAAATCGCCCCGACACCGGTAGCGAATATGTCCGTGAAACCTATATCGAAAGCGATTTGGAACTGATGTTCCCTCCGGCCTACATCCCGAATGACTCCGAACGTGTCTCCCTCTATCGTGAACTGGACAAGATGGAGGAAGAGCGTGATATACTTGCTTTTACCGAACGTCTGAAAGACCGTTTTGGGAAAGTGCCGAAAGAAGGGAAAGAACTGATCCGTGTCGTTCGCCTTCGCCGTATGGCAAAGATGTTAGGTATGGAAAAAGTCATTCTGAAAAAAGGACAGATGAGCATTTTTCTCGTCACTAATCCCGAAAGTCCTTACTACGAAAGCGAGGCCTTCGACAAGCTGCTCGGCTTCATCCAAAAGCATCCACGCGAATGCACGCTTCGCGAACAGAACGGAAAACGCAGTATCGTGATCAAGAATGTACCAATGGTAGAGGTGGCTTGTAATTACCTGGATGAAATCGGGAAAGTACAAATACAAAAATAAATAATATGAAGAAGACAATTATAGACCTTTTCGAAAATTCGGTAAAACAATATCCCGATAATCCTTTCCTGTGGGAAAAAACCAGGGATGCCTTCGAACCGACCACTTACAAGGAAGTTCAGCAACAAGTCTACGCTGCCGGTGCCGGACTGATAGCTCTCGGAGTGAAGAAGGGCGACAATATGGCGCTCCTTTCGGAAGGCCGTAATGCTTGGATCATCGGCGAACTGGCCATGTTCTATGCCGGCGCGACCAACGTCCCGCTTTCCATCAAGCTCGAAGAAGCGAACGACCTGCTGTTCCGTCTTGTGCATGCCGATGTGAAATATATCCTGATTTCCGGCAACCAGCTCAAAAAGATACGGGCTATCATGGATAAATTGCCTTTAGTCGAAAAAATAATTGTGATAGACGAACTGCCGGAATATAAAGAAAAAGAAATATCCTGGTCCGAAGTATTCCGGATGGGGAAAGAATATCTGGCATCTCATTCTCTGGAAGACTTCCTTGCTGTCGGACAATCCTTACAGAATAACGACTATGCGACGATTACCTATACCTCAGGCACGACGGCCGACCCGAAAGGTGTCATCCTGACGCACCGTAACTATACGGCGAACGTGGAGCAAGCCCTATCTTGTGTCGATATCGACGATACATGGCGCACATTAATAATCCTCCCACTCGACCATTGTTTCGCGCATGTGGTCGGTTTTTATATCTTCATGTCGAAAGGAGCATCCGTAGCAACAGTACAAGTCGGACGGACAGGACTGGAAACATTAAAGAACATTCCGGTCAACATCAAAGAGTTCAAGCCCTACTTGATCCTGAGCGTCCCGGCACTGGCCAAAAATTTCAAAAAGAATATCGAACAAGGCATCCGTGCCCAGGGCAAGAATATAACCCGTTTGTTCTACTTTGCCCTCAAAGTGGCTTACATCTATAACGGAGACGGCGGAGAAGATAAGGGACGTGGTGTCCGATTCCTGCTGAAACCGCTCGTGAGCCTGTTCGACCACGTGCTTTTCACGAAAGTCCGTGAAAACTTCGGCGGACAATTGAAGTTTTTCATCGGCGGTGGCGCATTGCTCGATAAAGACTTGCAAAAGTTCTACTACGCAATCGGACTTCCTATGTACCAAGGGTACGGACTAAGCGAAGCGACTCCCGTAATTTCCACCAACGGCCCGCACCGGCATACCTTCGGCAGCAGCGGTATGTTGGTCCGTCCGCTCGACCTGAAAATATGCGATGCCGACGGAAAAGAACTCCCGGCAGGCGAAAAAGGAGAGATCGTCATACGGGGCGAGAATGTGATGGCCGGTTACTGGAAGAACCCGGTATCAACTGCCGAAACCGTACGCGACGGGTGGCTCTACACTGGGGATATGGGATATATGGGGCATGACGGTCTGCTCTACGTCCTCGGACGTTTCAAAAGTCTGCTGATCGGTAGTGACGGGGAAAAATACAGTCCGGAAGGGATCGAGGAGGCACTCGTCGAACATTCTTCCTGCATCGACCAGCTGATCCTGTATAACAACCAGAGTCCCTATACCGTTGCCCTCGTCGTCCCTAACAAAGACCGGCTGAAGAAGCATCTGACGCACCAGTATCTTGATCTTTCATCCGATAAAGGACGCGAAGAGGCAATCCGGATCATCCAATCCCAGATAGACCGTTTCCGCAAGGGAGGCGACCTGTCCGCCCTTTTCCCCGATCGCTGGCTGCCTGCAGCTTTTGCTATCCTGCCGGAGCCATTCACCGAACAGAACGGCATGGTCAACAGCACGATGAAGATCGTCCGCGGGAAAATAGAAAAAGCATATGCCTCTCGCATCGACCATCTCTACACACCGGAAGGAAAGAACCCGGTTAACGAAGAGAATAAAAAGGCATTAAATTGCTGAAAACACAAATTGCCATATCACTCCATTAAACTAAATAATTATTTATACTAAACACCTATGTTTTGAAAAGAGGATAGAATTATTAAAACGGAACCTCATTATTGCCGGGAGCCAAGAAATCGGTACCGGCCGGTGGTATGGGCGGCATTGTTTCCATCGGGCCTGAACTATTCATATTAGAGGAGAACTCGCGAACCGGAACATCTTCGTCCACATTCATGAACTTGGCGAACTCGCTCTTGAAACGAAGACGTACATCTCCGACCGCACCGTTACGATGCTTGGCGATAATAATCTCCGCCAGACCGATCAAGGAATTACCACGTTCGTCTTCCGTTATCTTATAATATTCAGGACGGTGGATAAAACAAACCATATCCGCATCCTGTTCGATAGCACCGGACTCACGCAAGTCGGCCAACTGCGGGCGTTTTCCTTCCGCCCCTTGACGTGCCTCGACACCACGGTTCAACTGAGACAAGGCAATGATCGGAATGTTCAGTTCCTTCGCCAATCCTTTCAACGACCGTGAAATAGTACTTACTTCCTGTTCACGGCTGCCGAAGCTCATACCGCTTGCATTCATCAACTGAAGGTAGTCGATAATGATGATCTTAATACCATGCTCACGCACCAGACGACGAGCCTTCGTACGCAGTTCGAATACCGAAAGACTCGGCGTATCGTCTACATAAATCGGTGCATCATACAATTCTTTTATCTTAAAGTCCAACTGTTCCCATTCATAGTTTTCCAAACGCCCGCTCTTGATCTTCTCGCCCGGAATCTCACATACGTTCACGATCAGACGGTTGACAAGCTGGACGTTACTCATTTCAAGAGAGAACAGAGCCACCGGCGTGTTATGGTTTACCGCCATATTCTTAGCCATCGAAAGGACAAAAGCCGTCTTACCCATCGCAGGACGGGCGGCAATGATGATAAGATCGGAATTTTGCCATCCGGACGTCATTTTGTCCAATCCTTCGAAACCGGTGCGCAGACCGCTCAACCCTTCTTTTTGATTGGCAGCCTTCTCAAGCATAACCATCGCTTCCTTGATGACAGGATTGATCTGGGTAACATCTTTCTTCACATTGCGCTGAGAAATCTCAAAGAGCTTTCCTTCCGCTTCCTGCATAAGGTCTTCCACATCGATCGACTCATCAAAAGCCTTGCCCTGTATCATAGCAGTGAAGGAGATCAACTCACGCGCCAGATATTTTTGGGCGATGATACGAGCATGATATTCGATATGGGCACTACTGGCAACCTTGCTGGTCAGCTGGGAAATATAGAACGGGCCACCTACCTCTTCCAATTCGCCTCGCTTCTTCAGTTGCTCAGTGACGGTCAGCATATCCACCGGACGCTGGCTGATCGCCAGATCTACGATAGCTGCATAAATTTTCTCATGTGCCTTCTCATAGAAACTCTCCGGTTTCAATATTTCACTAACGATGGAGTAAGCATCCTTTTCAAGCATCAGAGCACCTAACACCGCCTCTTCCAACTCACGGGCTTGTGGTTGCAAACGTCCCATATCGGGTACTACAACCTGTTTCTGCCTCCCTTTTCCTCCAGTATTTTTTCCTCTTTCTGCCATTTGTTCTAATTGTTATCGGGCATCAAATGTACTACTTTTTATCCGGTTCTCCGAACCTTGCAAAAGAGAAATACGATACTCCTTTGGAGTTTGCCGGGTTATACTTTCAAATTGCTTGATAAAGTATGGAACATTACCATAGCCTGATTCATCGGCTATTTGAGAGACACTCAAATTAGAATACGACAATAATATACAAGCATGTTCAACCCTCTTTTCCCTATCTAAATGTCAAAAGAACAGATCACATCGATTTGCCGAATCGGGAAGCATCCACCGCTTCATGTTGCTTTTTCTTATAACCGCCGAACTTCCAGACAAAAGAAACCGTTACACAACGTTGGTCGTCCAGTTTCCAGAGGCGGCTGTATTGGCCGGACTGGTTGATTTCCATCGTATGAGGCATATTGCTACGGAAGATGTTGTTACATTTCAGAATCAGAGTAGCACGATCGTCGGCAAACTGCCATTTCAATGCAGAAGACACATCATAGAGATGACCGAGATCATAGATTCCCTGCACGGCTCCGGTAACGAAATAGCCATTCAAATCCAGCTTCAAATTCGGACGAGACTTGGAAAGGGTAAACGTATTATCCATCTTGAACTGCCCGGTGTATTTCTCATTATGGAAAGACAGATCATGAAAATGGTCCAACTTCTCCTGCATACGCTGACCGGACAAAGTCACTTGGCTGTTCCAGAACTCGCCGACCCGGAAAGGAACGATCACCCCTACACCGAATTGCAACTGGTAGTCCATGTTCTCATACCGGAAAACGTTTTTCAGTTCCGAGGTATTCTGATAAGGCAACTGGGCGAAATAATCGGGCACATAGTCACAAAAAGCCAGAATCGTATATTTCTGCTTCAGGATATAAATCAACTGCCCGCTATAAGAACGGTAAGGCTTCAGGGAAGGATTGCCCAAGATAACGGAATAAGAGTTGATCGGGCTTTCCTGCGGCGTCACATCCCAATAGGACGGATAGGTTTTGTCGCTGCTTATGTCCAATTGGATGATGTGCATCGGATTGACCGTATAGCTGAGTGTCGCATTCGGGAATAAGGTCCAATCATTCCAAAGTGTGGATTTCATCCCGTTAGAGGTATAATCCGATTTAAAGTATTCAACTTTCAGAGAAGCTGTTGCAGAGAAATGCGAACCGAAATCCTTGGACACCTCCAAGAAGGCATTTCCACTATACTCTTTCTGGCGGTTATTTTCAAGTTCATCAAGAGCCGATTCATAGCCGTTACCTTTATTATATAGATAATCGATATAAGTCTTCGAAGAGGTAAAACCGCCGTGGACACCGTAATTCAGTGCCCACCCGGTTTCAAAAGTGTGGCTATGGTTAATAAATAGTGCTCCTTGTGAAATATCCTGCTTGGAATTATTCTGCATATCCGTCACTGTCGTTTCATGGCTTTGATCGACAAATGTCTGGAAGCCGGGTGAATGATAACGCGTAAAATCCGCACCCGCCATCAGTCCGGAGTTACCGTCATATTGAATACGGACATTGTGCAACGCACTGTTTCCCTCTATGTATGTACGGCTCAGGCGTTCTTCCACCGGCTGTCCGGATTTCAATGCCTGGAAGGTTGTAACGGCCGTCCGCTCAAGATCGGATTTGCCGGCCGTAAGATAGTAGGCGGCAGAGAGCCTGTCGTCATTTTTGAAAGTATAGTCCATACCTAAACGCATCGTTCCATCTATGCCGCTCCGGGTGCCACGTCCCGATTGGTTGACCTCCGTTACCTGATCTTTCAGGGTATGGAGGGCCTGGATCTCCTCTCCCATATAGTTCCGTCCCTTAGCCCCATTGGCTAAGAAATCTATATTGAAACGGGATGTGGAGTAAAGCAAGTTGCCATGGACTTTCCCCTCCGCATAATGGCGCTGCAAATAATCGACACCGGTTTCTCCTTGCAAAGTATTCTTTTCGACAGTTTCCTTATCTAATACGACATTGATCATAGCTCCTTTGATATTATACTTGGCTGGTGCATTATACATGATCTCTACGTTACATACCCGCGAAGCAGGAATTGTCTTCAGCAAACCGACTAACTGATCGACCGACATCGTGGTCAACTGCCCATTGATCACAATGCTCGGACTGCCGGCTCCCAACAGTTGGACAGCATCGTCCGTACTGATCACACCGGGTATCTGTTTCACCACCTCGAACGCATTACTGACCGCCTTATCTTTCATCAATTGGGGCACGTCGTATCTCAAAGCGCCGTTTTCCACTTTGACCTGCGGACGTTCGGCTTTTACCACAACGCCTTCCAGTTCATAATCTTTTTCAGTCAGGCTTATCGTACCGGCATCAGCAGTCGAGATTTTTTTACAAACCGGCTCGTACAGCAGATGCTGGAACAACAAACGATAGTTCGGACCGGCTTCCTTGTTCAACATGAATGCCCCGAGACTATCCGTAACGACTGCATCTATATAAGTAGAATCCAATGTTTGCAACACGACAGCCACCCCGTCTACCGGTCGTTCTTCTTTATCGACCACTTTTCCATGAATCCAGTTCTGCGCTTGTAACATCCCATTACCGGCAGTAAGTAAAACCAGAGAGTAATAAAGTATTCGTTTCATTTTCATTCGTTTTTCAATTGACACTGCAAAGGAAAAGCCTTCCGAGGAGAAACTGTGTTATCACTCGCTTACGGAGTGTTATTTAGTATTATCGCCGAGATAAGGAGCAATAAGACCGGTAGCTTATCCGATTACCGACCCCGTTTTGTCAGCCAAACTGAGGGAAACAGGAAAATGCGATAAACCTCAACTTCCGGAGAGTCTAATATTTACGAACAATGCCGAGCGCTCATTCTAATATACTAAGAGCCTGTTTAAATTTTGCATTTGTTGGTTGTGAGAGTTGTATTGAGGATGTTT
>OODL01002393.1_pt1 | contig 11965 bp, 7 predicted proteins | sample 1671181 | NCBI WGS metagenome assembly OODL01 (sample SAMN06348130, study PRJEB24527) | human gut metagenome | biome: human gut; feature: ankylosing spondylitis patient; material: feces | host: Homo sapiens | place: China | collected 2015-10 | reverse complement strand
CGCCGCACCGATCAGGAACAGGACATCCGGGAAGATCAGAAGCGCATGGAGCAGGCCCTTGCCACTCTCGATGTGGTCATGTCCCGGCTCTATGAGGACTACGCCCTCGGTGAAATCAGCAAAGAAAAGTACAAGAAGATGACTGCTGATTATGAAGCGGAGCAGGAACGGTTAAAGCTCGAAAATGAAGCAACGCTGGCAGAATCTACCCTTGAACGCAGAAAAACGGCGTGACCTTTACGGTCACACCGTTCTCTGCCCCAACCGCAGGACAAAATAGCTACTTGTCACTATTAAGCCATGGTATTTACAGGCTTTTTTCAAGCTATGAATTTATTCCCACTCGCTCCCTGAAACCGTGACCTAAACGATTTTGTATATGTGGTTTAGTCCCGATTATCGGGATTACTTAGATTATCCAAGAATTACGATGTATCATAATTCCTGTTGTCATTTTGTTGTCGGACGCTTTGATAAATTCTGGTGAATACTTTTACTCAAGTGGAACATCGCCAATAATAAACCTACTTTTTCCAATGATTCTTTCAATGGACTTCACCATTTGCTCGGTCATATCAAGATATTCTGAGAGATCTTGATCCAGAAAGCGAATAGACTGATTCATGCTCCGCTCTATGCCGAGGTTGTTAAGAGAGGTTTCCTTCATTACAGTCACCGACTGATTAGCTTCTTTTATTGAAAGCATCATCTTATGCAAGGCCTTTATATAATCGGTCAATGACTCTTTGTTTTCAGGCTTGGTCGCATACTCATTTTCTAACAAGCCTAAAGTGTTCTTTTCAATTTTAGCCCAAAGCGATTGTATCGATTCTGTATGTTGCTTTAGTTGCTTGCTAAATTCGGAAATATAGCTGGCAGCCTTTTTAGATTGCTTTCTCACAAACGCCGCCGTACCATTGCCGCCACTTTTTTGAACACGGTTGATTTCTTCAGTACATTCGTTTATTCCAGAACTCATCGTTTCCATGCCTGCGGATATAGCTGTAATCTCATCATTCATCTGGCTGGTATCTTCCTCAATATCCGCTAAAAAATCTAAGAATCCCTTTTCCCCTTCAGGAATCTCCAACGAATAGTCATCTGAAACAAATAAACTTTTCAGCTGAATTCGATTTTTATCAAGGAAATCGCTTACAGGATTACTAAAAACGACCGTTCCATTAACAGCGCCTCTAAGATTCTTTTCCAGATATTCAATAAGATCAAAAAATTTCTTAAAATGGGTGGAATAATCCTTGGCACGATATTGTTTTAGATCGAATGGCAACTTTCCAAGATCATCTCTCGTGATAATAATTGTCTTCTTATTGAAACTATGTGCGAGGCCCAACTCATACATAACATTTGGATTTAGCCCAGTAAGATCTGCTAAAATAACATCCGCTGCATATATTGGAGAAATGATGTCAGCAAGAATGTTTTGCTGATTATCTTCATCACCTGCATGTGAAAACTCAAAGTCATCTTGAAAATGCTCTTTGAGCATTTCGTATGATTCAAAAAAATCATCCGAAAATGGCATAATTACAAAAACTTTTGATTTTTCCATACTATCCTCCTCAATTATCAATGACAACCTACTGTCGTATAGGCTTTAACGCAAGCAAAAAACATTACGGCAATCACACGCTTGGTGCTTGCTTTGTGGTATGATTGCTATAAGTGTTCCACGTAGGCTCATAATCTGCGGTCGCTTGGTTTCCCCACATATCCCAGCCTTCACGGTCACCACGAGCAAATAGCTCAAGAAACGGTCCCGGAGAGCAACTTTCGATGATCGGGATAATCTCGTCAGGCTTCCGTGAGTGTTCACGCTTTTGCGTCCGAATGAGGTTGACCTGAGAGCGGGCCGGAGCCAGCGTCCTAAAATTGTCACCTCTGACCCCGAAAAGCAGAATTTCAGTCACATTACGGAAATAGAAGCCGACTCCTCGCCCGTCCGGGCCACCATCCTTCCGTACCTTTTCCCAAATGATATTTCCCTTATACTCAAATCCCCACGCTTTCATAACAGCCAGACCATCTGGCAGAAGAGCGTTGGGAACCCAAAGGTACAAATGGCTTTTTGCTGCAGCGACCTGCTCAACGGGCAACGCCATTATGTCTGCTAATGACATTGTCTCATATCTATTCAGTTTCTTGTTTTCCGGGGCGACTTTTCCAGTGCGGTTTTGAAAGCGCCAAGGCGGATCAGCATAAATCGTTGAATAGCGCTTATCACCGCAGAAGGAGAGAAGGTTTTCAGATGTTTCCTGAAGCGTGCTCATCTATGTATCCCTCCTCCCAATCTGAAACACAAGTTTTCTTAATGCCAATAGCCAAAACGGGGCATCCACCATTGCGGCGTGACTCTAAGCGATATAGTAGCTTTCCCATCCAAGTAGTGCTTGCGCCGTATTTACGCATAATGGGCTTCCAAGTGCGGGAATTCTTATCATAGTCATACACGGTTTTGAACACGTCGTTCAGGTCTTGCGAACGGGTGACAATAATACCGGCGCTTACAATGTCGCAATCATAGTATGTCCGCATTGCAAGCAGATCTCTGTCAAAGGTCTGATCTTTACTGTTCCATTCGAGGTCAAATGCAATTCGACCCTTCAAAAAATCAATATTATGACCGTCGATGTAGTTCTCCGTCACACGCTCCTCAAAAGGAACGCTGGAAAAGCGTCCCCTCTGATCGGCTTGTCTTGGATAAAACTTGATGTGTAAGTCACCTGAAATCCGGATTTCTCTCCACCCATACGGGTAGAGAACATCGTCAAATTTCTTGGGAATCTTAGTCTCGTTTCCGCCCGCTTCACGCAGGTCATCTGTGGTAATGTCGAGTTTTCTTAGGCACTCAACGACTTCACGCCACTCCTCAGGAAAAGCTTGAGTAATGATTTCAATAGCGTGGTTATAGTTGTGGAACTCAAATTTATCTAAAAGATCGGCGTCTATGTAATCAGCAATCTGCATTTCGGCACCTCCAGATACTTATACAAAATATAGTATATCATATTTGCTTAGGCTTTTCAATGGTTTTTGGGCGTTTCTCAACAACATTCTTCAAAAAATGCCGGATTGCAAAAGCCGATAATCCCGTAGCGGCAGCATATTCACTTAGCGAAATTCTCTTGCGCCGGTACAAATCGTAGTATTTCCAAAACACTTTGGGCGGCTCCAAGGTTTCCACAGAAGCGGAAATACGGGCTGCTGGCTCTCTGGCGTAGATCAACTCGCTATTTACAATCTCCATAGCCCTACGAGCAGCTTCAGCGGCAGACCGCAGAGCGAAGCGCAGCATGGAATGACTACAACGCCGTAAAGGAAGCTCACCCGGACAACATCGTCCTGTTTCAGGTGGGCGATTTCTTCGAGATGTACAGCGAGGATGCAAAACAGGCGTCGGATCTGCTGAATATGAACCTGACCACCCGCAATATCCCCGGCGCTGGCCGTGTGGAGATGTGCGGCGTACCGGCGGATCGGCTGGAAGAATATGTGGAACGTTTGCGAGATAAGTACGACGTGACCATTTCAACAAAGAGCGAAAACAGCCCGGAGCGGCACACCTACACCCTGCGCTCCGTTGACCATGAAGCAGAGGCCGCCATTGACGCATACGAAGCCGAGTTTGGCGCAGACGGAACGAGGGTATTCCGCGGTCCTGCCGCAGTTCAGCCGCAGCCCACCGTGGCCGAGCTGTTTGAACAGTATAAGCTGACCGTAGGCAACGCGCTTGTCGCGGACGACGCTTTCCTCAACGCCTGCCACAACTCTGGCCGGGAGAACGCCTATCTGGAGGGCGCTGCCGCCATCCGGCGCATTGTCATGGCGTCTGAGGATTTGCAGCTCACACGGCTCTATGATGTGGAGATTCGCACTCTGCGCTTTGACGAACCGGAGCATGACCCACCCGCTGCGGAACCCGCCGAGCCTGAACCTCCTGCTATGAGCGAGGAAGAAGCGCTGCTTCTGGACCAGGAAGGCCGAGCGGCACTTTCGGAAATGGGCGAATTTGTGCCTGATTTTGATGATGCCATCTCTCAGGCCGAGATCGACGAGTCTCCCACACACCGTCATGCGGTATCCATTTCCATTGACGGCGAGTGGCAGGGCTTTCCCAGTGCCGACGCTGCGGAGCAGGCCGCTTATGCGGACTTCAAGGCAGCAAGCCACCGCAACGCGCAGAATTTCCACATCACCGATGATGCCCTCGGCGTCGGCGGCGCAAAAGCAAAGTTTCGGGCAAATATGGCGGCTATCCATCTCCTGCAAGAGCTGGAGTTTGAGGGCTTGCAGGCCAGCCCGGAGCAGCAGGAAATTCTCTCCCGCTATGTGGGCTGGGGCGGGCTTGCGGACGCTTTTGATGAAAGCAAGGATAACTGGAAAGCCGAATTTGCGGAGCTGTACGCCGCGCTATCCCCGGAGGAATACGCCGCCGCCCGCGCCTCCACCCTCAACGCCCACTACACCAGTCCCATCGTTATCCGCGCCATTTACGACGCGGTGGAGAATATGGGTTTCCAGACCGGCAATATTCTGGAGCCAAGCATGGGCGTGGGCAACTTCTTCGGTATGCTGCCGGAGAGCATGAAAAGCAGCAGGCTCTACGGCGTGGAACTGGACAGTATTACCGGCAGAATCGCAAAGCAGCTCTATCCAAAGGCGGATATTACCGTGGCCGGCTTTGAAACCACCGACCGAAAGGACTTCTTCGACCTCGCCGTGGGCAACGTACCCTTTGGACAGTATCAGGTCAGCGACCGGGCTTTTGACAAGCTCGGTTTTTCCATCCACAACTACTTTTTTGCCAAGGCGCTGGATCAGGTGCGTCCGGGCGGCGTGGTAGCCTTCGTCACCTCCCGCTATACCATGGACGCCAAGGACAGTGCCGCAAGGAAGTATATTGCTCAGCGCGCAGACCTGCTCGGCGCGATCCGCCTGCCCAACAATGCGTTCAAGGCCAACGCCGGCACGGATGTCGTTTCGGATATTATCTTTCTTCAAAAGCGGGACAGACCCATTGAGATCGAACCCGATTGGGTACACACGGGTATCTGGCGAAACCCGGGAGCGAACGCGGACGGCTTTGCCATCAATCAGTATTTCATCGACCACCCGGAGATGGTGCTGGGGCGGCAGACCTCGGAGAGTACGCAGTACGGCAGGCAGGACTTTACAGTTGCGCCCATCGAGGGCGCGGACCTTGCCGCGCAGCTCCATGCAGCGGTGCAGAGCATTGGCGGCGAATACAGAGCCGCCGAGCTGCCTGATCTCGGTGAGAACGAAACCATACAGGATACCATTCCGGCAGACCCCAACGTGAAGAATTACAGCTATGCCGTGGTGGACGGCGAGGTGTACTACCGGGAAAACTCCGTCATGGTCAAGCCCAACCTGAACGCCACCGCAAAGGAGCGCGTGAAGGGAATGGCAGAGCTGCGGGACTGCGTTCACCGGCTCATCGACCTCCAGATGTGGGAATCCGACGATCTTTCCATCCGCGCCGAACAGCAGAAGCTCAACCGCCTCTATGACCGCTTCACCGAAAAATACGGCCTCATCAACAGCCGGGGCAACGCCCTCGCCTTTGCAGACGACAGCTCCTATTATCTGCTCTGCTCCCTTGAGATGCTGGACGATGAGGACAAAACCAAACTCAAGGGCAAGGCGGATATGTTCACCAAGCGCACCATCCGGCAGCGGCAGTCCGTCACCGGCGTGGACACCGCCGCAGAAGCCCTCGCCCTGTCCATTGGGGAAAAAGCCCGCGTGGATATGGCGTATATGTCCCAGCTCACCGGCAAAAGCGAGGACGACATCATCGACGAGCTGAACGGCGTCATTTTCCTCGACCCTGTTTACGGCGACTGGCAGACGGCGGACGAATACCTCTCCGGCAACGTCCGGCAAAAGCTGCGGGAGGCGGAGAACGCCGCCGTTGATAGTCCCGGCTATCTGCCCAACGTGGAGGCATTGCGCGCCGCCCAGCCGAAAGACCTTGACGCTTCGGAGATCGAGGTGCGCCTCGGCGCGACGTGGATCGACAAAAAGTACATTCAGCAGTTCATGTTCGAGCTGCTGGAGCCGCCTCTGTATGCCCGCCGCTCCTTGGAGGTCAACTACTCGGAGTTCACGGCGGAGTGGAACATCTCCGGCAAGAACAGCATCCCCTACAACGACATCAACGCCCGCATGACCTACGGCACCGACTGCGCCAACGCCTACAAAATCCTTGAAGATACGCTGAATCTGCGGGATGTGCGCATTTACGACACCGTAAGGGACGCGGACGGAAAGGAAAAGCGCGTACTCAACAGCAAGGAAACCACCCTCGCCCAGCAGAAGCAGCAGGCCATCAAGGAGGCGTTCCGTGACTGGATATGGCGTGACCCCGACAGGCGGCGGGAGCTGGTGCAGCTCTACAATGAGCGCTTCAATTCCACCCGTCCCCGGGAGTATGACGGCAGGCACCTGATCTTTCCGGGCATGAATCCTGAGATTACCCTGCGAGAGCATCAGCTCAACGCCATCGCCCACGACCTCTACGGCGGCAACACGCTCCTTGCCCATGAGGTGGGCGCGGGCAAGACCTTTGAGATGATCGCCGCCGCCATGGAGGGCAAGCGTCTTGGCCTGTGCCAGAAATCCCTCTTTGCGGTGCCGAACCACCTGACGGAGCAGTGGGCGTCGGAGTTCCTGCGGCTCTACCCCTCCGCCAATATCCTTGTGGCTACCAAAAAGGACTTTGAGACACGAAACCGCAAGAAGTTCTGCGCCCGCATCGCCACCGGCGACTATGACGCCGTTATCATCGGTCACAGCCAGTTTGAGCGCATCCCCGTGTCCAGAGAGCGGCAGGAACGGCTCTTGCAGGAGCAGATCTGGGAGATCGAGGACGGCATCTCGGAACTCAAGGCCAGCCGCGCCGAACGCTTTACCATCAAGGAGCTGGAGCGTACCAAGAAAAATCTGGAAACCAAGCTGCAAAAGCTCCACGACGCCGCCCGCAAGGACGACGTTGTGACCTTTGAACAGCTCGGCGTAGACCGGCTCTATGTGGACGAGGCGCACAGCTTCAAAAACCTGTTCCTCTACACAAAAATGCGGAATGTGGCGGGGCTTTCCACCACCGATGCCCAGAAGTCCTCGGATATGCTGCTCAAATGCCGCTATATCGACGAGCTTACCCACGGCAAGGGCGTCACCTTCGCCACGGGTACGCCCATCTCAAATTCCATGACGGAATTGTATACCATGATGCGGTATTTGCAGCACGATATGCTCAAGCGCAACAGCCTGACCCACTTCGATTGCTGGGCCTCCGCCTTTGGGGAAACCACCACCGCCATCGAGCTTGCGCCGGAGGGCTATACTTTAATAGGACGATAAAATTAACTGTCCTAAATTGAAAATACATAAGGAAGGAGGTTAAGAGAATGTCAAGGACTTCAAAGATTACAGCACTTTATGAGAGATTATTGACATTGCAGGAGCTGCAAGAAGCATTCTTGCAATCATAAGGACAGCAAATAAAGAAGCACCTGCCGAAAGATATTTGGTGCAAGTGAAGTCTAACCTTGCCCCAACAGGCTCGGCAATTCTTTTTGAGGTAGCGGAAAGCGGAGTGAACTTTGTTTCTGAAATGGAAATGACTGCGGAAGAAGCGTTTTCTTCCCTTGCTCCTAAAATGGGCAGACCGAATGAAACTGAACTTAGGGCAAAGGATTTCATCTTGGAAATGTTACAAGATGGAGAAATGCTTGCCAACGATTGCGAAGCAAAACTTGAAGAAGCAGGCTTCAAGAAATCGACTATCAAAAAGGCAAAGAAGAAAGCAGGAGTTGTGTCACACAAGAAAGGCTTTCTGTGGTATTGGTCTTTGCCGATGGGCGATATGCCGAGAGCATAAAGACAGGTTGTCCGATTGGGTAGACAGCCTGTTTTTTGGTGGAGGCATTTAAGGGAGGTCAAGGGAGGAAAGCCCTTGCCCACGACATCTTTGCAACGAAGTTGAAAGTGTCATAGTGGGTTACACACATTCAGCGAATGTTGTGTAATGGCTTCGCCCTGCCGAGAAAGGAGAACGAAAATGGCTAAAAACAACAAAGCGGATATGAGTTGTGCAAGGGTCAAAAAGTACACCGCTTCTGATGTGAGCAAGGCGGAAAGGCACAACGAACGCAAAAATGAAACCTACGAAAATATGAATGTGATTGAGGAACGCATACCTTTTAATGTGCATTTCAAAACACCGACTGCTCCGACTTATATGGAACAATTAAAGCAGATGAAAACCGACGGGCTGGTGTCGCTCCGTGGGTTGAGAAAAGACGCTACACTCTTTAACGAGATTGTGATTGATGTGAACACGATGTACTTCGAGCGTAACGGTGGCTACGAATATGCAAAGCAGTTTTATGAAGAAGCGTTCCATTTCATTGAAGAAAAATTCGGTGCTGATAATATCATATCGGCTGTTATGCACGCTGATGAAATCAATGCAGCGGCAACCGAGGAACTTGGAAAAGAGGTTTACCACTATCATCTTCACGCTATGGTTTTGCCTGTGGTGGAGAAAGAAATCCTATGGAGTAAGCGTTGCAAAGATGAAAAACTGCGAGGAACGGTTAAGGAAGTGGTTCATCAAATCAGCCATTCAAAGAAATGGAAATCAGATATTCCACTGACCGATGAAAAAGGCAATCCGCTTCTCAGAAAGAATGGTAAACCGATGTTCCGAGCTTCGTACAGCATACTGCAAGATGAATTGTTTAACTATATGACGGAGCAAGGGTTCAAAGGCTTTCAGCGTGGCGAATACGGAAGTACAGCCGAGCATTTGACTTCACTGCAATATCAAATCAAGCAGGACAAAAAACGCTTGGAGCAGTTACAGAAGCGTATTCAGCGTGAACAGATAAAATATGAACCTGCCCGTAATGTTTCCAAAACCTACAATGAGATTGATAGTATGGGGCAGAAAACAATCACAGGTAAAATGGCAATCTCCAAAGAGGATTATTCCCAACTGACCGCCCTTGCCAAAGAGGGTATTACAAGTCGTGCGGAAATCAATGAATTAGAACAGAGTGCCAACTATTACCGACAGAAATATTTTGACAGTGCAAATGCACTGGAAAGAATGAAAACCAAATACAACGAACTGAAAGAAAAGTGCAGACCTTTTCTTGAAGCGTTGGAGCATTTCCCCGAAGTTGCTAAACTTTTTACCGAAAAAGTGAAGCAACTTTTTTCTTTTAAGGAAGCACAGGAACGAGCCGAAAAAGAAGCAAGGGAAAAAGAAAGACAAGAGCGTATCAAGGCACGAAAAAACAAGCGTGGTATGGAAAGATAACCTTTTCCATTATACTCACGACTTAATGACTTCTTGATATATTGAAAATCTGCGGTTATTGGGTGTTCTAATATGAATGCCCCACAATCAAATCTTATGAAAGAGAGGAGCGGACTATATGAAAGAACAGAAACATTCTTATTCGCAACGCATAGGAAAAACAACATTCATCGTAAATGTAAAGCAGTCCGAAAGTGCCAAAAAGCCTTTGAATACAGTGTTTCAAGACATCTGCAAGCACGAGGTTTTGGGCGATTTCTTTACGGACAAATCATTTAATTTAGAAAATCCACAAAAAGTATCTTGACAAACTCGACCCCGAGGGTACGGGCTACCGGGCGCGGACCCGATTTGCCAAGTTCTTTAACCTGCCGGAGCTGATGAACCTGTTCCGGGAGGCGGCGGACGTCAAGACCGCCGATCAGCTAAACCTCCCCACGCCCACTGCCGTCTATCACACCGAGGTCACACAGCCCACGGCGCTGCAACAGCAGATGGTGCAGGAGCTGTCCGAACGTGCCGCCAAGGTACATTCCGGCGCGATTGCTCCCACGGAGGACAATATGCTGAAAATCACCTCGGACGGGCGCAAGCTGGGCCTTGACCAGCGGGTAATCAACCCCGACCTGCCGGACGACCCGAACAGCAAGGTCAATCTGTGCGTCAACAACATCCACCGCATCTGGCAGGATGGGCAGGCGGAGAAGCTGACGCAGCTCGTGTTCTGCGACCTGTCCACTCCCAAGGGCAAGGCGGCTCAGAGCGGCAGGATCGCCGCGAAAGGCACGGACAGCCCGGAGCTTCACGCGCTGGAGGCTGCCATTGATGCGGAAACCGAACCGGAGGAGCCGCCCTTTACCATCTACGACGACATTCGGGAAAAGCTCGTTGCCCGTGGGATTCCGAGGGAGCAGATTGCTTTCATCCATGAGGCAAATACGGAAGTCCGAAAGAAGGAGCTGTTTGCAAAGGTGCGCTCCGGTCAGGTGCGCGTCCTCATGGGCAGCACCTTCAAGATGGGCGCGGGCATGAACGTGCAGGACAGGCTTGTGGCACTTCACGACCTGGACTGCCCGTGGCGGCCGGGCGATCTGGAGCAGCGCAGCGGGCGCATCATCCGTCAGGGCAACCGCAACAAGGAGGTACACATCTACCGCTACGTCACGGAATCCACCTTCGACGCCTACCTCTGGCAGACGGTAGAAAACAAGCAGAAATTCATCTCCCAGATCATGACCTCAAAATCCCCGGTTCGCTCCTGCGAGGACGTGGACGAGACCGCCCTTTCCTATGCGGAGATCAAGGCGCTGTGCGCCGGAGACGAGAGAATTAAAGAGAAGATGGACTTGGACGTGGACGTTGCCCGCCTGAAGCTCATGAAGGCCAGCCACCAGAGCCAGCAGTTCCGTCTGGAGGACAATCTGCTCAGGCATTTCCCCGAACAGATCAGGCAGAACGAGAGCTTCGCGGAGGGCTTCACCGCCGATATGCAGACGCTCGCCGGACATCCGCACCCTGTGGACGGCTTTGCGGGCATGGAGGTCAAGGGCGACCTTCTCACCGACAAGGACAACGCGGGCGCTGCCATTCTGGAAGCCTTCAAGGACGCAAAGGGCATGGAGCCCGTTCCCATCGGCAGCTACCGGGGCTTTGCCATGTCCCTGACCGTGGAGGACTTCGGGCGGGACTTTATTCTCACCCTCAAGGGCAAAATGAACCACCGCGTGACGCTGGGCAAGGACGCGCGGGGCAACCTCACCCGCATTGACAACGCCCTGAACGCCATGCCGGACAGATTGCAGAATGTCCGAAACACGCTGGACGCGCTCACCGCGCAGATGGAGACGGCAAAGGCGGAGCTGGGCAAGCCCTTCCCCCAGGAGGATGAGCTGCGGACAAAATCCGCGCGGCTTGCGGAGCTGAACGCCGAGCTGAACATTGACGACCGCACGCCCATGGAGCAGATGGCGGAGGACGCGCCCGCCGTGCAGAGCGCAAAGGCGGAGCGTCCCTCCGTGCTGGCAAAGCTGAAAGCGCCGCTGTCCCAGCCCTGCGCCGAGGACAAAATCAAGCGCAGGGACAAGGAGGAACGATAAAAAACGGCGGCTCCGACGAAGAACGGATTTTGTCGGAGCCGCTTCACTACAGCTTAATGAAAGGAAGGATGCACCAATATGAAGGATATTCCCGTTTACAGATTTCCCGCCGAGCACGCCCGTGAAAACGGCGAGCTGGAGCTTTACCGCGCCTCCAACAAGGCCAGCGCCGCCTGCAAGGAGGCCATTGAGAAGGCGATCTCCGAGCATTATTGCGATAACGTCCTGCACCGGGAAGCCGTCGCGCAGGTAGCGGAGCAGTTCGGGCATGAGCGCATTTTATATGTGCTGGCGATTACCATTCGGCAGAAGGATTGGGATGGGCGGTTCTCAGCGGACAACAAGCAATGGGCAAAGACCGTTCCCGTTTCGGAGAACCCCGACGCATGGGGGACGGATCGGAACTGCTATCTGGCGGTGAACAGCCACAGCGGGCTGGTTGATCTGTTTACCAAGCTGGCGCGGGAGGACGCAAGGGCGCATGAGCGCAAGCCCTCGG
>OODL01002385.1_pt1 | contig 12015 bp, 7 predicted proteins | sample 1671181 | NCBI WGS metagenome assembly OODL01 (sample SAMN06348130, study PRJEB24527) | human gut metagenome | biome: human gut; feature: ankylosing spondylitis patient; material: feces | host: Homo sapiens | place: China | collected 2015-10 | reverse complement strand
GAGCTAATCGGGAAGTTGAACATTTAAAGAATTAAAGAAAATGGATAAAAATATAAGTTTCACACTGAAAGTATGGCGTCAGAAAGGTCCAAAGGCAAAAGGCGCTTTTGAAACATACCAAATGAAAGATATCCCCGGTGACACTTCATTCCTTGAAATGCTGGATATCTTGAATGAGCAACTGATTTCTGAAGGTAATGAACCGGTTGTATTCGATCATGACTGCCGCGAAGGTATCTGCGGTATGTGTTCGCTCTACATCAACGGACATCCCCACGGTCCTGCAACGGGTGCTACTACCTGCCAGATTTATATGCGCCGTTTCAATGATGGCGACACTATCACTGTTGAACCTTGGCGTTCTGCCGGTTTCCCGGTAATCAAGGACTTGATGGTAGACCGTACGGCTTATGACAAGATCATGCAAGCAGGTGGTTATGTAAGTGTGCGTACAGGTTCTCCTCAGGATGCCAACGCTATCCTGATTCCGAAGCAGATTGCTGACGAAGCTATGGATGCTGCTGCTTGTATCGGTTGCGGTGCTTGTGTAGCTGCATGTAAGAATGGTTCTGCTATGTTGTTCGTTTCTGCAAAAGTTAGCCAGTTGAACTTGCTGCCGCAAGGTAAACCGGAGGCATTGCGCCGTGCAAAAGCTATGTTGAGCAAGATGGACGAACTCGGATTCGGTAACTGTACCAACACTCGCGCTTGCGAAGCTGAATGTCCGAAGAACATTTCTATCAGCAACATCGCTCGTTTGAACCGCGACTTTATCATCGCAAAACTGAAAGACTAATCAGCCCTTTCTACATTTGATTAATATCACCAGAACTCCTCTGCCGGGAAACCGACAGAGGAGTTTTTATATCATCTTACAATAAATACTTTCAGAGATTTCAAATGATATCCATTAACGATAGGATAACTGTAAAACGGCTCCCCTTTCCTACTTCAGATTGCACCTCTATATGCCCGCACAACCGTTCAATAATGACTTTACAAATAGAAAGTCCAAGTCCGCTTCCCTGTTCAAACTCATCGGTTTTATAAAAACGGTCAAAGATCATCATGAACTCCTTCTCATCAATTCCTTTTCCCGTATCCTGCACATAGACACTAACTTTCCGGCGCTCCTTATCCACACTACATCCCAATGTCACCGAACCACTACGGGTAAACTTATCCGCATTATTCAGAAAATTGGAAATAACCTGAATAAAACGCATACGATCTATACTGACGGGCAAGGAAAGACTTTCATCCAGAACAAGATGAAACTGCAACGAGGGTTTGATTAGTGCCTGATAAGCCATATAAATCTCTTTCACAACCGTCGTCATATTCCATTCTTTTATTTCGAGATCCAGATTACCGGAATCCAGACGCGATATTTCCACTACGTCATTGACTAGTTTCAAAAGCAGTTCATTATTACGGTTAATAATCTCAAGCATAGCTTTCTTCTCTTCCGGCTCAATCTCATCACCACCTTCGCCTACCAATAAATTAGTAAATCCGACAATAGCATTCAGCGGAGTACGGATTTCATGGCTCATATTATTCAGAAAAGATTGCTTCAATTCAGCATTTTCGGCCATCTGCTTAGCCTGAATGAGTTGTTCTTCACGCTCCACCTGTAGCTGAATATCCTGCATAACACCTGCCAGCATTATCCTCCCCTTTGCATCTTTCAGGCTGCGACACCGTAGTTCATACCAGCGATAATTTTCTTCACTGAAAGAGAAACGTACACGCCGAACATGCATGTCCGTAGATTGATGCAATGTTTCGTACAATGAATTCAGTAGGGATACATCATCAGGATATGCATATTTCAAGAAATCGGTTCGCACAAACGTCCTCTGCTCCATTCCTACCAAACGTGTATAATTCTCATCAAATTCAATATTCTCCCCCTGAATATCCCAAAGGGCAACTCGTCCTCCATCCATGGAAAGCGTCAACCGCTTATGAATTTCCTCAAGCATCTCCAGGTTCTTTCGTTCCTCACGCGAACGTCGACGGATGCGCAACCAACTGACCAATACCAGAATAAAAGCAAGGATAAACAATCCAGTCAGAAAATAAAGCTCATTCCGATACCGATCATAAAATGAGTAATTGATAATACGCACATCTTCAGGTACATTTTCCACATCAAAGTCTGCATAGGCTGAAAAGTAAGTCCAATCCAGTACATATTCCTTTTCCATATCCCTGATTTTCGGCATACCGATCTTCTCTTTATTCATCAGGCGAACAGAAAAATCGGCCGCAGTACGCGCAGAAATCTCATCAGTAGCCATATAACCACCCACAATTTTGGCATCCTCCCCAAATCCCTGACGGATGCAACTGAAAGAAGGAATATTCAAGGCTTTAGTTATCGGGAGCGACATCTGATCAAATTTATCCAGCAGGAAAACCTCTTTCTTCTGCCCACTCTTTGATTTCTCCATGTCGACAAACAAAGAGGTCCCTTTGGTATAACGGAAAGGACAAAGGCTTATGGTTATCTCATCTTTACCAACATGACTACCCGCTCTTGCAGGCATCAAATTATAGTGCTCGACCATTTCCTGTAATTCCTTATATTCCGGTTCTACAGAGAAAGCAGACCCACAACCCAATAGTCGCATTTCCTTTCTATCGGCAAACCGGGTTAACAGATCAAACGATTTGCATCCAAGAGGAGTCAGATCTATATTATAAATAACATCTATCCCGACTTGTGGCCGTAAAGATTTTATAAAATCGATATTACGTTGAAAGTCCGGTGCATCACGCAACACATAAACTTTCCTGCGCTCATATTCCTTTATAAGTTTTTCATCGGGAAAATGTACATTGCAAGCTACTACAGGGACAGAGGAAAGCAGGCGGTGACGGGTGTTAAATAAGGCAGATGCAGCCTGGTCGCCCACAGTAAGAATCAGTGCCACCGGCTTATCTTTAATAATCTCAAGATACGCCTCCATGTTTTTTATCCCCTCTTTCGGATCGACAGTATTGAAATCCAGATAAAATTTATTAAATACCGGCTCTATTCCCTGCTTTCTGAACTCCTGCCTCAGAAGCTCTTCAAAATTTCCATAGCAATCATAATAAGGAGAGGAAGAATACATAAGAGAAATTATTCTTTCTATCCGATGGTTGGCAGTATACCATCGTTTAAAATTGACCCCACATAAAAAAGCACATAGCAAGAGAATGAAGGCGAAAGCATATTTTAGTTTGTCGGTTTTCATTGCAAGACTAATATGCTAGCAAAAGTAATATAATATATAAAAGGAAAAAGGGTTCTATTCAAAAAATATTCAATCTTTTTTATTCCTAAACAAAGATAAAAGCGATATTTTAAATTTTCTTTATCAAAGTATTGTATACAAACGAAAACTCCCTAATTTTGTGACTGCTATAAAAGACTTAAGATGAACGTGCACAAAATCTGGATATTATTGCTATTCTTACTAATCCCGACTATTCTATTCGCTCAAAAAACAAGAACAGTCAAGGGAAAAGTGTGCACGGCGTCAGATACCCAAAAAGGGGAAGAACCCTTACCTTACGCAAGCATTGTTATTTTGGGAGGAAAAGATTCCACTTTCATAAAAGGAGCTGCAAGCGATACGGACGGACACTTCAACCTTCAGTTTACTACTCAGAAAGGAACACAATATCTACTCAAAGCTTCTTATACGGGCATGCAATCTGTCTTCCGAAAACTGGATGGCAATGCTTCAACCATTAATCTGGGCAGCATCCTGCTGGAGGAAGGCATCGAATTGGGAGAAGTGACTGTTAAAGCTCCAATACGCGAAATAGACCAGGTGGGAGATACCACCGTCATCAATGCAGCAGCTTATAAAACACCGGAAGGCTCCTATCTGGAGGCTCTGGTGAAACGTATTCCCGGAATGGAATATGACAGTGAAACCAAGACCCTGAAGTACAATGGACTGCCTATCAATGAAATCAACGTAAACGGTGAAGCCTTCTTTGCGGGCGACAACAAGATGGCACTGGAGAACCTCCCTGTAGAGTTAATCAGCAAGATAAAAGTATACGATAAGAAGAGCAAACTGGAAAAGCTGACAGGCGTCAGTACCGGAAAGGAAAACTATGTACTCGACTTGCAGACCAAAGCAGAATTCAATGGAACCCTTCTTTTATCGGGACAAGCTGGATATGGCAATAACAACAAAAAGGACTTCAACTTGCAAGGCAACTACTTCAAGAATAACGGAAACAACCTCTCCGTCATTGCCAATTCCGGTAACCTCAACATGAGAACCAGCTATAAAGACAACATACAGGAAAACGTTGCACTGAACTTTACCCAAAAGTACAATAAGAAGCTGACTCTCAACGGTAATATGTCCTATCATCACAATAATCAGGGCAACGTATCCACATCCTACAATGAACAATACCTGACAAGCGGAAACAAATACCAATACTCTGCCGGTAACAATACGAACGGCAGTCGTAATATGAATGCGACATTGGGCTTAAACTGGCAGGTAGATAGCATGACCTTTGTTAATATCTACGGTAATTTCAATCTCACCCGGAATAATAGTGCCAATAATAACCGCCAGGGTACATTCAATGAAAATCCTCATCTGGATATCCTGGACCCTTTCAGTACTATCAGTGAAGTACCCGATGATCAAAAAATCAATGATATTTCTATGGGGTCGCTGACGAGAGGCAATCAACACCGGTCTTCCTTCCACGCAAATATCATGCGCCGGATCAATAAAAAAGGAACTTCCGTCGGGCTAACAGCTCAATACAATGATAGTAAAAATGACAATAACAACTTCTCCGTATCGTCAACGACCTATTATCAACTGAAAAACAGTGCCGGAAACGACTCCATACTCTACCGCAACCAGTACTCATCGAACCTGTCGCCCAACCGTTCACAAGGCATCGGGCTGATGTTCACCCATCCTTTCACCAAGAAACTGCGCTCACAGATTTCATATAACTTCAATTACAGCAACCAGAAAAATGACCGTAATACATACGACCTGTCCGGCTTTATGGAAGAAGCGGAAGTGCAGCCCGGCTATCTGCCCGAGGGATATGAGACGAGCTACATCGACAGCCTAAGTAACCGAAGCCATAGCAGTACCCTGCAACACGGAATCAATCTGTTTCTTAACTACTCCGACACCACCTGGAATGTCAATGCCGGGATGTCCGTAAAACCCGAACGCCGTAGCCTGAACCAAAAAACAGGTTTGCATAAAGCTGACACCACCCTTCGCTCTGTCGGTTTCCAGCCTATGTTGTTCGTCTCATGGCAGAAAAAGAAAAACAGGATCATCCTGCACTATTATGGAAATACCTCGCAACCGTCATTATACGATCTGATCGCCCCCACCAACAACAGCGATCCGCTCAACATCACACGAAGCAACCCTAATCTGAAGCCTACTTACAATCAATCCGTCCGACTGGAAGCACAGAATACAAAGCAAGGCATCTTTGCCACACTGAACTGGAACAACAGAATCAATAGCCAGACCCGTGCAGTGACATACAACCAGCAGACAGGCGGGCGTGAAACCTATCCAGTCAATATCAACGGCAACTGGAACATGAACGGGGTACTTCGATATCAGAAGCGCATCAAAAGTTTTAGCCTGAATGCCAATGCCGGAGGCTCTTTTGCGCAAGATGTCAGCCTCATCAACGAAAACCAGACCGAACAACCGGAGCGTAGCACCACTCACAACACCGGGATAAACACTGACCTCCGCCTATCCTATCAGCCTAAATGGGGAAACTTCGACCTGAACGGAAGATGGAATTTTCAACATTCCGCCAACTCGCTTCTGGAAACAGATACTTACACCCGTAATTATGCTTTCGGAATAAACGCTTTTGCCGATTTACCCAAAAGTATACAGCTGAGAACCGATGCGAATTATTCTTTCCGAAACGGTACGAACATAAAGAAGAGGGAAGACGACCAATTTGTATGGAATGCAAGTATCACATGGCGTTTCCTGAAAAAGAAGCAAGCCGAAGTATCAGCCAACTGGGTGGATATACTCAGCCAACAAAAGAGTTATTACCGCAGCACTATGGCAGATGGCTTTTACGAGAGCCATACACAACAGATAGGCAGTTATTTCATCGTCTCTGTGAAGTACCGTTTTAACCAGCCTCTCCGCAAAAAGTCTGCGTCTCCTCAGTAGCAACAGATTGCACCGAACGAAGGCCACGGGGAGAAGAACCAAAATACTTCTTACAGTAGTTAGAGAAATGAGGCAAAGATTCGAAACCATATTTATAACAGATTTCGGAGATTGTGGCTTCCGTATACCGAAGTTCATAAGCTATGCTCTCTTTACGTTTCTCCATCATCCACTCATAAACAGGTTTATGGAACACAGAGTTGAAAATGCGCCGGAAGGTGGTAGTGGTGTAGCCACCTAATTGGGCTAATTCTTCCACGGTCTTCACCTTCATATGATTTTGTAAAACAAAATACTCGAAGCTGGACGTATATCTGGACAGTGAATGCACCAGCATAGAGAGATCATAATCGGAATAATATTGTCCCAGAATAAAAGCAAGTTCTTTCCGTTTAAGAGAAAGCAATTCCCTGCAAATCTTCTCTTCTACCAAATAAGCTTTTGAAGCACTCAGAAAGAAATTCAATTCATTAGTAATTTTCAAAGGCGTGAATATGAGGGGAGGAGTTACACTTTTCATTATATATTTATAGCGTTCCTCGCAAAACAATTCAGGCTGATTGAAGCGGTAACAAACACATTCCACATCCGTCAGAGCAAGAATCTCATACTTTGAACCGATAGCCTGAAGAATAAACTCACCGGCATGCAGCACAGTACCTGCATACTCCTGACTGTTGACAAGAGCTTCTCCTTCTAACAGAAAAATCATGATATTCTCTTCGCATTTTTGGGCAGGAAGGTGGAAGCCTCTTGAATGAGAGGCATAAATGATAGCATTAGCCACAGCCTTAGGGCACTGCTGACACGATATGACCGCACCACACGCAGAGTAAGTTTGCATTGTAGATTGAATGTTTTTTGTTTGTTATTGTGCGGCAAAAATAAGAATATTATGGGAAGAAACAAAAAAATCCCCAAAGACTTTACAAAAGGGAAAGTCTTCGGGGATAATTCTTCAATCTATCCAATAATGCTATGGCAAGCGCAGTCTCTTATAACGATTTCGAAGAAGCCTTATGAATCTTGAAAGTTGCAAGGTTCCCTTTGTGGTCTGTAGGCCAAACACAGGAAGGGGTCAGGAACTTATCTTTGGAATCATTTTCTGTTATTATGCCTCTCACAACTGTTTCGGAAGGGCCTACCAATATGCAATTTTTCAATGAAAGAATCGAGTTCATCGGATAATAATAAATAAAATCAATCCGGTCACGTTCATCGGCTTCGGGTGCCCAAGCTAATTTTTCCAGTTTAGCTTCTTCTGCAAGCTTATTTCCTGCGGGAAATGTGAAACCGGGATATCGAACAGGATTAGGATATTTTTCACGATAACTATCCTTGAATCCAGCTTCATGAAGCATCATAGAACAATCCCAATGAATGACAGCCCCATTATGATCCCATAGATTTTTTGTGTCCGCCTGCCAGTCCAAATGGGAAGGCTCGTTGAAATCTCCTCCCATAATAACCGGATGTCCTTGTTTAATATCAGTTTGCACTTCTTGTACGAAAGCACGGATAGACTCATCTCTGAATGACAAACGATTGGCTTTCAGAACCTCGGACTCATCTGTTATAGGATTATCTATCTTTTTCCAGCTCGTACCACTATATCCACGTGGCATATAACATTCATAATTCCGATAATCTAAATGGCAGGAATAAAAAGAGACTGGTTGCCCTTCGATTGTGGTTGTCATTTTCACCATAGCACGACTTTCATCACCCGGTACAATGCAGCATTTAGTCATGCTATCCGGTTTGAACTTACTTAAAATACCAATTGCCAGATCGAAAGTCTCTCCATAATATTGTTTTCCCCTCTTCTTCAATTCCTCTATCACGTGTGGTATAAACCGTTTTCCATCTCTGACTTCACATAGGAAAACTACGTCTGCATCCATCTGATCCAATACATCAATAATTCCTTGATCTCCATTAGGCACTTTAGCACCTCCATGCCACAGGTTTAATTGAAAAACTGTAAATGTACTTTTTGCTTTTGCATTGCAGAGATTAACTGAACAAAACAGGCATAGTAATAATAATAGTAGATTCTTTTTCATTTCGTTAATGCATTCTATAACTTTGATTAATTATAAGTTTAGACAAAAGTAGTACATTCTTTGTGCATTCCAAGCTGTTTATGTAGTTTTTGAGATTTCTTATCCGGCTAATTCTTTTATCACTTTATTTAAAAATATGGGTGGTACGGTTCTTAGTACGGGAGGGGTTTGATGATTATTTATACTAGCCCTGTTTCAAAGAGAATATATAAATAAAAAACCACGAGAAGAATCCCGTAGTTTTTTATTTACATAATATATTGAAGAACCCCTCTCTATTCCATTCTACTCAGAACTAGGTTTTGTAAAAAGGAAAGTCTTCATATGGATTATAAAAGATTATGCAGGCTTATTAGGTGTTCCAGCTTCTTCTGCATCCCATTCATTAACAGTAGGCTTAAAGGTAACTGTAGTAGCATCAGATGGCAGTTCTAAAGTATATCGCAAATTCTTACCCATTACCCATTCCTGATCTTTTAATGAAACTTCTTTAGTTCCACTAAAAGTAGTAGTACCACCTGCCACTGCAGAATAAGTTATAGCGATTTTAGCATCTGCAGCCAATGCTTGTGGCAATAACATTAATGCATTAGCACCTGTCGAGAAATCAACAACATTAGGATTTTCAGCATCTGCCTTAGCATCATATTTTCCGCCATATACATAAGATTCACTTCCAGAAGCACCAGACCAAGCTCCCGTTGCAGAACCAGCTCCATAAGTAAATGTACCAGTGTTATTTACACCCGATATTACGATTTTTGTTACTGTATATGCAACACCGGCTTCTAATTTTGCAGAGAAATTAATCTGAGTCAAAATATGTGCAAATGCAAGGCTTACACCTTTATCTCCATAAAGTTCTTTAGTAGCATTCTCCAATTTTGCAACTAACAAATCTTCTTGTGCATCTACATCCTGAATCGCATAAGAGAATGAAGGATAACCTGTAGTGGCTGCATAGCTTTTAACATTCTCTATCGGAGAATATGCAAAGAATTGAATTTTATCTGTCATCGGCCAATAGAATGGATCCTTATCAATTCCCCAAGCCTCTCCAGATTTAGTAGCTGTGACATCTACCATAAACTTTGTGCTCAAAGCAACTTCAGGTCCCATATCTGTTCCTGTTGTATTATAAGCATTAACCATAAACGTTGTAAAATCTTTAGTAACCATTGGAGTAACCCTCGTCGTCTTACTTACAATTGTAGTAAAGTTAATCTCCGCCTTTTCACCAGCCTTCTCAATCTCTTCATTCTGTGAGCAACCTACGATTGCCAACGCAGCAACTGCTGTTAATAAAATCTTCTTCATAATCGTTTGTTTTATAAGTTAATATTTTTGTTTATTTACTTTCAATTTACAGGTAATTCCACATCCGTTTCATCATCCCAATCTCCTACATCACCTCCCATACCTCCGCCTCCATCGGGAGGAACTTCCACATCATCCACTTCTATTTCTTCATCAATCGGTATTTCAATATCCGTGGCCGGATCTCCCCCTCCCTCTTCAGGAGGAATAGGCGGAGGAGATGGAGCAGTTACAGCAGCTGTTATGTCAACCTTTACTTCCTGAACCGTATTATCGACTTTCACAAGTAGTAATTTCATCGTTACCTCGCTGCCCGCACGTGTGCCTGCTGATTCTGACGCAAAAAAAGCAGAAAAACTACCACGTATCACATCATCTCCTTTTCGAGCCTCTACATAAATTGGGGCAACACTTGCTGTACATGAGCCATTACTGATGTAATAAGAACCATTCATCCCGTCTACATTACAGATAATGCTTGCCACATTCTTCAATCCTTTCACCTTTATTTCAAAAGAATAGTTCTTGACCACCAGTTTCGGTTGAAACTCCATCAAAAGCATCTTCTCACTCTTTTCTATTCTCATATCTTTCACACTTACTACATACAAAGGGTCCGGTGACCACACCATCGCTTCACTGGCACTAAGCCCTGTACACGGTCCGGTGTAAGCCTCAATCGTCTCAAACGCCCCATCACCACGAATCAACACACTCTCCGTATTATAATTGTAAATCACCATGTCATAATATCCAGGTGGTACTTTCACCACTCCCCCCTCAACCGAGAGATAGCTCTCCACCTTTCTTCCTTCTTCGCTTTTCGGGTAGAAGATCACCCTCATTCCTTCGGGCAACTGCTCCGTCACCCCCTTCCAGTTAAGCTTGATCTCTACTCCGCTGACAGGATAATCATCCAGTATATCTCTAAATTCACATCCCGCCAAAAGTACCGATAGCCCCAATAGAAGCAAAAGAAACACACATTTTGTACACCGCATAGCTACCGCCTCCTTCCCTGAATGAGCCATACCAAAGAAACCTTGGCTTTCGTAGGCCCTATAAAATGATAGCGTCCGCTACTTGTCCATATCAAATCACTTTCGTAGGTAGTATATTTTCGGTATTCTGTTTCCAGATAGCCAATCCCCAGACTGAATTCAAGAGCCAGGTGCCGGGCCAGTCGATGACTGTAACCATAAGTCAGTCCAGAAGCTGCATAATAGTTTCCCCGATATCCTTTATCCTTATCAAACTGGAAGTCGTACACTCCCCCTTCAGCATATATTCCCAGAAAATGTCCTGTCAACCGTTCGCGATTCTTGCGATTCCCAAGCCAGTAACGTACCTCAGCACCTCCCGAAAGAAGCTGGTAACAGAAACCACGCTTGTTATTCGACCACCAGGGACATTTATATTCCATATTCAAAGACCACCGCTGCCCTACGGGCAATTCCACCTCCACATTCGGAGCCAAAGCTAAATCATAAAGTATATTGTTCTTCAACGCAATCACCGTTCTACGCGGGGTTTCCCTCTTACTTTCTGCCTCAACATACGGAGAAAAAGTCATTAGTTCCATTTTTCCCTCCGGTAAAGCATCTACAGGCAACGCTAATACGGCTATCGGTAAACTGTCTTTCATCTCCCCCATCCGTTCTACTTTCCGGAATTGATGTTCCGACAAATAAGCGTAAGGTTTTCCACCATCCAAATAGTGCAACAGCTTTATCAGCTTTTCAAAGTTCCCGAAGTGTCGCCGGATTAACGCCAGCACATCTTCTTTATCCGGCACCTGCGGATCATTCATTACCCATTGGTATATTTTACTCCAGGTTTCCGGTTGAAACATTCGGTCCGTCGGGTTGCAAATATCCTTCTTCGCTGCTAATCTTTCAGCTCGCATCTCTGCTTTTCCTAATATCAAAAAAGAGAGTATTAAGAATATATATAAACCTACGCGAACCTTCATAACTTTGCTTTGTATATGGCAAATGTATATTTAAAAAATTGAAAGAAATACGAAGATTACAACTCTTTTCAGGGGGTGGAAGCTTCTGTGAAACGAATGAAACAGATTTGCAACTTTGCAACATAAAAGAGGTCTCAACTTCGCATCAATCCAGAGAAAAGAACTCTTTTTTAGGCAGTTAATAAGGCCATTCCGGAAAGGAATCTAATAATTAGGAGCTATTAAAAAAAAAGAAAGCTATTCTATAATCATTTAGCCACTATCATCCACGATATTGTCTCAAAAAGACAGTTCGTGTGCGAGAACAGTGAATATCCGTGAAAGAATTATAAAAGGAATATCAAACGGGAGCAAATATTTGGAGGAAACAGGGTGAGCTCTTATATTTGCAATGTGATTTTTTTCATAGTATTAGATTTAAGGTTAACAAAGGTTGGAGTACAGC
>OODL01002366.1_pt1 | contig 12131 bp, 11 predicted proteins | sample 1671181 | NCBI WGS metagenome assembly OODL01 (sample SAMN06348130, study PRJEB24527) | human gut metagenome | biome: human gut; feature: ankylosing spondylitis patient; material: feces | host: Homo sapiens | place: China | collected 2015-10 | reverse complement strand
GCCCGCGTCAGCCTGGAAAAGGCGAAGGCCGTGCAGCCGCACTGCATGCCGGACGACATCATCATCTCGGCCGACACCATCGTGGTGTGCGATTCGCTCGTCATGGGCAAGCCCCACTCCGAGAGCGAGGCCTTTTCCATGCTGCGCCGCCTGTCCGGGCGCGACCATCAGGTCATGAGCGGCCTGACCGTCCTGCACGGCGACGACTGCGAGAATCTGACCGTCACCACGACGCTGCGCATGCGCACCCTGTCCGACGAGGAGATCCGCGCCTACATCGCCACCGGCGAGCCGATGGACAAGGCCGGCGCTTACGGCATTCAGGGCCGCGGCGCGCTGTTCGTCGCGCATCTGGACGGCGATTATTTCAACGTGATGGGCCTGCCGCTGTGCAGGCTGGGACAACTGCTGAACGAACTGGGAGTCGAGCTGCTTTGAACTGGAAAACGTATCTGAAAAAGAAAGGCGCGCGCGTCGGCGCGATCGTGGTCGCGGTCGTGCTCGTGCTCGCGCTGATCGCCGGGGCGCTCGGCGGCAAGGCGGGATTCCTCACGAATCTCGACGGCATCGTGCGAGCGCCGCTGCAGAAGGCCGCGACCGTCACGGCGCAGTGGCTCGAGAGCATCTACGGCTACATTTATAAATATGACCAGCTCCAGGCCGAAAACGAGCAGCTGCGCACGCAGCTGGCCGAGGCCCAGGCGCAGGCGCGTGAAGGGCAGGAGGCGATCGCGGAAAACGAGCGCTATCGTGACCTGCTGGGCTTCACGCAGCGGCACACGGACTTCGAGCTCGAGCCCGCGAACGTCGTGTCCTACGGCGCGTCGAACTGGTCGAGCACGCTCACGCTCAGCAAGGGCAGCGACAGCGGCATCGAGGTCGGCGACTGCGTCATGAACGAGTCCGGCGCGCTCGTCGGTCAGGTCATCGAGACCGGCAGCACCTGGGCGACCGTGCGCACGGTCATCGACGTGGATATGAGCGTCGGCGGCTATGTCAGCGGCAGCGGCGCGACGGCCATGGTCCTCGGCGACTTCACGCTCATGCAGCAGGGCTGCGTCCGCTTCGGCTATCTGGCTGAGGGCATGAGCATCTTCACCGGCGACACCGTGCTCACGTCCGGTAAGGGCGGCGCGTTCCCGGCGGGCCTCGTTGTCGGCACGATCACGGACGTGCGCACCGAGGCCGGCGGCCAGCAGACCTACGGCGTCATCACGCCCGCGTGTGACCTCGGCGAGCTGCTGCAGGTGTTCGTCATCAAAGACTTTGACGTGGTGAGCTGACATGTGGGCCGATCTCATCAACAAGGATAAGGTACACCGCGTGCTCTGGTGCGCGCTGTACATGGCCGTGACGCTCCTGCTGCAGAACACGGTCTTTGCGCACATTGCGCTCTTCGGCGTGCACGCCATGTTCGTGCCGGCAGTCGTTGTGGCGGTCGGCGTGTTCGAGGGCGGCACGTGGGGCGCGGTGTTCGGCCTCATCGCGGGCTATTTTGGCGCCATGGGCTACCCCGGCACGGGCATGCTCTTCGCCGTGCTCTTCGCGGTCATCGGCTTCGGCGCCGGTATGCTCGCGGAGTATCTCATCAATAACAGCCTGCTGCCGTTTCTCGTGACGTGCCTGGCTGCGTTTCTGCTCACGGCCTTCTGCCAGATGTTCCGCCTGTGGATCTTCCACGGCGCGTCGTTCTGGCGGCTGCTGGCCGTGGCGCTGGGGCAGAGTGTGTTCTCGCTGCCGCTCGCCATCCCGTATTACTATATCAGCCGTGCGTTTCACCGCCGGCGTGCCCTGCGCTGAGCCTGTCAGCGCGCCCGACCCCCGAAAGGATCTTCGCTATGGAAAAACCCATCAAACCCGGCCGCGTCGCCGCGCTCGCGGGCATCCTCGTGCTGCTCGTGATCGTGTTCGTCGTCGCGCTCTATAAGCTGCAGATCGTCGATGGCAAGGCGTATTATGAGGAAAACCGCAACAGCGTCGCCAGCTCCCAGACCGTGGAGGCCGCGCGCGGCAGCATCCTCGACCGCTACGGCCACGTGCTCGTGTCGAACACAAGCTGCAATAACCTCGTCTTCAATCCCGACGACCTCTTCGAGCAGGACGATCCGAACGGCATCCTCCTGCAGATGGCGCGCACCGTCGCCGCCTGCGGCGACACGTATGTCGACGAGCTGCCGGTCACGGCCAAGCCCCCGTTCGAGTACACGGACATGAACGACACGCAGCGCACCCAGCTCAAGGGCTTCCTCAAATACGCCGGCCTCGACGAGGAGGCCACGGCCGTGGAGCTCATGAGCTACTGCCGCGAAAAGTTTGAGATCAACAACAACTATTCCGCGGCCGATATGCGCATCATCGCCGGCCTGCGCTACTCGATCAAGACGCGCTATATCGACAAGCTCTACCTGCCGGACTATGTCTTCGTTCAGGACGTGAGCATGGAGCTCATCACGTCGCTGAAGGAAAATAACGTCCCCGGCTTCGAGGTCACGGTGTCCTATACGCGCCAGTACCACACGAATCTCGCGGCGCACCTGCTCGGCTACACGGGCAAGATGAACGCCGAGGAATACACGACCTATAAGACCCAGGGCTACCCCATGAGCGCGACCGTCGGCAAGGACGGGGCCGAGCTCGCCTTTGAGAAATACCTCCACGGCACGAACGGCACGGCCATCGTGACGAAAAACGCATCCGGCACCGTCACCGGCACGACGTACACCAAAGAGCCGGAGCCGGGCGATCAGGTCAGCCTCACGATCGACCTCGACCTGCAGGCGGCGGCCGAGCAGTCGCTGACCAGAGGCATCGAGAACATGAAGTCCAAGTCGACGGAAACCAGCGATGCCGTCGGCGGCGGCGCGCTCGTGGCGGTCGATGTCGCCACCGGCCAGCCGCTGGCCATCGCCAACTATCCGACGTTCGACCTGCGGACGCTCTTTCAGAGTCAGGAGAGCTACGACGCCGTCAAGGACGCCGAGAACGAGCCGCTGTTCAACCGTGCGCTGCTCGGCCAGTATTCTCCCGGCTCGACGTTCAAGCCCTGCACGGCCATTGCCGGCCTGACCGAGGGTGTCATCACCACCGGCACGCGCATCCAGTGCACCGGCACGTTCCGCAAGTATGAGGACACCGGCTACGCCCCCAAGTGCTGGATCGCCTCGTCCGGCGCGACGCACGGCAATGACAATGTCACCGAGGCCATCCGCGACTCGTGCAACATCTTCTTCTACACCGTCGGCGACAGTCTGCCGATCGACACGCTCGCGCGCTATGCCGCGGCCTTCGGTCTCGGCGAGCACACCGGCATCGAGCTGCCGGAGAGCACCGGCCAGATGGCCACGGAGGCCGTGAAGAAAAAGCTCGAGAACACGAACTGGTACGTCGGCGACTCGCTGCAGGCGGCCATCGGCCAGTCGTACAGCCTGTTCACGCCGCTGCAGCTGGCGGAGTACTGCGCCACGATCGCAAACGGCGGCACGCGCCACAGCGCGTCCATCCTGAAGTCCGTGCGCAGCTACGACGGCAGCGAGCTCATTTACGAAAATCAGGCCGAGGTGCTCAGCGCCGTCGAGACCAGCGACTATAACTGGGCCGCCGTGCAAAAGGGCATGTACCTCGTCGCCAATGACCGCGCCGGCAGCGCGTATGAGACCTTCGGCGACTACGGCGTGAAGGTCGCCGCCAAGACCGGCACCGCCCAGCTCGGCGACAACCAGGTCAACAACGCCATTTTCATCTGCTATGCACCGTATGACAATCCCAAGGTCGCCGTGGCGGTCGTCGTGGAGCACGGCAGCGCCGGCGCTTCCATCGCGTCCATTGCGCGCGATTTTCTCGACGCATATTTTACCGTCAAGACCGTCGATACCGCCCCCGAGAGCGAGCTCTCGCTGCTGCAGTGACGGCCCCTGACCAGACAGAGAGGAGTTATCCATATGAACATTGCACTCATCGCTGACGACGGCAAGAAGGAACTCATGGTCCAGTTCTGCATCGCATACTGCGGCATTTTGGCCAAGCACGACCTGAGCTCGACGTTTACGACTGGGCGGCTCATCTCCGAAGCCACCGGCCTGAAGGTCCGCACCTACCTGCACTCGGCGCAGGGCTGCCAGCAGCTCGATGCGCGCATCAGCTATAACGAGATCGACCTCGTGCTGTTTTTCTGCGACGCCGAGAGCGGCCATTTTGACGAGGTCAACCGCATGGCGCGCCTGTGCGACCAGCGGCAGATCCCGTTTGCCAGCAACGTGGCCACGGCCGAGGTGCTCATTCTGGGCCTGAGCCGCGGCGACCTCGACTGGCGCGACATCGTCAACCCGAAAAAGAAATCGTAAGCCCGAAAGGAATCATCATCACCATGGACAAGATCAAACCCCGCACCCTGTCCGGCTTCATGGAGCTGCCGCCGGACAAGCAGGTGCAGATGGACAAAATGCGCGCCGTTCTGGCCGAGACCTACGCCCGCTACGGCTTCACCCCGCTCGACACGCCCGCCATCGAGGCGGCAGAGGTGCTGCTGGCCAAGGGCGGCGGCGAGACGGAAAAGCAGATCTACCGTTTCACGAAGGGCGACAGCGACCTCGCCCTGCGTTTTGACCTCACGGTGCCGCTGGCGAAGTACGTCGCGGCCAATTACGGCCAGCTCACGTTCCCGTTCCGCCGCTATCAGATCGGCAAGGTCTGGCGCGGCGAGCGCGCGCAGCGCGGCCGCTTCCGCGAGTTTTATCAGGCGGATATCGACATCATCGGCGACGGTGCGCTCGATATTTTGAACGAGGCCGAGATCCCGGCCATCATCTACGACACGTTCACGCGCCTGGGGCTGCACCGCTTCCGCATCCGCGTGAACAACCGCAAGGTGCTCAACGGCTTTTTCGCCATCCTCGGCCTGAGCGAGCAGGCGGGCGATGTGCTGCGCACCATCGACAAGCTCGACAAGATCGGTGCGGACAAGGTGCGCGAGCTGCTCACCGACACCTGCGGCGTCACGGGCGAAAACGCGGACGAGATCCTGCGCTTCATCGCCTGCCCGGGCACGAGCGCGGACAAGCTCGCCTTTCTCGAGCAGTACCGTGGCCGGAACGAGACATTCGATACCGGCCTCGACGAGCTGCGCACCGTCGTGGGCTACCTGCCCGCGTTCGGCGTCCCGGAGGAGAACTTCGAGCTCGACCTCACGATCGCGCGTGGCCTCGATTACTACACCGGCACGGTGTACGAGACCGTCCTGCTCGACCATCCCGAGGTCGGCAGCATCTGCTCCGGCGGGCGCTACGACGACCTCGCGGGGTACTATACGAACAAGTCCCTGCCCGGCGTCGGCATCTCCATCGGCCTGACGCGCCTGTTTTACATCCTGCAGGAGCAGAACATGATCTCTGACGCCGTGCTCACCGCCCCGGCGGACGTGCTCATCCTGCCGATGACGGACGACCTGTCCGCCGCCGTGTCGCTGGCATCCATGCTGCGTGCAGGCGGTTTGCGCGTGCAGCTTTACAGCGAGAAGAAAAAGTTCAAGGCCAAGATCGGCTATGCCGACAAGCTCGGCATCCCGTTCGTGATCTTTCTCGGCGAGGATGAGATCGCGCAGAATGTCTGCGCGCTCAAGAACATGGTCACCGGCGAGCAGGAGGCCGTGACGCAGGCCGCTGCGCTCGAGACCATCCGCGCGGAGATCGCGAGCCGCACCGCCGGTGCGATCCTGCGCGAGCAGTGATCCGGTCAATCCACCGCCGCCGCACCGCCGGAGGCGATATTCGATAGAAAGAAAGGGAATCAGGAGTATGTTTCAGTCCCGCACACACACTTGCAACGAGCTGCGGCTCGAAAATGCCGGCGAGCAGGTCCGCATCGTCGGCTGGATGGAAAATGTCCGCGAGGTCGGGCAGAATTTTGCCTTCGTCGTCGTCCGCGATTTTTACGGCACGACCCAGGTCGTCATTGAGACCGAGGACATGATGAAGCTGGTCAAGACCATCAATAAGGAATCCACCATCTCCGTCACCGGCACCGTCCGGGAGCGGGAGAGCAAGAATTCCAAGCTGCCCACCGGCGACATTGAAGTCGTGCCCGAGAAGATCGAGGTGCTGGGCAAGTGCTTCCACAACCAGCTGCCCTTTGAGATCAACAAGAGCCGGGATGCCGATGAGAATACCCGGCTGAAATACCGCTTCCTGGACCTGCGGAACCCCGCCGTCAAGTCCAACATCGTGCTCCGCTGCCAGGTGGTAGCCGAGCTGCGCAAGCGGATGACGGACCTGGGTTTCCTGGAGATCACCACCCCCATTCTGACCTCCTCCAGCCCCGAGGGCGCAAGAGACTATCTGGTCCCCGCCCGGAACCACCCCGGCAAGTTCTATGCCCTGCCCCAGGCCCCTCAGCAGTTCAAGCAGCTGCTGATGACCTCCGGCTTCGACAAGTATTTCCAGATCGCCCCCTGCTTCCGGGATGAGGACGCCCGGGGCGACCGCTCCCCCGGCGAGTTCTATCAGCTGGATATGGAGATGGCCTTCGCCACCCAGGAGGATGTGTTCGCCGTGCTGGAGGACGTGTTGCCTCCCATCTTCGCCAAGTTCGGCACCTATAACGTGGCCTCCTCCGCACCCTTCCGCCGCATTGCCTACCGGGACGCCATGGAGACCTACGGCTCCGATAAGCCCGACCTGCGCATCGACCTGACCTGCAAAAACGTCACCTCCCTGTTCGCCGAAAGCGAGTTCGAGGCCCTGCGGGGTCAGACCGTGAAGATGGTCCCCGTGTCCGACTGCAAGCTCACCCGCAAGCAGATCGACAAGCTGCTGGGCGACTGCGAGGTGCAGTCCGGCTCCAAGGCCTACTGGTTCAAGATGGACGAAAACGGCCAGCTGGCCGGCGGCATCGCCAAGTTCGTCACCGGTATCCAGGAGCAGCTGACCCAGGCCATGGACCTGAAGCCCAATACCCTGGTGTTGGTGGCTGCCGGGGCCGCCGCCACCAAGTCCGTGGGCGTGCTGATCAAGACCTTCGGCGCGGCCTGCGAGGGACACATGGACAAGGAGCGGTACGAGTTCTGCTGGATCGTGGACTTCCCCATGTACGAGATCGGCGACGAGTCCGGCCAGCTGGAGTTCTGCCACAATCCCTTCTCCATGCCCAGCGGCGGCCTGGAGGTGCTGCTGAAGGCCGAGCGGGGCGAGATCGACCCCCTGACCATCACCGCCGACCAGTACGACCTGGTGTGCAACGGCGTGGAGCTGTCCAGCGGTGCCGTCCGGAACCACGATCCCGAGATCATGGTCAAGGCCTTTGAGCTGGTGCGTCTGGGCGAGGAGGACGTGAAGAAGAAATTCCCCGCCATGTACAACGCCTTCTGCTACGGTGCGCCTCCCCATGCCGGCATCGCCCCGGGCGTGGACCGCATGGTGATGTTGCTGGCAGGCGAAAGCTCCATCCGGGAGATCATCCCCTTCCCCATGAACAAGAACGCCCAGGATATCATGATGGGCGCCCCCTCCACCGTGGAGCAGAAGCAATTGGATGAATTGCACATTGCTATCGTGGGTGACGTGGAGGAGGACTAAAAGCTGTATGTCCCCTCCTCCCTGCTGCTTTTGCTCCACCACAAGCGTTTTGCACAGCAAAACCTTGCCGCAGGCGGAATTCACTTCCGCCGAGGATGTTTGATCCCTGCGAGGGGCCCCCGCAAAATGCTCCGACATTTTGCGGGGACGGGCAGAAGCAGCTGGATGAATTGCACAGTGCTATCGTGGGTGACGTGGAGGAGGACTAAACCGTATACATCCGGGTTTCGGCGGGGCACATGGGCCCCGCCCTACCGGATTTTTCGGAAATCATAAAATAAGCCAGAACGGCGGGGCTTCGGCCCCGCCGTTCTCGCTTTAATTCTCTTATTCTCCGCTTCGCTCATACACGGCCCGGACGTATTTCCGGCCCCGCCAGATGGTGGCCAGGCACACGGCCATGGAAAACCCGCCGCACAGGGACACGCACAGCCGGTAATCCAGCACCTCACCCAAGGCCCCGATGACCAGGGACAGCACCGCCGCCGCGCCGGTATAGAGCATGGACTCGAAGGCGTTGACCCGGGCCCGCAGCCGGTCCGGGATATACCGCTGCACCGCCGCCTGGCGCATGGTGGCGCTGTTGATGCCCAGAAAGCCGCACAGGCCCCGGCTGACCAGCATCAGGGGGTACGGCAGCCACAGCAGGAACAGATCCACCGTCTCATACAGCATATACACCAAAAACGCAAAGCCGTACTTTTTCTTCTCCGGAATTTCCGTCCGGTACTGCACCATACCTCCCAGGCTGCGGCCCAGAAACTCCGCCAGAGACAGCAGGGAATACATGGTGGCCGTCATGCCGGGGAAGGTGCGGAAAAAGGCCACCAGAATGGGGGAATAGCCGCTGCCTACGCCGTTGGTCACGGCCATGTAGCCGTAGATGTTCATCAGACCCTTTTCCTGCCGCAGATACTGGATGGCCTCCTTTACATCGGCCCACCAGGTTTTCAGGCCGGAGCCCTCCTCCGACGGCCGGCGCTGCTCCTTTATGCGGATGCCGCTTTCCACAGCCGCCGCGCACAGGGACAGTCCCCCCTGCCCCACCAGCAGCCACGCCGCGCCCACCGCGTCCAGCAGTACCGCCGACAGGGGCAGCATCACCACCCGCAGCACCGGGTACAGAGTGGAGGCCACGGCGTACCCCTTCTGCTGGGTGCCCTCCGGCAGCAGCATGGGAAAAATGCTGTTGTAGGCTAGCTCGTCAAAGGAGCTGAGGGTGGCCAGCACCAGGGAGAAGGCCAGATAGCCCACATAGGAAAAGGCCCCCCGCAGTAGATACAGTCCCAGCAGCAGGTACATGATTCCGTTGAGGACGTCGCCGCCCACAAGAAAGGGCTTGCGGGGCATACGGTCCATCCACGGGGCAATCACCAGGGGCAACAGAAACCCCGGGATCAGCTGGGCTGCCAGCACCAAGGCCGAGGCCATGGTGCTGCCGGTTTCGTCGAACACCAGAAACGACATGGCAAAGCCACCGGCGATGCCGCCGATGGCCCCCAGTCCGGTGGCGGCGATCAGCAGAGTAAAATTGCGGTTCCATAGCTTGGTTTGCATCTTCTCTCACCTCCGCTTTATCATAGCACACGGGTAAGAGAATGAAAACGGGGTATATATGGGAAAGTTTTCCCTGACAATCCCTATTCAATCAGTAGATTAGGCAGTTTAATAGGAAATTCCCGCAGAAGCTCATAGGCCTGCTTATACTGCCGCCCGGCGGTGAGCCACTCCAGTACCCGGGGCAGGTGAAAGGCCGCGTATCCGATGGGCAGCTCCCGGCGGCAGCGGTTGAATACGTCCATCAGCGCCGCGCCGTAATCCGGGTCCCGCAGATAGCCGGGGTTTTCCAGCCTGCGCCGCACCAGCCCGCAGATCCCCATGCACAGAGCCCGGTCCGGATACTCCTCCGGGGCCGTCTCCGCCCGGTCCAGGGCGTCCAGAGCCTCCCGGGGCCGGCCCAGCCCCTCGCAGCACACCGCCAGCTTGTGCAGCTCCATGACCCGGGGGTGCTCCAGGGCGGCAAAATAGCCGTAGGCCTCCTGATACCGGCCGCACTCCACCTGGGAGGCCGCCCGGTTATAGGCCATGCTCCGCAGATCATCCTGCCGGCCCAGAGCACGGGCCATACGCTCCGCCGCCTGATAATGCGTCTCCATGCCATTAAGGTCCAACTGGTTGCAGCAGAGACTCCCCATGAACATCCGGCACTCCAGCATCAACCGCACCCGGCCGTCCCGGGCCGCCAGGTCATAGCCCTGCTGCAGCAGAGCCATGGCACCGGTATAGTCGCTGCCCTGCTCATACCCGGCGATACCGGCCATGAGATAGCAATACGCCTCCGGCAGCAGCCGCACCGCCTCCACATCCCGGTCCTGCACCACCCGCAGAATGGCCAGCTGCCGCCGGTCCAGATACGGCTCCAGGGCCGGTGGGATCTCCGTGGGGTCGTTCCGGTCCATGGCGTCCAGCACCAGGCCGTCCGCCGCCAGGGGGCTGGACAAAAGCCGGTCCAGGGCGTGCGCGAATATCTCCCGGCTGTCCCGGAAGCCCTCCTTATCCCCGTCCAGCAGGCATTCATACCGGTGCTCCACCAGCCGCTCCAGCTCCGGCAGGCTCTCCCCGTACCAGGGCAGTTCCAGCCTCCGGAACAGCAGCTCCAGCAGCTCCGGGGCCGCCTGCACCTGTCCCTGTTCGATTTTGGACAGATACGACGCCGCACAGATGTCCCGGCACAGGCCCTCCTGGCTCCAGCCCCGCTTCAGCCGCTGCTGGCGCAGCCGCAGGCCCACCGCCGCCGCACCGGCGGAATAGGGTTCCTTCATATGCATCCCCTCCCCTTTTTGCATCCGTTTTGTATCAGTGTAACACAGACGGGGGCATTTGGGAATAAGCAAACTCCCTCCGCCGCTGGCGGAGGGAGTTTATATGCAGTTGTCAGCAGAGCTTGGCGCCGGCGGGGATGGAGTCGTCCAGCAGCAGCAGGGGCTCTTCGCCAAACTCCCGCTTCATGAGCTTTCTCTGGGCCAGCTTCAGGCTGATGGCTGCGGTGCGGGTCTGGCCTTGAGAGCCATAGGCCTTCAGATCAATGCCGGAAAGGGTGATGGTGAAGTCGTCTTTGTGGGGGCCCGTCAGGCATTGGCCGGACTGGAGCTCCGCCCGGTAGTGGGCCTCCAGATGGGCGTTTAAGTCCTCCGTCAGCTTGGAAACCGGAGCAAAGGGGTCCGAAACCGTGGAAACGGTCTTGTATTCCAGGGAAAACGCCTCACTGCCCCCGGAAAACCGGTCGTGAAACACCGCTGCTTCCTTGCCCAGGGCCTCAAAAAACCTCGCCCGGTAGGAGATCAGCAGCGCCCCCACCTGACACAGCCGGATATTGTAGTCCGGCAATATGGAGAGCAAACGGATATCCTCGGCGCTGTCCTTCAAAATCCGGCTCTTCTGCTCCAGGATTCTGCCGTATTCCGTCAGGGCCGCCTCGTAGTTGGGCCGCAGGGCGCAGAGCACCAGGTCCGCAAACCGCCGCCGGGCAGCGCCGCCGCTTTTGAGGATCATCAGATCCTCCGGGCAGAAGAGCACCGTGGGCAGCACCCCCGTGAGCTCGGAAGCGCTTTTCTTCTTCACCCCGTTTTGCCACAGCTGCCGGGGTCTTCCCCCGGGAAACAGCACCCAGCGCAGGGTCTGCTCCCGGTCCTGGGACCGAACCACTCCTTCCAGCTCCCCAAAGTCCCGGGAAAAGCCGATCATTTCCGCCGTTTTCTGGGCCCGGAAGCTCTTTCCGCTGCCCAAAAAGGCGATGGATTCCAGCAGATTGGTCTTTCCCTGGGCATTGCGGCCCACGATCAGGTTTACCCCCGGATCGAAGGAAAAATGCTGGTCGTCGTAGTTCCGAAAGCCCCGCAGATTCAGCTCACACAGCTGCATGGCCGCTGATCTTATAGCTCTCGCCGTTGAAGCAGAAGCTGTCGCCGGGGCGGAGCTTCTTGCCCCGCATGGTGCACGGTTCGCCGTTGACGGTGACCATTCCTTCCGCGATGACCTCCTTGGCCTCACCCCCGGTGGCTACCAGGGCCGCGTATTTGAGTGCTGCATCCAGTTTGATGAACTCCGTCTCAATGGGCAGGAGCTTGCTTTCATCCTTTTTCTTGACGGTTACTTTCATAATCAATTCCTTTCGTAAAAAACGGATGTCATTGCGAGGCAGTGCGCACACTGCCGTGGCAATCCCCCGGATTTTCAGAATTCTGATTTAAAGGATCTGCGTGTAAATATCCTTCCACTCCGGATTCTTTGATTCGACCAATCTGTTCTTTCTCGCACGATTCCAACCTTTCAACTGTTTTTCCCGAGAAATCGCAGCTTCGACGTCGGATGTTTCCTCAAAATAAACCAATTGGTCGATGTTGTATCTTGCAGTATAGCTCCCTTTGTCCAAATGATGTTTATGCTCGTATACTCTGCGAATCAGATTATTTGTTACTCCGATATAAATCAGATTTTTGTTGGCATTGGTCAGGATATATACGTGATAAGTCATTGAATTTTCCTTTGGCACTTTAAATATCCGGG
>OODL01002342.1_pt1 | contig 12255 bp, 24 predicted proteins | sample 1671181 | NCBI WGS metagenome assembly OODL01 (sample SAMN06348130, study PRJEB24527) | human gut metagenome | biome: human gut; feature: ankylosing spondylitis patient; material: feces | host: Homo sapiens | place: China | collected 2015-10 | reverse complement strand
AACAGCTGCGATTCCTGCTTCCTGTGCATCCTTAGGTCCTTTGAAATCCACTTTCTGGCCAAACAGGTACATTTCGCCTTCTTCTGCTTTATGTACACCGGTAATTACTTTAATAAATGTAGATTTACCAGCACCGTTTGCACCGATGATGGTGACAAAATCGCCTTCATTTAAATTTAAGGAAAGTTTATCAAGAGCTTTTTTTTCATTTACTGTGCCAGGATTAAAGGTTTTCGAAACATTTTTTAGTTCAAGCATAGCTTACAAATGCCTTTCCGTAGCCTGCTTTGCAGTCAGGTACAAATTATCTATTATTTTTTGAATGAGTTAGTCGACGCTTCATCATTGGAAGCTGTGTCTTCAAATATGGGAAAGACAGTGCAATGACGACAATGATAGAAGATACCAGCTTGAGCATGAATGCCGGAAGATGGAAACGAAGTGCGATGGTGTAGACAAGGCGGAAAATAAAGGAACCGAGTACGACACCAACGGCACGTGTAACAATTTTTCCGCGTCCGAGGATTGTTGCACCAATTAACAGTGAGGCAAGTGCAATCGTAACCATACCAGATCCAATGTCAATATTGACGGATTTCTGATATTGCGCAAGCAGACAGCCTGACAAACCGGTAAATGCATTAGCAACACAAAGACCAACAATGGTGGTAAAAACAGTATTAATAGAAGAAGATTTTACCATGATCGGGTTGTTTCCAGTTGCACGGATTGCAAGACCAAGTCGAGTTCCAAGAAACAGAGTCAAAAAAGCAATGACAATAATGACTGCGAGGAGTGCGACAATCAGCTTATAGTAGCTTGCAAGTGGTGTGCCAGAGAGCAGATCCTTCATCATCGTAAATACCGTTGTGGTTTTGTTCATATTTAAAAGGGAGGAACCACCCATCACGGCAATATTGACTGAGTAAAGACCTGTGTTGACAACGATACCGGCAAGCAAACTGTTAATGCCAAACTTTGTCTGCAATGCGCCAGTGACAAAACCGGAGAGAATACCGGCACCCATAGCGGCAAAAATTGCCAAGAATGGGTGGCCCATCAGGGCAACCTGAGCGCCAACTGCGGCACCCAGGGTAAAGCATCCGTCTGTGTAAAGATCACAGACATTCAGCATAGAATAGCTTAAAAATAATGCAAGAACTGTGAGGGAACAGATTAGACCAAGTTCAAGAGCTGTCTGTCCCAGTGACAATAATGTTTGAATATCCACGAGAAAACCCCTTTGATTTTTATTACTAAAATTTATTTTTCCTGAGCCTCTGTAGATTCTTCTTCAGTCTCAGTTTCACTTTCTGATTCTTCTTCAAATTCTTCTGCAGTCTCGATGCCCTTTACAGCAGTGCAGAGTGGCTCAAATGTCTTACTGATTTCATCGAAGTCATAGCCTAACTGATCGCATACTTCGGTGTTGATAGTTGCAATACCATTGTCAAATGTCATGACAGGTGTTTTTGCAGGTTCTTCACCGTCAACTAAGATGCTGTTAATCATGTTTGCAGTCTCAACACCTAAATTAATATAGTCAACGCCATATCCACAGAAAGCACCGTTTAATGCGAAAGAATCAGCACCTGCATAATGCGGAATGCCAGCTTCTGCTAATTCCTCATAGATGGAAAGTTCAGCTGTCATGATGGTGTTGTCAGATGGTGTAAAGACTGCGTCAGCACCGTCTGCGATGATAGAATCAGCTGCTAACATAACTTCGTCAACTGTTGTTCCAGTGTATTCTGTGTAATCAACACCCTTATCATCAAGGTATTTCTTAGCTTCTTCGATTGCAGTTGTGGAAGAATCCTGACCCTGATCATATAGAAGGGCGATATGATCGGCTTCTTCATCAGCAGCAAATAAAAGATCCATAACGGCAGTTGTGTCTAAGTAGTCAGAAGTACCGGTAATATTTGCACCAGGCTCTTTCATGGACTCTACAAGTCCAGTAGAAACTGGGTCAGATACAGCTGCAAAAACAACAGGAATCTCGTTGTCTTCGGTAGCTGCCTGCATTGCCATGGCAACAGGAGTGGCAACACCAACCATCAAATCCACGTCATCTGCGATGAAGTTTGCAATGATCTGATCAAGCCACTCTGGGTGGCCGCCGGACGGTTCCTGTATGTCACAGCTATACGATTCATGGCCTTTTGCCCGAAACGCTTTGCATACCTCCTGCGATTCTTCGCAGGCAACCAAAACTTTCATTTCAGCCTCCAATTCTGTTTTTTCCCGATGTTCAGCATATAATCCCTCGCCCGCTGGTTAATTCTGCTCCCGATTGCTTCATCCCAGCTCAAAATGCGGTCAATGGTCAACTCCGTGGAGATGATCGTGATTGCATCCGGGTTGATATATCTGGCATTCAGCAGGTCAAAGGCAATGTTTTTGTCGGCATCCGTTACGCTGCCCTTTAAGAAATCGTCGATATACAGCGCACGGACGGTTTTCAGCGGGTGCATGGCTTCGGCGTATGCTTCCGCATCGTTTACCTTTGCCTTGATTGCCGGAATATCTCCCCGCCATTGCACATACCGGACAGGGATTCCGCCGTCCATCAGCTTGGCGCAAATCGCCGTACACAGGTGGGTTTTCCCAGTTCCGGGGGAGCCTCCGATGAAAAACCACTTGCCTCTCCAGTCGGTCAAATACTTCTCCGCCGCTTGTTTTGCGGCCTGTTGCCAATACTCCCGCGTTTGGAATGCCTCAAATGTGCAGCTGTCCAGCAAACCGGCCAGCCCGGAACGCTCCATGCGAATTCTGTTTTGCCGGATGATCTCGCATTTGCAAGTGCTGCTCACCAGTTCGCCGCTTTCCTTGCGCCGGACGGTGTAGCCAAGCCCGCCGCAGATGTCACAGCCATGTTCCGACATGGTATTCTTGCTTTGTTGGATGTTCACCGGCTTCCTCCTTTCTGCGCTGCTCCCAGGTTCTGACGGCGGCCTTCCAGTCCTTCATGCGGTTTTTGCCCACCATCCATCCCTTGCTGGCGTAGAAATCGACGAACTGCTGTGCGTCAACTGCAGACCCCCGTTCTGCGATATAAGCCTGAACCTCGTCCAAAGAGGGCGGAGAGAAGCGCGTTTCGCGCGTTGGCGGCGTAGCCGCCTTACTCCCTTTGTTGCCGTTAGGCAACGGAGTATTGATTTCGGTTTTGATTTCGGTTTTGATTTCGGATTCGATTTCGATTTGGGTTTTTTGGGTTTCGTTGGGTTTCTGTGGGTTATTTTGGGTTTCTGTGGGTTTTCTCGGCCTGCCGCCTAACTTCCCATTTGCCCTGTTCTTTTCAACCACTTGGACATAGTTTTCCTGTGCCCGATCTTCCTGCATGATGACACGGCGTTTGAAAAGTCGCTCATTCCCATTGAGTGCCGGAAATTCCCCCGTGCGGCTGTAAACCAGCAACGCCCGCGCTAATCTCCCGAACTCAGCGTCTGTGAGGTCGGCCATCTCGTCCAAATACTCATGGAAGAGTGCCGCATAATTTCTTGCCATGCGCCATCACCTCAGAACGGAATATCTTCGTCCTCGGAAATCTCCGTAAAGGTCTGCGTGGGTTTCTGCGTAGCGTCCTTGCTACCGCAGAAATGTACCTTGTCGGCGGTCAGCTCCACCACGGAGCGCTTGTTGCCGGCCTTGTCCTCATAGTCCCGGCTGGAAAGCCTGCCCTCCACGATGATCTCCTTGCCTTTGGTAAAGTGGTTGCAGATCAGCTCCGCCGTACCCTGCCATGCCACACAGGGGAGGAACAGTTTCGTTTCTCTGTCCTTTACCTTTTCGCTCCACGCCACGCGGATGCTGCACACCGTTGTCCCGTTCTGTGTGGCTCTGCGTTCGGGGTCAGAGCAAAGCCGCCCCTGCAAAATCATTCTGTTTACCATCTTTTTCCTCCTTACAAATAGCTTTTTCCAAATTCTTGCCGGAAGTCATCTTCCGTCCACCCCTGCTCCCGCATGGCCTTTAACTGACCATGTCGGCGCAGCATACGCATTTGATTTCCGTTGCGGTGTACGGATAGACTCCCATTTCTATGGCACCGATCGCCGCAGAGATCCACCACAAGGCCGTATTTCTCGCTTTTGTTTCGGTATGCCCCACCGAAGATGTGGTGCCGCTCCAGCGGATCCTGTGCGCCGTTTCTGCCGCACAAAAAGCATCTGCGATTATCCAAGGGCCTGTGCCTCCCCCCATCGTGATTTCAGCGCATCCAATTGCTGCGGCGTCAAAGTTTCGATGCCGTTCGCCTTGCAGTCCTGCACCACCAGATCAATGAGCCGCGACATCTGCGCCGTGTCATAGTCGCTGGAGGATATGTAAGACCGGATATTGTGGTAGCCCTTTATGTTGCGGCATGCCCCCAAATCCTCGATCATGCGTCCAATATGCCCGCTGCACCACACACGCTCCCAAGCGTCGATCCGATCCTCCCGGACGGGGACAACCTCATAATTGCCCCCGATGTCCGGGATATACGCCCTATATATGCCCTCGGGGCTGATTTGCAGCTTGTCCGCCAGCTTACCCACCAGCACCCAAAAATAAGCATTGGCATCCAAGCTCCTGCCCTTGCGCTTGATCTGCGCCACATACTGCTTGTCCGGCTGCAGCTCGTCGCACACGGCCATTGCCGCCCGGGGAGACTGCACCCGAAGGCACAGCCACGCCCCATCGATGTCCTGCTGCCACCTGGCGGCGGTCACATCAGCCTGCAGCATTGTCCTGCTCCTTCTTGGCAGCCTTCATGCAGTCAGCGCACATCTGCGCTCCGTAGCGGCCCTTGGAATACTTAACCATATCCTTTACCGTCCACATTTCGCCGTTGCGCTTCCTTACAGACACAATGTCCGATCCGCACCTCTCACACACAGGTGCGGCGTTCCGCTCTTTCTCGTCCAGTTCGGCGGAGGAAATCTTGTCCGGATCCTCACCGGTAGGCAGGGCAAAGGTCCGCAACCACATATACTTGAAAGCGTATGTCATGGCCTTGCCGCTGCCCTTGTCCTGCGTGTCTGCACCGTCCCCACAAGACGCAATCTCTATGTACTCCTCCGGGGCCTCCACATTGACCATCCGGTACACCACATCCACATGGGTGATGTTGCCGGTGCGGTTGGCCGTCTGCATAATGGGGTAGACCACCAAGCCGTGCTTAAGCATTTCTCCCCGCATGATCGAGGTCACCTTCTCCTCGCTTAATGCCTTATATTTGGTGTTGCCAAACTCTACATGATCGTCCTTTGCAAGATACTGGACATCCTGCATAATCGCAGCGATTTTCTCGTAGATATTCAAAATTCTTCCTCCTCGTCAATGATTTCCAGCGGGCAGTGCGCACCAATGATTCTTGTGTCCATCAGATACTCGCCCGTTCTCCTGCACTGGTTGCGGGAATATGTTTCCAGCAGAGGGCAGAGGTTACACGCCATATGCCCCTCCGGAAAGTAAATATCCACGGATGTCTTGATGTACCGCGATACGCCGCCCTCGCTCATTCCCGCGCCTCCTCGATATACTCCTCATTGTTGCTGACGCACTCACCACAGAGCCAAACCCCCTTGTAATGCAATGCACAATCCTCTTGGATAGGCTCCCCGCAGCAGTCGCACACGGGGCGCCGGTCGGTCTGCCTATCCTGCTCTGCGGCGTAGCACTCCGCGTCCCATACCGGGTCAGATGTCCACATCGGATGCATCCTCCTTTTCCGGCTCCAGCTCCCACACATCCCGGGTGACCTTGGCAACCTGGGGGATATCCCCCGCATACAGGGCGTTCAGAAAATCGTCCTCACTGGTTCCGCAAAAAACAAAGTGTGGCTCTGTGATGACCTTGTACCCGGAATATACGGTTGTCTTATTGCTGCCGCAAACCAGGTCGCCCACCTCGGCCACATCGCGCTCCGACCGCATAGCTACCCGGACGCCGCACTTTTCAGCCACGATGGCGTAGTAATGTTTTTGCATCTTTATTCCTCCCAAATTTTCACTTGCCGGGTCTATCCAGCTTGTCCAACAGCCGCACAAACCAATAGCTGACCGTTGCGGCCCCGATGATGACCATCGTCAATGTGTAACCGTCCATGTTTACTCCTCTCTCTCCTCGATCCACTTGTCCAGCAGCCGGGCGAAAATCTGAAACACCCGCCGCTTGCCTCCGTTGATGCACACGCCAAATGGATAAACGCCCTGCTCCAGGCCGTTCGACAGCGTGTCTTGCGAAATGCTCAGTCCATGCGCCCGAAGGTGATCCATGCACTCTTGCATCGTCATCGTCTTAATCATCGTTCCTCCTTATTCGCCGCCCGGATAGCTTCCGCAGCAGCCTTGATCTCCTCCTCCGACACGCCGTACAGCTTCGCCATCTTCTTGTAGTACTTCCGTGCCGGCGCCCAGTCTCCGTATTCCCAATGTCTTACACAAGACTGGTCAACAAACAGCTTCTTGCCTACCTGTGTGCAGGAAAGATTTGCTCTATCCCGCATTTCTCTCAATGTCAAGTTGTCTTCCCTCCTTATATGTGAGATTTCATTGACTGCGGCGGGGGCATATGCTACAATGTTTCTGCAGGGATTGCCGGTTTACCTCCGCCCGTTTGTTGGCTTGACGAAAGGAGGTGAACCAATGGCCAAAAACTCTGTGCGGACAAGCAAGACCGTTGCGTCCAAGGCGTCAAAAGCTTTGAGCAGCGGAAAGACCAGCAAGACCACCAAAACGATTGCAGCGTCTGCCTTGTCCAACCGCCGGTCTAAGTGACCGGACAGCCGCCTCGTGTTACCGCACGAGACGGTTTTTCTATCCCCGCCGCAGTCAACGCCCACCGAAACCTCACGAATATGAGTTTTCACACTTGACACTCCACAAAAACTGCGGTACAATACCTTCGCCAAAAGAAATTGTTAAAAGCCGCTTTCGTGGGGGCTGGTGTTTTTGTACCCTTTTCCGGTGGGCCTGATATAAAGATACCTCACAAATACGAAGTTTGCAATAGGCAAATTCAATAAATATTGAATTTTGGCAAATCCAACAAATTTAGGTAAACAAATATGTCAATTATGCAAGAACGGGTTCTTTCCCTTATCCCCCACAAGCCGGATGGGAAGTTTGTGCATGGTGCAAAGGCTGATTTTGCAAGGATGCTCGGATTTAAGAGCGGGGCAATAGTTAGCGATTGGGAATCAGGGAAAAGCGACTCGTACAAAAATTACCTTTTCCAGATTTCCGCTTTAAAAGGTGTATCCGTGGAGTGGCTAAAGGGTGAAACGGATGATCCCAGCATAAAAAAAGCCCCCGGCATAAATGCCGAGGGATTGAGCGAAGCACGGAAAGCGTTGCTTGATGCAGTTGATGGTTTGACCGATGAGCAGTGCGAGAAACTATTGGGGATTGTGCTGGAAGCTAAGAGGGTGCTGTAATGCCGTATGCGATTACACCTGCCATTGCGGTTGCTTCATTGCTTGGTTATTAGCTACCGACCAACTGACGGTAAGGTCTTTTTCGTAGTCGTCGCACGGATTATTTTTGCCGCAGCCTACAATATAATAGTCCCCACAAATAGACCGCCGATAAACAACATGGCTGCAATCCGCACACGCAAGGCTTTTGCACTGTGGAAGCCCGGCGGATTCAATAAATGCGGACACACGAGTTTTACTTTTTTCTTCGTACAGTTCGGTTTCCAGTCTCCTAATTTCATCCTTTAACTGCTTTCTTGTCTTGAACATCCTGCAACCTCCTTAAAACATATTCAGCCTGGCGGTCTGTCAGCATCGTGATTTCCGCTTTCAACCGTTCCCGTACAGATGTTTGATTCATTATATCACATTCGTTAAAAAAAGTCATCATTTGTATGGCCTCCGTTAAAGTGTTTTCATCTATACCCCCAAACACGGTGTTTGTTGCACACTTTTGTGCAACAAAATCGTAGAAAATAGAAATTTTGTTCTACCCTCCCCGCCCCCGCACCGGACAGGGAGGGTTTTGCCCACGAATCGCCTATCGGCTTATCGTTTGCACAGCCACCATATCAAAAACAAATCGGGCGGTGCAATCCCGAAAAAAGGCAATATCCCCAAATTTGGGGTTTGCAAAATAATGCGGGCTATGCCCGAAAAAGGGGAAGAAGGCAATTAAACATGGAGAAATCGTTGCAGGACACTTGTCGGGACGCAAAACTGGAACAGCACATCACGGCGCAGGAGATAGCAGACCAATCCGGTGTGCCTTTGTCCAGCGTCAACAACTTTTTCGCATCCACATCTAAAGCACCGGGCGTGTATGCGGCTGGCCCCATCTGCAAGGTGCTGGGAGTGTCTATGGACCGTTACTTTGGCATTGTAGAGGTCGTTTTGGCGCAAGACCAAATCAAGCAGCTCCAGCAAGTCCATGACGAGGATGTGCGCCTTGCACGGATAGAGGGCGCATACGATGAGCTGTCCAAATCAGCAGAGGAGCAGAAGAAAAAAGCAAGGCGGCAGCGCACGATGCTGTATATCACATCGCTGCTGTCCGCTATCCTGCTTGGTATAGTTACATGGTATGTGGCGCTTGATTCCCGTGTGCAGGACGAAGGCTTGATCCGATCCAGGACAACCGGTACGATTGCATGGATTGTCATTGCGCTTTTGGCGGTGGGTATCGGCGTACTTACATCCGTGCTATTGTCCACTCTTGCGGCGGACAAAAAATCCAAACAAGGCGAGGAAGCACAAAATGAGCAACTGCATTAAATGCGGAACAACTCTTGTCCCGGGCGCTGTATATTGCCATCTCTGTGGAAAAAAACAGGTAACAGAGCGGCGAAAAGCATTGAAGCGGGCAAACGGCACCGGAACTGTATACAAACTGGCTGGGCGTAGAAAATCGCCTTGGGTGGCCGCGAAAAACAAAGTGATTATCGGGCACTATGAGCGCAAAACGGACGCTCTGGACGCTTTGGAGCGGTTGAACGGCAAGAGCTTAACGGAGCGGTATAATATGACCTTTGCAGAGGTCTTTGATGCGTGGAAAGAGGAGCATTACAAGGAGATCGGCAAGCAGGGGATAGAATCATATAACAACGCCTACCGCATATTTACGCCGTTGCACGGGAAAAAGTTTCGCGATCTCCGCACCGCAGACTTTCAGGCCGTACTTGACCCGCACATGGGCAAGAGCCATTCGACCGTTAATAAGTATAAGCAGCTAATAACGCAAATGACAAACTGGGCAATCCGGGAGGAAATCTGCACAACAAATTTTGCAAAATTTGTGCGCTTGCCGGAGAATGTCAAAAAAGAAAAGGACATCTTCACGGAGGAAGATATCCGTAAATTGGAATCCGATAACAGCGATTCGGCAAAAATTGTCTTGATGCTGCTGGCAACGGGTATGCGTATCGGGGAACTGTTCTCTTTGCCGCTGGCTGACTGCCACGGCGATTATGTGATTGGCGGCGAAAAAACCGAAGCCGGCAGAAACCGAATTATCCCCATTCGACCGGAGGGGAAACAATACTTTGCCTACTTTGCGAAGCGAGCAACGGGGGAGCTGCTGTTATCCGGCTACGATGGGCAAAAAGTCCCGGCAAACTTCCGCAGGCGAGATTTTTACCCACTCCTTGACCGGCTGGGCATTGTGCGAAAGACCCCGCACGCCACCCGTCACACATACGCGTCAAGAGCGGTAAAAGAGGGATTGCCCCCGGAAATGCTCCAAAAAATACTCGGACACGCCGATTATTCCACCACCGCAAACATATATACGCACATCGACGCGCAGACACTTGTGGATGCTGTTACTAACACGTTACTAACAAATAAGAAATAAGCAAAAGAGAAAAGCCTTGAAACCGTTGAGTTTCAAGGCTTTTTTTGGTGCCCCGTCGGGGATTCGAACCCCGGACACCCTGCTTAAAAGGCGTAAGCCAGTTCAAAAATCGCAGTATATTGTTGCAATAAAGCGGTATTACACGGTATATATTGGTGTTTTCCCTGTGAAAATGTTACGCTATACTGCGCCGTATCGTTTGGGTTACTATCAAATTACTATCACTACAAGCTCGCCGGATCACAACAGATGCCTTGGCTTGCATGGGGTTACAGGTTCAAGTCCTGTACCGCGCGCCAAAAAAGTCCAGGAACCTCAATGGTTCCCGGACTTTTTTATTTTTGCCAAGATTAACTTTGTTAGCAACGTGTTAGTAGTAGCGATTTAAGTTAGTTTTTTTAGGACGCTGTTATAAGCTTTCTCATTGACGATTTTTAGGGTGTCCATAAGCTCGTCCATAACTTCCCACGCCCTATCCTGCGCCACATTCCCGACCGCTTTCAAAAATTCACTGCCGGAGGGGTTTATTGTCTTGGCCGGCGCAGGCTCTGCGGAATACAGCATTGTGGGAGCTTTCGCCTGCAGTTGCTCCCCGCCGTGCTCGTTACGGATAATGTAGAGCGCCGCCAGTTTCTCATAATTGGGCCAGCTTGATTCTTCTGTTTCCAGCCGTGCGATCCATAGTTTCAGCTCGGTTTCATCGATCATGGGGAATCCCCCTTTAATTCTCCATAAGGCTGACAGCGCGGCGCAGGGCATCCCTGACGCGCTCGTCATCAGTTTCCCGCATCATGTCGTTTAGCTGGGTGCGCAGATGCTCCGCGCCATCCGCACGGCTGTAATGTCCGCGCACATAGTGCGAGCCGCGCCGCGCGTAGGAACTGCCCCGGCCATAGGCGCCGCGCATATCCGCTTCCCAATCGCCGCCGCCAGAATAGCCGTCTGATTCCATCATGTCAATTTTATCTATGTTCTTGATGGTTGCTGTCAGTTTGTGGGCAATTTCCAGGTCACCCGCACCCAATTCGCCTTTTCGGGCCAGTTCGTCCAGCTCCTTGCAGAGCATATCGCGCAGATCATACATAGATTTCATACCCATTACTTTCTCCTTTCTCAGCTCACGCGGTCCACGGTCAGATTGCTATTGGCAAAGCTGATTGCCTCCGCGCTGGTGTTCTTCGCCGCCACAGTCACGCAGCAGCCGCGCGGCACTTCCACGATGGCGCTGACGTAGACGTTAAAATAGTTTTCCACCGCAGCCGGGGTGACGGTCGCCGTTGCTCCGTTGAGTGCTTCGCCGTTGACGGCAAGCGCCGTGGTGATCGCACCTACCGTGCCGCCCGTGGGGACGGCGATGTTCGCGCCAAAGCTCACCTTAAAGCGCGCCTTACACTGCTGCGTCAATCCGCGCAGGGTGACAAGTCCACTGCCCTCGCGGTGGACGATGCAGGGCTTGCCGCAAGCCGCCGTGGAGACCATCGGCACATTCTGTCCGGCAGGAACAATGACGATTCCGGGGTTCACATATTCAGCCATATATTTCAGTCCTTTCTAAAAATACAGCGGCAGGGCTATTGCCCCGCCGCGTTATCGTAGTATCGGCACGGGGCCGACCATTTCGCCGTTGTCGGCAAAAAGCTATGCTATGCAGTTGTCAGCAGCCGCAGCCCTGATTGCATCCGCAGCCGCCGTAACCGCTGCCTGCCCACGGGTTACAAGTAATGTAGGCAGGCGAAGGGCACGGACGCAGCTGCGAGATCAGATAGTTGTTCTGCGCGGCCTGAGATGCCGCCAGCTTCAGATTCTGATTCTCGGTCTGGAGGTCGGACAGCTTGCTTTGCGTCAGGAAGTCGAGGATGGCGCGGCTGTTCTGGTTGTTTGCGTCAATGATGTCGCGGGCTGCCGTGTTGACCGTGTTGCGCGTGTCGCACGCCTGCGTCGCCATGTCGTAGCGCACCTGGGCGATAGCTGCACGGTTTTCGCAGCAGCAATTTGCGGCCTGCATCTGCATGGCGTTGAGCTGCTGCATCAGCGCCGCCTGCTGGTTGCTGCGGGAAAGCTCGGCCTGTGCAAAGCCGTTTGCCATCGCCATGTTGGTGCCGTTGACAAGCTGCGCCTGCTGGTAAAACCCGTTGCAAAGGCCGTCGTTTACACTGTCGATCTTGCGCTCGACATTGGCGAAGTCAGAGGTCAGCACATAGCCGTCGACCACGCCGCCGGAATTGCCGTTGTTCCCCCAGCCGCCATTTCCCCAACCAAGAAATGCGAAAAGGAACAAGATAATAATAAACCAGCTGCCTTCTCCGCCCCAGCCGAAACCGCCGCCGCTGTTGGTAGGCGATACCGGCATAGTCAGCATGGGAGCGCCGCCATCGGAAAGAGACATATAAATCTCTCCTTTCTGAAAATTATTTTATTATACAAATCTGCGCAGATATTG
>OODL01002337.1_pt1 | contig 12301 bp, 8 predicted proteins | sample 1671181 | NCBI WGS metagenome assembly OODL01 (sample SAMN06348130, study PRJEB24527) | human gut metagenome | biome: human gut; feature: ankylosing spondylitis patient; material: feces | host: Homo sapiens | place: China | collected 2015-10 | reverse complement strand
AGCACGGCGGTCAGCAGGCGGCAGGTGGTGCCGGATTCGTGCACGTCGCAGCTCAGGGGCGTGTCCGTGCCGCCCCGGGGACGGCCGTCCATGCCGGTGACACGCCAGCCGCCTTCCTCGCCGGGCAGGGCTTCCATACGGGCACCGGCGGCGCAGAGGATGGCGCGGGTGCATTCCAGGTCGCGGCTGTCCAGCACATGGTGCAGCTCGGAAGTGCCGTGGGCCAGGGCCGCGCCGATGCAGTAGCGGTGCGAGATGGATTTGGAGGCCGGGGCCCGCACGCAGGCGGTATCGGGGCTAGGCATGGCTGTCCTCCACGTCGTCCAGGCCGATGCGGTCCAGCTGCGGGCCGGTGGCGTAGCTGCCCAGGATGCGGAAGCTGGTGCAGGTCTCGGCCAGCTTCCGGAGCAGATCCTCATACTGGGGGGCGGTCAGGTCGCATTCCACGTCCGTGAAGAAGACGTACTTCCAGCACTGGCCGCGCAGGGGGCGGGATTCCAGCTTGCGCATGTTGATCTTGTGCTCGGCCAGCAGTGAGAGCACGCCGGAGAGCGTGCCGGACTTGTCCGGCAGGGTGAAGAGCATGGAGGTCTTGTCCGCGCCGGTATGGCCGGGCACGGGCGCGGTGCGCGGCAGCTTGTCCAGCTGGCCCACGGGCTTGGGGCCGATGATGACGAAGCGCGTCCAGTTGCCGGGCTCGTCCTCGATGCGGCGGGCCAGGATGGAAAGGCCGGTCATGTCGGCCAGCTTGCCGTTGCCGATGGCCGCGGACTGCGGATTAGCGGCGGCCATGCGGGCCGCGGCGGCGGTGGACTCCACGGGGATGAGACCGGCCTGGGGCAGATGGCTGCGCAGCCAGCCGCCGCACTGGGCCAGGGGCTGGGGATGCGAGTAGACCGTGGTGATCTCGGCCAGGCTGGCGGCGTGGCTCAGCAGACAGTGCGAGATGGGCGAGAAGAGCTCGGCCTGGATATGCACGTCATACTTGAGGAACAGGTCGAAGCTGACGCCCACGGTGCCCTGCAGGGAATTCTCCAGCGGCACCACGCCCAGCTCGCAGCGGCCGGAGTGCACGTCGGCGAAGACCTGCGGCAGGTCGTTGCAGGGGTGGAAGCTGGCGGCATGGCCCAGATACTCCACACCGGCAAAATAGGAGAAGGTGCCTTCCGGGCCCAGATAGGCCACGTTCTGCGGACGCTGCAGGGCGCGCGACGAGGAGAAGATCTCGCGCCAGATGGCACGCAGGTGCTCTTCGGGCAGGGGGCCGTCGTTCTTGCGGGCCAGGCCGTCCAGCACTTCGCGCTCGCGCAGGGGCTTGAACACGATGCCGGGGTCACCGGCCTTGATGCGGCCCACTTCCAGGCTCAGGGCGGCGCGGCGGTTGAACAGGGCCAGCAGTTCCTGGTCCACGCTGTCGATCTCGCCGCGGATGGCGGTCAGGCGCTGGGGGGCGTCGGAGGGGGAATGTGCGTCGGCCATGCTACACCTCGCGGATCTCTTCCTGGATGCGCATGCCGAAGTGGCGGCCTGCCTGATCCAGACGGCAGAGCACCGTATCGCCGGGCTTGAGGCTGACCACGCTCAGGGGCGTGCCGTCAGGGGCGGTCAGGCGGATGGTCTCGGCATTCTGCAGGAACACGGCGCCGCGCTTGGGGCCTTCGGGGGTCTCGGCCTCGGCTTCCACCAGCAGCATGGGGCGCACTTCGATCTTGACCCGACCCACCGTGGCCACGCTGGTCTGGCCGTCGGCGCCCACGATAAGCACTTCCTGCCCTGCGGCCAGTTCGCCCAGGTAACAGGTCTTGTCATGGGGCAGGCGGGCATAGGCATGCACGGCCCCGGCATTGACCCTGAAGGGACGGGCGGCCACATATTCGTTGTGTTCGGTCTCGGCATGGACAAGGAAGGTGAAGGCGCTGGAATTGCCCACCAGCATGCCCTGGCCGCGCTTGAGCAGCGAAAGGGTATCGGCGCAGACGCGGTGCCCCAGGCCCACGGGTTCCACGCGGGTGATGACGGCTTTCTGCAGTTCCTCGCGTCCCTGCGAGATCTTGCACTGGGCCACGATGGCCTTGAGTTCGGCCAGGGCCTCGGGCAGGACCACGATGCCGTCCACGCCGCGTTCCAGGATACCGGCGGCCAGACGGGCCTCTTCCAGGCTGCCCGCCTCGGCCAGCACGTTGTCGGCCTGGGCCAGCAGGTTCTCCACGGGGATGATCTCCCAGCCGCGGGCCAGGCAGGCGGTCTCACCGGCCTTGAGGCGGGCCACCAGGGCCTCCTCGTCGGCCTTGACGTTCAGCGGCACGCTGGCCACGTCCTCGCAGGCCCAGACGGTGCAGCGGGAAAGGGCGGCCACCTTCTCCACCTGGGCGCGGGGCACGATGACCCCGTCCACACCGGATTCCAGGGCCAGGGTCACGTCGGCCTTGCTAAACGGTTCGCAACGGTAGTAGATGCGGGCCATGCTATTCTCCCACGATGGCCAGGGCTTCTTCCACCGTGGCGTTCTCATGCACGATGGCGCGCAGGGCACGCACGAGCTGGATGCGGTTGGGATGCTGGAACACGTTGCGGCCCATGGAGATGCCCGCGCCGCCGGCCTTGATGGCATCGTGCACCATCTGGAGCACGTCGCGGGTGGAATCCATGCGTTCGCCGCCGGCGATGACCACGGGCACGCAGCAGGAGGAGACCACGTCGGAGAAGCTTTCCATGTCGCCGGTGTAGGGCACCTTGACGATGTCCGCGCCCAGTTCCACGCCCACGCGGGCACAGTGGGCCACCACGTCGGGGGCGAAGCCGTTCTTGATGGCCGGGCCGCGGGCGTACATCATGGCCAGCAGGGGCATGTGCCAGTCGTCACAGGCGGCGGCCACGCGGCCCAGGTCGGCCAGCATCAGGCGCTCGTTGGGATCGCCCAGGTTCACATGCACGGAGACGCAGTCGGCGCCGTGCTTGATGCCTTCTTCCACGGTGCCCACCAGGGTCTTGGTGTTGCCCTGGGGAGAGAGCATGGTGGAGGCGGACAGGTGGACGATGAGGCCCACGTCCTTGCCGGCGTTGCGGTGCGAGCAGCGGACCAGGCCCTTGTGCATGAGCACGGCGTCAGCGCCGCCCACGGCCATGTCGTTGACGGTCTCGCGCATGTCGATGAGGCCGTCGACGGCACCGATGGTCACGCCGTGATCCATGGGAACGATGATAGTGCGGCCGGTTTCACGATTGATGATGCGTTCCAGACGAACCTGTTTGCCAAGGTACATGGGATCTCTCCTTGTGGAATGGAGCCGTTCCGGCGGCGCTGGATACAAAAAAAGGGCCGCCGGCTAATGCCTGCGGCCCCGAAACTCTCTGACAGAAGATGTCAGCAAAGCTCCTGACCACAGGCTCCGCTAAAGTACGCAAAATAAAACCAGCTAAAGCAAAAGCCGGTAGCAGCGTAGCAGGAGGTGGCAGGAACGAAACGGGACATCTTCAAAACTCCAACAGTTTCCATGAACGCTACGCCGCAGCCCGGGGCTTGTCAAGAGTCGCTCGTGAAAAAAATGCCTCCAGCCGGAAAATGGCGGGAGGTGATTTCGTATCTTATTGTTTTTATTGAATTAAAAAATTAATTTCCTGCATAGGGGAACACCGGCAGCGCTCGCAGCGGCGGTGCGCCGCTCCCTGCGGAGGCACCACTGCCGCAGAAAAAAAGGGCAGCTGACGCGAACGTCATCTGCCCTTTCTGCCTGATTGTCGTGCGTCTTACGCCCCGTGGGCCAGGGCCTGGACGGGAGCGGGCTCCAGCGTTTCGCTGTGCACGGCCTGCTGCCCGGCATTCTCGGCCAGGGGCGCGGCGCTGGCCGTGACCGGGCGCAGCTTGCGGCTGTGCAGACGCTGGAAGATGAAATCCGCAGGCTTGGTGCCCGCCGGGATGGCGGCAAGGGGGAATTCCGCGCGGCCCAGGTTGCGGTGGCCGCCGGCGGAGCCCACGTCGTAGAAGCAGGCGTCGGCCAGACGGCCGATGTCGCGGCTGCCGTCACCGCGGAAGATGACCACCACGGTCTTTTCCACCACGCCGCAGACGGCGATCCACTTGAGGCCGTGCACACGGGTGAAGAAGTCGGCCACGGCCACCAGCAGGTCGGCGCTGTCCACCTCGTTGAGCCAGACCATGGCCCCGCCCCGGCAGTCGCGCAGGGAGCGGAACGCGCGGGAGAAAAGGGGCAGCCAGGCGCGCAGGTACTCGCTGCGGATGATGCGGCGCAGCAGGGTGGCGTCGGCATGCTTGATGAGCCACTGGTAGGCGCGCAGGTCGTCCTCGCCGCCGGAACGCTCGAAGGTGGCGGTATCCGTGCGGATGCCGTAGAGCAGCGCCGTGGAGAGCAGCGGCCCGGGCTTGATGCGCAGACCCTGCAGGTAGCGGGTCATCATGGTGCTGGTGGCACCGAAACCGGGGCGGATGTCGCAGAAGGGCGCCTGCGGCAGCTGGCCTGCCGTGAGGGGATGATGGTCGATGATGAGGTCGAAAGTGATGCCCTGGAACGCCGGGTTGTGGTGGGGCTGGGAGTCCACCATGGCGAAATTGGTGTAGAGATCGGCCTTTTCGGGCTGCCAGAGCTTGGCCGGGATGCGCAGGTAGCGGATCATGGCCAGGTTGTCGGGCCGGGTGACTTCGTTGATGCGGAAGATGTCCACACCGCGCACACGATGCGCCATGATGCGCTTGAGCGCCAGCGCCGAGGCCAGGGCGTCCGGGTCCGCCGAGATGAGGATGGCCCAGCGCTGATCCTTGGTCAGTGTCTGCCGCCACTGTCGCATCTGCGCTACATAGGGATTGGTCATGACCGCTTTACTCCGCTGTTTTGGCGTTGTTGGGGCCGTGCGGGCAGCCGGGGGACACGGTATCCGGCTGGCTGGCCAGCAGGTCGCGCAGGAGGGGCAGGGATTCCTCCACCCCCTGCCAGCGGAAGATCTCCAGCAGATGACGGCAGTTCCCGGGCAGACGGCCGGCCAGTTGCCGTGCCAGATGCTGCTGGGCTGCCGTGAACCGGTGCAGGGCCAGATGCTGGTCCTGGGTGCCGGGGGCGCTCCAGTGGACCAGGGCCGCTGTCTCGGGCAGGGGAGATGCCCAAAGTGCGTTTTGAGCATAGCTCATGAGGTGGCCGACGTCCAGACAGAAGCCCAGGCCGTGATCGGCCGGAAAGCCGCGTCCCAGGCCGGCGATGTCGCAGATGTCGGTGTTCTCCAGCAGCAGGGGGATCTTGGTGCGGCGCTGCCAGCAGGCGGCGGCCTGACGCAGGATGAAACGCTGCAGCACGGGGCTGCCCTTGGGGGCATGGAGCACGGCGCCCCAGGGCTTGAGCCAGGCCACCCGGTCAAAGACGCGCAGGGCCAGCTCCACGGCCACGCGCACGGCTTCGGCATCCTTCTTGCGCGGCCAGGGCAGATCCACGGGCAGGTGGACATGCCAGCTCAGGGGCAGGTCCGCCAGCGCGGGGGGCAGGTCTTCGTCGTCATAGGCAAGGCAGGAACGGGCCTCAAAAAGGCACAGGGCCACTTCATCGACGCGCCCGGCCAGAAAGCGGGCATTGTCGGCCACATTGGCGGGCATGACAAAAGAAGGAGCGCCGATGACGGGGCCGGGGGTCTGCTTCATGGATCCTCCTTGGGAGCAGGGAAGGGGAACGCCTTGGGGGAAGGGCTCCCGGATACGGGCGGGGATGGCCGTTGCCTGAAGCCATGGCGTCCGGGGATGCGGAAGATCGAAGGCATCCCGGACCGGCAGCAGACCGGCTGCAGCGCGGCAAGACGGCATCCGGGCAGCAAAGCCCGTGCGGGGCCCTGCCTGACGGTTTCCTGAAAAGGTAGGTATTCCAGAGGGAAAAGGCAATACCAGGCATTGCTGCCGCTACGGGCGGGAGAGCTGAGGGCCTCCCGTGCCACAGGCCGTGTCCTGCGTCAGGGGCCGTCCCGGCTCCGTCCGCGGCGACATGGATCGGGAAGGGCGTACCGGTCCCTGTCCCTGCGGGCCGGGATGCCGGAGAGGCAGCGCCCTTGCCGTATCCGCCCTGGTGGAGCTGCCGGGCCGGTGAGCTCGGGCGGGAGGAACGGAAAAGGGGAAGGGGAAAGCCTTCGCCGCGGCGCAAGCTGTCCCCCTTCCCCGGATGGTCATGTACGCATCCAGGCCTCAGGGCCGGGACTAGAGCAGTTCCTGCGTCTGCCAGCCGTGGGCCTCGGCGGCGGCGCGGGTCTGGGCACCGCCCAGTACGCAGGTCACGCCGTGACCGGCGGCTTCGGCCAGCACGTCGGCGAAGTCGCGGAAGTGCCGGGCCGTGGTGCCGAGGATCTCGTCACGCATCTGCTGGCGGGCGTCCTCGTCGTCCTTGGCCAGATGGCGGGCCAGGCCCTGCGCACCGCGGGCGTCGGGCAGCAGGTAGCTGTCCAGGTCGCCGATGGCGCCCACGATGGCGCTGGTGAGCTGCTCCTTGTCGGGACGGAAGGAGCGCAGGTAGTCGGCCATCTGGTCATAGGCGGTCAGGGTCTCGTCCACGTTGGGGTCGCGGTACGAGGCGCAGACCAGGGTGAGGATGTGATGCTGAACCTCTCGGAAATGTTCTGTGGACATAACCCTCAGAGAGCTTACTCATTCATCCCTTATGCCGGTGCTGGTATCATCCATTCAACCAGCCAACCGAAGAATGACGAACTGACCTGGCACGCCGGTATCATCAACCGCTTCCGCATAACAGACCGCCTGGCTGTCAATGTAGAACTGGCTACCGCGTTCTTCAAGGACAAGTTTGACGGTGAACTCAGCCACAAAAGAGCGGAAGGCATGTACAGTGCGTTGGTAGGCATGTCTTACCGTATCGGCAAGAAAAACTTCGACCGGAATATCATCAAATATACCGGAATCGACCAAAGCGAGTTGGACAATGCCAACGAGAGAGCCAACAACCTCCGTGCTGAGAACGAGAAGCTGAAAGAGGAAATCCGTAAAGAGAAAGAAATGAAGGCCGAACCTGCGGTTCAAGTGATAACCACCAAGACCATGGCACCGGTGTATGTGCTCTTTGATCTGGGCAAGTCGGCTTTGTCAAAAGCCCAGCGAATCAACTTGCAATATGCTGCCGCTTCCATCAAGTCTTGCACGGATCAGGTATTCACCATCGAGGCATACGCTGACAACAAGACCGGCTCAGCCGAGACAAACAAACGTCTGTCTTCGCAACGTGCTGAAACCGTTAAGAAATGCCTGGTTGAAGAGTTCGGTGTACCCGCAACCATGCTGCGTGTTGACGTGAAGGGTGGCGTGGACAATATGTTCTACAATGACCCGGCATTGAGCCGGGCGGTAATCATCAAGTAATGAAATGAGTCGTAAATATCATTATACATGATTGTTTGATTCTATGTGAAGAATCACAAAACCCGTGAATTATAAATTAGTTATTTTGTTGATCCGCCGTGCGTGAGCATAGCGGATTTTTTAATGACATCTTCAATAACCGGGGATACTTGGTAACAAAGTCTTCGGGCAGCTCTTCCGCAAGAATGCGCTGGCCCTTCTGATGCTTTTCCATGATCAACAGTATATGGTCATAGAGATAGGAAAGCTTGGAATGCTCTATGCAGGCTATCAGCTTGATGAACTGATAGAAGGAATAACGCTTCCTGTCCGTACCGGCAAAGTCCGCAATGCGGTCGAGCGAGAACATAAGTTCCGTAGCGAAGACACGGGAGATCCGTGAATAGGGACATCTGGCATGTTTCTCCAGGAAATTCTTGATCATCTGGTTGTTCACTTCCAGCGCGTCAAACGGCTGATAATCCTCTCCCAAAATATCCCCGTCAATATCCGGTGCGGTGAACAGGTTCCTGTGTGGGACAATCACCTGATAGTACTTGCCGACAACCCAACTGTCGGCATCAGGACAGGAACATAGCACTCCGTTGTTTCCATATAGATAGAACCTACCGTCCTTTCTCTCCAGACCTTTGGCAATGAACACATCGCCGGCCTCTATCTGGCTGGCCAGATTGTGCTGTATCTGGTTGCGCAAGTCTATCTGGTAACCGCTGAACTCTTCACAAGAGAACACTTGGGCGGTGATTTCATCACCGATAGTGAACAGACCTTCCAAAGTACCACCGGGAACCTGAAATATACGGTTTGTATGAAGCACGCAATGTTGCGGTTCGTCAACCCCTTTGTCCGTATAGATAAAGTAGCCTAACCGGTTGCTGGTTTTTGACAGCCCTTTATATGTCAGCCTATAAAAACCGTCCGGCAAGGTCAATTTTCGTTTTTCCCGCTGTTCATCCCGTCTCCAGAAAAGCTTCTTCCATGCGGCACCGGCACCAGCCATGTCCGGAAGGTTCAGGCCATCAATACCACGGACAATCTGGCTGCACAGATTGACCTTGACTTTCAAAATTGAGTACAAGGTGTTGCAATCCGAAAGATTACTGCCAGGTAACAAATGGGCCTTGGGATAAAGATGGACGCCTTGAGCGTCAAACAGAATGGCGCCTTTGTCCAGATAGACAAATTCCTTTTTCAACGGCTGCATCCGGGTGCTGGCCAGCTTGATGATGAATCCGGACAGATCATCAGACTCCAAATCTCGTTGCCCAAAATTGACAGCCGAAATGCCGCAAAGCAAGTCCAATGACTTGTATGCGATGCTTCTGGACAGCGGATAGGAACGGTAATAGTCCGCACCGGCACTATGATAACTGGCAAACCGGGCTATCTGGGCCAACTTCAGGATTTGTGTGGGAGGTGTCATAATCCCTTTCGTCAGCACTTGGACACCTATCAGCCTTTCCAGTATTTCCAGTTCATCGTCCGGCACAGGAATCGCTTCCAGATTCAATTTCCCGTTCATTTTCATCACCCTGAGGTTGACATGGGCATCTATTATGCTGTTCAAGGTCTGCAACGACGGGATGTCCACACGTGGGATACGACTGCCCCAAAAGGCAATCCAGGCAATCGTCAGTATATTCGCTTCCAGTAGTTCCGGTTTGTTATTGCATGCTTCCACAATGATTCCGAACATTTCCGGAGAGACCGGCTCGCCTGATTGCAACTTTTTCAAGACCTCCTGGCAGAATCTGTCGAATGTATTGTCACGGATAAGCGCCATAGCCCCAAGCAGGCTCTTGCAATAGACAATCTCAAAGGCTGCCTTACGGAGAAATTCGGCTTTTCTATCTTCATTGAACGATGACAGATAAATGGTGTTTGACCGAAGTTCTTCCTCCAACTGCAGATAACCGTTGCAAAGTTCATAGATATACGGCCAGTCCTTTTCTTCCAACGATTCATCAAGCAGCTTGCGGACACCGTTCGCAAAGGTAAACACCCACAAATTGTTTTTGGTAACAATCTGATGGCTCATTTTTATCTTGGGGTTTTCTCCCACCGCATTACGCAACCGGAAGAAGCAGCTCTTCAACAAGGAATTGTGGCCGCAAAGCGCTAACAGGTTGCGGGGCGACACAAAGTTCATGTTTTCCATCCCAACCGACGGTTGAAGTTTCAGTACACCGTCGTATTCCTTGCTACGGACCAATCGGTATCTGCAGTCTATACCTTGGCCAAACACCACCTGGCAGCTTCCCTTGCGGATCATCAGTGTGTGAAGCAAACCGTATTCGTCTTTCACGGTTACCTGCACGGCCACAAACTGGGGATCGTCATCAATCTTATGGACCGTAAACCGGGCAAATCCCTCCAACCCGTAAAACTGTTTGAGCAGGAAAAATCGGTCCTGCCTGATTTCTTCAATCCCAGTATCGGTCTTCATGATGACACAATGAACGATGTCCGGTAACGGCTTGCACAACTGTGAGGGAGCCAGAGGAACCTGATAACGGTCTCCTGCCAATTCCACAACATAGCGATGTATACCTATGGAGTCAATGGTTATTTCTAAAGGTTTCAATGCGATAAATTCTTTCATGATCCATTCAATTCAAGGTTAACTATAGCGGATGATTTGCCCTTTCCGCAGTTTGCTGTTTCTTTCAAGATGATTGTATCTGCATAATTCGTCAACCGTAACGGCATACTTTTTGGCAATGGAAAGCAATGTGTCTCCCTTCTGTACCCGATGGCACAGAATCTCCTTCTTTTGATCGGGACGCTTGTTTGGAACGATACGGTTGTTCTTCGTATAATAGAAGGTCGGTTGATGGACTTTCTTTTCCGCAAAATCAATGATTCGTCGGGGGTCGATGGCTTGGCCCATAAACAGTATCTCAAAATGCAGGTGTGGTCCGGTACTTCTTCCGGTGTTGCCACCCAAGGCAATGGACTGTCCGGACTTGACCTCAGTTCCTTCGTCCAACAAGCATGTTTGCAGGTGTCCATAAACCGTCTCAAGACCGTTCAAATGACGGACTACCATAAACCGGCCATAACCGCCATAGTCGTATCCTGTCTTGCGTACATAACCTTCAAAGGCAGAAGCGATCGTGTCACCGACCTCCAAGGCAAGGTCTATGCCACGATGCATCTTTTTACAACGCATACCATAAACCGATGTGACCAGCACATCAGCCAGCGGCATTACAAAGCCGGAAACATGAATGGGATAGCGGTCAGGAATATCTGAGACCGGTATATACGCATGAACACGATCCTCCCGATAACCATCGTAAAGTGAAGATGGAGGCTTCGGTTTGGAACGGCTGCCGTCAGCTAATGCTTGGGCCGAAATAGGAGAGCACACAAACAAACAGAAAATCAGAAGGATGACTATCCGTAGCATATCAATCAGGTTTTGGTTTTCAGATGCAAAAATAGAGGATGACAGTCTAACAACCTAACTTTTAGCGGTTTTATTAGTATATTTTTTGAGCCGTTAAATAGGAGCCACAAAATCTGCTGCACAACATGACCGCTAATTTCGACATCTCACGAATAATGCCGTGCTTTGTATATAAATACAAGAACAATTAAACATTATCTGACTATGAAAACGTTTTTAAGGATTCTCGGGACAGGCGCATCAGCCAGCAGTTCCAAACATGTTCCATCAGCACAAGTGTTCAATATCGGCAACAACTACTATATGGTTGATTGCGGCGAGACAGCATCATTTTGGCTGTCACGTTTTAACATCAACGTATGCCGCCTGCGGAAGGTTTTCATTACACATATGCATGCAGATCATTATCTTGGATTGCCGGGCATCATCTATTTAATGGATTTGATGGGAGCAAAGCATTTACAAGTATATGGGCCTGTCGGATTGAAAGAGGCTATTGAACCTATGCTTAAACTGTATGGTCACAAGCTTCGTATGGATTTGGAGTTGATAGAACTTACTGACGGTGTATCAGAAGTTATCAGCTCGGATGATCGGCTGACTGTGTACAGCCTCCCTCTGGAACATTCCGTACCGTGTATAGGATACAAATTCGTTCAGACAGACAAGGGGCTGGAAGTTCCTGATGAGATTATCAAAGAACATAATCTTGATGATTTTGACATTGAGCAGCTGGAGAAGGGAAGACTTGTCAGAGGGCTCATTCCAACAGAGGTCTGTAACACTCACCACCGTTTTTCATATGCCTACCTCAGTGACACGCAATACTGCCCGGCAATCGTTCCGCTTATTGAACGGTGCGATGTCATCTACCATGAAACCAGTTTCTTGCACGAAAATGCATTGAGGGCGAAAAAATGCCTGCATTCAACTACCTGGAATGCGGCAGAGATAGCTAAAGCAGCCGATGCAGGACAACTGCTGATTGGACATTATTCCAGAAGATATTGCTTTAGGAAGCATATACAAAAATTTCAGGATGAAACGAAGTCTGTGTTCCCCTACACCCTAGCCGCCAACGAAGGGATGGAACTTGACTTGCGCAAAGGAAGAAAAATGCGTTTTACCTTTACCAACAAAATGCGGGAGTTACTTGAAAGTTAACATTAGGGAGCAGTAAGGAGCATGAAGGTTTTAAGTCTTCATTCTGAATGTAGATGAAGCCTTGAAAACTTCATGTAAATTGTAGAATAGCGTATTGGGTTATTAGTTTTTTAGGTTGCACTCTGTAGTTCTAAAAATTAATAAGGTGTGTAATGCTTTAAAATGAGGTGTAAACTGACGGATTCTTAATTTATCTTTAAACAATTGAGTATATTTTGCATTTAAAGAATGTTTGTGTAATTTTGTATAAGGAATTGTGACTGTAATGTGTTCGTTGCCGTACCGAAAGTACTTATACATAGTGATGTTTGACTTATTTATTTTAAATTTTTGTCAGATTAACTGATTTATATGAAAGATAAACACTTATG
>OODL01002327.1_pt1 | contig 12341 bp, 10 predicted proteins | sample 1671181 | NCBI WGS metagenome assembly OODL01 (sample SAMN06348130, study PRJEB24527) | human gut metagenome | biome: human gut; feature: ankylosing spondylitis patient; material: feces | host: Homo sapiens | place: China | collected 2015-10 | reverse complement strand
TATTAAGAAGATGATGCACCAAACCGATCGCCGCCAGCAACAGTATTGTCAGGATCACATTGAATATCTTTCCATCAAAGTAACTGCTCAGACCATTCCCGATCAGGAACAGCACCACACAGGTAATCAGCAGGGAGATCAGAGAGATCAGGGATTTTACCATTCCCTTCTTGTAGCCGTCCATCACCATGCAGATCAATACTACTGCCATGATGACCAGTAATAAATTCAGATTCATTGGTATACTCCTTTATTTTAACTGTATCGTATCTATTGTACTATCTGTCACCAGATAATATTTGTAGGAACCTCCTGCAGGAAGCAGAAGCCGGGCACTCTTACCGAAGCTGCCATGGTATTTTTCCACACCGTCCGTTGTAAAGATCTGGCACTCCGATTCGTTGTAGATCACCATGTCATCATCCCCGAAGAAAATATCCGTATAATCCACATCAAAATAGTAGCTGCCCACCTTTGCCGCCGAAGTATTGTACACATCCATGCGGTACTTGGTCTCCGCCTGGTCCGAAAGGAACACCAGTCCTACATATTTATCGCTGTAGAAAACCGACTGGATCTCGTCGTCATACAGGTATTCTCCCGCCGTCACAGGCTTCTGGGTACCCGAATAGATCATAAGGCGGCTGTCTCCTACCGCAAACGCTGTATCATTATTCATAAACTGCACTTTCGGCACGACCAGGTCGGAATAAGAATATGCGCTGACCATATAATCGCTCTGATTCTCGCCCACCGGTCCGAAATTGTAGAATGTCACATTACTTTTTACTACGCCTGCATCCACATACAGGTAACTGATTGCCAGAAGCTCTCCGTCCGGTGACAAACTGACGGATACCGGATAACCTCCATCCGTCATATGCGCCTGTCCCGTGTAGCTGTTGGTACCGTCCGCTTCGTAAGTCATGATCCAGGCTACATCCGTATCCGCCAGCACTGTTGTCACTCTTCCCGTTTCCGACACTGTGATATTTCGGATCGGCATGGTCGTTGTAATAGTTCCCAGTTGCTTGTCCGTATTCTGCACGTAGATCTCACGGCCGTTATAACTGCCGATAGCTGCCACATCGCCACAAGTAGCGATCTTCACATCCTGGATCACATAAGTCTGATTCCACTTTACATTTCCCTTGGCATCCGTACAGTGAGCGCCGTCTTTACTATATGTAAGAATACTGTTTTTCAACCGTATGTCTGTGGCATCCGATGAGACCTCCCGGCTAATGGAAGATACGGTGTCATATCCCGTATAGATATGTCTCTTTGCCTGTACCACCACAAGAGCAAGTGCTGCTCCCAAAGCCGCCACCACCAACAGCACCCGGTACACGATTTTCAGCCGGTGTTTGCGGATCTTTTTCTTATAGTCATCCTGACTCTTTTGCCGCTTTTCTTTTTCCTTCAGATAATTCTTGATATCTGCTGCCATGTATCTGTTTCCTTATGTATTATCGTAACTATTAAGAATCGCATTCGCAAAATTACTGCGGCGCAGTCTGCTTTTTGCTCATGTAGTTACAGTATAACACACTTCCCCTTTTTGAAAATAAGTTTTTTACGGGAGAAGGATTTCCTGACCGATCTTGATATCATCGGGGTCAGCAATACCGTTCAGGGAACAGATCTCAGATACTTTACTGTTGCTGCCGTAGTTCCGCAGAGAAATACCGATCAGTGTGTCCCCTCTCTGGATAGTATAATGTGTGGGTTGAGCAACCGCCTCCACTGTAGGAGTCTCTGCCACTGCAGGTTCTGCCGTCTGTGTCACATCCTGTATTGTTTCCTGTGTCGTGTTCTGTTCTGTTACCTCCGTCACATCTGTCGTATTTTTTGTGACATTGCTGTCCGCAGAGGTTCCATCCGCTACACTGCCCGTATTTTCTTCCGTCGGATCTACAGCACTGTTTCCCGTTCCATCCATTGATGCATTTTCCGTGCCTTCCGGCATCACTGTCTCTGCTGCAGTCCCAGTAGTATTTCCCGCCGCAGCATTTTCCTGTCGCAGGGCATCCTCCAGCTTGTCCTCCGCCACCAGCGTGCTGATCTGGCTCTGTTCCTCCACCGCATCCGGCAGTTTCTGCTCCATCAGGTTACTCATGGCCTGCCTGGCTGTCTCCCCCAGGGATTCTCCGGTGCTTTCCTGCCGCATCAATGCCAATGCCATCACGCAGAGCAGAACAAAGACACCGGCAGCCGCCATTTTCATACGACGCAGTCCAGTCGTTGGCATGGGTATAATATTATCCGGTTCCCTGCGTCTGTTCTCTACCGCTCTGCGATATTCCACAGGTGCATTCTCCGTATGTCCGGCGGCACGGAAGGCATTTCCGCTCTCCTGTCTCTGTCTGCGTTCCTCCTGCCGTTTCTTCACCACTTCGTATTTTTCCTGATCCACCTTCTCCGGTTCTGCCTCTTCCCCCCGGTTCTCCAACATATACGCCAGCATACTGTCATTTTTTTCATAGAACTGCGCATACCCCGCCACATACCGGCAGATCTCCTGTTCGCAGATCTGGAAACCTTCCACCATCTCACCATTCAGTATCTGGTAGCCTAAAAAGGTCATTTCCGAAAAATACTTTCTCCGCAGCTTCTCAATCTCCTGTTCCTGCGCCTGGGACAGGTGCCGCACCGGCTTCTGCAGGAAATTCAGCTTTGCGGAGCCATAGGCGAATAGATATGCCACACCGTCCTCTGCTGTCTTCCTGCCGTATAATGCTATGGCAATATCCTTGTTCTGTGCCATTCCATTCATTTGTTTTATGTAAGATACCACATAATCTTCCACATAGATTCTGCAGTGCTTGTCCGCCTCTCCGATCTGCGTTATGTTCTTCGGTAATTCCATACAAAAAACACCTCCCATGCCGTTTCTATCAGTTATCACTAACTATAGCATCCGCACAGGAGGTATTTTAGCGTTCTTTGTCGCACCCCTTCAAAAACAGTTCGACAAAGTTTGCACCATATTCTATGTATTCTTAGCTATGCTTCAAACTTATATACGGTAACAGAATCGTATTCTCTGCCGTTCTCCCCGCCAAATACATAGGAGGGGAAATTCTCATGATGAATGGTATCCGGGAAATACTGGGTCTCCAATGCAAAACCGCAGCGGTTGCCGTAGGTCACCCCATCTTTTCCGGGCTGTACATCAATAAAATTGCCTGCATAAAACTGCACTCCTGGCAGGGTGGTGTATGCCTTCATTACTCTGCCGCTCTTCGGGCCTTTTACTGTGGCAATATGCCGTAATGTACCGTCATCGTTCCATCCATCGATCACGAAATTATGGTCATAGCCTCCGGTCAGGAGTAACTGCTCATAATCTTCCCGGATGTCTCTGCCGATCTTCTTGGGCTGTGTAAAATCCATGGGTGTGCCTGATACCGCACGAATCTCACCGGTAGGGATCGATCCTGCTGCCACCGGAGTAAAGTGCGAGGCTCTCAGCCACAGTTCATGCTCTTCAATGCTGCCTGCACCGTGACCGTCCAGATTGAAATAGGAATGGTTGGTCAGGTTGATAATGGTCTTCTTGTCACTGGAAGCATGGTAATGCAGAGTCAGCTCATTCTCTTCACTCAGAGAGTAGGTTACGGATACCTTCTTATTGCCTGGAAATCCCAGCTGCCCATCCTCATCCTCCAGAGAAAATGTCACGCTGTTCTCTCCTATCTCCGCATCCCAGAGTCTCTTATGGAATCCCAGTTGCTTATGGGTATGTAAATTGTTGGCACCGTCATTTTTGTCCAGCTGATAAGTAACGCCATCCAGCGTATACTCTGCACCGCCGGTACGGTTCGCACAGGGGCCGATCACCGTGCCGAAAAAGCTGTCGTTGCCGTAATAGCTCTCACCATTGTCAAATCCCAGCACCAGGTCGTCCGCCTTGCCCGCGGCATCCGGTACCAGTACGCGCACCAGAGTAGCGCCCAGATCTGTCACCGCTGCCTTCATACCCTTACTATTACTCAGGGTATACAGCGAGATCTCTTTCCCTTCCGGGCTTTTCCCAAATAAACTTTTTGTTACTGCCATTGTCTTTCCCTCCCACTTTTATCCATTTTTATTTCATGCATACTGTCTATAATTCCACTCTGCCCTCTAAAGCGCGGAGTAATGTTACCTCATCAATATATTCCAGATCTCCTCCTACAGGGACACCACTGGCAATTCTGGTCACCTTGATTCCTGTGGGCTTGATAAGCTTGCTGATATACATTGCCGTGGTCTCACCTTCCAGGCTGGAATTGGTTGCGATAATGACCTCCTCCACATCTCCCTGCAGGCGCTCCATCAGTTCCTTCAGCTTGATGTCACCGGGTCCCACACCCAGCATCGGGGAAATGGCACCATGCAGTACATGGTACACGCCCTCATATTTGCCGGTCTTCTCATAAGCCGCCAGATCTCTGGTGTTCTCCACCACCATAATGGTACGATGATCCCGTCTGGGATTCGCACACACCGGGCAGAGTTCCTTATCCGTCAGAGTATAGCATTCCTTGCAATAGCGGACATTGGCTCTGGCTTCGATCATGACGTTTGCCAGTCTGTCCACACGGTCCTTCGGCATATTGATCAGGTGAAAAGCCAGTCGTTGTGCGGACTTACTGCCAATCCCCGGAAGGGCTGCCAGTTCTTCTATTAATTTATTGATCTGTCCGCTGTAGAGTTCCATTAGAAAGGAAATCCTCCTAATCCTCCGGTCATTTTGCCCATAAGTTCTGCATTGGCTTCATCCGCCTTGCGCAGTGCTTCGTTGGCTGCTGCCACGATAGCATCCTGCAGAGTCTCGATATCCTCGGGATCCACGATCTCCTCTGCCAGCTTGATGGATGTGATCTCTTTTTTACCGTTGATGGTCACTTCCACAGCTCCTCCACCTGCGGATGCGGAGAACTCCTTGGTCTCCAGTTCCTTCTGTCCTTCTTCCATCTGACGCTGCATTCTCTGTGCCTGCTTCATCAGATTATTCATATTTCCGGGCATTGCGCCTCCGGGAAATCCACCTCTTTTTGCCATGTTGCTGTTTCCTCCATATTATTTATAATTGATTTCTCCGTGCTGCGCACTTTCGAAATCATAACATATATTCGCATTTCGGACTATTGTCCTACGTGCTCATATATGGTTGAGTTATTATTCTATCTTACCTTATCTGTAAGGCTGCCGCAATCCCAAATTCACGCAGGATCACTCTTCCTCATCGATCTCCATGTTGATGACCTTACTGAGATCCACATAGTTGTCTTCGAATTCTCTGCTGCTTTCCACCGTCTGGATCGTCACTTCAATCTCTTTGCTGGAAAAATCGGACAACAGCATTTCCAACTGCTGCTTGTTCTGTTCGTGGGCTTCCCCCTTGAAATAATCGGAAGCCAGTCCGTCCTCCAACACCACCATGAGCTTGTTGTCTCCACCCAGACTTAATCGGGCGTTTTTCAGATACATCTTCATGGGATTCTCGGCATTTCCCACGATGGCCGGCCATTTCCGTACGATCTCCTGGATATCCTCGGGGACCGCCTTCGGCAACTGTGGCTTCGGCTTTGCCACACCGGCCTGCGGCACTCCCTGTGCTCCGGGAGCTCCGGCAGGCATCTGGGCCGCCGTGACTACAATACCGTTCTCGACCTTTTCCTCCACCTGGCGGATTCTATCCAGGACCGCCTCCTGATCCGTCTCCATCTCCGGCTTGCACAGCTTGATCAGCGCGATCTCTACCAGAATACGTTTCTGTGCCGCATAGCGGATCTGGCCGGACAGTTCGGAGAAAATATGAATATAGCGGATGATCTGGTCCATGGACAGCATGGAAGCTTCTTCCTTCAGATTCGCCAGATTGTCCGTAGACATGTCTATGACATCCTCCAGATTATCCGCTGTCTGTACCAACATCAGATTCCGCAGATACCAGGTAAAGTCCGTGACAAACTGTACCAGCTCCCTGCCCTGCATGACGATCTCTTCCAACAGTTCAATGCAGCCTAACACATTCCGGTCCATAACGAAGCGCAGCAACCTGCTGAACACTTCCGTATCCACTGCCCCCAGCACATCCAGGGTCATATCGTAGGTCAGTTCTTTGCCCAGATGGAAGGCAATACACTGATCCAACAGGCTCAAGGCATCACGCATGGAGCCGTCTGCCACCTTGGCAATGTAGCGCAGAGCTCTGTCCTCCACCTGTACCTGCTCCGTGTCCATCAGTTCCTTCATGCGATCCGTGATGGTATCAATGGAGATTCGTTTAAAATCATATCTCTGGCAGCGGGACAGGATCGTAATGGGGATCTTGTGCACCTCTGTGGTCGCCAGAATAAAAATAACATAAGATGGCGGCTCTTCCAGCGTTTTTAACAATGCGTTGAAAGCTCCGGGGGAGAGCATATGCACCTCGTCGATGATGTAGACCTTGTATTTTCCCTCCGCAGGGGAATAGGATACCTCGTCGATGATCTCACGGATATTGTCCACACCGTTGTTGGAAGCCGCATCGATCTCGATGACATTCATGCTGGCTCCCGCCGCAATCGCCTTACAAATACGGCATTCCCCACAGGGGCCGTCCTCTGTGGGGTGTTCACAGTTCACTGTTTTCGCAAAAATCTTTGCCACCGTAGTCTTACCGGTACCTCTCGTTCCGGTGAAAAGATACGCATGACCGATCCGGTTCGCCCGCAGCTGATTCTTCAGTGTGGTCACGATATGATCCTGACCTTTGACGTCGGAAAAAGCATCCGGACGAAACTTCCGGTATAGTGCTGTATATGACATGTATTCTCTCTCTTCCTTGTAACTATTCAGAGCCATCAAATATTAGCAGATGCTTGGCGAAAATAGTTACTCATTCATTTTCTGTCTTAATCGCCGAAGCAGATGCCCAGCAGCTTCGCTTCCTGTACGATGGTAGCATCGGGATCCACGGTCTTTAACTTGCCCGCTACATCCTCTAACGGAACCCTTACGATCTCACGGTTCTTGTAACCTACCATGAATCCATACTGATTATCCAGGATCAGCTTGCCTGCCTCGGAGCCCAGACGGCTGGCGAATACTCTGTCATAAGGGCAGGGGCTTCCGCCTCTCTGCATATGGCCGGGTACGGTGACACGTACTTCTCTGCCGGTCTTCTCCTGGATCTGTGCAGCCACTTCGTAAGATACGGAAGGGAACGGATATTTTTCCATCTTTTTCTTGTAGTCTTTTTTGGTCAGGGCAGCATCTTCCCTGGAAATCGCACCCTCAGCCACAGCGATAATGGTAAAACGGCAGCCCTTTTTGTCCCTGTCTTCGATCTTCTCGATCACCTTATCGATATCATAAGGGATCTCTGGAAGCAGGATGATGTCCGCACCGCCTGCCATTCCGGCATTCAGGGTCAGCCACCCTACTTTATGTCCCATAACTTCCACGATAAATACTCTGCCGTGGGAAGCTGCTGTGGTATGGATGCAGTCGATGGCATCCGTAGCAATATCTACTGCGCTCTGGAAACCGAAGGTCATATCAGTACCCCACAGGTCATTGTCGATGGTCTTGGGCAGGGTCACGATATTCAGTCCTTCCTTGCGCAACAGGTTCGCAGTCTTGTGGGTGCCGTTACCACCGAGAATTACAAGGCAGTCCAGCTGCAGCTTGTAATAGTTCTGCTTCATGGCTTCGACTTTGTTCAGCCCGTTGGGATCCGGATCCTGGATCGTCTTGAAGGGGGTACGGGAGGTTCCCAGGATCGTGCCGCCCTTGGTAAGGATGCCGGAGAAATCCTTGTCTGTCAGCATGCGGAAATTACCGTAAATCAGTCCTCTGTAGCCATCGAGGAAGCCATAGATCTCGACCTCTTCCTTACTGTTCGCCAGGGTCTTCACCACACCTCTCATGGCAGCATTTAATGCCTGGCAGTCACCACCGCTCGTCAACATTCCGATTCTCTTCATCGTAGGATCCTCCGTTTTCTATATTTCATTATTTTCTCTTGCGTTTGCTGTAACTATGCAAAACTGTCTTCGTTCTGCCAATACTTATTTCTATTTTAATACATTTATTTTCATCTGAAAATAGTTTGTTGTAATTTCCGGCAGATTTCTCCCCTATGGCAAAACAAACCTCAGAAGCACCGGGCCTCTGAGGTTCGCTTATCATCTTATCATACGTTATTTGAATTTAAACTTTCCTTTGATCATGGTCACGTAGACAGCTGCGCCGCCACCGCCGACCACTACGGCTCCGGCTGCTGCCGCTGCCGCCACGCGGCCTGCGTTCGTTCCCTTACCGGAGGTCTCCGTTATCTGCTCTGTGCCGGATTCCTGAGAGTCGGAAGTCTGGGCGGTCATGGAATCTATCCGCTCCTCCTGCGGTGCTTCTCCACTCGATTCCTGCGTGTCCTGTGCCTCCCCGGAGGGCTTTGCCGCATCTTCCTTACGGTTTTCGTCCGCAGCGGGTGTTGTCGGGGGCACGGGAATTACAGAAGGCTTTACCACACCGGGTGTGACAGGCGTTGCCGTGGCTGCGGGAGGTGTTGCCGTGTCCGTGGCCTTCTGGTCCGTATTGGACGCCTGACTGCTGTCATCGTCGTCATCATCGTCATCGTCGTTACTGGCAGCAGGCTTCTTCGGTGCGATCTCATAACCGCAGACGGTACAGATCTCCGCCCGTTCTGTGGTGGCCGCGCCACCGGATGCATGTTTTTCCGTATTGCTGGTGATTCCACAGACACCACACTTATGCCAGTGTCCGGTCATATCGGACAGATATCCTTCTGCCCAGCTATGATCCGTCTTCGGAAGAACAATCTCTGTCGCTGTTATGCTCTTGCTTCCGTCCGCGGATGCAAAATACAGTCCGCAGACGTCGCAGGTCCAGTATTCGATGCTGCCCTCTGCCTGACAGGTGGGTTCCACCCGGTCGTGTCGGTTCAGCGGGCCGTGACCGGAGTTCCATGTCTTCGATACGGCGGGGCTTGCGTTATAATCATCGGTTTCTGCATAGCGGATCTGTGCAGTCACCTTCTCGTTGTGACCGACTCCGGTGGATTTGGTCTGCCCCCAGTCCGTTCCATCAAAGCTGAATTCCACGTCAGTGCGATCTGTGGTGATCTGCGCCGCCAGATCATTGCCGCTGACGGTAAAGGTCATGTCAAAGGCATCCGGATCCGGGGTATCCTCGCGGTCTGCTTTTGCGGTGCGAAGGATGTGCACACCAACATGGAAATTCTCATAATTCTGTGACTGTAATTCAACCAATAATGTGGCAGTCTTATTGATATCTTCCACAGCATTTTCTCCCAGGGTAAATATCAGCTTTCCTTCCGAATATTCAACCTTGGAATCTGCTGCCAAAATGTTCTCTGAATCCTCTCTCGTTATAACAGTCATTCCTGTTTTTCCCAGATCTTCGGACAGCCCCGGTATCTGCACCGCCTTCTCTCCTTTGGCCGCCCAACTGTATTTGAGATCCAAGTCTTGAATCTTCGGAGCAATTGCTTTACTGATTTCCAATTTTACCTGTGCCGTCAGCGTCTGATAGTATTCCGGATGCTCATTAGGAATAAACGTTGCCGTGTAGGTCTCACTATCGCCAACATAAGGAACCTTGTCATCATCGCTCTGGATCTGCCAGGTTCCGTCGATGGTCTTGGTTTCCAGTTTTGCCGTCAGTCCTGCCACTGTGAGTACACTCAGCTTATTGCCATAGGTTCCACTGGCGATGCCAACACCCTCTGCCCTAAGTGCTGCCGGGGCGATATTCACAGTCAGATCCTTCGTCGTCTGCTCCGGGAAGAAAGAAGAGTTTGTCCCGGTGTAAACGAGGGTGAACGTGGTCTCGCCCACGGTCTGCGCCTTGTAAGTTGCGGTGCCGTTTTGGATCTGCGCTGCGCTTACCACCGTGGTATCCCCGATCCGGATCTCAAAGCTGCCCTCCGTATCTTCCGCAGAGATGGGCTGTCCGTCTGTCGCAAAGTTTACCAGTGCCTTTGCGTTAAAAGTAATATCTTGTCCATAGGTGGGAGTAGCGTTATCTGTTCTCTCGAACAGCAGACCCGTGGTGTAATTCACACCAACTGCATTATTCTCCCCAAGAGAAGGGTAGTAGGCGATTCCGGTCTCTTTATCGTTGGCTTTCTTTGTCCAGAGTTCGGTGTTAAAGCCGTTTGTTTTGAGTTCTTCGAAAAAGCTGGAAGAGGTCAGTTGCAGGGTCGTACGCCCCAAATTGCGTTCATCATCTGTTTTACATATATCTTTATTGAAATAGCAATTTGTTGCACCGCTATCTCCACTATACACTATTCCTGCACGATCTCCATCACCTGCAATAGCATAATAGACATCTAAGCCTTCAATCGCCTTAATTACTGTTTCATGATTTTTATTATTCTAATGCAATGATCGATAACTGTAAATGGACTATTGCCGCAGATTCCTGCCGCCGCAGATCTTCCCTGCACGTCTCCTTCAAAAAAGCACTGGGAAATCATAGTACCTTGTCCGGCATTGCCGCAGATTCCACCTGCTGTATGCCCTTTTACCGTTCCAGTAAAGGAGCAGCCATAAATTTCACCCACAGACAAATTTCCGCAAATTCCTCCTGCAATGTCACTCGAAACGATGGCTCCGTTGGCAGCCAACAGCATTACCTTACCGCTTTCTTTTTCACTGTTTAGGGTTTTTGAATAGCCTATTGTGCCAAATAAACCAGAACTATAAGTCTGCTTATCTTCTGTCATATCGATATGGCCTATCGTATGTCCGTCTCCACTGAATTTTCCTGTGTACGGAGTTCCTGGATCTCCAATGGAACTGAGTTGTACTCCGCTCACATCTATATCGTTCTCCAAGACGTAGTTTCCGCTCCATTTTGTATCATCCCGTCCGATGGCTACGAATTCCTCCGCCGTGGTGATCAGGGTATAGATATCCCAGTCGTCGCCATTCGTTGTAACATAGTTATAAACCGGTACGGAAGCAGCCTTCATCTCTCCGATCTTTGTCACCTTTGTCAGATTGATGTAAGTCCCTTTGGCTGTACCAAATCTACTTCCTGTACCTGTAGCCACTGCAGTGTTGGTATCGACACTGCCCTCATTCCAGATTGTAGAATTCAAGCCCTCCGGAAGTGCACCGCAAAGCTGGCTGGTAGTCAGGGGAATCACCTTATCGCTTGCTCCTTCTCCCACCCCGGCATTATTCAAATCACTGTTGTAATAGCAGTTGCCGATAAAGTTCATATCATTCGAATCCGTGCTTCCAGCTATGCCACCAACATTTTTGCCATTCCCTGTAATCTTACCACAATTCAGGCAATTACTGATGTCATACCTATTCGCTGATGCACCGGTAATACCACCTACATAGCTATCCTGTTGAGAAACTGTTACAGCACCTATATTATAACAGTATTGAACTACGCCGTTTCCAACGTTTCCTTCATAACTGGCAGTGCCCATGATTCCGCCTGCTGTAGAAATTCCACTTACTGAACTGCTATTGTAGCAGCCGGAAATATTTCCTATCAGACTTCCGCATACACCGCCTACCTGCCGCCTCGCACAAATCGTGTTTTCGATACTATAGCAGTCAGAAATATTTGCTCCTACTCCAGCAATTGCGCCCACAAAGCTTTTACCAGAAATATTAGCCCCCTTTACTGTGACACTTTTTATATAGCTGGAAGCAGTGGTAAAGTTGTGGCACTCTCCAAACAGACCCACATAGGAGGCTTCCTTTCCTGTAATTTTCATTCCGGTTATTGTATGTCCGCCGCCGTCAAAGCCTCCCCAGAAAGGGTTGCCATCTGTACCTATCGGCGTCCACTCCTTACCGCTAAGGTCAAGGTCAGAAACCAGCAAAAAATGCTCCCTTTCATAATCCGTGCCATTATTCACCTGCTGCGCCAGATACGCAAGCTGCTCTGCATTTTCAATCAGCCAGGGTTCTTCTTTTGTGCCTCTACCTTGGGTAAAAGCTACCGCTGTGCCATCCCAGGTATCTACTGTTTCCCCCTCCGCTCTCGCACTCACCGGCACGGCGATCCACGCCAGTGCCGCCAGTGCCAGCAAGGCCAGTCTCATCTTTACACTCCATGCTTTTGTATTTTTCTTCATAACCCTCATGCCTTTCTATATCCTGCAAAATTTCAAATATTTCCCATCTTTCGCAGGTACAAAATCCCAATCTTGTTTTTATACTATCCGTATCATTTATTATACCAAAAAAACAAAGGCATCGTCAATATTTTCCATACGATTCGTCTCATATTTTTATAAAATTTTGTTAAACAAGTGCGCCCACCGCAAAATCGGGCAGGCTGACTCATCG
>OODL01002324.1_pt1 | contig 12352 bp, 10 predicted proteins | sample 1671181 | NCBI WGS metagenome assembly OODL01 (sample SAMN06348130, study PRJEB24527) | human gut metagenome | biome: human gut; feature: ankylosing spondylitis patient; material: feces | host: Homo sapiens | place: China | collected 2015-10 | reverse complement strand
TGGCGGTGTGGCTGTTGGAGCTGCCCTCGCGGGTGATGAAGCCCAGCAGCAGGCTTTTATCCATGCGCACGGTCTCGGAGGGAGCCAGATCCTCGGCTACCAGAATGCTGGGCTCGGTGCCCTGCAGGGAAGCGTTGTCCACCCCCTGCAAAATGTCCAGCATGGCCTGCGCAATGTCCAGCACATCGGCGCTGCGGGCCTGCAGATACGGGTCGTCCATGGCAGAGAACACCGCAGCCTGATTGTTGCCGGCGGTCTTGACGGCGTACTCGGCGCACATCTTCTGCCCGTTGATGATCTCCTTGATGGCGTCCACAAAGTCGTCATCATCCAGCATCATGGCGTGGATGTTGAACACCTCGGCGATGTCCTCGCCGGCTTCTGCCAGTGCCTTTTCGTACAGGGCGGTCTGCTGCTCAATGGCCTTCTGGCGGGCAGCTTCAAAACGCTCCAGTTCTGCGGCAGTATCTGCCACAGGGGCGGTGGAAATAGCGGTATCTTTTTTCTTGTAGATCTTCAGCTTGCCAATGGCGATGCCATTGAGTACGCTTTTGCCGGTGCCTACCTGCATAGCACGTTCTCCTTCCACTTACAGCCGGGCGTGCAGCGCCCGGCGTTTTGTCAAAAAAAGCCCCCGCAGTTTTCCCGCGAGGGCTCGGCTTTCAAGCCGCGGCTCAGACGTTCTCGCTCAGGAACTTCTGGATGGCCTCTGCGGCTGCTTCTTCATCATCGCCTTCGACCTTGATGGTCACGGTCTCGCCCTGCTTGACGCCCATGCCCATCAGAGCCATCAGCTTGCGCATATCGCAGCTCTTGCCGTCCTTCTCGAGGGTGGCGGTGCTTGCAAAGCCCTTCACGGTCTTGACCAGCAGGCCGGCGGGACGGGCATGGATGCCGCAGGCATCCTTAACAGTGTACTGAAATTCCTTCATAATCATTTTCTCCTTACTACTTGATCCCTCTGCCCGGGCTGCACATTCAGCCCCGGAACATGGCTTTGCCAACGGGAATCGGTATACTATTATTATAAACCCGTACCGTTTTTTTTGCACCGTTTCATATTGCCGATTTTTACAAGAATTTTTTGTTATATTTGAACATACGGATGCTACAAAAATCCGTGTTTTGTCTAATTTTTGTCGAATCGTTTGTAAAAACTAGGCAGTTTGTGCAACTGCCGGACAAGAGCTTAAAAAAGGTCGTTTTTTCCCCGAATGCCGTCCCTATTCCACGGGATACCCTTCTGCGTCCAGCGGCAGCTCGGTGTAGGGGGCTGCCTGCGGGGCGGCTTCGGGTTCTGCCTCCGGTTCGCCGGAGGTCTGCTGCGCGGTGCTGTCGGTCAGCTGCTCGTCGTGCCGCTCGCCCCAGTCGCCGCTGTAATCCTCGCCGGAAGTTTGTTTTGCCAGTTCGTTCTGAGCGTCCTGCAGTCCCAGCACCGTGCCGGAGGGCTTTTCCAGCAGATACGCGCCCACGGCCTTCTTTTTATACACCAGCAGCACCCCGTAGCGGCTGGTTTCGCCGCTGCTTGCCGCCGGGAGCAGCGCCGACCATTTTTCCACCGTTTTGCCCTTGTAGCGGGCAAGATCCATGCCGCTCTGCTGCACCACTCCGTTGAAGGCAGAAAAGCTGTCGTCCCACCTGCGGGGGATCTTGACCTTATCCGCTGTAATGGACGCGCCGTCCACCTCCAGCCCGTAGCCGGTGAACCATGTCTGGATGTCCTGTGCGCTCTCGATGCGGTTCACCGGGGCAGCTACCGCCACCGTCCGGGTACTGATGAACCGCCCCAGCATGGCGCTGAACACCACCAGCGCGCAGCACGCCGCCCCTGCTCCCAGTTTTTTCAGGCTCGTCTTGCTCAGTGTTACCACAAACATATCCCCATGCCTCCCCGCCATTTGCGCTTGCATACTCTGCCACCAGCTTATGCACAAAAACAGGACAGTATGATAAAAACACCCCGGTCAGGGCTTGCGCCGCTGACCGGGGTGTTTAGTCTCTTTTACCCGATGTAGCTGATATTGGCGTCCAGCTCGCCGCTGTAACCGTTGATGCGGGCCTTCTCGGTGCCCTGCCACAGGTCACAGCCGATGGGGCTGGAGGAGACGCCGTAGTGGGCGTTCCAGATGGTGTAGCGGCTGCGCAGGGTGTTGTAATCCACCCGCTTGCGGTACCATGTGGTGGAAGCGTACACGCCGGGCTTGTAGCCCAGCTCCTTCACCCGCTCGCAGAAGGCGATGGCGCACTTGGTGCGGTCCTCAACACCCAGACCGTCGGCGCGGCCGGTGCCGTGCGGGGCGGTGGAGGCCTCGGTGTCATAGAAGATGGGGTAGTCCAGCATCCGGCCATTCAAAGCCCAGTTGCAGCCATCGGCCTCCTCCTGCGCCTCGGCCTCGTTCACGGCCTGCGTAAAGAAATACACGCCCACCTTCAGCCCCGCGTTGCGGGCGTTGGTAAAGTGCTCCTCGAACATGGGGTCCTTGACCAGGTTTCCCGCAGCGCCGTAGCCCCGGTAGCCGATGCGGATGATGACGAAGCTCACGCCGGACTTTTTGATCTTGTTCCAGTCCAGCCCGGACTGATACTTGGACACATCGATGCCAAAAGTCACATTGTCCTGCTTTACGCCGTTGGCATCGAAATAATACAGCTTGCCGTCAATGGAGCGCAGGCCGGTGACTTTTTTGTTGGTGTCCTGCGCGTAGTAGTAGGTCTTGCCGTTCTCGGTGCGCCAGCCGGAGTAGGCCGGAGCCGGTTCCTCTTCCTTATCCTTGCTGCCGAACAGCCAGTTGAACAGCCACCGGAAAAAGCCGTTTTCATCGGTCAGGTCGATGCACTGCGCCTCGGCATCCTCCAGCGCGCCGGAATCCAGCGCCTGCTGGATCTGTTCCGGGGTCAGCAGTACGCTGCCCTCCGGGGTGTGCTGGCTGGCGGTGTCGTTCTGGGTGGTGCCGTCCGCTGCGGGAGCCTGCGGGTCCTGCGCGGCCAGCTCCGGGGTCTCCTCCAGCAGCATGGCAGGGGAGTTCTCCTCCTCCAGCGCGGCGTCCCCGGCGGGCTGTGCCGGTGTTTCTGGCGTTTCCGGTGCTGCGGAAACTTCTTCCGGTTCAGCCGGTGCAATTTCGGCGGCTTCCGGTTTTTCTGCTTGTTCCGGGACAGACTCGGCCTGCTGCGGCTGCGCGGTGCTTTCCGCTGTCTGCTCCGGGGCAGTCGCCGTGCTCTCCGCTGCCGGGGCAGGGTCAGCCGGAGCAGTCTGCTGCGGTGCTTCGGCGGTGATGTGGGGCACGACCGCGCCCACGGTCAAAGTTTCCGGCTGTGCAGACAGCAGGGTCGCTGCCCCTGCGCCGCCCACAGCCAGAACCAGCGCCATGGTCAGCGCTGCAATGGCTGTCACCGCCTTGCGGCGGGCTGTGCCGGATCGGTCAAATCGCTTTTTCATCTGTCGTCTCTGCCTCCGAATCTCCCGGTGGTGCAGCGCTGTGCTGCACCGGGTCTTTGCCCCTTGCCCGGGGCGGGTCCGCTTTTATTCCACGCCGCCCATGGGTTCAGGATAAAAAGGACGGCGGATGATAACTTTACGCTTCCTCTAGTATACACCCGCACGCGGGGAGCCGTCAACGGCACAGCGGGCTTCTACACAAATTCTCCACCGGGGCAGTGTGTCGGGAAAAGTTCCAAATGGAATACGTTCCGGCAGGGCAGAACATTGCACAAAGCCGAAATTTCACAATTTTTCCAGCAACCTCTTGCTGTCTTGACAGGTGTATGGTATGATACAGGACATACGTTCGTAACCTTAACGATCTCTTTTGGATAGAAAGGCAAGTTTTATGTCGAAGCTGAAAGATTTTTTGGCGCGGAAGGATATCGTCATCTCTCCGCAGCGTTACCTCATTGACGCACTGGGCGCAATGGCACAGGGGCTGTTCGCCAGCCTGCTCATCGGTACCATCATCAAGACGGTGGGTCAGCAGACCGGTCTTGCACTGCTGGTGGATCTGGGCGGCTATGCTACGGCCATGAGCGGCCCCGCCATGGCCTGTGCCATCGGCTGGGCACTGCATTGCCCGCCGCTGGTGCTGTTCAGCCTGATCACCGTGGGCTACTCGGCCAACGCACTGGGCGGTGCAGGCGGCCCGCTGGCCGTGCTTATCATTGCCATCGTGGCAGCAGAGCTGGGCAAGGCCGTGAGCAAGGAGACCAAGGTGGATATCCTTGTCACCCCGCTGGTGACTATCTTTGCAGGTGTCGGGCTTTCCATGCTTATCGCCGCCCCCATCGGCGCAGCCGCAAGTCAGGTGGGCACTCTTATTATGTGGGCCACCGAGCAGGCTCCGCTGGTCATGGGCATTCTGGTGTCGGTCATCGTGGGCGTGGCACTGACCTTGCCCATCTCCTCTGCCGCCATCTGCGCCGCACTGGGTCTGACCGGCCTTGCAGGCGGCGCTGCCGTGGCGGGCTGCTGCGCCCAGATGGTGGGCTTTGCCGTGATGAGCTACAAGGAGAACGGTGTGGGCGGCCTTGTCAGTCAGGGTCTGGGCACCAGTATGCTGCAGATGGGCAACATCATCAAGAACCCCCGCATCTGGATCGCCCCCACGCTGGCCAGTGCCATCACCGGCCCGCTGGCTACCTGCCTGTTCCACTTTGAGATGAACGGCGCGGCGGTCTCCTCCGGCATGGGCACCTGTGGTCTGGTGGGTCAGATCGGCGTTTACACCGGCTGGGTCAGCGACATTGCCGCCGGTACCAAGGCTGCCATCACCCCCATGGACTGGGCTGCCATGGCGCTGCTGTGCTTTGTGCTGCCTGCCGTGCTCAGCGTGGTGTTCTGCGAGGTGGAGCGCAAGCTGGGCTGGATCAAAGAGGGCGATCTGAAGCTGAACTAAATAGTTATAGTTAAACCACCGGAGCGTCTGCGGATGCTCCGGTGGTTTATTTCTCCCCAACTCCATGAAAAAATACACTCAAATTGCATAAAATACGCATATATTTAAAAATAATTGCATAAAGATACAGATTGAACCAAAAGAAAAGCGAAACAGGTGCTATGTTTGGCAGTTTTTAGCATTGACGGAAAACCCGCGCTGCGTATAATAAAAGCATCAACCGCAAACGAAAGACAGAGGATGCGAAGGGAAATGCGCATCAGAGAACAAAAGTGTATTTTTATTAAAGGAGCGCGTTTATCATGAAAAAGGAAAACATCAAAAAAGTCGTGCTGGCTTACTCCGGCGGTCTGGATACCTCCATCATCATTCCCTGGCTGAAGGAAAACTACAACAACTGCGAGGTCGTTGCTGTTTCCGGTGACGTGGGTCAGGGCACCGAGCTGGACGGTCTGGAAGAAAAGGCCAAGGCTACCGGCGCATCCAAGCTGTATGTGCTGGACCTGAAGAAGGACTTTGTGGAGAACTACATCTTCCCCACCCTGAAGTTCGGCGCAAAGTACGAGGACTACCTGCTGGGCACCAGCTTTGCACGTCCGTGCATCGCCAAGGCACTGGCTGATATCGCCATCAAGGAGGGTGCAGATGCCATCTGCCACGGCTGCACCGGCAAGGGCAACGATCAGGTGCGTTTTGAGCTGACCCTCAAGGCACTGTGCCCGGATATGGCCATCATCGCTCCGTGGCGTGAGTGGGACATCAAGAGCCGTGACGAGGAGATCGACTACGCCGAGGCTCATCACATCCCCCTGAAGATCAACCGCGAGACCAACTACTCCAAGGACAAGAACCTGTGGCATCTGAGCCACGAGGGTCTGGATCTGGAGTGCCCCGCCAACGAGCCCCAGTACAATAAGCCCGGCTTCCTGGAGCTGGGTGTCAGCCCCGAGCAGGCACCCGATGTGCCCACCTATGTGACCATCCACTTTGAAAAGGGCGTTCCCACCGCTGTGGACGGCAAGGAGATGGGCGCTGTGGAGCTGGTGGAGTACCTGAATAAGCTGGGCGGCGCAAACGGCATTGGTCTGCTGGACATCGTGGAGAACCGTCTGGTGGGCATGAAGAGCCGCGGCGTGTACGAGACTCCCGGCGGCGCCATCCTGTACAAGGCCATCGACGTGCTGGAGACCATCACGCTGGACAAGGAAAGCGCTCACTTCAAGGCACAGCTGGCACAGAAGTACGCCGACATCGTGTACAACGGCCAGTGGTTCACCCCGCTGCGCGAGGCACTGGATGCCTTTGCCAATAGTCTGGAAAAGACTGTGACCGGCGATGTGAAGCTGAAGCTCTACAAGGGCAACATGATCAACGCCGGCGTCACCTCTCCGTACACCCTGTACGACGAGCAGACCGCTTCCTTCGGTGAGGACGAGGACTACAATCAGGCCGATGCCGCAGGCTTCATCAACCTGTTCGGTCTGTCCATCAAGGAGCGCGCAAAGCTGTCCAAGAACTGGCCGGAGGTCAAGTAATCGCAACATTTTCGACTGCGTGTGTTTTCACACTTTCACACGCGGGTTCTCACACCGGCATCGTTGCCGGCGGCACCGCCGCAGGAGCGTTTTCCCCTGCGGCGGCTTTGCCGTTTTTATAAGGAGTTTATATTATGGCAGAACAACTCTGGAAGGGTCGGTTTTCCAAGGCGGTGGACAGCCGCGTCAACGACTTCAACTCCTCCATCCGCTTCGACCAGCGGATGATCGCGCAGGATATGCGCGGCAGCGGCGTCCATGCCGCTATGCTGGCACGGCAGGGCATCATCTCGGAGCAGGACTGTGCGGATATCCTCAGCGGCCTGGCTTCCATCGCGGACGACCTGTCCAGCGGTGCGCTGACCATCGACCCCGCCGCCGAGGACGTGCACACCTTTGTGGAGCAGACCCTGACCGCCCGTATCGGGGATGCGGGCAAGCGGCTGCACACCGGCCGCAGCCGCAACGATCAGGTGGCGCTGGATATCCGCCTGACTTTGCGGGATTACAGCAAGACTTTGCAGGCCTACATCGTGGAGCTGGTGCGGGTGCTGTGCAAAAAGGCGGCGGAGAACACCGCCTCCGTCATGCCCGGCTACACCCATCTGCAGCGCGCCCAGCCCATCACCTTCGGCCACGCGCTGATGGCCTACGCTTCCATGCTGCTGCGCGACCTCGACCGCTTTGCGGACGCCACCGCCCGCATGGACAGCCAGTGCCCGCTGGGCTCTGGCGCACTGGCAGGCACTACCTACCCGCTAGACCGGGATTTCACCGCCGAAAAGCTGGGCTTCGCCGCCCCCTGCGCCAACAGTCTGGACGGCGTGTCCGACCGTGATTTCTGCATCGAGCTGGCAAGCGCCATCTCCATCTGCATGATGCACCTGTCCCGCCTTTCGGAGGAGATCATCCTGTGGTGCAGCTGGGAGTTCAAGTTCATTGAACTGGACGATGCCTTTACCACCGGCTCGTCCATTATGCCCCAGAAGAAGAACCCGGATGTCACGGAGCTGATCCGCGGCAAGACCGGCCGGGTGTACGGCGACCTGAACACCCTGCTGGTGATGATGAAGGGTCTGCCGCTGGCCTACAACAAGGATATGCAGGAGGACAAGGAAGCCATCTTTGATGCAGTGGATACCTTGGAACTCTGCCTCAAGACCATCACCCCCATGCTGGATACCATGAAGACCCTGCCCGCCAATATGCGCCGCGCCGCCGCAAAGGGCTTTATCAACGCCACCGACTGCGCCGACTACCTGACCAAGAAGGGGATGCCTTTCCGGGATGCCTACAAGCTGACCGGCTGCATGGTGTCGGACTGCATTGCCGCCGACAAAACGCTGGAAGAGCTGACCCTGACCCAGTTCCAGAGTTACAGCCCGCTGTTCGGGGCCGATATCTATGATGCCATCGACCTTGTGCACTGCTGCGAGGGACGCACCAGCTACGGCGGCCCCAGCGCCGCCAGCGTAGAAAAGCAGATCGCGCTGGCAACGGCGCGGCTGGACGCATGGGAGGAGGAAAACGCATGAAGGTAAAGGTATTTATTGATGGCTCTTCCGGCACCACCGGCCTGCGCATTGCCGACCGTCTGGCCGCCCGCCCGGAGATCGAGCTGCTGTCCATCTCTGCCGAAGGGCGCAAGGACGTGCACGAGCGGGCAAAGGTCATCAATTCTGCCGACCTTGCCTTCCTCTGCCTGCCGGATGCGGCTTCTAAAGAAGTCATGCCCCTGCTGCGCCCGGACGTGAAGGTGCTGGACACCTCCACCGCCTTCCGCACCGATGCCGCATGGGACTACGGTTTCCCGGAGCTGAAGGGACAGAAGGAAAAAATTCAGAACTCTTACCGCGTGGCAGTGCCCGGCTGCTATGCCAGCGGCTTTATCAGCATCGCCCGCCCGCTGGTAGAGCTGGGGCTGGTGGCGCAAAGCTACCCCTTCAGCTGCACCGGCATCTCCGGCTACTCCGGCGGCGGCAAAAAGATGATCGCGGACTACGAAAGCCCCGACCGCCCGGCGCACAGCAAGCTGGATGCGCCCAAAAGCTACGGCCTGAGCCTTGGTCACAAGCACCTGCCGGAGATGCAGAAGATCAGCGGCCTTGCGCACACGCCGATGTTCGTGCCGGTGGTGTGCGACTACTACTGCGGCATGCAGGTGCTGGTGCCGCTGGATCTTACCCTTGCGGGCACTACCGCCGAGGCCGTGGCTGCCGCCCTTGCGGATTACTACAAGGACGCCGCCACCGTCAAAGTGCACGGCCTGAACGAGCCGCTGCCGGAAAACGGTCTGTACTCCAACGCCATGGCGGGCACCGACCGCATGGAACTGTACCTGACCGTGAACGCCGCCGGAGACCAGATGATGCTGGTCTCGTTGTTTGATAATCTGGGCAAGGGCTCCTCCGGTGCCGCCGTCCAGTGCATGAACCTGATGCTGGGTCTGGAAGAGACCAAGGGCTTGGAATAAACTTGTTTTTCTTTGTGGGAAAGGAAAATCGTTATGCAGTATAAGGAAGTTGCGGGCGGCATCTGCGCGCCCAAGGGTTTTGCCGCCGCCGGTGTCCATTGCGGCATCCGGGCAAATCACAGCGAAAAATACGATCTGGCACTCATCAAGGCCGAGGTGCGCTGCGCTGCTGCGGGCGTATACACCACCAACAAGGTCTGCGGTGCGCCCATCAAGGTGGACCGCGCCCATCTGGCCGATGGCTACGCACAGGCCATCGTGGTAAACAGCGGCAACGCCAATACCTGCGCCGCCAACGGCGTGGCACTGGCCGAGGAGTGCTGTGCGCTGGTGGGCAAGGCGCTGAACATGGACGCAAAGGACGTTCTGCCCGCCTCCACCGGCGTCATCGGTCAGCCTATGGTCATCGACCCCTTTGCCCGGGGCATCCCGGCGGCGGCGGAAAAGCTGGCCGCTACCGCGCAGGGCAGCACGGACGCTGCCACCGCCATCATGACCACCGACACCCATAAAAAAGAATACGCCATCCAGTTCGAGCTGGGCGGCAAGGTGTGCACCGTGGGTGCTATCGGCAAGGGCAGCGGCATGATCGCCCCCAACATGGCTACCATGCTGGCGTTCTACACCACCGATGCCGCCGTCTCGCCCGCGCTGCTGGAAAAGGCGCTCAAGACGGTAGTGCCCGGCACCTATAACCAGATGAGCGTGGATCTGGACACCTCCACCAACGATACTCTGATCATCATGGCATCCGGTCTGGCGGGCAACCCGGAGATCTGTGAGGAGAACGCGGATTACGCCGCCTTTGTGGCAGCGCTGACCGCCATTGCAGAGCACATGTGCGCCGAGCACGCCGGAGACGGCGAGGGTGCTACCCACCTGATCACCTGCGAAGTGACCCACGCACCCGACCTGAAAACTGCCCGCGCCGTCAGCCGCAGCGTGGTCTGCTCCAACCTGTTCAAGGCGGCGGTCTTTGGCCGCGATGCCAACTGGGGACGCATCCTGTGCGCCATCGGCTACACCCCCGGGGACTTCTCCATTGATAAGGTCTGCGTCTGGCTTTCCAGCAAGGCGGGCGAGGTGTATGTGTGCGAGAACGCCGCCTACCACCCGTACAGCGAGGATGAAGCCGCCAAGGTGCTGGCAGAGCACGATATTCTGGTCAAGGTGGATATGGGCACCGGCGAGGCAAGCGCCAAGGCGTGGGGCTGTGACCTGACCTACGACTATGTGAAGATCAACGGCGATTACAGAACCTGACAGGAGCGCGGAACAGATGAAAAACGAAGAAATGGCGCGGCTTTTTTCGGAGGCCACCCCTTATATCCAGAAATACCATGGCAGAACCATGGTCATCAAATACGGCGGCAACGCCATGATCAACGAGACGCTGAAAAACGCCGTGATGAACGACCTTGTTACCCTGACGCTGCTGGGCGTGCGGGTGGTACTGGTGCACGGCGGCGGGCCTGCCATCAACGAGATGCTCAAGAAGGTGGGCGTGGAAAGCCACTTTGCAAATGGTCTGCGGGTGACGGACGATGCCACCATGGAGATCGTGCAGCAGGTGCTGGCAGGTAAGGTGAACAAGGACCTTGTGGCAAAGCTGCGCGGGCGCGGCGTGGGTCTGTGCGGCATGGACGGACAGATGCTCCGCTGCACCGAGCTGGACCCTCAGCTGGGTCATGTGGGCGAGATCGTCCATGTGGATGCGACCCTGATCGAAAGCCTGCTGGACGGCGGCTTTATCCCGGTGATCGCCACCGTGGGTATGGACGACCTTGGGCAGGCGTACAACGTCAACGCGGACACCGCCGCGGCCCAGATCGCCATTGCCCTCAAGGCGGAAAAGCTGGTGTCCATGACCGATATCGCGGGTCTGCTGCGGGATAAGGAGGACGAGACCACCCTCATCCCCGAGGTGGAGGTGACCGAGATCGAGGGCTACAAGTCCGCCGGCATCATTGCGGGCGGCATGATCCCCAAGATCGGCGGCATGGCGGATGCCATCTATCAGGGCGTGCACGAGGCGGTCATCATTGATGGCCGCGTGCCGCACTCCATCCTGCTGGAACTGTTCTCCGACCGCGGCTCCGGTACCCGCTTCTACCGCCGCAGCCACCGCGAATAAAAAGATTGCGCAAGCGAAAAAGCAGTATTATAATAGAAAAAACGCTCCCTCCGGGGGAGCGGCGCATGCGCGGAACTTCTATTCACAGGAGGTACACCTATGGATTCTGAAAAAGTCATCAAGCGGGACAACGAGTACGTCCTGCACACCTATAACCGCAATCCCATCGTGCTGGAAAAGGGGCACGGGCTGTACGCCGAGGGCCCGGAGGGACAGAAGTATCTGGACTTCACCAGCGGCATCGGGGTGAACAGCCTTGGCTACTGCGACCTTGCATGGGCAGAAGCCGTGTCCCAGCAGGCACACAAATTGCAGCACACCTCCAACCTGTACTACACCGCACCCTGCGGCAAGCTGGCGAAAAAGCTGTGCAAGCGCACCGGCATGAGCAAGGTTTTCTTTGGCAATTCCGGTGCTGAAGCCAACGAGGGCGCCATCAAGGCCGCCCGCAAGTACAGCGTAGACCATTACGGCAAGGACCGCTACAACGTTATCACGCTGGTCAACAGCTTCCATGGCCGCACCCTTGCCACCCTGACCGCCACCGGGCAGGAGGTGTTCCACAACTACTTCGGCCCCTTCAACGAGGGCTTCCAGTACGTCCCGGCGGGGGATATTGAAGCGCTGCGGGAGCTGGTAGACCGCCACACCTGCGCCGTGATGATGGAACTGATTCAGGGCGAGGGCGGCGTGATGGCGCTGGACCCGGACTATGTACAGGCCGTGCGCGCTTTGTGCGACGAAAAAGACCTTGTGCTCATCGTGGACGAGGTGCAGACCGGCGTAGGCCGTACCGGCACCTTCCTGTGCTGTGAGCACTATAACCTCAAGCCGGACATCGTCACCCTTGCCAAGGGGCTGGGCGGCGGCTTGCCCATCGGCGCGGTGCTGATGAATGAAAAGGTAGCCGAGGGCATGGGCCCCGGCACCCACGGCTCTACCTTTGGCGGCAACCCGGTGGTCTGCGCCGGTGCCAACGTGGTGGTGGACCGTCTGGACCAGAGCTTCCTTGCACAGGTCAGCGAGCGCGCCGTACAGCTGCGCACCGGCTTGGCAAAGCTGCCCCACGTCAAGAACATTTCCGGCATCGGCCTGATGGTGGGTATCGAATTCTTTGATGTGCAGGCTGCGGATGTGCTGGCTGCCTGCCGTGAAAAGGGCCTGCTGGTGCTTACCGCAAAGACCCGGCTGCGTCTGCTGCCGCCGCTGACCGTCTCCGAACACGAGGTAGACATGGCGCTGGAGGTGCTGGCCGAGGTGCTGGGCACGATGGAGCCGACGGCTCCGAAGGAGCAGGCATGAAAAATCTGCTGAAAATGAGCGA
>OODL01002318.1_pt1 | contig 12385 bp, 11 predicted proteins | sample 1671181 | NCBI WGS metagenome assembly OODL01 (sample SAMN06348130, study PRJEB24527) | human gut metagenome | biome: human gut; feature: ankylosing spondylitis patient; material: feces | host: Homo sapiens | place: China | collected 2015-10 | reverse complement strand
ACCTTTTTGGAAAAAGGTTCTCCCTCCCCGCGCCCCTCCCTTCCAAAAACTTTTGTCGCTGGGCCTACCTTTTGCCGGCGGGCCTGTGCATGGATGGGAATGGGGTTGCCTTGGCTATGAAGATGCTCAAATTAAAAATATTGTAAGGCAGCGGTGTCGCCATCGACATCCAACGGAATAGTATTTGCGAATTTCCGGGCCTGGCACGGAAAGCGCACAATGGTATTTTATGGACCATCATGCCTTTTCAAGGCGTCCTTCCCCCCCTACCAGCTGTTGATGGGGCAGAATTTTTTCCAGAGCAGGAACATCCCTCAACTTGCGCCAGCCATAAAAAAAGACTGCCTGTGATGCAGGCAGTCCTGATGAGCGGTTTTGGGGGAAGGAGGGGGCGAGGGGGAGGGAACAACTTTTTTCCGCAAGGAAAAGGGGTTCCCTCCCCCTTCATTATGCATCGTGATCCTAACTCGTGCGCAGCAGGATCATGCCGATGATGAGCAGTCCCATACCGGCAAAGGCGCAGGGCTTGAGGCGCTGGCGCAGGAAGAGCCAGCCGCACAGCGAGGTGCCCAGGATGCCGAGGCTGCCCCACATGGAGTAGGCCACGGCCAGGTCCATATACTGGACGGCCAGAGAGAGGCAGTAAAAGGCCAGACCGACCAGGGCCAGAGCGGCAATACCGATCAAGCGCTTTTTGAAGCCATCAGAACGGGCCAGCATGAGGTTGGCGGCCACGTCCAGAGCCGCGGCTGCGGCCACCAGGCCAGCGGAAAGGATGAGATGCAGCGTTTCCGTATTCATGGGGAGCTCCTTCTAGCTGGCGGTGCGGCTGGTATCGGAGGACGTATCCTTGTCCTGGACGGTGCCGTGATGGACCAGCAGGGCGCCGCTCAGGGCGCAGAGCAGGCCGGCCAGGCGCTGCAGGGAAAATGGCTCGTCCAGGATGTAGATGCTGGAGAGCGTGATGAGCGCCAGCCCCAGGGCCTCCCAGAAGGCAAAGGCCACGCCTACGGGCAGGCCCGTGGTGGCTTTGGCAAGGGAGTAGTAGGAAAGCCCGATGGCTATCCACATGAGGACAAGGCCGGCGAGGGCAGCGTGGGCAAAGCTCCAGCCAAAGGAGAGCTTCATGACCGTGGTACCGGCCACCTCAAAAACGATGGCCGCCAGCAGACAGAGCCAGTGATAGGGACGTGTGGGATTCATGATGCACCTTTCAGGATATGCGGTCGAACGCAAAGGGCTCCGCAACGGCATTGCGGAGCTGCTACAGACGTGCCGGTCCGGAGCGGACCGGCAGAAAGGGCATCAGGATTACAGATGGCTGCGCCAGTGTCGCTCTGCCATGACGGCGAAGAAAAGCCGGGAGAGTATAAGCAGAGGATGTTGCATCTTTATATGATAGGCTAGAAGTAGAGATGAGGCAAGTTTGGTGCGGGAGGCCCGGATAAAGGCCCTGGATGAGGGCGTAGGGGCAGGAAAAAAGGTGATGCGGGCTCACTTATCGAGTGCAGCAAAGTAAGCCGGAGAGCCCATGCAGGACGAAAACGTAGCCGGTTGATATAGGCGGAAACAGGTAGCGCTGCATGCAAAGCAGGCAATCTAAAGGACGGCAGAATCGGGCAAGGGGACACGAGCGCGGATGACAGAAAAGGAATCCTGCCAGAGCCGGGCATCCCATCTGCATCGGGGAGAGCAAAGACATAAAAAAGGGAAGGAGATGGTATCTCCTTCCCTTTGCTGTTTGCGGTATCCTGAAAACTACTGCTGGGCAGCGATCCAGGCGTTGGCTTCCACAAGGTCAAGCGTACCTTCGTACAGGGCCCGGCCGCTGATGGCACCTTGCAGGTTGGCCTGCGTGCTGAGCGGGTACAGGGCCTGTACGTCAGCCAGTGTGGCCACACCACCGGCGGCGATGACCGGCACGGTGGAGGTCTCGGCCAGATGGCGCAGGGCCGTCAGGTTGACGCCGCACTGCATGCCGTCACGCTCGATATCCGTATAGATGATGAAGGCCGCGCCGTCTTTCTGCAGGCGGGGCAGGACATCGTCCACGCTCAGACCGGCATCGGCCACCCAGCCCTTGGTCTTGAGGCGTCCGCCCTCGGCATCGAGGGAGACCCCGATCTGCCCGGGAAAGGTCTTGCAGAGGGAAGCAAAGGCTTCGGGCTGCTCCAGGGCCATGGTACCGATGATCAGGCGCTGCACACCGGCTTCGAGATAGGCACGGGCCGTCTGTTCGTCACGGATGCCGCCGCCCAGCTGCACGGGGATATCCAGCTCCCGGCAGATGTTGCGCACGATGTCCCGGCTTTTGGGCAGACCGTCGAAAGCGCCGTCCAGATCGACCACATGCAGCCAGCGGGCGCCCTTGTCCCGCCAAGCCACGGCAGCGGCCACAGGATCGGGGGAAAACACGGTGCTCTCGTGGGCACGTCCCTGTTTCAGGCGGACGGCCTTTCCGTCCTGGATGTCGACAGCGGGAAAGATAATCATAAGTTCAGATCCTTTACAGCCTTGATCATGGCTTCGCGGGCCAGCTCTTCAGCAGTGACCCACTTGCCCTGGCGTTTGAAGAAGTCGCCCACGTTGAGCAGGTTTTCCGTCAGGCCCTGCTGCTCGACCTCGTAGACAGAGTGACCGATGATGTTGCCTTCCTTGATGTTCAGCAGGAAGAACTCCAGCCGCACATGGGCGGGTTCGGTGACACCGGCCGCCGAGCCCTGACGGTCCCGCCAGGTGAGGACCTGCGGGATGAACAGGATGTCCGCCGACGTCTTGCGGGCGTATTCCACCCACAGGGGCAGGGCCTGGGGACGCTCCGAGGTGTGGAAACGCTTCAGGTCCGGCAGGGGACGGGTTCGGGGCAGGAAGTCATAGGAACGTTTGGTCGTGGTGTACAAAACATCACGCAGCTGGCGGTCCTGGGCGATCAGCACGTCACGGGCGGCCAGGGCCTGCGGCTGGGGAAGCTGGCCCATGATGAGCTGGCTGATGTCGCGGGGCTGGGTGAAGGGCGCCACCGCGATCTTGTACTGATGGGACAGCGAGCGCGGCACGTCCGCCGTGCTGGCAGGTTTGCGGTTGCAGCCGCCCGTCAGGACCAGCAGGGACAGAAGCGCACACAATATCCACAGGAAACGGTTCTTCATCAATCCAGCCCTCCCTTGGTGCTGCGGATGACTTTCCCGCTACGCCGGACCGCCTGGGCGAGCGCCAGGCCCAGGCTTTTGGCGACGGATTCCAGAAGGTGATGGCCATTTTTGCCATAATGCATGGTCACATGCAGATTGCAGCGGGCACTGCTGGCAAAGGCCTTGTAAAACTCCCGCCAGAGGTCTTTTTCCTCCCCGGCGATGACCGGGGGCAGGAGTTCATCACCGCGCCATTCCAGCCAGGGGCGGCCGGAAAGGTCGATGGTGACATCGCTCAGGGCCTCATCCATGGGGACGCGGCCGTAGCCCACACGGGCGATGCCCACACGGTCCCCCAGGGCTTCCAGCACGGCCTGGCCCAGGACCAGGCCGATGTCCTCGGCGCTGTGATGGGCGTCGATGTGCAGATCGCCCTGACAGCGCAGGTGCAGGTCCATTCCGGCCCAGAATGCCGTCAGGGTCAGCATGTGATCCAGCATGCCGAAGCCGGTCTGGATATCGGTCTTGCCCGAGCCGTCCAGGGTAAGGCTCAGACTGATGTCGGTCTCGGCGCTTTTACGGGCATGCCGGGCCGAACGCTGGGGCAGAGTCGCTTCCATCATCATTCCTTGTCCTTGGCAGGCGTTGCGGGATCGTCGTCAGCGGCAGGGACTTCCGCCACGGAAGCGGGATCGTCCTGCTGTTCCGCAGGTGTGGCCGTATCGGCAGCATCGGGCGTGAGGCCTTCCTGCTCCGCAGGATGATCCTCAGCCCCTTCGGGGAGTTCCTCGGACGTCCGTTCCGTTTCAACCGCTTCGGCCGTCTCCATGGCGGGGGCGGGCGTTTCTTCTTCGGGCGGCATGCGCTGGGCGTCGTCATCACTCATGGCAGCCACCGTGGCGGCAGCTGCGCTAGCGGCCGCGACCGTCGTGTCGTCCGGTCCTTCGGGAGCGGGAGAGGCGGGCGCAGGGTCGGCCGGAGCGGGATCGCCGGGCGTCCCTTCTTCCTCTTCCTCTTCCTTCTTTTCCTTCTTCTTGCGACCAAAGGCCGCAGCCACGAGGATGCTGATCTCATAGAGCAGCAGCATGGGCATGGCCATGAGCAGCTGGGAGACCACGTCCGGCGGCGTCAGGATGGCGGCCACGATGAAGATGCACAGGACGGCATAGCGACGCACCTTGCGCATCATCTGGGCCGTGATGAGCCCCATGCGGGAAAGGAAGAAGGAGAACAGGGGCATCTCGAAGATGAGGCCGAACGCCAGGAGCAGCTTGATGACGAAATCAAGGTAGTCCGTGATGCGCGGCATGGCCTGGATCTGCTCGGACGAGAAGCCCAGGAAGAAATTGAACGCGTAGGGGAAGACGATGAAGTAACAGAACACGCCGCCACCGATGAAGAAGATGGCGGAAAGCAGGGCGATGGGCAGCAGGCCTTTTTTCTCTTCCTCGTACAGGCCGGGGGAGATGAAGGCCCAGATCTGATAGAAGATGTACGGGCTGGTCACGAACAGGCCGGTCACGAAGGCCACGAACATGCGCACGAAGAAGGGTTCGGGCAAGGTGGTGTACATGGCCGTGCCGTGTGCGGGCAAGGCGCTGAGCAGCGGGGCCGTGATGAAGTTGAAGATGGGCTCGACCACCGTCCAGCAGAGCAGGAAGCCCACACCGGCGGCGATGAAGCAGCGCACCAGGCGCCAGCGCAGCTCGTTGAGATGATCCATGAGGCCCATGGTCTTTTCTTCGGGCTCGGGCGTCCCGCCGGTACCGGCAGCAGCCGTGGCAGGCGGGACGGGCGGCTGGCCTGCGTCATCACCACCTTGCGGCGCGGGAGCGGCCACGGCATCAGGAGCCGGAGCTGCCGTATCCGGCAACGGGTCGGCAGGGGCTTCTGCCGCTGCGGGGGCAGCATCGTCTGCCTGGGCTTCGGGAGCGGGGGCGGCAGGCTGTTCCACAGGGGCGGGGGCTTCCTCGGCTTCGGCCCGGGCCTTGGCAAGTGCCTGGGCCAGAGGGCTGTCCGCCGGAGGTTCAGGGATAGCGGCTTCCCCGTCCTGAGCAGAGGGCACGGCGCCTTCCTGTGCGGTCAGGGGGGCCGTCTGTTCCGGTTCCGTAGCGGAGGTCACGACAGGAGCGGCCTTTTCCGCAGCCGCTTCGGGCAGACCTTCACCTGCTGCGACCGTTTGCGGGGCCGCAGAAGAGAGGGGAGCGTCCTGTTCGGGAGTCGTGACCGTGACGGTCAGATCCTGTTTGTCCTGGGTGGTGCTCATGCTTTTGCTCCACTGGCAGGCGTGGCGGCATTACCGGCTTCGGCCTGGGCCTTGGCAAGGGCCTGGGCCAGAGGACTGTCCGTAGGCGGTACGGGCGCGGCAGGGGGGACGACTTCCGGCTGGACAGCAGGACGGGCCGCGGTCTCCGTTGCCGCAGGTGCGGCAGCGGGTGCCGCCTGGGGCTGGGAGGCTGCGGGCTGGGCCGTTGCGGGCTGGGCCGTTGCCTGCGTCTGGGCGGCTGTTTTGGCCGCGTGTTCAGCACGAGCTTCGGGGCTGAAAAATTCCTTTTCAGCTTCCTGCTTGCGCTTGAGATGCTCCTCCTGCTCCACTTCGGCATTCAGCGTGCGCTGAAAATCGGTGGAGACGCGGCGGAATTCACCCATGGCCTTGCCGAGGGTGCGGGAAACACTTGCCAGACTCTTGGGCCCCAGCACCACAAGGGCCACAAGAAGGATAACCAGAAATTCCGTACTGCCGATACCGAACATATCTTCCTCTGCTGTTAGTCCTGAGCGTCATGGACGCGGAAATGCTAAAACGCAAAATTACCTGAGCCCGCAGGCCTTGTAAAGTACGCCTGCCGCCTGCCGCTTCCACTCTTCAGCAGGCAGGACGCCCTGTGGATGAAGGCAGGATATTGCCTGAAAGGGCCTCGTGTCCCGGTGCGGGATGTCAGGGCCGCGCGGTACCGCCCTGCAGCAGCATGGGCTGCCGTGCCAGCCAGTCCACAGACAGGCGGGTGATGTCCTTGATGAGGGAGAGGTTCGTCTCGGGGCTTTCCAGCGAATTGCAGAGGAAGACCGCCAGGGCCACATGGCGCCCATCGGGTAGGCGGAAAAAGGCCAGATCGTTGTCCGCAAGCTTGAGTCCCTGGGGCGTCCTGTCGGAAGAGCCGGTCTTGTGTCCGGCGGTCAGGCCCTGCGGCAGGCCCTCAAGGATCTTGCCGGGCAGGGCGGGCGTCCCGGCCATGATGCCGGTCAGGAAGTCCTTGTGCTCCTGGGAGAAGTCCGGGGAGCTGAAAAAGCCCAGCAGCATCCGGGCCATGCTGCGCGGCGTGCCCCAGTTGGCATACTGGTTGTAGATGTTCAGGTGCATCCAGTCTTCATTATGACCGATGAAGACGCTGTCCGCCCCCAGACGGCGGGCGCAGGCCTCCACCACGGCCGGGCCACCCACATATTCCATCAGGATGTCGCAACCGTTGTTGTCGCTGAAAGTGACGGTATACCGCAGCAGATCCTCCAGGCTGACTTCCATGTCGCGGCGGCCACGCTGGTCGCGTAAAGGACTATGGGTGCCGGTGTGGAGTTGCTCCGCCCGCACGGGGATCATGGTCGTCAGTGTGGCCTGCTCGTGCTGCATCTTTTCCAGCACAGCCACAGCCAGGGGAAACTTGATGACACTGAGCAGGGGGAAGGGCGCATCCATGTGGACACCGGCGCAGAGGCCGTCTTCGGTGAGCAGGGCCACACCGGCCAGGGCCTTTTTGTCCCGCATAAGTGTATGGATGTCCCGCTCCAAGGACAGGGCGTCCACGGCGGCTTGCGGCGTAGCGGGCAATCCTTCGGCCGCCTGGAGAGGCATGGCAGGGGAAAGCAGTGCCAGGGAAAGCAAAAGGGCAGGGAAGATGCGTGACATGGAAAGCTCACAGGGATGCGGTGTTCTATGGAGATACCCGAAGATACGGGCTGGCCTCGTCATATGTTTTCGGGAGGATAGGGACTGGCTTCAGCAAGGACAAGAGGAAAATGTGCCCCGGGCAGGGGCGTACTGTACCGGAACGGAAAGCGGAGTCCAGCGGGGCCCAGGGTCTGCCCAGCGGCGGACGACGATGATAGCTCGATATCGCCGTCAGGTGCGGATAAGGGGGCGGATAAGGGGATGGACTGCTTCGGGAAGACGGACGCGGCTGTTGAATGCCGCGGCCGGGAAGGATAGACTGTCATGGCAAAAAATATCCTGAAAGCACCTGCCATCATGAGGGGGAGCATCTGTGGCATTCAGCAAAACGATACAGATGTATATTTTTGACGGTAATCCCAATGGTCGCATCATGTGCGAGCTCTCCAACTGGAACGGCCGTATCTACAAGGTCTCGCGCAATGAACTTTCTGTCTTTTCCCAGCGGGCCGATGCCGAGAACACCGGCGTCTATTTCCTGCTGGGGAAGGATGAGAACAATACGGATACCGTCTACATCGGTGAGGCGGAAAAGGTCTGCACACGTCTGAAGCAGCATCTGCATGATGCGGATTACTGGAGCGATGCCATCGTCGTCATCAGCAAGGATGATCTGCTCAACAAGGCGCACGTGAAATATCTTGAGAACAGGTTCTATTGCCTGGCACAGGATTCGGGAAGGGCCGTCATCATCAACAGCACGGTCCCCACCTGCTCCTCGATCTCGGAATATGACGAGGCCATGTTGCAGGAGTTCATCAGCAACGCCCGTCTGCTCGTCAATACGCTGGGCTACAAGCTTTTCGATACCCTGGAAGAAAGCAGCGTGGGGCAGCAGAATGAGCCGACCTGTTTTTTCATCAATGCTGCCAGGGGGGCCGCCGCCAAAGGGCTTGTCGTGGCGGATGGTTTTGCCGTGCTCAAGGGATCGACCATCGCTTCGCCCGTGGTCCCCAGCATGGCAGAGAGCTTGCGCCGTCTGCGTGACAGTCTGCTCGAAAAAGGGATCGTCGATGCGGACTTCCATTTTGTGAAAGACCATATCTTCACCAGCCCTTCTCTGGCGGCGGCTGTCGTCCTGGGCAGGAACGCCAATGGCCGGACGGAGTGGAAAACGGCGGGGAACAAGGCGCTGCGTGATGTGGAGGAAGACGAGCTGGCATAGCGTTGCAGCGCCATGATAAAAAAAGAGCTGACAGGCAAGCCGTCAGCTCTTTTTTTATGCTGTCTTCACAGTGCGCCGGCACTGTGGCCGGGAGCAGGACAAGGAGCCTGCTGCTTCGGCATTATTCCCACTCGATGGTGCTCGGGGGCTTGGAGGAGACGTCGTAGACCACGCGGTTGACGCCCTTGACCTCGTTGATGATGCGGCCGGACATGCGGGCGATGAGGTCGGCGGGCAGACGGGCCCAGTCGGCGGTCATGGCGTCCACACTGTCCACCACACGCAGGGCGATGACGTGTTCATAGGTACGGCCGTCGCCCATGACGCCCACGGTCTTCAGCGGCAGCAGCACGGCAAAGCCCTGCCAGACCTTGCGGTACCAGCCGGACTCGCGCAGTTCTTCCTGCACGATCTTGTCGGCCTGGCGCAGGATGTTCAGGCGTTCCTCGGTGATCTCGCCCAGCACGCGGATGGCCAGGCCGGGACCGGGGAAGGGATGACGCCAGACGATGGAATCGGGCATGCCCAGCTCGGCGGCCACCTTGCGCACTTCGTCCTTGAAGAGTTCGCGCAGGGGCTCCACCAGCTTGAGCTTCATGGTCTCGGGCAGGCCGCCCACGTTGTGATGGCTCTTGATGACGGCGCTGGGGCCCTTGTGGGACACGGATTCGATGACGTCGGGGTACAGGGTGCCCTGGGCCAGGTATTCCACTTCGGGCAGCTTCCTGGCTTCTTCGTCGAAGATGTCGATGAAGGTATGGCCGATGATCTTGCGCTTCTTCTCGGGATCTTCCACGCCCTTGAGCAGGTCGAGGAAGCGATCCTGGGCCTGGACGAAGTTGAGGTTCAGGTCAAAGTGCTCACGCAGGTAGCTGACCACTTCCTCGCCTTCGTTGAGGCGCAGCAGACCGTTGTCCACGAAGATGCAGTGCAGGCGATGGCCGATGGCCTTGTGCAGCAGCACGGCCACCACGGTGGAGTCGATGCCGCCGGAAAGGGCGCAGACCACGTGCTTGTCACCGATCTTTTCGGCCATTTCCTTGACCACGCGTTCCACGAAGCTGGACATGCTCCAGTCGGGCACGATGTTGCAGACCTTGAACAGGAAGTTGCGCAGCATGGCGTCGCCGTCCACGCTGTGGTGCACTTCGGGATGGAACTGCACGGCGTAGATCTTGCGGCTTTCATCGGCCATGGCAGCCACTTCGAGGGTGGGGGTGCTGCCGGTGATCACGAAGCCGGGCGGGGGAGTCTTGACCTTGTCGCCGTGGCTCATCCACACGCGGCTGGCCTTGGAGCTGTCCAGGCCGTCCCACAGGGCGCAGGAGGCTTTCAGGGTCAGGTCGGCCGGGCCGTATTCGCGGGTCAGGGACTGGGCCAGTTCGCCGCCCAGGTTCTGGGCCAGCAGCTGCATGCCGTAACAGATGCCCAGCACCGGCACGCCCAGTTCCAGGAAGCCCTTGTCCAGGGTGGGGGCATCGGCTTCGCCCACGCTGGCAGGACCGCCGGAAAGGATGATGGCCGAAGGAGCCATAGCGGCCACTTCGGCGGCGGTGACGTTGCAGGCATGGATTTCGGAATACACGCCGGCTTCACGCACACGCCGTGCGATGAGCTGGGTGACCTGCGAACCGTAGTCAATGATAATGACCTTGCTGTGCGCCATGAGTGTTCCTTGCAATGTATGCGGACGCCGCCCGGGAGGGACGGCGTCCTTTATATAATGTCATGAACGGGCAGCCTGGCTGCCGGAAAACAGGATGCAAGCACCAAACGGATGCGGGCGGTCGCTGCAGCGATCGCCCGCAGGTCTGAGGCTAGTTGTCGATGCGATAGTTGGGGGCTTCCTTGGTGATGATGACGTCGTGCACGTGGCTTTCACGCAGGCCCGCCGCCGAGATCTCACAGAAGGTGGTGTTCTCGAACAGGTCGTTGAGGGTGCGGGCACCCACATAACCCATACCGGAACGCAGACCGCCCATGAGCTGGTAGATGGCTTCCATCACATGGCCACGGTAAGGCACGCGGCCCACGATGCCTTCGGGGACCAGCTTCTTGCTGCGTTCCTGGAAGTAACGGTCGGAGCTGCCGTCCTTCATGGCGTCGATGGAGCCCATGCCGCGGTAGATCTTGTAGGTACGGCCCTGGTAGAGGATGGTTTCGCCCGGGCTTTCTTCGGTACCGGCGAACAGGGAGCCGATCATCACGGAGTGGGCGCCCACCACGAGGGCCTTGACGATGTCACCGGAGAACTTGATGCCGCCGTCAGCGATGCAGCAGCGGTCCATCTCGCGGGCAGCGCGGCTGCCGTCCATGACGGCGGTCACCTGCGGCACGCCCACACCGGCCACGATGCGGGTGGTGCAGATGGAGCCGGGGCCAATGCCCACCTTGACGGCGTCGGCACCGGCTTCGAGCACGGCGCGGGCACCTTCGTAGGTGGCCACGTTACCAGCCACCAGCTGGCAGTTGGGGTACGCGGTCTTGACCTTGCGGATGGCCTTGAGCACGTTCAGGGAATGACCGTGGGCGGAGTCCAGGACGAGCACGTCCACACCGGCCTGGATGAGCTGCTCGGCGCGTTCGTCGCAGTCGCGGCCGATGCCGATGGCGGCACCCACGCGCAGGCGACCGGCGCTGTCCTTGCAGGCGTTGGGGTATTTCTGGACTTTGTCGATGTCCTTCATGGTGATGAGGCCGCGCAGACGTTCGTTCTCGTCCACCACGAGGAGCTTTTCGATGCGGTGTTCGTGCAGGTGGCGCTTGGCTTCTTCCAGGGAGGTGCCCATGGGCACGGTGACCAGGTTCTTGCTGGTCATCACTTCGCCCACGCGGATGGCGGAGGCGTCTTCGATGAAGCGCACGTCACGGTTGGTGAGGATGCCCACCAGCTTGCCGTCATCCACAACAGGCAGACCGGACACGCGGAAATCCGCCATCAGGTCCAGGGCTTCCTGCACGGAATTGCGGGAGGAAACGGTAACGGGGTCAAGAATCATGCCGCTTTCGCTCTTCTTGACGCGTTCCACTTCCAGGCGCTGGCGTTCGATGGGCATGTTCTTATGGATGATGCCGATGCCGCCCATGCGCGCCATGCTGATGGCCATGGCCGATTCGGTGACCGTGTCCATGGCGGCGGAGAGCAGGGGGATGCGCAATTCGATGGAAGGAGTGAGCCAGGTGGAGATGTCCACGGCGTCGGGAGTCACTTCCGAATAGCTGGGGACAAGCAAAATATCGTCAAAAGTCAGGGCCTTGCCGCGATTGGTGAACATATTTGCCTCGTAATGTGCTGGAATTGTTCAACAAAATTTAATATATAATCATATACATTCCTCGTATCTATGTCAATGCAAGAAAAGGGCCGGAAGTGCGGGGCAGGCGGGTAAAATTTTTTACAAGAGCAGGGCGAGGAAGGATGCGTGTCCCTGCATGCGGCATGCCCGTCCACCTCTATATATTAATGTAGTGCGGGGGCTGTCCGTACGAAAAAAACTGTCAGACTTCTGTGCCGGTGTGGATCGGGACACAGAAAGGAAGTGAGGAAGGCGGTGTGGGGGGGACCATGCTCGTCCCGTATCGTGAGTGCTCAGGGCAGCGGGTAGCGTTTGGTCTTGGACAGGCTGCGTGAAGATCTTGCGTACCACCAGGGTAATTGGGCTGGGGAACAGGCTTGGCATGTTGGGGCAAACTTGTCTGTGGTGCTGTGGCTACGCTTGATGAGGGTATGTCATGGTTCAGTTTTCTGTCCCGTTCCCGGGAGATTATTGAGCCAGAGCTGTAGAAATTTTCGCTTGGCGGGTAGGCTTGGCATGGATGATTTTCGAATGAAGAGTAGTTATCCTATTATAAAAAAAGACAATTTTTATGTCTGTTCCAAAAATAAATAAGTCGATATCGTTTTTATCCACTTAATATTGACAAACCGATAAAAGGGGTATAAAAATTTTTACAAGTTCGACGGACAAGCAGACTGCTGCCGCGGACTTTCAAAAACGAGCTTTTAGCTCCGGCCGTATCGGCCGGGATTTCTGTCCCGCTCCGCACAGGGCAGGAATGGGGTCCCGCAAGGGAAGAAGATCCCGTACTGGATGGGATCGAAAGATGCGGAAGTAATGAAGGAAGGTATTATCATGAAGAAGC